>OKIF01000079.1_pt1 | contig 41939 bp, 34 predicted proteins | sample 1614921 | NCBI WGS metagenome assembly OKIF01 (sample SAMN04436978, study PRJEB24849) | human gut metagenome | biome: human gut; feature: NICU; material: stool | host: Homo sapiens | place: USA: Saint Louis, MO | collected 2010-08-06 | reverse complement strand
GAGACATGATTGAGCGCCGTGACGGTCGACCGTCACGGCGCTCAATCATGTCTCGACCAAGGATCAGGCCTCGACCTCGGGGAACCACTCCTCGATCTGCTTGCGGATGGCCTCATTACCACCGGAACGCTCGTTATTGGCGAGGATCCACTCGCGCAGCGAGCCGCCGGCAGCGTCATTGATGGCGTTTCGGGCCGCCTCCGGATCGCGCAACACGTCCTTCAGCATCGATACCGCCTCGTCGGTGGTGCGATAGAAGTACGGGTAGTCCTCAGGAACGGTCTTGCGGGCCCAAGCGGCATCCGGGAAGACACCGACCGCACCAGCGACCAGGGCCTCGAGATACTCGAAGCCGTAGGCCTCATTCTTCGCAGTGGCGAGGAATGCCGTCATACGCGCCAGGGCCTCCCAGTATTCCTCGCGCTGACCGAACAGTGGGCCGACCGAGGCCCACTTGGGCGAGGACATCTTCATGGCCATGACGCTGGCGAGATCGCGCTGGCTCAGGCGAACCTCCATGCGCACATCCATCTCGGAGGCGACGCGATTCATGACGTCGAGGAAGACCTTCGGCTGCTTGTTGTCGGTAAGGTGAATAGCCGGGTAGAGGACGGTCGGCACCTCGGGATCGACGTGCTCGCGGACGAGATCGTCACGGATACCAGGCTGAACCCAGGCGATCCGAGCCTGGTGGGCCAGCGGGGAGATCGTCCAGCGACGAACCAGCTCGGTCACCTCGCCGGCAGTGCGCTCACCGGAGCACAGGGTTGGGAAGAGGGCGTAGGCCAGGCCCATGGCTGCGAAGTTCACCTTGTGGTGGTAGTGGGACGGGGGCAGCCACTGCAGGTTGAGGATCTTCGGCTCAGCACCCTCACGGTGCATCGTCTGGAAGACGCCGACCGAGTCGATGACGTCGAGGTTGATGACGAGGGTCTCCAGCGGGTCAAGGCTGGACAGCGTCTTGGCCTCGAAACCGTCACACTGCCGATCCTCGTGGTCGACGACGACGGCTCCCGGGTACATCTTGAGGAGTCGCTCGACCAGCGCGGTTCCGCCTCCTCGTCCGACAAGTCGACCCTGGTCGTCAACGATGGGGTCACCATCAAGGAAACCCATCTTGATTGCGATGGTCATTGGTCATCTCCCGTTATCCGTGGGCGGAGGCGCGACCGTGCGCCAAGTTCATGGGTATCACCCTATCGCCGGACGTGGCACTCCGGTGGGCGAACTGAACGCCCTGAGGGCTAAATGGATGTGTCATCCCCTGGGAACCGAACCCGTCAGGGTCTTCTGCAAGGTCGGAGCCTCTCGAGCAATGAGTTCCGAAGCGGAGAGATCTGCCAGGGATCGCAGCCCGACGACATAACGCGCCGTGAAGATTCCCAACAACTGCGAGAGCCCCAGCGAGGCCCGGATTCCTGCCTCCTCCTCCCCGAACCGGGGCACCAAGAGCTCGACGACGGGGGCCAGGATCTGATCGGTGTAGAACTCGCTCACCATGTCGAAGGCGCCAGGCTGGGTGAGGAGCGCCTGAACCACCCCCTGCATCTGCGGATCCGGTCCGCCCAGGCCGAGATGCCCGTCCCAGGCATCGATGAAGGCCTTGACCAGTGCCTCGCCCAGGTGATCCGGCTCTGTGCCGGAACAGACGTCAGCAATGATCCGGTGTGGTCCGTTCGGCAGGGACATCGCCTCGTTGTAGAGAGCCTGCTTGGATCCGAAGTAGTAGCTCACCAATGAGGTGTCCACCCCAGCTTCCCGGGCAACGGCCCGCAGACTCACCGACTGAAAATCTCCCGCCAGGAAGAGAGCCCTGGCAGCTGCCAGAATCGATGCTCGCGCTGCCCCGGCCTCGCCACGAGGACCACGGCGGGGCGCTCGAGTGCGCTGTGACTGACTCCGGACAGACATGCCACGACCGTACTCCCCAAAAAATCTTCCGGAAAAGGGGACCCCGGTGGCTGCGAAGTGATTTCCACGGTGATGAAATGGGGGCATGGACGCACATCATGGCAATGCGATCCCACTGGCCGACCAGGATCTCCGAATGGGGCTTGACGTCGGATCGACGACGATCAAGGCCGTCGTCCTCGACCCCGACGAGAACATTCTCTTCGAGGACTACAGACGCCACCATGCCGACATCACCGGCGCCATGGCGTCACTGCTCGGCGACGCCGCCAAGGCCCTCCCCGGCGCCAAGGTGCGCGCAGCCGTCACCGGATCAGCAGGTCTGGGAACCGCCGAGGCCCTGGGCCTCACATTCATCCAGGAGGTCATGGCCGAGACCGCGGCCGTCCAGCACTGGAACCCGGACGCCGACGTCCTCCTGGAGCTCGGCGGCGAGGATGCCAAGATCACTTACCTCAAGCCGGTCCCCGAGCAGCGCATGAATGGTTCGTGTGCCGGCGGAACGGGTGCCTTCATCGACCAGATGGCCACCCTGCTCCACACCGACGCCGCTGGCCTCAACGACCTGGCATCGCGTGCCCACACCATCCACCCCATCGCGTCGCGCTGCGGTGTGTTCGCCAAGTCTGACCTCCAGCCCCTCATCAACGAGGGTGCGCGTCACGAGGACCTCGCGGCGTCGGTCATGCAGGCCGTCGCCACCCAGTGCATCGCCGGCCTGGCCTGTGGACGTCCGATCCGCGGCAAGGTCATCTTCCTCGGTGGTCCGTTACACTTCATGCCGGCCCTACGAGACGCCTTCGCGCGAGTTCTTGAGGGCAAGGTCGACGAATACATCACACCGGAGCGCGCCCAGCTCTACGTGGCCATGGGGGCTGCCCTGACGTCTGCCTCGGAGCCGGTGGACCTCGCCGAGACCGCTGAGCGTTCCCGTCACGCCCGCACCCAGAACGGCATCTCCCAGTCGATGCCGCCACTGTTCAGGAATGAAGAGGAACTGACCGAGTTCACCAAGCGTCACTCCCAGGCCAAACTCCCCCATCTGCCACTGCATGACGCTCGCGGCAACCTCTTCCTCGGTATCGACGCCGGTTCGACGACGATCAAGTCGGTACTGCTTGACGAGTCCCTCAACATCGTCGCCTCCCATTACGCCTCTAACGAGGGCGACCCGGTGAGCGCAGCAGTGCAGATCCTCACCGATCTCTACGACACCATGCCCGCAGAGGCGACCATCGCCCGTACCTGTACCACCGGTTACGGCGAGGGGCTCGTCAAGGCTGCCCTGGGCGCCGAGGACGGTGAGGTCGAGACGATGGCCCACTACCGGGCTGCTGATCACCTGCTTCCCGGAGTCACCGCCATCATCGACATCGGCGGCCAGGACATGAAGTACCTGCGCGTCGTCGACCAGGTCATTGACTCCATCTCCGTCAATGAGGCCTGCTCGTCGGGATGTGGATCCTTCCTCCAGACCTTCGCCGCCGGGATGGACACTGACATCCAGTCCTTCGCCGACATGAGCCTGATGGCCCAGCATCCCGTCGACCTGGGCAGCCGCTGCACCGTCTTCATGAACTCCTCGGTCAAGCAGGCCCAGAAGGAAGGGGCCTCCCCCGCCGACATCGCTGCCGGACTGTCCTACTCCGTGGTCCGCAACGCCCTGTACAAGGTCATCAAGCTGACCGATCCGTCCCAGCTGGGTGACAAGGTCGTCGTCCAGGGCGGCACCTTCCTCAACAATGCCGTGCTGCGAGCCTTCGAGAAACTCACCGGCCGCGAGGTCGTCCGTCCTGCCGAGGCCGGACTTATGGGTGCTTACGGTGCCGCGCTGACGGCCCGTGCCCGCTTCCATGCGGGCGAGCCCACCACCTCTGACGGTCTGCGAAATCGCGCCGAACTGGACGGGTTCGCCGTCGAGACCCACCGCGACGACTGCACCCTGTGCCAGAACCACTGCCAGCGCACCATCGCCACCTTCTCGGACGGACGCGTCTTCGTCTCCGGCAACCGCTGTGACCGCGGCGCCGAGGTCAACAACCGCACGATGGCCAAGCTGCCGAAGTCCGAGCTGCCCAACGTCTTCGAGGCCAAGTACAAGAGGCTCTTCAGCTACCGACGACTCACCGTCAAGAAGGCCTTCCGCGGCGACCTGGGTCTGCCTCGCGCCCTCAACATGTACGAGAACTACCCGTTCTGGTTCACGACCCTCTCGGCCTTGGGCTATCGCGTCATGATCTCGGGGCGCTCCTCTCACGCCCTGTTCGAGAAGGGCATGGAGTCCATCGCCAGCGAGAACATCTGCTACCCCGCCAAACTCAACAACGGTCACGTGGAAGACCTCGTGAAGCGCGGTGTCAAGCGAATCTTCGACCCCTGCATCCGTTTCGAGCAGGTCAGCGCGACCGACGCCGACGCACATTTCAACTGCCCAGTCGTCGCCTCCTACCCCGAGGTCATCCGTGCCAACGTGGAGAGCCTGCGCGAGAAGGACGTCGAGCTCATCTCCCCCTTCCTCTCCCTGGCCAACCCAGACAAGCTCGCCGAACGACTGGCGGAAATCTTCGCCGAGGACGGGGTGACCGTCGAGGAGGCCCGTCAAGCCGTTACCGAGGGGCTCGAGGAGGACAGGGCCTTTCATGACGACGTCCGCAAGATGGGCGAGGACGCCTTGGCCTACATGGCTGAGCACAACGTTCCCGGCATCGTGCTGGCAGGACGCCCCTATCACGTCGATCCCGAGATTCACCACGGCATTCCCGAGATGGTGAATTCCCTGGGCATGGCGGTCCTCACCGAGGACTCCGTGGCCCATCTTGGGTCTGACCTGCTAGAGCGTCCGCTGCGTGTGCGTGACCAGTGGATGTTCCACTCCCGCCTCTACCAGGCAGCCGCCTTCGTGGGCTCCCGCCCCGATCTCGAGCTCGTCCAGCTCAACTCCTTCGGTTGCGGACTGGACGCCATCACCACCGACCAGGTGCGCGAGATCCTGGCAGCGCGTGACCGCATCTACACCACTCTCAAGATTGACGAGGTATCGAACCTGGGTGCAGCCCGTATTCGGATGCGCTCCCTGCAGGCCGCGGCGAAGGAACGCGCCGGCCACGATCGCAAGCTGGTGACCCATCCGCTTTCCGACGACCGGGTCCCCTTCACCAAGGACATGAAGGCGACCCACACCATCCTGGTGCCCCAGCTCGCCCCGTACCAGACCTCGGTCGCGGAGGCAGCTCTGCGCGCCTCCGGTTACAACGTCGAGGTGTTGGAACAAGCTTCCAGGGAGAACATCGACTTCGGCCTGTCGGTGGTCAACAACGATGCCTGTTTCCCCGCCATCGTCGTCATTGGTCAGCTCGTCTCGGCATTGAAGTCGGGCAAATACGACTTGGACCACACCACCCTCTTCCTCACCCAGACCGGTGGCATGTGCCGTGCCACCAACTACATTGGTCTGCTGCGCAAGGCCCTCAAGGATGCCGGATTCGGAAGCATCCCGGTCATCGCAGCTTCCCTGCAGGGTGTCGAGGACAACCCGGGCTTCTCCCTCACCGCTCCCCTGATTCACCGCATGGTTCAGGCCATCACGATCGGGGACCTGCTGCAGAAGGTCCACTTGCGTACCCGACCTTACGAGGCGGTTCCGGGTTCAGCTGACGAGCTCATGCACCACTGGACGACCATCGCCAGGGAGCACTTCCTGGATGGCGGACATTCCAAGACCTGGGGACGGCGCACCTCCTACAAGGCGATCATCAACGGCGTCGTCGACGGCTTCGAGCACCTCGAACTCGTCGATGGCCCGCGCAAACCTCGCGTCGGTGTCCTCGGCGAGATCTTGGTGCAGTTCCACCCGGACGCCAACAATCACATTGTCGACACCATCGAGTCTGAGGACTGCGAGGCCGTCCTGCCAGGTCTGATGTGGTTCGTCTACAACTGTTTGTCCGCGGGCGACTACAACTACAAGACCTTCGGTACTGACAAGTGGAGCCGTCACCTCAAGAAGGCCTTCCGTGGTCTACTGATGCAGTATCAGAAGCCGGTGACCACGGCGCTGAGGAAGTCGACCCGGTTCGAGGTCCCGACCCCGATCACAGAGCTGATGGAGGACGCCCAACGCATCGTCCAGCTCGGCAACCAGGCTGGCGAGGGGTGGTACCTCGTCGGTGAGATGGTCGACATGATCCGCGAGGGCGTGCCGAACATCGCCGTCGTCCAGCCGTTCGCCTGCCTGCCGAACCACGTCACCGGTCGCGGTATCTTCCGAGAGATCCGCCGTCAGTTCCCGCATGCCAATGTGGTGTCGGTGGACTACGACCCCGGTGCCTCCCAGGTCAACCAGCTCAACCGCATCAAGCTGATGGCAGCTACCGCGCGGGACCGCAATGGTGCCGAGGAGCTCGATGCGAACCAGGCAGTGCGTCCAGAGCCTGACGAGGACATCCCAACCTCACCGCAGACAGCGTCGCGCCAAGATTTCATCATCGAGACACCAGTGATGGAGCTGTCTTCACGCTCGTGAGGGGCCTTTGGCGCAGTGCTAGTGTCAACGTCATGAAACTGGTTGGCACCCGCCCGATCCGAACTGATCGGTTAGTGCTCCGGCAATGGTCTGTTGACGATGCCCAGCAAATGTATGACAACTGGGCCAGTGATACCGAGGTCACCCGTTTTGTGACGTGGCCGCCACACCCACATGTCAATGCAACGCGATCACTATTGACCGGTTGGGTTCAGGGCTATGATGATCCAGCCAGTTTCAACTGGGCGATATGGCTCGACGACGTCATCATCGGCCAGACCGCGGTCGTCCATTGGGAGCCGCAAGTCGAACTCGCCGAGGTGGGTTACTGTTTTGGTGCCCGCTGGTGGAATCACGGTTATGCGACCGAGACTCTGAAAGCCGTCATGGCGTACTTGTTCGATGTCGTTGGGGTCAACAAGGTCGAGGCCAGCCACGACCCAGCCAATATCGCTTCCGGGAAGGTGATGGACAAGGCGGGAATGGTCACTGAGGGGTTGCGACGGGCGTGCCTTGTCGGCGCGCAAGGCCCACGAGATGCCCTGTATCATGGCCTGCTGCGCAGCGAATGGAGAGGCCAGCAACGTGCTCGATCGTCGTGAGGTGACGCTTCGATGCTGGCGCGCCGCCTTCCTTATCCTCGCGTCCTTGACCGCCCTAACCTGGGCCTTCGCGGGCATTCTCAACCCTGCGATGAGCCAGTTGCATGCCTTCGTCTCGGAGTACTCCGCCCGTGACCAGCCGTGGCGTTACCTCTTCCAGACCACCGACGTCATCATGGGGACCTCCCTGTGTCTGGCAGGCCTGGCCACTCTTGCCTGGGCTGGTCGTCGTCCCCTTGGCCGCCAGGGGTGGTCGGGCATTGGATTCGTGGCTGGCGGACTTTTCAGTGTTCTTGACGCCTTGGTGACGATGGACTGCTCCCCTACCCGTTCCACGGCCTGTCTGGCTGCCGAGGAGGCCGGTCACGTCAGCCCGAGCCACCTCGTCCACGTCGGGACCTCGACGATCGTCGTCGTCGGTTTTGCCCTCCCGATCCTGCTGCTCAACTCCACCATGACGAGGTTCCGCACCTTCGGTCTGATAGTGGCATGGGCGTGGATCGTGTTCACCCTGCTCAACGGCATCGGGGCCATGGACTGGTTCGATGGCACCCCGATGGATTACACCGGGATCTGGCAGCGTTTCAGCTTGTCCCTGGGCACCCTGTGGTGGCTGACGTTAGCCGCCGACGACATCATCACCTCCCGTGCCCAGCGACGCCCAGTTACCTGCTGAGGTGTGAAGGAGGGCTCCCGGAGGTTACCGGGAGCCCTGTTCCTCGTAGCTGTCGCCCTTCGGCAGGCCGCACTCACCAAGAACCGACGACTCCGGGATGAAGATCCTCGGCAGGCGGATTCCAACTCGCGGCGTCAGCCTCGACCTGGTCACCGGAGCGAATGTCCTTGACGGTGTCGGGGTCCCGGTGGTCGCTGTGCTGAGCACCCGGGAACCACACGAAGGGGATCCCGCGACGATCAGCATGCTTGATCTGCTTGCCGAACTTGTCGGCTTTGGGGGCCACCTCGCAGGGGATGCCGCGGGAGCGCATCGCGTGGGCGACGGCCTCCGAGCTGACACGATCCTCCTCGCTGTTGACGGCCACGAGAACCGCTGAGGGAACCGAACGAGAAGACGTCAGCTCTCCTCGGGAGATGATCGGGGCCAGCAAGCGGGTCAGGCCGAGCGAGATTCCCACGCCCGGGTAGATGTGTTTGCCGTCGGAGGCCAGGGACTCGTAACGGCCGCCCGAGCACACCGAACCCATCGACTCGTGGCCGGTCAGTTCGGTCTCGTAGACGGTGCCGGTGTAGTAATCCAGGCCGCGGGCGATCTTGAGGTTGGCAACCATGCGTCCGGGAACGACCTTGTTGACGGCAGTGACGACTCGGTTGAGGGAATCCAGGCCCTCTTCGAGCATGTCGTTGGACACCCCGAGTTCGCGCACCTTGCCGATGAAGGAGTCGTCGGCAGACTGGATGGAGGCCAGGGCGACACACTTGCCGGCGACCTCGTCAGACAGGCCCAGCTCGTCAGTGAGAAGCTCACGCACCGCGTCCGGGCCGATCTTGTCGTACTTGTCGACCCGCTGCAGAACGGCCATGTGGTCCTCGATGCCCAGCCCGCGGTAGAACCCCTCGGAGAGCTTGCGGTTGTTGACGTGCATGGTGACGGTCGGGAAGCCCAGCTCAGTGTGCAGACGCTCAAGAGCCGACAGCATCACCAGCGGGGTCTCGATATCGTGGTGCTCAGCCAGGGTCTGGTCGCCGACGATGTCGATGTCAGCCTGGGTGAACTCGCGGTAGCGGCCCTCCTGAGGACGTTCACCACGCCACACCTTCTGGATCTGGTGGCGACGGAACGGGAAGTGCAGGTGGCCGGCGTTCTCCAACACGTAGCGGGCGAAGGGAACGGTGAGGTCGAAGTGCAGGCCCAGACGGTCCTTCTCGGACCGCGAGTCATGAGGGTCAGCGTGCAGTCGATCGACGACGTAGACCTCCTTGTCGATCTCCCCCTTGCGGGTGAGTTGCTCCATGGGCTCGACGGCACGGGTGTGGATCGGCGCGAAACCATGAAGCTCGAAGGTCTCCTCAAGGATCCGGGTCACATGGTTCTCCACCATCTGTCCTGAGGGCAGGAACTCGGGAAAACCGGACAAGGGCTTGAGACGGGCCATGGAAGGAATCCTTCGAAGAGTTGGGTATCAGGGCGAGTTACCCCGCAGGGGTCATTCTGCCAGCCCGAGGGCGATCGGGCTCATTCGCCACTGTTCGGTGAGACTTCTCAGTGGAAGTCCGACGAGACCGTGCGGTTGAGAAATGGGTTGGAGATGCGCTCCTGGGCCATCGTCGTCGGTCCCCCGTGTCCTGGCAGTAGGTGGGTGGAGTCGTCAAGGGGCCAGACGACGTCGGACAGGCTGCGAGACATTTGTGCCGGGTCAGCCTCGGGCATATCGGTTCGACCGATGGAACCTGCGAAGACGACATCACCGGACATGACGATCGGGCCGAACTGCGCGTCAACCATGCGGATCATCGAACACCCAGGGGTGTGGCCCGGGGCGTGCAGGAATTCCAGGTCGAGGTCGGCGTACTCGTGGTGGGAGAACGGCTCGACATCGACGACTTCCTCGGGTTCGCGCAAGGTCGTCGATCCGTAGCACTGCTCGATGAGTGGACGGGCGAAGTCAGATAAGGCTGCCATGGGGTCGGTGAGGAGATGCCGGTCATCTCGAGGGCACAGCACGGGCATGCCGTACTGATCTCCAACCTGGCGAGCTGAACCGACATGGTCGATGTGACCGTGGGTGAGCGCGACCGCCACCGGGGTCAGATGGTGGGTCTTGAGCGCCTCGCCAAGGAACTCCTCGGCACCCATCCCAGGGTCGACGACGACGCAGTCAGACCCTGGTTCGCGCGCCAGAAGATAGCAATTGGCCTGAAAAGGACCAGTGATGAAGGACGCAATGAACACGTTTGCCATTTTATCGGGCAAGATGGAGCGTATGAGTCACGCACAAGCTCCGCAGTCCTTCGGCCGCGTCGATGATGACGGCACCGTTTACGTCCGAACCAGTGACGGGGAGAGGCCTGTCGGCCAGGTGCCGGACTCCACCAGCGAGGAAGCCCTTGAATTCTTCGTGCGCCGCTATCACGCCCTCGAGACCGAGGTGTCGCTGCTGGAATCACGAGTGAGCTCCGGGACCGCCTCGCCGGAGGAAGCCCGATCGGCCGCAAGCAAACTCGTCACGTCCATCCGTGAGGCCAATGCCGTCGGCGACCTGGAATCGCTCGCAGCTCGGGTGGAGGCTCTCAGCCCCACCATCGACGCCAAGGCGGAGACCCGTCGGGAGGAGAGGGCCGAGGCCAAGGCCCGCGCAAAGCAGGCCAAGGAGGACATGGTCGCCAAGGCGGAGGCCATCGCTGCTGGCACCGACTGGCGCGGTGGCATCGGCAAGTTCCGCGACCTGCTCGAGGAGTGGCGTCATCTCCCCCGTATCGACAAGACCACCGACGACGAACTGTGGCACCGCTTCTCCGGGGCTCGCACCGCCTTCACCCGTCGCCGCAAGCAGCACATGGCCGAGCAGAATCACCTGCGTGAGAAGGCTCGCGTGCTCAAGGAGCAGATCATCGAGGAGGCTCGTCCGCTGGCCGATTCGACGGCCTGGAGCGAGACCTCTCGTCAGTTCCGCGACCTCATGAACCGTTGGAAGGCTGCCGGCCCGGCTCCTCGCGACATCGACGAGAAGCTGTGGAAGGAGTTCCGCGCCATCCAGGACAAGTTCTTCGACGCCCGCAGTACTGCTCAGAGCCAGCAGGACGAGGAATATCGCGGCAACCAGGAGGTCAAGGAGAAGCTTCTCGACGAGGCCGAGAAGGACATCCTGCCGGTCAAGGACATCGAGGAGGCCAAGGCCAAGTTCCGCTCCTTCCTGGAGAAGTTCAACGAGGTCGGTCGAGTGCCCCGTGACGCCATGAAGCGCATCGACGCCCGCGTCCGTGACTTGGAGCGTCAGGTCCATTCCGCGGAGGAGGCCGAGTGGAAGCGCACCGATCCGCAGGCTCGTGAGCGTGCCCGCGCCACCGTCGACATGTTCAGCGCCCAGATCGACAAGCTCAGCGCCCACGCCGAGAAGGCCGAGGCTGCTGGCCACACCAAGGAGGCCGAGAAGGACCGCGAGTCGATCAGGACCTACCAGACCTGGCTGGAAGAGGCTCAAAAGGCCCTCGACGAGTTCAGCGCCTGACTGACAGGAAACGGCCCCGGTCACAACGACCGGGGCCGTTCGTCATACCGGCGGCTTTCCAGACAGAGAAGTCAAACCCCGAGAGCCATACCGGGTCACGACTTCACGCGAAAGACGTCATAGACCCCGGAGATCCGCCGGATGGACTCGATGAGGTGCTTGAGGTGGGTTGGGTCGGGAGCCTCGAAGGTGAGCCGCAATCGAGCCAGATGAGTCTTCGATGCGCTCATGTTCGCCGAGATGAGGCTGACCCCCTGCTCGGCGAGGACGCGTGAGGTGTCCAGCAGCAGGCCGGCACGGTCGAGACCCTCGATCTGGATGGTGACCTGGTAGCCCTCCTGCTGGTTCTCCGACCAGGAGACCGGCACGATCCGTTCGGGGTGCTCAAGCAGGTTCTTGGCGTTCGAGCAGTCCGTGCGATGTACCGAGACCCCGTCGTTGCGGGTGACGAAGCCCATGATCGGGTCCCCCGGCAGCGGGGTGCAGCACCGAGCCAGCTTGACGAGCATGTCGGCGTCACCGTCGACGATGACCCCGGTCTCGTTGCTGCGATGCCGCGGAGTCTTGACGCCAACGGCGAGCTCCTCCTCGACGTCGGCCGTGGTCTCCTCCGGCCCACCGCCCAGGGCGATGAGCTTCTCGACGACCGACTGGGCGCTGACGTTGTGCTCTCCCACCGCGGCGTACAAGGCGTTGATGCCGGGCACCCGCAGGTCATCGGCCACCGCGGTGAGGTACTCCACCGTCAGCAAGGATTGCAGCGGCACACCGGCTTGACGCAACTGCTTGGCGATCGCATCCTTTCCGGCCTCGATGGACTCCTCACGGCGTTCCCTCGTGAAGTAGGACTTGATCTTGGAACGAGCACGTGGAGAGGCGATGAACCCCAGCCAGTCACGGCTGGGACCGGCATCGGGGGAATTCGAGGTCAGGATGTCAACGACGTCGCCGTTGGTCAGCTTGGTGTCCAGGGTGACGAGTTTGCCATTGACGCGAGCGCCGATACAGCGGTGGCCGACCTCGGTGTGGACGGCATAGGCGAAGTCAACGGGGGTAGCGTCCTGGGGAAGGGCCATGACGTCGCCCTTAGGGGTGAAGACGTAAACCTCCGAGGAATTGATCTCGAAACGCAACGAATCCAGGAACTCGCCGGGATCGGACTCCTCCTTGGACCACTGGTTGAGCGACTGTACCCAGGACAGGTCGGTGCCGTCAGGCTGAATCCCCTTGCCAACGGCGTTGGGGTTCTCCTTGTACTTCCAGTGGGCCGCAACACCGTACTCAGCCCGCCGGTGCATCTCGTGAGTACGGATCTGCAATTCCACCGGCTGCCCACCGGGCCCCAGCACGGTAGTGTGCAGGGACTGGTACATGTTGTACTTCGGCATCGCGATGTAGTCCTTGAACCGCCCTGGGAGGGGGTTCCATCGCACGTGCATGACGCCCAGTGCGGCATAACAGTCGCGCGGGGTGTCGACGAGGATGCGCAGACCGATGAGATCGTAGATGTCTGAGAAGTCCCGACCGCGCACGACCATCTTCTGATAAATCGAGTAGTAGTGCTTTGGCCGACCGTAGACGGTGGCCTCGATGCCGGCCTCATCGAGGTCCTGACGGACGATCGCGATGACTTCCTTGAGCTGAGCCTCCCGCTGCGGGGCCTGCTCGGCCACCATGTGGACGATCTCGTCGTAGAGCTTGGGATTGAGGGTGGAGAAGCACAGGTCCTCCAGTTCCCACTTGATGGCATTCATGCCAAGACGATGAGCCAGTGGCGCGAAGATCTCGAGGGTCTCCTTGGCGATGCGGTTCTGCTTGTCCGGCCGCAGGAACCCCAAGGTCCTCATGTTGTGAAGCCGATCGGCGAGTTTGATGACCAGCACTCGGATGTCGCGGCTCATCGCGATGACCATCTTGCGGATGGTCTCGGCCTTCGCCGAGTCACCGTACTGAACCTTGTCGAGTTTCGTCACCCCGTCGACGAGCAGGGCCACTTCCTCGCCGAAGTCTGCCGTTAGCTGCTCGTGCGTGTACGAGGTGTCCTCGACGGTATCGTGCAGCAGACCGGCGCACAGGGTCTGCTCATCCATGCCGAGCTCCGCCAGGATCATCGTCACCGCTAAGGGATGGGTGATGTAGGGATCACCCGACTTGCGGGTCTGCCCACGGTGATAATGCTCAGCCGTGCGGTATGCCCGCTCGATGACAGCGGTGTCGGCCTTCGGGTGATTGGCCAGGACTACCGAGATGAGCGGATCCGTGACGCTCTGGGGCGGACCTGATGGCTTCGGAGTCCCCCAGCGGACGATGCGCTCGCGCATCCCCATCCGAGGCTGGGGACGCTGCTGGTCAGTCTTCGGCTTGCCCAGGGTTCCCTTGCCCGATCCGTACGGACCGTAGACGCTGTCGTCGGCCATCGGGGCACCTCCTGGCAAGTTAGACTATTCATTCTAGTGGTATTTTCCACCGTCATATCGGCTGAGTGCGACGGCATGTGGTCGGTCAGCACCCATGCCGACAGCTGAATTGGCCTTCCGGTGCCGGGGTTCCTGCTGTTCTCAGCGGACCAGGTCAGACTCGGTCTGGGTGCCGGTGGCGCGAGGAACCGCCTTCCGCACGACGACGATGACGTCACCAGCCTGTAACTGACCGATCGACGGGTCGTAGAAGTTGCGCAGCACGTCATTGCGGATGACGGCCAGGAGCCGCTCGTTCTGGATGTCGGCTGGACGTGCGCCGATCTCCGTCTTGGAGACCATCCGCTGGACGACCTCCATACCCTTCGAGCTGGACAGCAGGTCGTCGACGACGGTACCGACGTGCGGGTTGACCGAGGACAGACCAAGCAGACGGCCCACCGCGTCGGCGGAGGTGACGACGGCGTCGGCCCCGGACTCACGCAGCAGCGGAAGGTTCTCGTCTTCCCTGCCGGAGACGACGATGTGGCAGCGCGGATTGAGCTGTCGCACCGTCAGTGTGGTGAGGATGGCCGAGTCATCTCGGTTGAGGGTGATGACGACCTCGCGCGCCTTGCTGATCTCAGCTCGTCTCAACAGGTCCCGCCTCGTCGCGTCGCCTTCGAAGGCAGCCAGGCCTGACCGATTGGCCTCGGCCACCGCAGAGGGACGATTGTCGATGACGACGATCTTCTCGATGGGAACGTCATGGTTGCGCAGGGTGTTGACGGCGCTGCGCCCCTTCGTGCCGTACCCGATGACGACGGTGTGGTTCCTCATGCGCTTCCTCCAAGCACTGTCAAGCAGTCCGCGTCGCCCCTCGTTGGCCAACATCTCGAGGGTGGTACCGACCAACAGCACCAGGAAGGTGATGCGCAACGGGGTGATAATGAAGGCATTGATGAGTCGCGCATGGGGCGCGACCGGGGTGATGTCACCGTAACCAGTCGTGGTCACGGTAACCGTCGAGTAGTAGAAGGCGTCGATCAGGGAGACGCCGTCACCGGCGGTGGAATCAACATAGGAGTCATGGTCGACCCAGACGATCAAGGTACTGGCCAGCAACAGAATCGCTGACCAGACCAGCCGCTTGACCAGCTCTCGAAAGGGCTTGGTGGTCTTGAACGGAAGCTTGACCAGAGCCGACTGCTCAAAGACGTTGCGACGGCTCGAAGACTCCATTGATTCCGGCACCATGATCAGACCGTGATCACGGCGTTGACCGGACCAATACCGGCCCGGTCGAGCATCTCACGGCCCCCCAAGGCGGACAGCTCCATGAGCACCGACACACCGACGAGCTCACCACCGAGCTTCTCCACCAGGGATGCCGTGGCACCGACCGTTCCTGCCGTCGCGAGGATGTCGTCGACGATGAGCACCTTCGAGCCGGGCTGAACGGCGTCCTGATGAACGGTGAGGGTGGCGGAACCATACTCCAGCACGAAGGACTGGGAGTAGACGTCGCCGGGAAGCTTTCCGGGCTTGCGCACCGGGACGAACCCAGCGCCCAAGGACAGGGCCACCGGCCCGGCGAACATGAATCCACGTGCCTCCATGCCGAGAACGACGTCAACCCCGCGCGGAGCGGTGTCAACGAGTTCAGAGATCGCGGCGGCGTACCCGTTGGCGTTGGCCAGCAGAGGGGTGATGTCCTTGAAGGTCACCCCGGGCTCCGGGAAGTCCGGAACATCCCGGATCAGGCCGGTGATGAGGTCAGTACGGTAGGTCATTTCTTCCTCTCGGAGCGAGTGGAACGACGCGGCTGATGACGCTCGCTCCCAGTGATGGACGTGACGTCACCAGGCCCTTCGGCGGCGACGGTCTGAGCCGTCACCTGAGGACCCTTGTGCGCAGCACGCTCACGGCGGCGCAAGACACGAGCGGTGTGTTCCTTCATGGCCGGCTCATTCTCACGCAGCTGGGTGAACACCGGGGTGGCGATGAAGATCGAGGAGTAAGCACCGACGATCATGCCGACGAAGAGGGCCAGGCCAAGATCCTCCAGAGGCCCGGACCCGAGCACGAAGGCACCGGCGAAGAGCAGTGCCGCCACCGGCAGAACGCCGACGATGGTGGTGTTGATGGAACGCACCAACACCTGGTTTACGGCTCGGTTGGCGCCTTCCGCAAAGGTGTAGTCGCGTTTCTGGATGTCCTGGACGTTCTCGCGCACCTTGTCGAAGACCACGACGGTGTCGTAGAGGGAATAACCCAGAATCGTCAGCACGCCGATGACGGTCGACGGGGACACCGTGAAGCCGATCAGAGCATAGATGCCGATGGTGACGATGAGATCGTGCAGGAGAGCGATCAGGGCGGCAACAGACATCTTCCAGTGCCGGAAATAGGCCCAGATCTGCAACATCACCAAGACCAGGAAGACGACCAATGCCTTGATGGCCTTGCCGGTGATCTGGTCTCCCCACTGACTACCGACCTTGGAGTACGTGACGGAGTCCGTCTTGGTCGCGGTGGCCTTGGCGATAGCCCCCTGAACCTTGGTGGTCTCCTCGTTGTCGAGTGCCCTGGTCTGCACCTGGACGGCGTTCGAGCCGAGACTGACGACCTCGGTGGAGTCCATGTCCGGGACTCCGGAGGACAGCACCGACCTGCGGATGTCGTCGACGGTCGAGGTCGCAACGTGGGCAGGAGAACGGAACTGCACACCGCCCTTGAACTCGATACCGAGGTTCAGGCCACGCACCAACAGGCCAAGCAGCGAGATCGCGATGACGATGATCGAGATCGTGTACCAGAGTTTGCGGCGCTGGATGAAGCCGTAGGAAATCTCACCCGTGTACAGGGCATGGGTGAAACCGTGCTTGTGCTTCTTGTCCTTCTCCTCGGACCGCCTCGAGGCGACAGACGAGGTCTTGGCGTTCTTGTCGTCAGTCATGTCAGGCCTCCTCCGTCTCGATGGTGCGCTTGGCCCGCGGGGCAGATCGCCTGCTTCGCCGACCGAGCAACTGGGCTTCCGTGACACCCATGTGCCCAGCCTCAAGGCCGGAGCCGCGTCGGCCCTGGCCCCAGAACTTGGTGCGTCCCAGCAGAGTGACGACAGGGTGGGTGAAGAAGAAGCAGATGAGGAGGTCGATGAACGTCGTCAGACCCAGGGTGAAGGCGAATCCCTTCACCTGGTCGACCGACAGCACGAACAGCACGATGGCGGACAGCAGGGAGACGCCGTCGGCCATCAGGATGGTGCCGCGGGCCTTCGTCCAGCCGGTCTGAAGGGCGGTACGCAGGGTCCGTCCTTCTCGGATCTCGTCTCGGATGCGTTCGAAGTAGACGATGAAGGAGTCGGCCGTCACACCAATGGCGACGATCGCGCCAGCGATACCAGCCAAGGAAAGAGTGAATCCGACAGCCTCGCCCAGGAGCACCATGGCCGCGTAGGTCGTGATACCGGCGATAAGCAGGGAGCCGATGGCCACCAGGCCCAGTCCTCGGTAGTACAGCAGGCAGTAACCGGCAACCAGGATCAGTCCGATGACGCCGGCGATGATCCCGGCACGCAGCTGCTCGCCACCAAGGGTCGGCGAAACATTGTCAACGCTGGAGATGTCGAAGGACAGCGGCAGGGCACCGTACTTGAGGACGTTGGCCAGGTCGGCAGCACTGTCCTGGGTGAAGTGTCCGGAGATCTCGGCCTGACCACCGTTGATCGGACAGGAGGCTCCCTTGCCGCCATCCAACTGCGGTGAGGAGATGACCTTGCCATCCAGGACGACGGCGAACTGGTTCTGCGGGCTCTGGCGCGAGCACAGGAAAGTGGTCGCCTCACTGAAGGAATTCGTGCCGATGGAGTTGAATTTCAAGTTCACCACGTAGGACAGCTGGCCCTGCGGGATTCCGGAGTCGGCGCTCTCGACCTGGGTTCCCGTGATGGCGACCGGGGAGAGCAGGTACTTGGTCTTGCCCTCACGGTCACAGGTCACCAGGGCCTTGTTCGGCGGGGATTCGACGGACTTGGTGCACTTGAAGTCCTGGAAAGCCTTCATGTCCTCCGGGGACGGCTTCCACTTCTCGGCGTCCTTGACCATCTTGGCCGCGGAGGTCGGATCCTTCTCGTTGTACTGTGGGCCGCTGTCCTTGGCACCAGGCTTCGAGCTGGCAGAGGCACTTGACGACGCCTTGGCCTTCGGATCGGCAGTGGGGAGGGCAGAGGGCTTTGCGGGGCCGGGAGTCGGACCCTTCTCACCCACCGACTCCTCAGCATGGACCATGCGGAATCCGAGCTGGGCGGTCTGGCCGACCATCTCGACGAGCTTGGAACTCTCGACGTTCGGGGCCGAGACGACGATGTTGCGGTCACCCATCGTCGTCACTGACGACTCGCCGACACCCAGCGAGTTGACGCGCTGCTGAATGATGAGCCGCGCCTGCTCGAGGCTCGTCGGTGTGGGAGCCTTGCCATCATCCGTCTTGGCCGTCAGGGTGACGGACGTACCGCCTCTGAGGTCCAGGCCAAGTTTGGGTGCCCACGTACGCGTAGCTCCCATGAGCACGTACATGACGATGATGGCCACCAGGAAGATCACCAGGGTTCTGCCTGGATGGTGTGTCCGCTTTTTCGTTGCCACGTCGAAAATAGTCCTTGGTCTTGGTGGATTGTCAGGCCCGGGGCTGCTCGTCAGTCTCAGCAGCGACGGTGGACTCGGTAGCCGAGGTCTCAGGCTGGGCGTCAATTGCCGGGGCCTCGGCGACGGTCTCGTTGCTGGCCGGAGAGGTCTGTGCCGGGACGTCGTCGGCGAAGGCGAATTCCTCCTCGTCACCAGCAGGTCGTACGATGGCCTGCTTGAGGACGCTGACTTCGACGCCAGGGGCGAGCTCGACGACGGCCTGCTTGTCACCCAGGTGGGTGATCGTCACGAAGAGACCACTGTTGAGCACGACACGAGTGCCCTCCTGCAGGTTCGACTCGAGCTTGGCTCGCTCCTCCTGCTGCTTCTTGACCTGCCTCTTTCCCTGCCACACGGTGAATCCGATGAGCACGATGAAGAGAATCAGGATGGGCATGAAACCGCCCAGCGGGCTGGCGAGAAGAGGCATAGGGAGTTTTCCTTGTCTACGGGTGTAACCGGGGTCATGCTACCCCGGAGTGGTGAACATGGTCAGAACAGGCCGTCGCCGGTGCTGTTGGTAGGTGGCTCAAGACCGAGGTGGCGCCACGCCCTGTCGGTGGCAACCCGACCCCGAGGGGTTCGCATGAGGAAGCCCAACCGGACGAGGAAGGGTTCGGCGACCTCCTCGACGGTCTGAGGCTCCTCCCCCACGCTGATGGCAAGGGTGGACAAGCCGACCGGGCCTCCGCCGAATTTGAGACAGACGGCATTGAGCACGGCACGGTCGAGGCGGTCGAGGCCGAGCGGATCCACCTCATAGAGATCCAGAGCCGTCTCCGCCCCCCTCGGTGTCACCGGGGACTCGTCGTTGACGTCGGCCCAGTCACGGACGCGACGCAACAGTCGGTTGGCAATCCGAGGTGTGCCGCGAGAGCGGGAGGCGATGGTATGGGCGGTCCCCTCAGCCAGGTCGACCCCGATGACCCCGGCCGAGCGGGTGACGATCCGCTCAAGGTCGGCCACCTGGTAGTAGTCGAGCTGGGCCGTGAAGCCGAATCGGTCCCGCAGCGGCCCGGGCAGCAGGCCTGCCCGTGTCGTCGCCCCGACAAGGGTGAACGGTGGAATGTCGATCGGGATCGCAGTGGCCCCAGGGCCCTTGCCGACGACGACGTCGACGCGGAAATCCTCCATCGCCAGGTAGAGCATCTCCTCGGCAGGCTTGGACATCCGGTGAATCTCGTCAAGGAAGAAGACCTCACCGGGAACAAGCGAGGACAGGATCGCAGCCAGGTCCCCCGCGTGTTGAATAGCAGGGCCGGAGGAGATGCGAATCGGGGCGGACATCTCGGCCGCGATGATCATGGCCAAGGTGGTCTTTCCAAGCCCTGGAGGTCCGGACAACAAGACATGGTCCGGGGTCGTACCGCGTGACTGTGACGCGGCCAGGACGAGTCCCAACTGCTCGGCGACGCGCTGCTGTCCCCCGAATTCCGCCAGGGCACCAGGGCGCAGAGCAGCCTCTTCGGCCTTCTCAGGAGGCTCGGCCCAAGGGTCGACGGGCGAATGCTCCACCGAGATTCTCCTTCCTGACGACGTCTGTCAGTGTGCCAGAGGGGTCCGACATCTCATCGAGCCAAACTGCGCAGGGCTGCCCTCATGAGGTTGCCGATCGTCATCGAGGGATCGGCCTCCTTGAGGGTGGCCACCTCCTCAACAGCCTTGTCAGCATTCTTCGCAGACCACCCCAGACCGATGAGCCCATCAGCAACCTGCTCTCTCCACGGTGCCACCGGCTGGCTCGTACCGGCAGGGGTTGACCCGGCAGGAGCGACGATTGCCATCTTGTCCTTGAGCTCGAGGATCATCTTCGCTGCGCCCTTGCGCCCAATACCGGGCACGCGGCACAGCGTCGCCTCATCCTCGGCGCTGATTGCCGACGCAAGTTGGTTGGCATCCAGCACACTCATGATCGCCGCGGCGAGCTTGGGGCCGACCCCGGAAGCCGTCTGGACGAGCTCGAACGCGTCCCTGTCGTCAGCCTCGACGAAGCCGTAGAGGGTTAGGGAGTCCTCGCGGACGACGAGGGAGGTCTGCAAGGTCATCGTCTGGTCGACACGTGCACTCGCAGCCGTGGCAGGCGGGCACAGCACCTTGACGCCGATTCCGTGGTTGTCGAGGACGACCCAGGTCGGGCCGGCCGCAGTCACGGTGCCGGAGAAATGGGAGATCACCGGGCAAGATCCTTCCAGGAACGAGGTGCCGGACGGCCACGTCGTTGGGCTGCCACGGCTGCTTCGATGCGATTGGTGGCTCCGCCTCGCCACAGATGACAGATCGCCAAGGCCACGGCATCGGCAGCGTCGGCTGGTTTCGGCGGGGCTGACAGGCGCAACACCCGCGCGACCATGAGACCCACCTGGGCCTTGTCAGCACGCCCAGAACCGGAGATGGCCGCCTTGACCTCGCTAGGGGTGTGCAGGGCGACCGGCAGGCCGTGGCGAGCAGCGATCATCATCGCCATGCCTGCGGCCTGAGCGGTGCCGGTGACGGTATTGCGGTTGTGCTGGGCGAAAACCCGCTCGACGGCGATGGCGTCAGGACGGGTGTGGTCGCGCCACTCCTCCAACCCATCGTGGATGCGCAGCAGACGATGAGCGTGATCCAGATCTGCGGGGGTACGGATGACGCCGACCGCGATGAGCCTCAACGGGGCCCCGGGGCCGCCTTCGACGACCCCGACCCCGCATCGGGTCAAACCGGGGTCGACCCCCATGACCCGCGTGACACGCGGGTTGGGGGTCGTCTCTGGGATGGTCACTCCTCCTCGTCGAGAGCCGCAGCGACCTCGGCGGGGACGTCAGCGTTGGAGAAGACGTTCTGGACGTCATCGAGGTCCTCGAGGGCGTCGAGGATCTTGTAGAGCTTGCGAGCATCGTCGAGCTCTACGGGCTGGGTGAAGTCCGGCTTGAAGGAGACCTCGGCCGAGTCGTAGTCGATGCCGGCGTCCTGGACGGCCTTACGGACATCCACGACGGCGTTGGGGTCGGAGATGATCTCGAAGACGTCGCCCTCGTCGACGATGTCCTCGGGCTCGGCGTCGATGGTGGCCTCCATGAGCTGGTCCTCGTCCACCTCACGGGTTTCGGTCTTGCGACCCTCCTCGACCTCGTAGGTCTTCGAGACCGCCACGACACCCTTGCGCTGGAACAGACGCTGCACCGAGCCACCATCGGCCATCGTGCCACCGTTGCGGGTGACGGCTACGCGAACGTCGGAGACGGCACGGTTACGGTTGTCGGTCAGGCACTCGATGAGGATGGCAACACCGGCGGGGCCGTAGGCCTCGTACATGATGGTCTCGTAGTTGACGGCGTCGGCGCCCTCACCGGAACCACGCTTGACGGCGCGGGTGATGTTGTCGTTGGGAACCGAGCTCTTCTTCGCCTTCTGAATGGCGTCGTAGAGGGTCGGGTTGCCCGACGGATCCCCACCACCGAGTCGTGCCGCCACCTCGATGTTCTTGATCAGGCGGGCGAACAGCTTGCCACGCTTGGCGTCGATGGCCGCCTTCTTGTGCTTGGTGGTGGCCCACTTGGAGTGACCGCTCATGGACGGTGTCTCCCTTCCTCGAATGTCGCAGTTATCGGCCCAGAGGGGCCAAGCATTCGGCGCGGGACAAGCCCACGCACACAATGAAATAGTTTACACTCCTCACCCGACAGCGAATCGGGCTGAGGAGAGCGGACGGTGAGTGACCGTCAGTCAGCCTTGGGTACGGGGGCAGAGTCCGCCGGGATCGGTGCCCGGCACACCTCGAGGGCTTCCGGCAGGGTGAAATTACCCACGTAGAGAGCAGTTCCCACGATGGCCCCCTCCACCCCAATCGGGACCAATCCGCGCAGACGACGCAGGTCCTCGAGGGTGGCGATGCCTCCGGACGCGACGACGGTTCCCTGGATGCGCGCACAGATTCGGCCCAAGAGCTCGTAGTTCGGTCCGGTCAACATGCCGTCGCTGGCCACATCGGTAACGACGTAGCGCTTGCACCCGGCGTCCTCCAGCCGAGCCAGGACGTCGAGAACCTTGCCGCCCTCGCGAGTCCAACCGCGCGCCGCGAGCTGATCTCCCCTGACGTCCAGACCGATGGCGACCTGTTCGCCGTAGCGGCGCACGACCTCGTCGCACCAGGTGGGATTCTCCAGAGCGGCGGTACCGATGTTCACGCGAGTGGCGCCGGCCGACAGGGCCGATTCCAGGCTCTTCTGATCGCGGATACCGCCGGACACCTCGACGTTGATGTCCATCTGCTCGACGATGCTGCTGATGATCTCAGTGTTGGATCCACGTCCGAAGGCGGCGTCAAGGTCGACCAGGTGAATCCACTGGGCTCCCAGACCTCGCCACCTGTGAGCCACCTCCAGGGGATCACCGAACGCGCGTTCGGAACTGGCCACCCCCTGTTGCAACTGGACGGCGCGTCCACCCTGGACGTCAACGGCTGGAAGTAGTGTGAGTTCTCCGGTCACGAGGGTCAGGTTATCAACACACCCGAGCCAGCCACCGTTCGAGCAAGGCCAGGCCCGCCGTTCCGGACTTCTCGGGATGGAACTGGGTTGAGGTCACCGGACCAACCTCAGCGGCGGCGACGAAGGTCGCACCTTGATGGCTTGCCGTGGTGAAGTGGTCGTCAGGCCCGTCGACGAGCACCCCGTAGGAGTGGACGAAGTAGAACCTCTCGCCATCCGCATGCCGGAACAGGGTCGTCCGGGTCCCCGGTTGGACGGTGTTCCACCCCATGTGTGGCAGGCGGTCAGCCGGCAGCTCCTCGACGACACCGGGCAGTACCCCGAGGCACTCGACGTCGACGCCGCGCTCGCTGCCACGCTCGAAGAGCATCTGATGTCCGACACAGATGCCGAGCAAGGGCCGTCCCTCGTCAACCCAACGATGCACCAGGTGGTCCCCACCCATGGCGCGTAGGCCCACCATGCAGGCTGCCAAGGCTCCCACTCCGGGCAGGACGAGGGCGTCATTGTCGAGCAGGGCTCCCGGATCACGGGAAATCGTGACGGTGGCACCGACCCTGCGCAGGGCGCGCCCGGCCGAATGCAGGTTTCCCGAGCCGTGGTCAATGATGCCGACCCGCACCGGATCAGACATCGAGAGCACCCTTGGTGCTGGGGACACGCCCGGCATTGCGCGGATCCGGAGCGACGGCAATCCTCAGAGCGCGGGCCAGAGCCTTGTACTGGGCCTCGCAGATGTGGTGGGGATCCCGTCCGGCCAGCAGACGCAGGTGCACACACAGGCCAGCGTTGAGAGCCAGTGACTGCACGACGTGATAGGTCATGGATCCTTGGTAGGGAACGCCCGAACCGCCGAGACGGGCGTAGATCTGACCCTCCGGCTCTCCGGTGCACTCCACCCACGGGCGTCCAGCGACGTCGACGACGCATTGTGCAAGCGCCTCGTCGAGAGGAACCACGGCGTCACCGAAGCGAGCGATCCCTCGCTTGTCGCCGAGGGCTTGGACCAAGGCCTGTCCCAGCGCGATGGCAGTGTCCTCGACGCTGTGGTGACCGTCGATCTCGACGTCTCCGGTGGTGGTGATCGACATGTCGATGCCTGAATGCTTGGCAAGGGCCGTGAGCATGTGGTCGTAGAAACCGACCCCGGTGGAGATGGTCGACTCCCCCTCACCGTCCAGATCAATGGAGACGTCGACGTTGGACTCGGAGGTCTCGCGGTGAACGTGAGCGCAGCGGTGGGTCATTAATCCTCCTCGGGATCGAGTCGACGAGCGGTCGGAAGGACGTCGAGCAGTGCAGCTCGGAATGCGTCGGTCTCCCGAGGAGTACCAGCGCAGACACGCAGGTAGCCGGTCGGGCCCACCTCACGGACGAGAACCCCGTGGTCGAGAAGGGCCTGGAAGACCGCATGGCGATCGGCGAACCTCCCGAAGAGGACGAAGTTCGACTGGGAGGAGACGACGTCCAGACCGTGTGCGCGCAGCCAGTCCTCCAGATTGGCACGCGTCTCGCGGAGTTCGTCGACCCGAGCGAGCATCTCGGGAGCATGGGCCAGAGCGACCCGGGCCACCACCTGGGACACCTCCGACAAGTGGTAGGGCAACCGGACAATCCGTAGGGCGTCCACCACGGCAGGAGCCGCAACGGCATATCCAAGACGACCTCCGGCCAGGGCAAACGCCTTCGAGAGGGTGCGCACCACAATGAGGCGTCCATGCTTGGGAAGCAGGGCGATTGCCGAGTCCTCCGGGGTATCGGTGAACTCCTGGTAGGCCTCGTCGACGACGACGATCGCATCGGTGGCCGAACAGACCTCGTCTATGACCGCCACCGGGATGGTGGTGCCGGTCGGGTTGTTCGGCGTGGTCAGCAGGACGACGTCCGGTTTGACCTCCTCGATGGCGCTCACGATCTCGTCGGTGGTCAGACCGTAGGAGACATTGCGGGGACGAGTGACGTACTCGGTGTGAGTGTTGCGGGCGTACTCGGGATACATCGAGTAGGTCGGCGTGAAGGTCAGGAGAGTACGGCCCGGGCCACCGAAGGCCTGCAGAATGTGGGTCATGACCTCGTTGGACCCATTGGCCGGCCAGATCTGACCGCTGCTGACCCCGAATCCGATGTACCTGGCAAGGTCCTCGCGCAAACCCGTGGCCTCTCGGTCCGGGTAGCGATTCAGCCCCTTGCCGGCATTGGAGACGGCCTTGGCCATGTCCTTGCGCACCGATTCCGACGGTGGGTACGGGTTCTCATTGACGTTGAGACACACCGGGACGTCGAGCTGCGGGGCACCGTAGGGCTCCTCCCCCACCAGTTCGGGGCGAAGCGGCAGATCAGCCAATTGAATGGGGTCCTGCTGCGGCTTGGCCATCGGACGGGGCCGGGTCGTCCGTCGACGCTGGGTCATCGCGGCCTCCTCACGGTGATGGCATTGGCATGGCCGGGCAGGTTCTCGGCCAGGGCGAAGTTCTCGACGGAATCGGCAAGGTCGAGCAGGGCGTCCTCGGTGTAGTCGATGACGTGGACAGCTCTCATGAACGAACGCACCGACAATCCCGAGGAATGGCAGGCAGCACCTGCCGTCGGCAGCACGTGGGTGGATCCGGCCGAGTAGTCACCCAGGGAGACCGGGGACCAAGGACCGACGAATATGGCACCGGCGTTGTGGACTCGCGCTGCCACCGCGGCGGCATCAGCCGTCTGGATTTCCAGGTGCTCGGCGGCATAGGCATTGACAACCTCAAGGCCTTGGTCGATGTCGCGCACCATGACTATGGCCGACTGCTCGGAGGTCAGTGAGGTACGGATCCGCTCGGAGTGCAAGGTGGCCTCGACCATGGGGGCCAACTCCTTCTCCACGGCGTCGGCCAGCTCGGTGGAATCGGTGACGAGAACAGCGGCGGCGAGCGTGTCGTGTTCGGCTTGGCTCATGAGGTCGGCAGCAACGTGACGTGGATCAGCGGTCTTGTCAGCCAGGATGGCAATCTCGGTCGGACCAGCCTCCGAGTCGATGCCGACGGTGCCACGCAGGTAGCGCTTGGCAGCAACGACATAGATGTTGCCCGGTCCGGTGACCATGTCGACCCGCGGGCAGGAATCGGCCTCGTCAGAGCCCTCGACACCGTGGGCGAACATGGCGATGGCCTGGGCACCGCCAACGGCATAGACCTCGTCAACCCCGAGCAGGTGACACAAAGCGAGGATGTTGGGGTGCGGCAGGCCACCGAACTCAGCCTGCGGTGGGGACGCCACCGCGATCGACGCAACGCCGGCTTCCTGGGCCGGGACGACATTCATGATGACCGAGGAGGCCAACGGGGCAAATCCGCCAGGGACGTAGAGCCCCACTCGGCCTACGGGGACGATGCGCTGACTCACACGAGCACCGGCAGCCACCTCGACCGGCGCCGGCGAGGTTTCCACCTCGACCTCCCGGCACACCTGACGACGTCGACGAATGGACTCGGTGAAGGCCTGACGCAAGGTGTCGTCAAGATTGGCAGCCGCCTCGACCAGGGCCTCAGCCGGAACCCTCAGATGATCCGGAACCACATGGTCGAACTTCTCGCTGTATTCACGCAGTGCCTCGGCGCCACGGTCCTTGACCGCAGCACAGACAGGGATGATCGCCGCCATCGCGGCATCGACATCAAAGTCAGCGCGCGGCACGGCGCGACGCAGGTCGCCAGTGGTCTCACGGGTCAGATCGACGATTCTCAGCACACTGTCAGTCTAATGAAGCCTCAGTCGCCGGTTCGGAGCGTCCAGTCCGCGGAGAGCGACGCCGGGCCGTCACCAAGGATGCAATAAGCATCGGGATCATTGCTGCAAGCAACCAGACCAGCACCGACACCCAGGTGTGGAGGGCAAAATCAACCGGAACGACCTCACCCGTCTTGGCCGCAACAATGCGCTCGGCGAAGGCGTCCGGGCCGATGAGTACCCCTACCCACCAGCAGGCCAGGGCAGACAGACAGGACGACACCCCGGCAGCCAGTACTCCCCACGCACCGCGACGGCGCATCAGAACCCAGCTCAGGAAGCCGATGATCAGTCCGACGATCAGGCCCACGAGGCAGTACACGGCGTCGGTCGAAAAGACCTGGGTGAGGCCCTTCTCCGTTGTCGATGCCGCACCATCGGATCCCACCGTGTAGGTCGGCAGGGTCACCATGGAGTGCCATATCGGAGCAGCCAGTCCGCCCAGGACGATGCCCACCCCCACGACGAGCAGGCTCGACCGCAGAATCGCGAGACCGTGGGCACGGATCGTCTCGTTCATGACTGCCTCCTGGGGATGCATGAGGGGCCGAGCAGGGCCTTGAGGTCGGCCATCAGCGGCTGGCCAGTGGTGACCTTGAGTTCATCGGCAAGCCGGAAGGTGGTCGTCACCTTTCCGTCGAGGAGTCGCAGTCTCACCTCGGAGCTACCCGGGTGGTTGCGTAGCACTCCCCGCAGGCCTTCGATGGTGCCCCGGTTGCATCGTCCGCGACGTAGATCAATCGTCATGGGCGCATTGCCGGCATCGGTGAGGTCCAGCAGCCAGACGTCATTGGCCGACATCTCGACGGTCTCGTCACGTTCCCGGACGAATCCGCGCACCTTGAGGATGCTGTCTACGGCCAGTAGCGGCTCCACGCGCTGGTACACCTTCGGGAAACAGGCAATAGTGATGGAGGCGCCGAGGTCCTCCAGCGTGATAGAGGCCCAGATGTCACCGTTCTTGGTGGTACGTCGGACGATCTGGGTGACCATACCGGCAATGGTGTAGCGCCCCTCGTGATGGCCTTCAGGGTTGACGAGTTCGGCCACCGAGATGTCTGATTCGGCCTCCAGAGCAGCTTCCAGGCCTCGCAGCGGGTGATCGGAGACGTACAGACCCAACATCTCGCGCTCGAAGGCGAGCTTGGTGCTGCGGTCCCAGTCGTCCTCCGGAACCACCCTCTCGACACCCAGCTGGGTGGGTTCGGAATCGTCCCCCATGCCGAAGAGGTCGTCCTGACCATTGGCCTGGTGGCGTTTGATGTCGATGACGGCATCGACGGCCTGCTCGTAAACCGCCATCAGGCCGCGTCGGGAATGGCCCATGGAATCGAAGGCACCAGCCTTGATGAGGGACTCAATGAGCCTCTTGTTGCACACCGTCAGGCTGACCTGGTCAAGGAAGCTGAAGAAATCGGTGGCCGGGCCATTCTCCTCACGGGCCCGGATGATCTCCGTGACGGCGTTGGCACCGACATTGCGGACAGCTCCCAGGCCGAACCTGATGTCCTCACCGACAGCCGTGAACTCCAGCGAGGAGGCGTTGACGTCGGGAGGCAGGACATTGATGTGCTGGGACCGCATGTCGGCCAGGTACATCGCCATCTTGTCCTTGTCGTCACCGACGCTGGTCAGCAGGGCGGCTCCGTACTCGGCCGGGTAATTGGCCTTGAGATAGGCCGTCCAGTAGGAGACTAGTCCGTAACCGGCAGCATGGGATTTGTTGAAGGCGTATCCGGCGAAGGGGACCATGACGTCCCACAGGGTCTGGATGGCATCGTCGGAGTACCCGTGTTCACGCATGCCAGCCTGGAAGGGGATGAAGTTCTCCTCCAGGATGTGCTTCTTCTTCTTGCCCATGGCACGACGCAGAAGGTCAGCGCCACCCAGGGTGTAGCCAGCGAGCTTCCGGGCGATCGACATGATCTGCTCCTGGTACACGATGAGGTGGTACGTGGGAGCAAGGATCTCGTCGAGGTCCTCCTTGAGTTCGGGATGGATCGGGATGATCGGTTCTCGGTTGTTCTTGCGCTGGGCATATGAGATGTGTGCATTGGCACCCATCGGGCCCGGTCGGTACAGGGCCAACACGGCGACGATGTCATCGAAGCAGGTTGGTCCCATGAGACGCAGCAGGGATCGCATGGCCGTGCCATCGAGCTGGAAGACGCCCAATGTGTCGCCTCGGGCCAGCATCTCGTAGGTGTTCTCGTCATCAAGGGCAAGATCCTTGAGATCGACGTCGATCCCCCGGTTCTCCTTGATGATCTTGATGCAGTGATCCATGATGCCGAGGTTTCGCAGGCCCAGGAAGTCCATCTTCATGAGCCCCATCTCCTCGAGCTGGGGGTAGGCGAAGCCGGCGATGATCATGCCGTCCTTGTCTCGCCTGTGCATCGGCACCAGGTCGAGCAGCGGAGCGCTGGACAGGATGAAGGCACATGCGTGCACACCGGTACCGCGGATCAATCCCTCGAGACCCTTCGCCGTCTCGACAACCTTAGCGACGTCAGGATTGTCGGCAACCAGCTGGCGGAACTCCTGGCCCTCGCCATACCTCTCGTGGGAAGGATCGAAGATCTTGCTCAGCGGCACTCCCTTGCCCATAACGTCCGGGGGCATGGCCTTGGTGATCTTGTCTCCAAGGGCGAAGGGATAGCCGAGAATACGATTAGCGTCCTTGACGGCAGCCTTGGCCTTGATCTTGCCGAAGGTGTTGACCTGGCTGGTGTACTCCGCCCCGTACTTGTGGGTGACGTAATCGATGACCTTGTCACGCTGACGATCGTCGAAGTCGAGGTCGATGTCGGGCGGGTTGACGCGTTCCGGGTTGAGGAACCTCTCGAACAGCAATCCGTGTTCCAGCGGATTGATGGCGATGATGCCCGTCAGATAGGCGACGAGGGAACCGGCAGCCGATCCACGACCCGGCCCGACCGGCACGCCCATGGAGCGCGCCGCATTGCATATGTCGGAGACGACGAGGAAGTAGGAGGAGAATCCCAGCGGCTCAATGACCGAGAGCTCTGTCTCGAGACGGTCGAGGACCTCCTTGGGCGGATTCGGACCGAACTTCTCATCCATGCCCTCCTGAAGCTTCTTACGAAGCCAGGACTCCTGCGTCTCCCCCTCCGGGACGTCGAACTGCGGCATCCGGTCGACGTGATTGAAGACCTCGTCGTAGGACCCGATCATCTCGGTCAGCAGCAGGGTGTTGTCGCAGGCCTCGGGATGATCCGGGAACAGCGCCCTCATCTCGTCAGAGGACTTGATGTAGTAGCCCGAACCATTGAAGCGGAAGCGGTTCGGATCATCCTTGTTACGCCCCACACCGACGCACAGCAGGGAGTCATGGGCGTCAGCCTGGTCCTCGGTGACGTAGTGCGAGTCATTGGTGACCAGCAGAGGAATGTCCAGCCTCTTGGCCAGCCTCAGCAGGTCGGATCGCACCTGCTTCTCGATCGGGACACCATGGTCCATCAACTCGCAGAAGTAGTTCTCCTTGCCGAAGATGTCTTGGTAGGCACCCGCGGCTTGGCAGGCCTCCTCGAACTGCCCCAGGCGCAGTCGGGTCTGCACCTCGCCCGACGGGCATCCGGTGGAGGCAATGATGCCACCGGGATACTGGGACATCAGTTCGCGGTCCATGCGGGGCTTCATGTAGTAGCCCTCGTAGGAGGCCAGGGAGGACAACCGGAACAGGTTGTGGAGCCCCTCCGGGTCCTTGGCCCACATCGTCATGTGGGTGTAGCGGCCACCTCCGGACACATCCTTGCCGCCCTCCGCATCCGGATCGCCCGCGTCGCGGGAGGTTCCCCAGAATTCCTGCACCCGGGACTTGCGAGTACTCGGGGCAACATAGGCCTCGATACCGATGATCGGCTTGACCAGCGGGTTCTGATCTCCGTCGTACTTCTTGGAGATCTGGAAGAATTCGTAGGCGCCAAACATGTTGCCGTGGTCGGTCATGGCGACCGCCGGCATGCCCTGACGAGCCACCTCGGCAAAGAGCTTCTCGTTGCTGGCAGCACCATCCAGCATCGAGTACTCAGTGTGAGTGTGAAGGTGGACGAAGTCGGATCGGGCCACGGACAGTCCTTTCACGAACCGACCGGAATGGAGGTCACTCCGGCCCTGGGTGGTGCTGACTCGGACAGACTAGTCCGCACCACCGACCGGAGCGACCCGACCGCTCACGTCGGGCGGCGAACGACGAAGTCAACCTGCATCCCACCGGCCAACTGGGACACCAGATCCGTGTACGGACCAGCAATCTCACCAACCCTGACGAAGTCCCCGTCAAGCCTGTCGTCATGCACCATGAGGTGAACCTCACCGCGATATCTCCCCACGGTGTCCATCTGGAGGGATCCGGCCCTGCGGCACCCGGCGTTGGCGGCATCGGGCACACTCATTCCTCGGGTCCTCTCGATCCGCCACGAGGAGCCCGTCTCCTCCCGGCGTAGATGCCGAACCCCTGCCAGCTCCGGAACCTCCAGGTCAGCGAGGGGGAGGGTCAGGACGCCGTCCCTCTCCAGGTGGTCGATCCACCCGAGGGTCTCCTCGGTCAGGGTTCCCTCCGCCAGGGCGACCGTCATGCCCATCCGGTGCAATTCGACGACGTTGACCCAGGCATTGCAGTGACGCTGGTGTTCCAGCGTGGCAAGGCCACGATAGAGCGGGGCGCGCAGCCCTCTTTCCCCAGGGACGAATGCGACCACCGGTAGCTCATGTTCGGTGAACAGCCGCGACTGTTCGAGGCACCAGCTCCTGGTGATTCCGGTTCCTGGACGCGGGTAGAAGTTGTGCCAACCCACCGGCTCCAGATCGGCCAGCTCCTCCAAAGTGTCGACTCCAATCGTCGAGGCATTCACCGCAGTGTGTAGACCTGTCAGGTGCGCCATTCGGTGGATGTCCTCGACGTCGAACCCGAAGTCGTACCTCAGCCCGACGATGCCAACCTCCCGCAGTTGTGGACCGATCAGGTCGACGGCCACCGGGGAGACGTCGGCCCAGAAGGTAAGCCCGAAACGGCGGTGCAAGTCACCGAGGACATCGAGGAAGGACGCGACGTCACGAGCCTCCGGCAGGTGCAAGGAGGTGAAGACCTCCCCACCGTGGTCGGCGGCCTGTCGAGCAACCGGCTCCCACGCCTCGTCGGTCGGATAGAGGGACCAGATCATCGCTCAGTCCATGATCCGATCGGCCATGGACTCCTTGAAGCCGAACAGGTAGGTCAGCAGGCAGCCCATGATCACCGAGATGAGCCAGCCGCCGAGGTACCAACCCCACTTGCCGGCCGAGATCACCGGAGCCATGAGCAGGCCTGACAGGCCGAGGGCCTGGGACCCGAAGATCTCGGAGTGCTGCATGCCCCAGGCCACGAAGGCTCCTCCGAATCCGCCACCGAGACAGGCGGTGAGGAACGGGTAGAGCAGCGGCAGGGAGACGCCATAGACGAGGGGTTCTCCGATGCCCAGGATGCCGATGGGCAGCGCGCTCTTGATGACCGAACGCAGCCTCGGGTTCTTCGTCTTCAGGAGGATTGCGATGGCCATTCCAACCTGTCCCGCGCCCGCCATGGCGAGGATCGGGAGCAGCTCGGTGAAGCCGCGGTTGGCGATGAGCTGGGCGTGGATCGGGGTCAGGCCCTGGTGAATGCCCAACATCACCATCGACAGGAAGAAGGTCGCCAGGATGAATCCACCAATGGTGCCGCCCTTGGCCAGGGCGAAGTCCGCCAACAGCCAGGTGAGGCCCTTCATGAGCAGCGAAGACACCGGCATGATGATGAAGATCGACGCTGCTGCACCGATGAGCAAGGTGAGGGCAGGGACAAGAAAGAAGTTCAATGGCTGCCGGAATGACCTTGCGGAGCTGTTCCTCGATGACGGTGAACAACCAAGCCGTGATCATGACGCCGATGACACCGCCCAAACCAGGCTTGAGCTCACCGAAAACGGGAATTGTCAGCGGGACCGCTGCGGCCTTGTCGGACGCCGCGACACCTGCGAGGGCGGGCATGTAGGGCACACCACCGGCGATGAAACCGAGGATCGGGCTGCCACCGAATTCCTTGGCAGTGTTGTGGCCGACAACGAGGTTGAGGGAGGCGACGACGATTCCTCCCAGTCCGGCGAGCACCAGGAACCATCCATCGTTGGCGACGGCAGGATCGATCATCTTCCAGATGCCGCAGATGGCGGTGACCAGGCCACAGGCGATGAATCCCGGGATGACGGGGACGAAGATGTTGCCGATGTGACGGAACATCGCCTGCACCGGGGAGGTCTGCTTGCTGCGGACCTTGTCCCTGGTGCGCTTGGCCAGATCGGCATCTCCCTCGGGGAGGGGCTCAACCCCGCCAGAAGCAGCATGTCGCGGGACGGACGAGCCCGTCGCTGTCGCAGTGTCCTCGACCGTCGCCTTCTCATCGACGACGGAAGCCGTGCCAGACTTCCCCAGGACCTCACCGAAGGCTGCGCGCAACCTTTCGGCATGGCCAGGCCCGACGACGACCTGCAGCTGCTTGCCCTCGACAACTCCAAGCACCCCGTCGAGACCCTTGATGGCCTCCACGTCAGCGGATTGTGGGGTGACGAGGTTGAGCCGCAACCGCGTCATGCAATTGGTGAAGGACTCGACGTTATCAGGACCCCGACGAGGTCGAGTATTCGCTGCGCAAGAGCTTTGTAATCCATGACGTCCTCCTGGAAATCAGATGTGGGGGTGGTCTTGGTCAACAGCGGCGCGAACCGCTCCGCCAGATGTCGTCAGTCGTTCTCGGGCTTGTGCCGCCGTCATGTCCAGCAGGATCATGACGATGGCCGTCTTGGCGTGACCGTCAGCCTCATGAAGGGCGATAACGGCCTGGTCCCGGGTGCATCCCGTCGCGGACACGACGATGGACACGGCACGTTGCCGCAGTTTCTCGTTGCTCGGAGAGACGTCGACCATGAGGTTCCCGTAAGTCTTGCCGAGCCCGACCATGGTCGCCGTGGAGATCATGTTGAGGACGAGTTTTTGTGCCGTTCCGGCCTTCAGACGGGTCGACCCGGTGAGCACCTCTGGGCCGGCGTCGATCTCGACGGGCAGATCGACCTCGTCACTGATGAGGGCGTCATGGTTGCAACACACTGACGCCGTGTGGGCACCGCCCGCTCGGTGGACCCGGAAGAGCTCGAAGCCGTGGCCAGCGCCATCTCCATCGCGCCGCGGACCGTCCTCTTCGGAGTCGGTTCCAGCGGGCTCGTGGCCGACGATCTCTCCCAGAAGCTGGAACGCATCGGTCTGGTCTGCCAACATCACAACGACACCCACATCCAACTCGTCCATGCCGCACTGTGCGGACAGGCGTGCGTCGCCGTGGGAATCTCGTTCAGCGGTAGCACCCAGGAAGTCGTCGAGGCTCTCACCGTGGCTCGGGCCCACGATGCCACGACGGTCGCCATGACGGGAGTGCCCCAGTCCCCCGTCGCGCAGCTGTCGGATCACGTTCTCGTCACCCCAGCCCGCGAAACCCAGGTCCGGGCCAGAGCAATGTCTAGCCGAATGTCTCAGTTGGCCGTCATCGACTTCCTCTTCGCCAGGGTCGCTCAGCTGTGCATGGACGATCTTGAAACCCACCTGACCAGCACCCGAACGGCAGTCAGCACTCACCGGACCTGAGGTCCTCACGTAGACTTGAGTCATGTCGTCACAGACCCTGACAAAGACCTGGAAGTCAATTTGGTGGATTCCCCTCACGAAGGGGATCCTCGCGATCATCGCGGCGGTGATGGCTGTCGTCTGGTCCCACCAGACCATGGAGGCCATCGTGGTGATCGTCGGTGTCTACGCCATCGTCGACTCCGTCATGACTCTCATCAATGCTCAGGCTCTTCGCGGCATGGTTGGCACCGGGTTCATGACAGCTTGGGGCATTATCGGCATCATCATTGGCCTCGTCCTCATCGTCCACCCTGGATTCTCACTCCACGTCATCGCCATCCTCATCGGAGTTTGGCTGGTTCTCCTCGGCGTTGCGGCGACCGGTTTTGCCCTGCCGATGAGGTTCGTCACCGAGAAGGCCTGGGCCTGGATGCTCGGCGGCGGCATCGGACTGTTCGCGCTGGGCATCGTCATCCTCGTCCACCCCGGATTCGGCGTGGTGGCCATGAGCTGGCTGCTGGCCATCGGCGTCCTGCTCTACGGCGTTGCCAACATCGCCATCGCAGTGAGTGTCCACAAGATCACGAACTCCATTTCCTCGGCAGTACGGCGAGATCCACGCAATACCCTCATCGAGGGTGAGGTCGTCGATTCCCCCGCGACCTCTCAGGAGACCTCACCCCACCGCGAACTCAAGTGACGAGTGGCCCTGAGCACCTACTGCGGCCCGGCCTCCAAGCCGGGCCGCAGTGTCATGTGTTGATCCGGATCATGCACCGGTATGCGGGAGACCGCGCGGGTGGCCATCAGATGTCCCTGAGCCGGGACGATTCGTCGGTGACGGGGTAGAAGTATGCGCTGCGGACCGCTCGGGAACCGTGACCTGCGCAATCCGATCATCCTCGGACAAGGCCGAGTACACCCGTGAGATGAGCCCGACGTAATCAGCCAGGGGGAAGGCACCGGCGGCGAATCCATTCGGTGGTTCGACGACCGGACTGTGACGCATGTTCGTCAACAGGACGATCTGGATGTCCCGGACCGGGTCGACCATCGTGATCGTTCCGGTCCACCCGGTGTGGCCGAAGGCGGCGGCGCTCGGCCCGCCGTGGAAGTAGTAGTACTTGTTCGTGCGCCATCCCAGACCATAGGTGCCGTCGTCATCGTCAGGAACGAGGAAATGTCGCAGGACGTCGGGACGGAAGTACTCCCGACCGTCATAGATGCCCTCGTTGGACATCAGCTGCAGCAGCACCCCGAGGTCGTCCGCGGTGGAGAACAATCCGGCATGTCCGGAGACCCCGGACATGGTGTAGAAGGCCTTCTCGTCCTGGACTTGGCCCCACACCGTCTCGGTACGGATGAAAGCAGGCTGACCATCGGGGAGGACACCGAAATCGACATTCCCGTCACGGGTGTTGCCATTGAGTTCGGTCGCGGCGATGAGCGTGCGCGACTCCCCCTGATCCAGCGGGCGGAATCCGGTGTGCCTCAGGCCGAGGCTCCGGTAGACCCCGTCCTGGAGGTACTGATGCAGTGGCTGACCGACGATCTGCTCGACGACGAGGCCGAGGATCATGTAGTCGACGTCGCTGTAGGCCCGCTCGGTGCGCGGAGCGTGCATGAGCGGGGTGCGACAGATGCGGTCAATCGCCTCCGCCCGATTCGCGACATCGTCAAGGTTCTGCAGGTAGAGATCGCCCGCGACCTCGGCATTGGGGTACTGGGGATCCGGAATGAGTCCGCCCCGGTGATGCATGAGATCAATAAGTCGGATGGTGTCCTTCCCGGTGTACCTGTCCTTGATACCGCCTGATCCGCCTACGGTCCACGAACCCGTGTAGACCGTTGATTCGTCTCGGAAGGCCTGCCAGCCAGGCAGGGTGCACACCCGTCTCGACATATCAATGCGTCCCTGACTGACGAGCATCTGGAGGGCCAGATTGGCGGCATACATCTTGGTGTTCGAGGCGATGTCGAACTGGGTGGACGTCGTCACCGGAATTTGCTGGGTGGCCGGGAGGAGGTGGGCCGGACGGACCGAGCCGTCAACCACCTTGGTGGAGTACTTGAGGGCCTGACCCGCGTGGTGACGCCACGCGACCTGACCATGACGGGCTACCAGCACGCTCGTACCAGAGAAACCACGCTTCACCTGGTCATTAATCCAGGTACCGATCTCGGAGAGTTTTCCCTTGTCGAAGCCGAGGGACTCGGCATCGCCACTGGTGACCAAAGAGTCATACCCGACGTGAATCCGCTGCAGGGCGAGCAGCTGGCCGCCGACGCGGACGACCCTGATGTCCCAGAGCCGACGCACAGCTCCCAGACTCAGCCAGTATTGACCGTCAGACATCTGCCCGTCGACGGTCTCGATCATGATCTCGGGATTGTCGTGGAAGAACTCGTCGTCAAAGTTCCTCGTGAAGAGGTTGCGCCGGGTGTCGAAGACGTCGAGGTCTCGACCCCTCCGCACCGACAGCAGGTCCGCTGGCGAGACAGCTTCTCCGTCGAATGGGGTCTGGCCACGAGTCACGATCCAGCCGAAGGCCTTGGCCAGCCAATCGACGTTCATCCTGTTCCCTCGCGCTGCTGAGGAGGGGACTGAAAGGGCACGGCCGTAGGTCGCCGGGTCCTCGCAGTTGTCGTCATGGAGGATCCACACCTCAGAGGTGTCACCTCTGACGATCCAGCGCCATCTCCCGGAACCAGAGCGCACTGCAAAGCGACGGGAGAGGGTCGACAAGGTGACATCCCGGGACCAGGTCTTCGGTGTGGTGGCAAAACGGCGGACGTGTCCATCGAGGTTTTTCACCTCGACATGACACGAGGCTGCTGCCCCCACAAAGTGAATGGTGAAGTCGCCATGTCCGGAGGCCGTGGCGCGGGTGACTCTGGCAGCCAGGGGTGCGGCCATGATCGCGCCTATCGAGGCGCCCAACACGGTTCTGCGTCGCAGGTCGTCATTCATAGCGGAACACTAGACGGAGGGTGGTTCACGACGGTCGTCGTGCTCGTCCTCCATACCAAGCTCGTGATCGAGACGGTCATCCAAGGACCGAGCCCTGCGCTGGGAGGCCAGATAGGCCCACCAGACCCCGGCACCGATGATGCCCAGGAAGGATGCAGCCCCACCGAAGGCGCCCAGCACGAAGCGCGGATCGCTCTGGCTCGATGCCGTCAGCCCGACGACGTCAAGCACCACGAAAAGCGCGACGCACACCCACGTCAGCACCCTGGCGTGATGAATCGCCGAATCGAGATCCTGCTGATCATCGTTCATCCCAGCAGTCTCCTCCCACCCGGTGTCTCCTGTCGAACCCACAAGGCTCCATTCCCGTCGAGATCAGACCATCATCTGGCGATCAGAGGGTCTGACCGGCTTCGGCAGCACTGACCGCGAACCCATGAGATACGCGTCGACACCGTTGGCCGCCGCCCGTCCCTCCGCAATGGCCCAGACCACCAGGGACTGACCACGACCCGCGTCACCACAGGCGAAGACTCCGGGGACGTTGGTCTCGTAGGCGTCGTTCCGGACGACGTTTCCGCGACCGTCGAGTTCCAGTCCAAGTTCCTGGACGACCCCATCATGCTCGGGGTGGGCGAATCCCATCGCGAAGATGACCAGATCGGCCGGAAGGTCGTGCTCACTGCCCTCGTCAGCGATGAAGACCCGGTTTTCGTCACGATGGCCCGAGACCACTCGGACGGCCTTGACGTGGCCCCCGTCATCGCTGACGATCTCGACGGTGTTGGTCGAGTAGATCCGTTCGCCGCCCTCCTCATTAGAGCTGGAGACACGCAGGATGAGCGGATAGGTCGGCCACGGCTGATTGGCCGGACGATCCTTCGGCGGTTCGGGGTTGTACTGCAGCTGGGTGATCGCTGCCGCCCCCTGACGCACCGCAGTGCCAACACAGTCATTGGCGGTGTCTCCCCCACCGATGATGACGACGTGCTTGTCGTCGGCGCGGACCTGGTCGGGAACATTGATCCCAGCCAGCACCTTGTTCTGCTGGGTGAGGTAATCCATGGCGTAACAGACACCGTCGAGCTCGATCCCCGGGGCGTCCAGCATGCGCGGCACGGTGGCACCGGTGGCCAGGACGACGGCGTCGAACCGCTCGCGCAGCTGCTCGCCGGTGATGTCCACGCCGATCTCGATGTTCGTCTTGAAGACGGTGCCTTCCAGCACCATCTGTTTGATACGACGATCCAGAACCGACTTCTCCATCTTGAAGTCCGGGATGCCGTAGCGCAGCAGGCCGCCAATGGCGTCGTCCCGCTCGTAGACAACGACGGTGTGGCCGGCGCGGGTGAGCTGCTGGGCTGCTGCCAGACCGGCAGGACCGGACCCGACGACGGCGGCCGTCTTGAGGGAGTGCCACTCGGGGACAATGGGAATGACGCGACGGTCCTCCCACGCCTTGTCGATGATCGCGACCTCGACGTTCTTGATCGTCACCGGGTCACGGTTGATTCCCTCAACGCAGGCAGTCTCGCAGGGGGCCGGACACAGGCGACCGGTGAACTCCGGGAAGTTGTTGGTCGCCAGCAGGGACTCCAGGGCCTCGCGCCACTCGTCACGCCAGATGAGGTCGTTCCAGTCCGGGATGAGGTTGCCCAGCGGGCACCCGGTGTGGCAGAACGGCACACCACAGTCCATGCACCGACTGGCCTGATCAGTGATGATCGGCAACAGGGCGTGGCCGGGGCTTCCGGGGTAGACCTCCTTCCAGTCATGGATGCGCTCCTCGACCCGACGACGCTCTGCCTCCTGTCGCGGCACCTTCATGAAACCGTGCAGATCAGCCATGGGACACCTCCATGAGAAGTTCGGTCGTCTCGTTGTCGTCCAGTCCGCGTTCCTCGGCCTCGACCATGGCCTTCATCATCTTGGCGTAGTCACGCGGCTGCACCTTGGTGAAAGAGTTTCGGATGTACTCCGGGCCTTCGGCCAGGATCTCTCCGGCGAGGGTCGATCCGGTCTCGGTCTGGTGCAGCGTCAGCAGCTCGATGACGCGATCGACGTCTGCCTCTTCCATCGGCAGGGCGTCAACCATCTCCGGGTTGAGCCGGTCGGCCTCGAGGTTGCGGACCCATGCCACCCCGCCCGACATGCCGGCGGCGAAGTTGCGTCCGGTGGAGCCGAGGACGAGCGCCTCTCCCCCGGTCATGTACTCACAACCGTGGTCGCCAACCCCCTCGACCACCGCTGTGGCTCCGGAGTTGCGCACGCAGAATCTCTCACCCGCCTGGCCGCGCAGCAGGATCTGCCCGGAAGTAGCGCCGTAACCGACGACGTTTCCGGCAATGATCTGATCACGGGGACGGAAGGGCACCTGCGGGGCCGGGGCGACGATCACCCGGCCACCGGACAATCCCTTGCCGACGTAGTCGTTGGCGTCTCCGACGAGCCTCATCGTCATACCGCGTGGCACGAAGGCACCAAAGCTCTGACCAGCGGTACCGGTGAAGGCGAGATCAATGGTGTTGTCGGGAAGCCCCGTGCCATTCGTCGCCACCGTCACCCGGCTGCCGAGCATCGTGCCGACCGTGCGATCGACGTTGCGGATGCTGAGCTCCCGTCGAATCGGGGTGCCGTCGGTGAGGGCATCGGCACACATGTCGATGAGCTTCATGTCCAGGCTCGTAGCCAGGTCGTGGTCCTGGTCGCAGACATGGTGCAGCGGGGTGCCCTCCGGCAGTTCCACCTGGTGCAGGATCGGTGAGAGGTCGAGGCCCTTGGCCTTCCAGTGGGTGATGGCCTTACGGGTGTCGAGGACCTCGACATGGCCCACGGCCTCGTCGATGGAGCGGAATCCCAGCTCGGCGAGGATCTCGCGAGTCTGCTCGGCCATCATCATCATGAAGTTGACGACGTGGTCAGGGTCCCCGGCGAACTTCTTGCGTAGCTCAGGGTTCTGGGTCGCCACGCCAACCGGGCAGGTGTCGGTGTGGCACTTGCGCATCATGACGCATCCCTCGACGATGAGCGCTGTGGTTGCGAACCCGAATTCCTCGGCGCCCAGCAGGGCGGCGATGACGACGTCTCGTCCGGTCTTGAGCTGACCGTCGCACTGCACGACGATACGATCCCGCAGGCCATTAAGAAGCAGGGTCTGCTGGGCCTCGGCCAGGCCGAGCTCCCAGGGACCACCGGCGTGCTTGATCGAGGTCAGCGGAGCCGCGCCGGTTCCGCCGTCGTGGCCCGAGATAAGCACGACGTCGGCCTTGGCCTTGGAGACACCGGCAGCAACCGTGCCGACTCCGGTCTCGGCAACCAGCTTGACGTGAATGCGGGCCCGCGGATTGGCGCACTTGAGGTCGTGGATGAGCTGCTTGAGATCCTCGATCGAGTAGATGTCGTGATGAGGCGGCGGGGAGATGAGCCCGACACCTGGGGTCGAGTGGCGGGTCTTCGCAACCCACGGGTAGACCTTCGGTCCGGGGAGCTGGCCACCCTCACCGGGCTTGGCTCCCTGGGCCATCTTGATCTGGATGTCATCGGCATTGACAAGGTACTCGCTCGTCACGCCGAATCGTCCGGAGGCCACCTGCTTGATGGCCGATCGACGCTCCGAATCGTGGAGACGCTCGGGATCCTCGCCACCCTCACCGGTGTTCGACTTGCCGCCGATCCGGTTCATGGCAATGGCCAGGGTCTGGTGGGCCTCCATGGAGATTGAGCCATAACTCATGGCGCCGGAGGAGAATCTCCTGACGATCTCGCTGGCCGGCTCGACCTCCTCCAGCGGCACGGCCGGACGATCGTGGCGGAACTCCAGCAGGGACCGCAGGGTCATGAGTCGGCTGGAGTTGTCGTTGATGTGGTCGGTGTAGCGGCGGAACTGGGCGTAGTCGTTGGTGCGAGCCGCCAGCTGGAGCCGGAAGATCGACTCCGGGTCTACGAGGTGTTCCTCTCCCTCCCGACGCCACTGGTAGTGACCGCCGGGCTTGAGGGTGCGGTGGGCGAGACGTACACCGGTTTCGGGGTAGGCGCTGAGGTGACGAGCAAGGATCTCGTCGGCGATCTCGGTCAGTCCGATTCCCTCGATACGGCTGGTCGTCCCGGTGAAGTACTCGTCGATGAACTCCTGGGACAGGCCGGTGGCTTCGAAGATCTGGGCACCGGTGTACGAGGGGATGGTAGAGACGCCCATCTTGCTCATCGTCTTGAGGACACCCTTGCCGAGGGCCTTGTAGACGTTGTGGATGGCGATCTCAGGGTCAGCCGAGACCCACACCTCGTGGCGGGCCATGTCCTCAGCCGACTCGAAGAGCAGGTAGGGGTTGACCGCCGAGGCTCCATAACCCATGAGAAGTGCGACGTGGTGGACCTCTCGGACGTCACCGGCCTCCACGACCAGTCCGGCCTGGGTACGCGTCTTCTCGCGAACCAGATGGTGGTGGATGGCGGAGGTGAGCAGCAGGGACGGGATCGGGGCCAGCTCACGGGTAGCGTGACGGTCCGAGAGCACGATGATGGTGGCTCCATCGGCGATGGCCCCGGAAACCTCGGCCCGGATCTCCTCAATGCGACGTCGCAACCCGTCACCGCCTTCCTCGACGGCGAAGAGTCCCCGGACGACATGGGTCCTGCGGTCCGGGTGCTCACCGTCGGCATCGATGTGGACGATCTTGGCGAGCTGGTCGGAGTCGATGATCGGGTAGCTGACGACCACCTGACGGCAGGACAAATTCATAGATCGGAAGAGCGGTTCAGCAGGAATGCCGAGACCGATCTCG
>OKIF01000076.1_pt1 | contig 42631 bp, 38 predicted proteins | sample 1614921 | NCBI WGS metagenome assembly OKIF01 (sample SAMN04436978, study PRJEB24849) | human gut metagenome | biome: human gut; feature: NICU; material: stool | host: Homo sapiens | place: USA: Saint Louis, MO | collected 2010-08-06 | reverse complement strand
TCAAGACGCCCTACACATTTGGTTTGTCTTACTTTGTTCAGTTTTCAAAGGTCTACTTCATCGGAAGTGTTTTTCCGATTTGTTTTTGGCTGCCGTAGCAACTTTTATATCATATCAGAGTGTCAAGTGATTGTCAACTCTTTTTAAAAGTTTTTTTCGATTTAGTTTTTCGAAATCTTTCAGCAACTCATTTATCATAACTTATCGTTTGTTATTTGTCAAGAACTTTTTCGAAGTTTTTTTCGATAGAATCAAGCTTCGTAAGCTGTTCTTTTTTAACGACTCAGTTATCTTATCATGTCATCATCAACATGTCAATAACTATTTTTCAAGTTTTTTTAATGCTGCTTTATTTGCGTATTACTTAAAACAACAAAAATGAATATATCATGTAAATTTACACATGTCAATATATTTCTCAGCCTATTTTCCCTCGTACATTTGAATTTTGACCAAATAAATCGAGCATATCTTTTATAGTAGAAAAATAAAGACAAAAAAAAGAACACATAACACACTTGATGTTAAGTGTTCGACTGTTCCAACTGTACGAAGCGCTCAGAAATTGATTAAAATAGGTAAAGACTATTTATTTAGGATAAGTTGCTCCATCAACTGCTCATTGTATCCAATAAATAGAACTTCATCAATAATGATCAACGGACGTCTGAGGAGTTTTGTATGTTGTGTACATAAAGAAATCAGTTGTTTTTTACCTACAGAGGAAAGGTCTATCGCAATGTTATGAAAAGCCTCAGACCAAGTCGCAAATAGCTGTTCTGCTTGCACTTCTTCAAAACTGCATAATTCTTCTGCTTCTTCTGTACTTAGATCGCGTTCTTCTAAGTCAACAAATTGATAAGGCAATTGATGGTACTCTAACCATTGTTTCGCCTTCAGACTGGTTACACAGTGCGCCGATCCATAGACTTTCACTTCCACGAAGACTCCCTCCCTATGAATTTAAGATGTTATTGTTTTGTAAATAGATTAGGTTTCTAGCAACACACCGAATTTCACGAGGGACAAATGACCGGATTTCATCTTCATTGAATCCGATTAGTATTCTTTTTTCATCAATCAAAATAGGCCGTCTCAATAATGAAGGATATTCTTTGAATAGGACGATCATTTGCTTTAAAGTTAATTCGTTAAAATCTATTCCCAACTTCTCGTAAATTTTCGACCGAGTGGAAATAATATCTTGAACTCCTCCTTCAGTCGCTGCTAAGATCTTTTTGATCTCACTTTCTGTTAACGGTTCGGCAAAAATATTCTTCTCTTCAAATTCAAGTTGATTCGCTTGCAACCATGCTCTTGCTTTTCTACAGGAAGTACAGCTAGGCGAAGTATATACTTTTATCATTTTCTCACTCCTTTTTAATTATAATCCAATTCTACAGCAATTTCTTTTAAAATACCAATTATTAGCTAATAAAAAATAAAAAAAGTCGAAAAAAAATCGATTATTTGCGTTTAAATAATGAGAATTATTCTATTTATTCCCTATTTTAATAATAGTATTCTCATTTTTCAAAAATAAATAAGGGAGGTGTGACAAAAATCTTGTCACACCTCCCTTTTCCGAATAAACGGTGTTCCAGAAGTAGCTTCTTCGAAAATAAGCCGAAATTTTACAAAAATTTGAGAAGCAATTTCCGTAAATTCCTTCTTATTTCTTGAAGCTGACCACTCCTGTCACAACCTCTTTTCCATCACTTTCCTTTTTTCATACGACTACCGGTTTCTTTGACAAATCTCGATACTTTCAATTTTCTTGTATTTTTCATTTGAGGTACACATAGATACAGACGATTTCTTGCTCTAGTCATCGCAACATAAAATAGTCTTCGTTCTTCTTCTATCGTCGTCGCTGGTTCTGCTTTTATTTCATTAGAGTCAATGACTTTCTTTTCTGTTGCTCCGTTATAAGGCAAACTTCCTTCGTTACAGCCAATTAAAAAGACATTTCTGTAACTAAGACCTTTACTTTTATGAATGCTCTGGATACATAGCGCATCAAGTTTTCCTTGTCTGTAAGCAATCAAGCGGGTTTTTAATTCTTTAGCTGTTGCTTGGGTTTCTTGCGATAAGGCTTGGATACTTCTAAAAGTAGCATGTTGCTTTACTTCTTCTCGTATCCATTCTTGATCACTCTGATCGATTTCCTTAGCTATACGTGGCAGATGAAGATAGCTTTGTACAAGCGAATAGATTTCTTGATGCTGGTCTGTTTTACGCAACGCTTCCTCAAACTGGCGGATTTCTGCAGATTTGGATTTTAAATTAGGTCTTACCGACAAAATATAATCCGTAATGGCTGTATTTTGACATTTAGGAGAAAAGTATTGATCACCTTCACTTTTTTTCAGATAGCAGTCTACCATCAGCTGCCGCAGCAATTGCTGATAGGCCTGATGTTTCTTTTGCGGATTCTGTGCTGTTTGCCAATGAACGATTTTTTGATAGAACTGTTGGAAAGACTTGATGCCAAAGATACCTTCATATGGACTATCTGCTTCCAGTACAAAAGGAATATTCGTTTTCAGCAGAGATTGGACAAGTTGCTGTGTTTGCGAAGCCGATCGGTATAATATGATCGATTCCTTATATTTCCCATTTTTTTGAATAAATGACTGAATTTGACTTATCAGCCACTGGCTTTCTGCTTTTGTATCTGAGAACAAATAAGCCTCCATAATGCCCGCTTCTTTTTGTGCTGGAATCATCGCCTTTGGTATCCGATCATTTTTGTTATAGCTGATCAATCTATTCGCTCCTTGGACAATAGCTGCCCGAGAGCGGTAATTAGTTAATAAGAAAAGAGTTTTAGTAGGATATTCTTTTTCAAAGTTCTTGATATATGCTGGCTCTGATCCTCTGAATCCATAGATACTTTGGTCATCATCTCCAACAACGATTAACTTGATCCCGTTTTTCTTTGTCATCCGCTTCACGATTTCCCATTGAAGTGGATTAGTATCCTGAAATTCATCAATAAATAGATAATCATATTTCTGTCCAATATAGCGCTGAATCTCGTCATTCTCCAAAGCGCTTTTCAAATTTTGGAGTACATCATTGAACTCTAACAATTGCTGCCTTCTTTTTTGTTCTTGGAGTTCTGTGAGCAATCCATACAGTCGTTCTGATATCGGTTGTCTTGCATTCTTATCAATGGAATCATATTTTTCTTTAACTAACTGGATCATTTCTTCTATTGATAGGTTCATATTCTGCCAATAGTCTAAGCGAGAAGCAATCGTTTTTTCTCCATATTGATCAAAAAGATAAAGATTATATTTACGTATCAGCTGTTGCAAAACAGCATTTACTTTTTGCGCAGTATCTTTTGAAAAGTCTCCTTGTATCCCTTGCATTGCCACATCAGGGAATTTTCGACAAATCTCATTGTATATCCTAAAAAAGATACTGTGGAATGTTCCGATATGGACAGCAGTTTTCCTTTGGCTGAAATTATCTACTCGTTTTTTTAGTTCATTTGCAGCATTCCGTGTAAAAGTAATCATCAGTATGCGTTCTTCGTCTACTTGTTTTTGTGTCATCAGGTACACCGCTTTTGCACAGATTGTTTGCGTCTTGCCGCTCCCAGCTCCCGCTATGATTCGAAGATGTTTCTGCATATCGTATGTGATAGCTGCTTTTTGTTCTTGATTGAAGCGATTATAAGAACGTTTCTCCATCATTTTAAAGAAAGAGTTGTTTTCTTTGCTTTCTTTTTCCTGCATTTCTTCCTCAATAAGTCCAGGGGCTTCTCCATAAGCCGCTTCATAGGTAGCAATGATTTCTTCTTGTAGCCGAAAGACTTGTTGAAGCTTTTTATATTTGTTCTCCCAACGATTCAGTTCTTTTTGTAATCGGAGAATTTCTTTTTCATCCAACTGATTGATTTCCTTCCCATCTTTCTTCTTTGAAGTTGTTTCTTCCAATTTGATTATTTAAAATCTCGTTGTCTATTTTTTCTTTATACTAACAGACCTTTCTAAAAATGAAAATGGGGAGCGAGATGATTTTAGTTTTCTGAAAATTTTTCCTTTTTTTCAATCGTTTATGCTAAGATAAGGAAGACAAAATTATATTCATAAAAGGTGATGAAAAAAATGCAGACTTCCTTTCACGAAGGGCGTACAATAGGTCTTTTGCTGACATTTATCGGAGGAGCAATGGACAGTTATACTTATATCCAGTATGGTGCTTTTGCCTCTGCTCAAACTGGCAATATCATCCTATCGATCATCCAAGCTTTTGACGGAGAGTGGCTAAGCGTTGGCAAAAAAGTATTGTCTACCCTTTTCTTTTTCTTAGGGATTCTTCTAACAAAGTATTTGATTGATTATTTTAGAAAAAAAGAAAAACATTTCTGGCGCTTATTTGTTCTATATTATGAAGCGGTGATTTTTTTCTTTGTCAGTTTGGCACCTGTCCATGAGCATCCCGCATTAGTAACGATTTTAATTGCTTTTACGGCCTCGATCCAGTGGGTGGCTTTTGATAAAATCAACGGGCGCGCCTACACCAATTTATTCACAACAGGAAATTTAAAAGGGGTAGCAACAAATTTATATGATTATTGTATTTCTAAAGAAAAAGCAGATTTTGATCGATTTTTCCACTATTTAACTGTCGTTCTTGCCTTTATCGCAGGGGCTATTGTCCTTGTATTCTGTCATCATTTGTTTGGCGCCCATTCGATTTTGGTCGTTTCTATTTTATTCTTGATCATGGCCCTCACTCAGACATTTCAGTTATGGCAGTTTTATCATACGAACCGTTTCACCTTTTGATTCCCCTGAATCAAAAAAACTAAGCAGGATGCTGTTCACAAAGAAATTTTGTGAGTGAGCATTTTGCTTAGTTTTTTTATTATTTAGTTGTAAAGATACCCTTTGCTTTCGGGTTATTTGTAGTGTAGCGGATCGACTGGCCATCTGCCTCTTCTGTCATTTTCTTTGCCCGCATCTTGATTTCTTGTACGATTTGTTCTCCACATGCTGGATCGGCTACGAAATCGTATTTGTCCCCATCGATTACTATTTTGGGACATATATCAAACTGTTCATACCATTCTTCATAACGTCGATTGAGTTCTTTATAGTAGGAATAGAGTTCAGGATCTTGCTCTAGCTGTTCATATTCCCGACCTCGTTTTTTGATTCTTGCTAACATAGTTTCAAAGGATACACGAATATAAACCAGTAGATCCGGTTTCTTTTGCGGCGAAATTTCTTCTAATTCCTTCAGCATCGTCTCTAAAAGACCCTCATACTGCTTTACTTCTACTTCAGAAACACGCCCTAAATCGGCATTCAGATGAAACAACATACTATCTTCGTAGATGGAGCGGTCTAGTACATTGTCATCATGGCTGAAAGCATCTTTAATCGCCAAAAAACGTTTGTTCAAAAAAAATATCTGCAATAAAAAAGTATACTTTTCCGGATTAGAATAAAACAGTGGCAATACTTCATTATCCTCCACGTTCTCATAAAAAGGTTTTGTTTCTAAATCTTGGGCAAGCATTTCAGTCAGTGTGCTTTTCCCTGCACCGATCGTTCCTGCAACAATAATCACAATTATCGGCATCCTTCCTGTAATAAAATCTGTTCTTCATTTTACTACTTCATTTATAGAAATAAAAGCCTTGACTTTATCTGCTCCTTAAAGGCTGCTTCGCCAATAGTAGCTAGAAGTCACGCCTATTCATGAAAATAAAAGAGTAGAATGGATGAACTTCTACTCTTTTATGCTCTCAACATTTTATCTGTTTTTATTCTTCTATTGTACTTGATTTGCGTACGACTAACTGCCAGTGCAGATTATGAGCGGTATCATTGTCTTCTGCTGCGCAATTCATGACACGTATCATCACGCTATTTTCATAGATTTTTTCTATTTTTCCTTTTATTGGTGATTCAAATAAATCAGATTTAAATGCATATGTTTCGCCGACTTCAAACAATTGTTCATTTTCCATAAGAATCCCTCCATCACCTTTTCTAAGGTCAGTAAATTTTTAACATAAAATACTCGAAAAAACACAAACTTGTCATAAAATGTACTTTTCGTATCAAAACTGTCACCTTTTTTGGAAAGGATTTAAAAAAATGAAGATTTTTTTAAGGAAATCATGACGGTTTTGATGTCAAAACCACTTTTTATGAAACAAAACACGTTTTTTATTTTTTTTAGCATAGAATTTGTGGTGGAGGTACGTATGAGATGAAAGATAAAGTTGTGAACAAATTATTAGAAACCTTATTCAGCGGAGACAAATCGGAAGAAGATATGGTGTATGTCCAAGTAAAATTTGCCTTAGAAGTTTTATTGAACAACCTTGGAAAACTAGCGGTCGTTCTAGTGTTTTCTCTGGTGACGGGCTCATGGGCGGAAACAGGAATCACCTTTCTTTCCTATATCTGCATCCGCAGATATGCTTATGGATTGCATTCCGACTCTGAATTCGTTTGTCTGCTGTGGACACTGCTTTATTTATGGGGCGTTCCCTTGGTGATGAAACATCTGCAATTGACTATCTCCTTCCCAATGATGGTCTTTTTGTTAATCAGCTGCTTTTTGTTACTGCTTCGCTATGGATCAAGAGGTACAGCCATCAATCCCATTAAACCCGAGAAACGTCCACCATTATTAAAGAAGGCGATCAGCATGTTTCTAATTTTTTCTCTCATCACTTTATTTTTCTCAGCTTCTTACTTTTCTACCTATTTGCTACTTGGGATTGTTTTAGAAATAGCTACGTTGCTTCCTATTACAAACTACTTGATGAATTTTGGAGGAATCTTTCATGAAAAAAACAATCATTAAACAATTAACTAACTTATCTGACTTTTTTGTATCTGGCTGCTGCTTTGGTATGAGTTCTGAATTCAAAATCCCTGAAAAATTAAAAAAATAATACGCTAATTGTGCTATAATTTGGTAAAAATCAATGGGAGCTGTACTTTATGTTTTTATGGTCCATAGCGTTGCAATATTTGATTTACACAATTTGTATCTTATTGATTGACCATCATATCCGATACAATTATCTGTTTGCAGGAGTCACTCTGATTTCTTGCGTTTTGATTGGATGGGTCTACTCAGTTTTAGGGATTTTTACTGCTCTAATTGCTATAGGAATGCTGATGCTTACTTTTTTCTTCTTTTCGACTTCGCGTCAACAATTAGTTTACGCGCTTCCTTTTGGATTATTGACGTCGCTTTTAGGAGATCATTTAACAAGCATCGGCGATTTTTTTGTTTTGAAATCTGCGGTTGTTGAACCAGGAGATTCCTTGCAGTATTTTCACATTGCCTTATCCGCTCTTTTATCTGCTTTATTAGCTTTTTGTTTTAAAAAATCGTTAGAGACTTGGTTTCACACAGTGGACCGCCGTATGATCGGTACGATTGGGACGTTGATATTATTTACATACTATATCATTATTTTTTATACCCGTTTTTCTGGTGAAACACCTGATGTCTTAGCTTTGAATACTAGTTTTTTTATTCTCTATCTGTGTGTCGGCTTGATCATCTTGGTTTATTATTGGAAAATCTCTAATAAGAAATTAGCTGATCAGTTGTTAGAGCAACAAGTCAGGATGCAGCAGGATTATATCAAAGATCTGGAAAAAAACTATCAAGACTTGAGAGAATTCAAACATGATTACCAAAATCTGCTCTTTTCTCTTCACAGCTATATTGCAGAAGGCGACTTGGAAGGATTACGGTCGTACTACGACCAAACGATATTGCCTACACGCCAGATGATGAACCTTTTCCCGGCCAATATAAGTATGTTGGATAATATGAAAGTTCCTGAAATACGCAGTTTGCTGTCATTAAAACTTATGATGGCACAGGAAAAAGGATTGATCGTCCAGCTTCATTTTCCTAAGCCAATCGAGTTGGATACGAAACATACGGTAAACCTTGTACGTATGCTTGGTATTATCTTGGACAATGCGATTGAAGGAGCTAGTGCTGCAAAGAAGAAAAAGATCGAATTGACAATCATCAAGAAAAATCATTCCGTGATGATTCGTGTAATCAATACAACAACCAATACATTACCGTTAAACCAGTTGAAACAAAAAGGTTTCTCAACAAAAACAAATCCAAAAAACGAAGGACTTGGCTTGTTTATCTTGGATGAATTGACAAAGACAAACCCTTATCTTTTCCTTGAAACATCAATTGAAAACCAACGTTTTTCTCAAACGATTTATATACAAATAAAATAAAGGAGTAATGATATGATTCCCATTTATATTTGTGAAGACGATCCAAAACAATTGGAAGTTTTATCAACGGTGATCAAAAACAGGATCATGATTGAAAACTTAGACAGTTATGTTCATATTTCTACCTCTGATCCGGAAGAACTTCTCAATGCGGCCAAGATCAGAACTTCTTCTTTTGGTATTTACTTTTTAGATATTGAATTAGAAGACAGTGAAATGGATGGCGTAGCGATTGGTAAATTGATCCGTGAATTAGATCCTTTAGGAAAAATCATCTACGTGACTTCTCATACGGAAATGTCGATGAAAATCTTAAAAAGCAACATTGAGCCGACTGACTATATTGTGAAAGAAGACCTTTATGATTTAAAAGAAAATGTCGAGCAGATCCTGAGCAAAATTTTTGAAGATTTTCAAATGTTCCAGATCCAAAAAGATATCTTCAAAATAGAGTTCAATGATGAGATCAAATTTTTACCGATCAAAGAAATCCAATATTTTTCTACTTCGTTAGGCGCACCACATAAATTGGAAGTTCATTTGACTCATGCTCAATTGCAATTCTACGAGAAGATCAAAGAAATCGAGAAAATGCATCGGAATTTTATTCGTTGCCATAAATCTTATGTTATCAACACACAAAACGTGCGGTCGATTAATAAAAAAACCAGAGAAGTCACGTTGGCAAACGGTGAGACTATCCCTGTCTCTATCCGTGGATTAAAAAAGTTAATTTCATAAAAAGAACCGAATAGTTTGGACCGACTAAATAATCAGCCGATCCAAACCCTTCGGTTCTTTTTGTCTCTCAGTGCAAAAGCATTTCCTGTGCAATTTCACGGCCATCCATTGTGTCTGGATAAAATGTTGGCCAATTTTCCATTTCTTTTAGCAATGCTTCTTGATTTTCATTTCCTGCATATAAATGAAAATGTTCGGAGTCAGCCGGTGCAATCGTGTGATCACTGAATTGAATATATCTAAACGCGCCACTTTCCTTATCTTCTGCTTCGAATAGATACCTTACACCACGGTTTCCTGCTTCGTAGGTCAAGATTTCTTTCCCTACATAACGATAATTTGAACGTTTCGTTGTTCCATCCTTAAACGTAAATGCCATCTCTTTCTCACCGATCTTGATTGAAGCAATATCTGTTTGATAGCCCTTCGTATAGTATTCTTTATATTCTTGTGCTGTTTTATCCTGATTCAATTTTTCTTTATATTCAAAAACAGGATCAAATGTCCCATCTTCTACATACGTATCTACTGTCTGCCAAGTTCCTGACCAATCTGAAAGAGAGCGATCTTGTACATCCTCGTCTTCGAAATAACCGTTATAGACGCTCTTTTCTTTTTTGGGGGTCAAAGTATCTTCTAACGGGTTTTCTGTCTCTGTCGTTTTTTTCAACGCTTCGAGGTTTGCTTCCATGATAGAAAGATAGTTTTCTCCATTTTCTATTTGTTCATTCGTCAACCCCTCCAAAGGATTCAATACTTCTAAAGATACACCTGCTTCGTTTGCTAACGTTCTAGCAATACTATCTTTGGCGTTTTCTTCAAAATAAATATAGTTGATCCCATGTTCTTTAACAAAGTGTTTCAGTTCAGCGATTCTCGCCGCAGACGGTTCTTCACTAGAAGAAAGACCAGCAATAGATACTTGATTCAATCCATATTCTAATGCCAGATAGTTGAATGCAGCATGTTGCGTGACAAAAGATCTTTGTTTTGCTTGCTTAAATGTTTCTTGATAAAGCTGATGGAGTGCTTGAAGTTTCTCGGTATAGGCTGCTGAATTTTTTGTCCATACTTCCTGTTTTTCTGGGTAAGCTTCAATCAGCTGATCACGTATGTTTGCTACCTGCTTGATTGCTAAACTTGGTGCTAGCCATACATGTGGGTCTAGCTCATGTGTATGGCCTTCTTCCCCGTGTTCATGGTCATGATTATGTCCTTCTTCACTTCCCGGAAGTAAAAGCATACCTTCTGTCGCCTTTATCGTATGGACGTTGCCTTCTTGTAATGTTTTTTGGATTGCGGGGACCCATGTTTCCATATTTTCATCATTATAAACAAAGATATCTGTATCTTTGATCTTTGCCATGTCTTTAGCAGAAGGTTCATAATCGTGGGAATCAGTCCCTGCTGGAATCAATAATTCTACTTCTCCTTCATCCCCGACGATTGCTTTTGTAAAATCATACATAGGATAAAAGGTCGTCATCACGCTCAATTTTTCTTTACTGTCCCCTGCTTCTCCACTTGCCCCGCAACCAGCTAACATACCTGTTAAAACCAGTGTAGCCAATATACCTATCAGTCGTTTCATTTATAACACTCCTTCTCATCTTCTTTCATTTGAATGTTCCGATTCGCCTCTAGCAAATCGTAATAGTTACGTTTTGGCAACAGAATTTAATTTATCATAGGGTTAAAAGAGCTGTCAAGCGTTTTCTTATTTTAATTGAGGAGAACTTTTGTATGGATGATTCACGATATTTTTTCAATCAACCTCTATCATTTTCCTTTTATCCCCTCTTTTGTCTATAATAAAGTTATAGACAAAGGAGGAAAATGAGTGAAAAAAGAAACAGATACAACGAATCGTTTGATCCGCTTTTTGGGAGGCAAAACCTCTTACTATGTTTTAGGTATGGTGATCCTGCTGGCACTGATCATTTATTTTTTCCATCAGATTTCATTTATATTCAAGCCTGTTGGGATTATTATCGCTACTATCTTGCCCCCATTATTGTTTGCGCTGATCTTATATTATCTTTTGGAACCAGTCATCAAGCGTTTAAGCAAGCACCTTTCGAGGAACCTGTCAGTCATTATTGTTTATGTGATTATTTTATTTTTATTGGGGCTTGGAAGCGTATGGCTTGTTCCTTTTCTTGAAGAACAGACAAAAACATTGATTAGCAGTTTGCCAGATTTATTTCAAGATTTCCAAGAGAGTCTCCGTCAATTTTTGGAGAAAACACCTTTTGCCGATTCATTTAATCAATTTTTTACTTCTATTGATGACGTGACGTCTGATATAGCTGGCTTTATTGGAAATTATTGGGAAAGCGGCGCACAACGGATCAGCAATATTTTTTCAACTGTTACAGCTATTTTCATTACTTTATTTACTGGGCCCATTGTCACTTTTTTCCTTTTGAGAAATCCTCAAAAATTTTATCAGTCAGTTTTAGCGATTGTCCCACCAGCCTTTCGTACAGATTTTAAAAATTTGACAAAGATTGCTAATCAACAATTGGGTTCATTTCTAAAGGGGCAGATCATTGCTTCATTTATCCTTGGAGCAGTCTACTGGGTTTGTTTCTTACTGATCGGATTAGAATTTGCCAGTGTTTTAGCTATTTCTGCTGGGTTATTATGTATTATTCCATATATTGGACCGTTTATCGCTTTTTTCCCGGGTTTGATCATTGCATTCCAAGACTCTACTTTTATGGCTGTCAAATTTGTCATTGTCTGGTTTGCCGTACAACTTCTCCATGGTGACTTGGTGATTCCTCGAGTAATGGGTGATCGTTTGCAGATCCATCCGATTACGATCTTGATTGTTTTGCTTGTCATGGGTGATCTAATGGGAATTGTGGGCGTTATTTTCGGTATTCCTATCTATACGTTAGTCAAATTACTCGTTACTTTTATTTTCCGTAAATTCAAACAACGCTACAATAAATTTTATGGCGACAAAGGAGAGTATGAACACTCTTTATTTTCTGAAGAAGATTATTTTAAATAAAACACAAAACGTCGATCTCACGAGAATAGCTCGTAGGATCGGCGTTTTATACTTTTTTATTTTAGTTTTTCAGTAAAGCAATTGCCTGATATGGTTTTAGCTCCAGGTTTTGATGGAGAACAGTATCGGGATAATTATCGATAAGAATAGCGGCTTCTGTGAATCCTTCTGGAATGGTGATTCTTGTATCTTTATCATAGAAATTTGTTAATACAAGTAGCTTCTGCCCTTCAAATTGGCGAAGATAGCCATAAACTTGCGGATGATCTGCTCCATAAGCATGATAATCGCCTTGTGCAACGATTGGATATGTTTTTCTCAACCGAATCAATTTCTTATAATAGGACAAAATAGAATCCTCAGAAGATCGTTCTTTCTCTACATTGATCTCTTCTAGCTTACCTGCAACTTTTAACCAAGGTTTTCCTGTAGTAAAACCTGCTTGTTCTGCATCGGACCATTGCATGGGTGTTCGAGAGTTATCACGAGATTTTGCTTTGATTCGACGGAACGCCTCTTTTTCTGTACATCCTTGTGCAAGGAGCAACTTGTAAGCATTCAAACTTTCTACGTCAATATAGTCGGAAATTGAGGAATAGTCTGGATCGATCATGCCGATTTCCTCTCCCATATAAATGTATGGTGTTCCACGATTTAAATGGATCATGGTTGCTAGCATCTCTGCTCCTTGTTTTCGATACTGATCGATAGCTACAAACCGATTGAGCGCACGTGGCTGATCATGGTTATTAAAAAATAAAGCATTCCAGCCATTACCATCACTCATCTTTTCTCCCCAAGTATGGAACAGTCGCTTTAATTCTGCAAAATCAAATGGAGGAGTTGACCATTTATTGCCATTTTCATAGTCGACTTTCAAGTGATGAAAATTAAAGACCATTGATAATTCTTCTCTACTAGGTTCTGTATACAAGATACAATTTTCGATCGTCGTAGAGCTCATTTCACCGACTGTGATGATAGTGGAATCCGTCCCAAACGTTGCTTGGTTCAATTTTTTTAGATACGTATGGGTGATTGGTTTGTCCGTATATTCAGGTTTACCATCATTTTCTTTATTGTTTTTCAATTGCTCGTCTTTACCGATAACATTGATAACATCGAAACGGAATCCTTTTACCCCTTTTTCCATCCAAAAACGAACTACTTTGAATAATTCCTCTCTTACTGCTTGGTTCCGCCAATTCAAGTCAGCTTGTGTCTGATCATATAAGTGCAGATAATATTTCCCTGTATCTCCAAAAGGCGACCAAGCACTTCCACCAAATTTTGATACCCAGTCCGTTGGTTCTTCTCTTAAAATGAAGAAGTCCTGATAATACTGATCCCCTGCTAGTGCTTTTTTGAACCATTCATGTTCTGTCGAAACATGATTCAATACCATATCGAGCATGACTTCTATTTGGTATTCTTTTGCTTTAGCTATTAGTTGCTCGAATTCTTCCATCGTACCAAAGATAGGATCGATGGCTGTGTAATCAGAGATATCATAACCGTTGTCTTTTTGAGGACTGGGATAAATAGGATTTAGCCAGATCATATCGATCCCTAGATCATTCAAATATGGCAGTTTTTCTTTAATTCCTTTTAAATCTCCAATTCCATCACCATTACTGTCTTTGTAAGATTTGGGATAGATTTGATAAATGACTTTGTCTTTAAATGTCATGGATATTTGCCTCCATTCAACTGATTTCTTACTTAACACAACTTATATATACAAGTTATCATTTATTATTATAACTGAACCGAAAGCGTTTGTAAAATTTATCTTTATACTTCCTAAGAGGGTGTTGTCCAATAAAAAACAAGAGATCAGACATGTATTTGTCTAGTCTCTTGTTTAAAGTTCTTGTTTCTTCTATAAATGTTGTTCAAAAGCTGGCATCTACGACAATAAGTCCTTTCAAATGAAAAATATGAGGAGCTGTTTTTTGAAATTGCTCCTTGTGACTCAGAGTGAAACGGCAGACTCACAACCTCTATTTTTATTCATTCGATTTCAACGCATCAATCATATCGATATGCTTTAATTTGAAATGGGTAACAATCATCACAATAGCCGTGAATACGATGGTTAATCCTGCTGATAAAACATAAGCCCACCATGTAATCACTAATGGAAAGATGACATTCTCCATAGATGCTTGTTGTAAGATAAAGTCAGTCAATACATATCCTACACCAAATCCTCCAATGATCCCTAAGAGAGTAAAGATGATATTTTCTCGAACAATATACATCGTGACTTCTTTATCAAAAAATCCAAGGACTTTTATCGTAGATAATTCGCGTACACGTTCAGAAATATTGATATTAGTTAGATTATACAAGACGATAAAAGCCAGCAATCCTGACAATACGACAAAGATTAATACAACCGAGTCTAAGTTCGCCATTGATTCTTTTTGTGTTTCGATTTGTTTGGACATGAAAGACGTATTTGTCACAGCGTCTGTAGCCAGCAGTTTCTCGGAAAGCATTTCTTCTTCTTTCGTTGTCATCTTATCTGTACGCAGCAAAAATGCATTATCCGACATCGATTGATCAGTCACTGAAGCATAATATTCAGGGGACAGATAAATAAAGCTGCCTAGATAGTTTTTCACGATTTCTTTTACTTCGACTTTCCATTCTTTTTGATTTTCATCATAAAGCGATATATGATCTCCTGTAGATAAGTCAAATAGTTCTGCTGCTTTTTGCGTAATAGCGATTCCTGCTTTAGGTAAGGAACGTGGGTTCTCTTCAAGATCTGTTAAATGGATAAAACGATCAAAATCAGCTGTTTTACTCGGTACGATCACTGTCAGACTTTGTGAAGCATGCCCTTTTTTTCTCAATTCTACGGTTTGAGTATGAATAGCTAGGATCTCATTTACTTTTTCTTGCTGCTGCAACATATCCGCTGCTTTTTGATGATTCTCTTCCGTGGATGAATCTAATGTAACAATTGCTTGATAGTCAATGATCGGTCCAAATTGTTTGGCTGAGACAGAACTTAGAGAATCTTTCAATCCCACGCCCGCAACCATCAGACCGGCACATCCAGCAATTCCGATAATCGCCATAAGCATTCTTGACTTGTATCGGAAGAGATTTCGATAACTGATTTTTTGATTAAAGCTAAGGCGTGACCACAGCGGAGTGATGTATTCAAGAAAAATACGTTTCCCTGGCTTCGGTGCTTTCGGCTGAAGCAGTGCAGCAGGCCGTTCTCTTAAATCTTTGAACAAAACAATCATTGCAGCGCCAAATGTGGCAATGAAGAATGCGGCAGCTGCTTGTAAAATAGGTGGCCAGTCATAAAAAACAAGGGCACTCCCAATGTCATATCGCTCGTTAGATAGTTCAAAAATGATCCTTGGTAAAAGATTCGTTCCTAATATCGTTCCTAAAACAATGCCTATTCCTGAGGCTAGACTTGCATAGATTGCATATTTTTTTGCGATTTCAACTTTCGTATAACCTAACGCCTTCAATGTTCCGATTTCCCTGCGGTTTTCTTCTACCATACGCGTCATTGTCGTAAAGGTGATCAATGCGGCAATAAAGAAAAAGAAAACAGGAAAAACATTGGCGATTGCTGCGATACGTTCAGCCAGATCACCAAATTCTTGAAACCCGACATTTTCTGAACGTTCATTGTATAGGTATGATGGTTTAGTTAAATTTTCAATTTTTTCTGCATTTTCGTTCCATTCTTCCTCTGCAGAAGCTAGTTCTCGTTCTTTCTCAACTAACTGCCTTTCTTGTTCAGCGAGTTGAGCTTCTTGTTGAGACAAAGTTTGTACAGCGATTGTCCGTTGCGCTTCAGGAAGCTGCTGGATAGCTGCTGACTGCTGCGCTAACTGTTTTTTAGCATCTTCTAACTGTGTTCTTCCCTGTGCTATTTGTGCTTTGCCTTCTGTTATTTTTTGCTGTGCTGGTTCTAATTCTTCGTTTGCCGATTTTTTCAGCTCTTCTAAGCGTTCTTCGGGTCGATCTTGTAAATACTTTTCTGCCTTTTCTTGATTTTGCTCCATTTTATCTTTGTAAGCTTTGCTGTACGTATTCAAATTCTTTACGTTCGTAAAATCCAGATATAAGACAGAATAAATATCCGTCTTGAAATTGGATTCAGGCAAATAGACAAAATAATCCACGCTACCATTTCCGACATTCGCGTATCCTCTCTCCAAATTGTTGATGAACAATGGAGAACGGACAAAGCCAGTGATGGTATACTCTTTTTCTTTCAATTCATCTGAATCAATCTGATAGACATCACCGATTTTATACCCTTCATTCTCCGCTTTTTCATCTAATAAAAGTTGGTTGGATTTTTCCGGGCGTTTTCCATCAATTAATTGTAGCTTGTTCTGCCTGCTATTTTTGTTATAAGAAAAGATTTGAATCACTTCATTTTTGCCAGTATTGGAATAATAGAACTGTTTCCCTGTTTCTACTTTTGTATCTGGGATCTTTTCTGCTTGAGCGATATCTTTTTGTGTCAAACCACCAGTAGAAACGATTTGCAAATCAGAAAGTCCTGCTGTATCAACATAGTGATCCATCGTTTTTTGCATGACAGGTCCAGCAGTTTTGACACCTACGAATAAAAGTGTTCCTAGCATGACAATAAGGATGATTGCAATGAACCGCCCTTTAGATTGCCGGATTTCGCGAAAACCTGCTTTAAGATATGTTTTTGTTTTCATAAAATCCTCCTACCATACAATCTCATCAATGGATGAAGGATGCTCATTCAATTCAACTGACCTTACTTTCGCATCATTGATGTGGATAACTCTGTCAGCGATGGGCGCTAAAGCAGAATTATGTGTAATGATCAAAACAGTATTGCCGTGTTGTCTGCTAGCATTTTGCAATAATTTCAATACTTGCTTTCCTGTTTCAAAATCCAGTGCACCTGTCGGCTCATCACATAAAAGCAGTTTAGGGTTTTTGGCTAATGCTCGAGCAATGGAAACCCTCTGCTGTTCGCCTCCTGATAATTGGGACGGAAAGTTATTCAATCGATGAGCTAGGCCCACTTGCGTCAATACTTCGACAGGATCAAGCGCATCAGGGGAAACTTCCGTTGCCAATTCCACATTTTCTTTTGCTGTTAGATTAGGAACGAGATTGTAGAATTGGAAGACGAACCCTACATCTGTTCGTCGGTAAGCAGTAAGCTGCTTGTCTGAAAATTGTGCAATATCTGTGTTATCAATAATGATCTGCCCTTCATCAGGTGTGTCCATCCCACCTAAAATATTAAGAATCGTTGACTTTCCCGCTCCACTAGGGCCAAGTATAATCACTAATTCGCCTTTTTCAATTGAAAAAGAAATATCGTCATTTGCTGTAATGGTCGTTTCTCCCATCTTGTATCGTTTGTATTCATTTTTTACTTCGACATACTTCACTCTGATTCCTCCATTTTCACGATATTTCTCGCTATATCTATGCATCGAATGCGTTTTCTCACACTTATTCATTTTACCATTGAATTTCTCTAGACTAAAGAAAGGAATTCTTTATTTAGTTGACAAATAAACGATTTATGATTTACTTACATAAAAAACATTGTTATTTGAAAGAAGGAACATCATGAATGATTTAAAGAAAAATATGATTTTTGATTTATCAAAAACTGCTTTTGTCGCGATCGATATGCAAAAAGGGATCGTAAATAACGGTACACTCTCTCCACACACTGCAGCATCTATTCTGACAAACAATGATTCGTTAGCAAAAACATTGAAACGTACCGCTGCCTTGAAAGTTTTAGTGAATGTAGACATCTCCACTTTCCCTTATTTGAGTCAACAAACTGATATGGGTGGAATGACTGCTGCTTCTGTACCTCCAGAATTCACTGATTTACTTTTGAAGGATTCTTTGAAAGATACAGACAATATGTTGACTATCACAAAATACAATCCAAGTGCTTTTTTTGGTACTTCTCTTGATCTTCAACTTCGCCGTCGTGGAATCGAAACCATCATTTTAAGCGGTGTAGCGACAACAAACGGTGTATATGCTACTGCATTAGATGCCTTTCAACACGGGTACCATGTCGTGCTTGCTGAAGATGCTTGTAGTGATCGCGACAAAGAATCGCATCAATTGTTCATAAAAAAGATATTTCCGAAAACTGCACGAGTACGTTCAACGAAACAAATAATCGAAGCGATCCAACAAAGCAAATAGGGTACTAGCGTATGTGATTTTCATTTACTTCTTTTTGATTTCATGGGAAAATAACCACAGGATTTAGATAGGAGTATGAACATGGTGAAAAAAAAGATCACAATCAAAGAAGTCGCTAAACTTTCCGGTGTTTCAATCACAACTGTCTCCTTGATATTAAATGGAAATACGGAGAAATTCAGTCCGAAAACCGTTCAGAAAGTTTTAGCTGCTAAAGAAGAATTAGGCTATCAACCTGATTATTTTGCTAGACAAATGATTACCAAGGAAACGAAAACGATTGGCGTACTCGTTCCTGATATCACGAATCCATTCTTCAGTACATTGATGCGAGGAATTGAAGATATCTTGTACAATCAGAACTTCGTCACGATATTATGTAATGCTGATTCTGATCATCAAAAAGAAATCGAGTACCTAGCCGAGCTCACACGTCGAGGTGTGGATGGATTCATTATTGCGACTTCTGCTGTCTCTACGAATGCAATCAACGAAAATTTGAAAAAACAAGGCCGGCCCTTCATTGTTTTGGATCAAAAAAAATCTGAAGGATTTAGTGATGCCGTACGAACAGACGATTTTCGCGGTGGTTATCTGGCAGGTATGCACCTACTTAGTCTAGGACATCAAACGATCGCCCTTGTCTATCCTGAAAATCTGCCAGAAAATGTCCACGCTCGGATTGATGGGTTTAAATCTGCTCTTGATGTTTACCAAATCCCTCATGACCGACTGATCCTCTTGCCTACACAGTTCTCAAAACAAGGCGGCTACCAAATCACAGCCAAACTTCTTGATTCTGCTGCAACTGGTGTGTTTGCTTTAAATGATGAATTAGCTTTTGGATTATATCGCGGATTAGAGGAAGCTGGAAAAAGCATCCCAGAAGACTATAGCATTATTGGCTATGATAATATAGATATGTGCGAATATATCAAGCCAAAACTGACGACAATCGCACAACCAATCTTCGAATTGGGGCAAACATCTGCCCAATTATTGTTAGATCGAATCCAATTCCCAGAAAAAGAGTGGGAAGAAAAACGGCTACCTGTACGACTAGAAAAAAGATTTTCGACTGCACCCTTGAAATAGCTTTCAAGGTGTGCTATATTTTTATCGAACTATTAAAACGTTTTACTAAAACGTTTTAAAAAAATAATTCTTCCCATCAAAATAAATGAGATAGTTGGAGGTTTGTGAAATGAACACGGTTACAGTAATTGGAAGTATTAATATGGACACTACCCTTCGTTTAACCAAAATGCCAAAACCAGGAGAAACGATGCATGCACATGAGATTTTTCACGCTGGCGGAGGCAAAGGCGCCAACCAAGCAGTGGCAGCCAAACGTTCAGGCGCACGAACATCTTTTATTGGAGGTGTTGGAACTGACAGTGAAGGACAGCAATTGTTGGATCTACTGACGAAAGAAAACATCGATACATCTGGAATTGCTGAAATTGAGGGCGCCGCAACCGGACAAGCAATGATTATGGTGGATGCCGCAGGAGAAAACAGTATCTTGATTCATGCAGGCGCAAATAATGCTTTCCATGAACAAGAAGTTCGAAAGAACAAAGAATTGATTACAAACAGTGACTTTATTATTGCTCAATTCGAAAGTAGTTTAGATGCGACGATCCTAGCTTTTTCTATTGCAAAAGACGCAGGAAAAACAACGATCCTGAATCCTGCACCAGCTAGAGAAACCATTCCTACTGAACTACTCGAAAAGACAGATATCATTATACCAAATGAGACAGAAACAGAAATTATTACAGGAATCAGAGTTACAGACCATGACAGTTTGGTCGCAGCAGCTGAAAAAATGCATGAATTAGGCATTGGAACAGTAATCATTACATTGGGCAGTGCCGGTGCTTTCTACCACACAGAAAAAGAACACGGTATCGTCCCTGCTTTTAAAGTAGATGCTGTCGATACGACAGCCGCAGGTGATACATTTATTGGGGCATTGAGCAGCACACTTCAGCCAGACCTTGGTAACTTGAAAGAAGCGATCCTTTATGGAAATCTAGCCTCTTCTATTGCCGTACAGTCTTATGGTGCGCAACCTTCTATCCCTTACCGTGAAGCTTTAGAACAATCAGCAGTCATAAATTAACAACGAGAGGAAGAAACAAACATGAAAAAAGGAAAAGTCATCAATTCAGATATTTCGCGAGTAATCGCACAAATGGGACACTTTGACAAATTAAGTATCGGGGACGCAGGCATGCCTGTTCCCTTTGGTACTGAAAAAATAGATTTAGCTGTTTCAAACGGACTTCCAAGTTTTTTATCTGTTTTAGAAAACGTTTTAGAAGAACTTGAAGTACAATCCATTGAATTGGCGGAAGAAATAAAGACAATGAATCCGGAAATATTGGAAAAAATCAAATTACTGTTACCAGATACACCGATTAGCTTTATCCCACATGAAGAAATGAAAAAAGATTTGAATAACTGCCATGCATTTATTCGTACAGGCGAGATGACACCTTATGCCAATATTATCTTAGTGAGTGGAGTGGTCTTCTAATGGAAACGACAATGAATCCTGAACAGATGGTACTGTCCGAACAGATTCATCTGCTGATTGATCAGTTAGGGGGAAAAGACAATATTGATTCTGTCCTCCCATGTGCGACTCGGCTTCGTATCAAATTACAAAAACAGCCAGCAGCAAATGTAGAAAAATTAAAGCAGCAAATCCCTTCCATCAAATATTTCATTTTACTCGATAGATATGCAGAAGTAATTATGGATCAGGGATTGGCTCCTGCTTATAAGGAATTGACACGTCAAATTGATCATACAGCTCCGAAAGAAAAGCTAAATCCGATCGAAAAACTATTTGGTTTGATATCGGAAATCTTTACGCCAATCATTCCCCTATTTGCCGGTTCTGGTATATTAAAAGGTCTGGTTGTTTTAGCGACTACGATTGGCTGGCTTAGTGAAACGAGCGGGACTTATCATATTTTGTCTGCTGCGTCGAATGCTGTCTTTTATTTTCTGCCAATCTTTCTCGCTTTTTCTGCCGCCAAAACGTTTAAAGTGAATGGATATATCGCGGCTGTCATTGCTGCAGCGCTGATTGAGCCAAATTTGACCTCTTTACTTTCAGATAGTGGTAAAGCAGCTACTGATTTTCTGGGGATTCCTGTAGTGCTGATGCAGTACACGTCTACTGTCATGCCGGCGATTTTAGGTATTTTCTTTTATTCTTTTGTCGAAAGATTCCTTAAAAAATATATTCGTGAAAACATGCAATTAGTATTTGTACCTTTACTTTCATTAGTCATCACGGTTCCTTTGACATTAATGGTCTTCGGACCTGCCGGTGTTTATCTTGGTGAAGGTTTAGCTGCAGCAATTACTTGGATGATGGATATTAACGGACCGATCAGTGGAGCAATCATCGCTGGAGGCTGGAACATTTTGGTGATATTTGGTATCCAATGGGCTGTAAATCCTGTCATGATCAGCAATATCTCAGCTTATGGGTTCGACCGTATCGTTCCGTTGACAGGAGCAGCTAATTTTGGAATGGCTGGTGCAGCTTTAGGGGTATTCCTCCGAAGTAAACGTTCAAAAACACGTTCGATTTCTGGTTCTGCTTTCGCTTCGATTTTACTTGCGGGAGTGACCGAGCCTACTGTTTACGGAATCGCGATTCCATTGAAAAAACCATTTGTTGCTGCTTGCATCGGTGCAGCTGCTGGTGGAGCTGTCATGGGATTTGCTCAAGTGAAAGCGATCGCTTTTGTATTTGGTAGTCTGACCACATTGCCAGCCTTTATTTCCGGTACTTTTTTCTGGTACTTAGCAGGATTGGCTGTTAGTCTAGTCGTAGCAATGATCACCACCCTTGTTAGCGGGTTTGATGAAGACCTAATGTCTTACGAATAATGAACGAAAAAAGGCTGAAGTATGAGGTGCTTATCACATATTTCAGTTTTTTTCTTTTTTAGGATCGTTATTTTTATAAATTTTTTGTGATGCTCTCCAATCTTTGGTATAATTTACATATGCATGACCATTTTTATCCCCACTTGTTTATCCCCAAACAAAGATGGTTTATGCAATAAAATGAACATCAAACCACAACGAATGACTGCTCGTTGCTTTTTTACAACTTGTTTTATTTAGAATACACAAGCAGATTCATGGAAAGAAAAAGCTTTTCGACACGATTATCTGTTCAATCGAATAACTTATGAATGCTGAATAAAACAGAAAATCAATGAAAGGAAAAGGACTAGTTTATTATGAAAAACAAAAAAACGATGCGTTTGCTAGCTGCTACTTGGCTGATTGCTCCTACTGTTTTGTCGACTAATGCCGTATTTGCTGTAGATAATCAAACAACCGATCAAACAGTCTCAACAGGTACGTCTACTTCCAGCTCATCTACTAGCGAAACTACGGATTCTTCTACAGAAGGCACAACCGGAACAACTGACTCATCAACAGAATCGTCCGAACCAACTGATCCGGCTGATCCATCAGAAAATGAAAAACCAGCCGAGACATATAACCTTACGATTGCTCCTTCTTTGATAGGGAAGATCCAACTAACTGCTTCGTCAGAGGATACCGCTGAACAGCAACCTTTGAATATCACAGAAAGCGGAACGGTAGAAGGTTTATCAGCAGGAACAAAGATGACTTACACTATTACGCCAGCTGAAGGTGAACAAATTGCTTCCGTCGCTGTGAATGGTGCTAAAGAAGTGAACTATGAGGCAAAGACTTTTACAGTAGGTACGAACAATTTATCTATTACTGCAGAATTTGAACCTGTACCGGATACTTCAACAGAGGAACCAACTGATCCTAGTGAAGAAGTCCCTAGTACACCAGATCCGGAAACGCCAAATAAACCAGATGAGGGTAATAACAACAATAGCAACAATAGCAACAATAATAATGGTTCAAATAATTCAAATAATAATAACAATAATTCGAACAGCGGGAATTCTTCGAATCAAACAAACCCATCTGGATCGAATAACAATGGAAATACTCAGAGAGAACCAAATCATCCAAACAATGGTTCATCGAATGGCGGAACGAACAATGCTTCGTCTCGTCCAAATACAGCAAATCAAAGCGGTATAGAGAATCCATCTTCTGCTTCTTCTGATTTTGTTGTAAAATCACCAATTGATGCTGTATTGCCTACAAATGAAACAAATGTCCAACAAGCAATCGTTCGAGAAGCATTCAAGCATCTTGGAAAACCATACGTATGGGGAGCAAAAGGTCCAAATACTTTTGACTGTTCTGGTTTGACTTATTACGTATATATGAAAGCAACCGGTCATTATATCGGTGGCTGGACAGGCGAACAGCAATATGCAGGTACGCAGATTCCAGTAAGTCAGGCCCAACCTGGCGATCTCGTCTTCTGGGGACCTTCTTCCGGTGTTACTCACCATGTAGGTATCTATATTGGGAACGGACAATTTATCCATGCGCCCCAACCAGGAGATAAAGTTCGAGTAACTTCTATTTCAGATTTCACGCCTGATTTTGCTGTCCGAGTAAACTTAGCAGGTTTACCTGCTGCTTCAGGTTCGCTGACAGGCGGCTCATCTATTTTAGATGGATTAGATGGCTCGTTCCATTTCAGTCAAAACCAAACAACTGATCAGTTCCTGAAAAAGATTGCAGATGATGCACAGGAAATCGGCCAAAAAGAAGGAATCTACGCATCAGTCATGATGGCTCAAGCTATCCTTGAAAGTGGATCTGGAAACAGCTTATTATCAAGCGAGCCAAATCATAACCTTTTTGGTATCAAAGGATCGTATAAAGAAAGCAGCGTGACCTTCAATACACTTGAACAAGATAGTTCGGGACAAAGCTACCAAATCCGCGCCCAATTCCGTAAGTATCCTTCTTACAAGGAAAGTTTGGAAGACTATGCCGACTTGATCAAAAATGGACTGACTGGCAATCCTGACTTCTACAAACCAACTTGGAAGTCAGAAACAAAAGACTACAAAGAAGCAACCAAATATTTGGAAGGACGTTATGCTACAGATCGCCAATATTCACAAAAATTGAACGCGATCATCGAAGCGTACGACCTGACAAAATATGATGAACCGAAAAAAGAAGCAACAACAACTGAAGAAGCAAATACTGAAATTCTCCATATGTCTAAGCGATTCGATGTGCCAATCAAATGGACAACAGATGGCGTGCCAATCACAGGATTAGAATTTTCAACGATAAAACGCGTCAACAATGCTTCTTCCATCTTCCGTGTCGCTTCAATCTGGGATTTGTGGAACACGTTCACGGCAAGACAGATACCAGAAACAACTACTCGTACAGTTAAAGCTGCAACTGTTCCTGTACTAACTTTGTTAAGTTTAGACAAATCATTCTGGCTTGATCTGCCTTTAAAGAAATAGAATAAATAAAAAAGGGCGTGTGACAGTGTCACATTCCCTTTTTTAATTTATTCTATTTCTTTATATTTATTTATTTTGTATTCCGTTACAAATTCGCGTACTTGGTTAGGTTCCAGAGTGACATCTCCAAAACTTTCAAGTCGCTCTGCTCCTGGTAGTTCTTGAGTCTCAAATGTGATACCGCCATGATCTACTAATTTTTTTCCACGCATTTCTGGCCCATCTTCTCCAAAATTTGCGGTAAAAATCACAATTCCTGAAGCATCCGTTTTTACTTGGATTGATACTTTTTCATCAAGGCTCGTCAATTCCACTGCATTTAGCAGATCAGCCTGTTTTTTTAATAAAAATGGATGATCGATACCGCCTACCATCGTTGATTGGCGAAAATCACTGGCAAATACCTCACCTAATTTTTTAGGATGTTGAAAGTCAAATGCTGTACCGCTTACTGAAATCACTTCTCCTGTAGGCGTCGTATCTTTATTGAGCGTAGCGAATAATCGGCTGTTCAACCAAAGCGTATGTTCGTCGATTGGCTGTGTTGGATCACCAGTTAAATTGAAATAAACATGATTCGTCGGATTGAATACTGTTTTCTGGTCACTGATCCCTTGGACTGTCACTCGCCATGTATCATCATTCGTCAGTGTATACCGTACTTCTACGTCTAAAGTGCCAGGAAATCCATTTTCCATGTCTGGACTAGTCTGATAGAAAATGACTGAGGCTTCGTTCTCACCATTAATAACTGTATAATGCCACTGCTTGGCTTCAAAGCTAGGTGCACCGCCATGTAAACAATGGCCAGTATCTGGATCTGTTTTTACTTTGAATGTTTCATCATCTAATTTGAATGTGCCATCCGTGATCCGTCCAGCCATACGTCCGATTGAAGCTCCGATATAAGGATCTTTTTCCAGATATTCTTTTGCTTCATCAAAGCCTAGAACCAACTCTCGTTTTTCATTATCGATCATTGTTTGAAAATGGACGACTCGTGCACCTAGATCACTGACAGACAAAGATGTCCCATTTTGATTCGTGATCGTGATCAAGTGATAGTTTCCGTCAAAATTTTGTTCATTGATTTCCATGTTCCTTGCACCCTCTTTTCTTTCATTTGTACTGATTCCAGTATACATGGAAACCGTTTTCTTAACAGCTTATTCCGTGAGTAACGAGAAAAAATTTACTATATTCTAATAAAAGATCACGAAAGAGGGACTGTGACAAAAACTTGTCACAGTCCCTCTTTCTGAACAAACGGTGTTCCAGAAGTAGCTTCTTCGGAGATAAGCCGAAATTTCTTGAAGCTGATCACTTCTGTCACAACCTCTTTTTCAATACGATTCCAGTATACAACCATGTCGTCAGTACATAGTAGATGAAATACAATACGAAGAAGATCGTAAATGGCACCCAAATATCTTTATATGGATTTTGCATGAATAGACCAAACATTTGTAATCCGAATAAGACATGGACTACACCTAAGATTCCTGGTGCTAAGAATAACACACCTACTTCTCTACGGATCGATTGTTTAAGCAATCCGCGTCGTGTTCCTATCTTTTCAAGCATTTCATAACGAGCGATGTCACTCTTGCTTCCTGACAAGATCTTTAACATCAAACAGCTAGCAAGCATAGTCAAGAAAGCTAAACCTAAGAAGAATCCCATAAATTCAAAACCAGAGAATAGACTATTATATCCTTCATACATTTCATACTTCTGGTTACTGTACTCTACTTTTTGCAAAGATGGATTGTTCGTTTTATTTTGTGTAGCAAGTGCTTTGATTGGTTCCAAGTTTGCTTGGAAGTCTTTGACCTGAACTAGCTGTAAAGTGGATTGTGGCAAACTCAGTTGATCAAATTCCGATTGACTGACTACCTTGATTTCTTTTTCTTGCTGTTCAGGCAATTCATAGCCACGAAGCTCATCTTGTACAGTCAGTTCATTCATTTTTTCAGCAGGAACTTTTTCTTTCGTGATTTTCGGCGGTGTCCCATCTTCATGTTTTATCATGATCAATGGTTGAGCCGCAAATTCACTTGCATTATAGTAAATCGTTCCCGCATCTTCTTTTTGAGTATAAGAAGCAGAAAGTGTTGGTGATAGTTCTTTGATTTTTTGCTGATCTTCTGCCCGAGGATTATTCATCACTAGGTCATAACCAGCAGCATTTTCCGTCATTTCCGAAATTTCATTTCTAAATCCTAGACCTACTGTCAAAGCACCAAGTGCTAAAGCAAACAGCATAGCAACCATGGAGAGCATTTGTGTATATTCACGAATACGAAAACTTAACTGTGACAATGTGAAATTGTTCAATTTTTTCAATGAAATCTGTTCTGATTTCTTTAGTAATGATAAGAAGAAAATGATCACAGAGTGGAAAATGAAATAAGTTCCTAATACGATCGTGACTAGAGCTACTCCCATACCAAAAACTTGATAGGTCCCCACATGTTTCATCATATAATAACCGCAGCCTAGAAAAGCAATCCCTAGTACTACTTCAAGGAAGAACAAGAATTTATGCTGCTTGATTCTTGTTGGTGTCTGATCCGCACGAATCAATGCTAAAATCGGTTTTTTGACAATCGAAAAAGCATTGACAATAGCTGCTAATAAAAACAAAATAGCAAAAAACAAAACGGTGATCAACAACCCATGAATGCTAAAAGGTGTAAAATGCGAAATATTGATATCTAACTGATCCACTAATAATCGGTGGACGATACTTGTCAATCCTACACCGACAGCTGAACCTACTAAGGTAGCCGCGATCCCTACTACGAATGTTTCAGAAAAAATCATCTGTGCGATTTTTCTGCCTTTTGCTCCTAGCATCATAAACATGGCATAGTCTTTTTGTCGCATCGTCATCAAAAAGGAATTCGCGTATAAAATATAAACGAATGTGATGATCCCTAGTAAAACAGAACCTAGTCGGAAAATGATAACTGTAGCAGCAACGACCGTATTGCTTTTCAAAAAGGCTTCGTTGCTCGCCATTGATTCAAACATGTAAAAAATAGCAGATGCCATAACTAATCCTGAGAATAATACCAAGTAATCTCTTAAACGGCTCTTGATCCCAGTAAGTGATAATTTCCAAAGCATAGTCAATCTCCCCCTACTGTTCCAAGTTTCCAAGAATAGATAGTATTTCCCGATAGAAGGAATCCCGGCTTTGATCTCCACGTTTCACTTCTTGATGGATACCGCCATCCTTGATAAATAAAATACGTTGGCAATAACTTGCAGAAAACGGATCATGTGTCACTAGAAGAATCGATACATGATCTTTTGTATTCAATTCGTCCATCGTATCTAAAAGATCACGGGCACTTTTAGAATCCAGCGCACCTGTAGGCTCATCCCCTAATAAAATCGTTGGTTGTGTGATCAACGCACGTGCGGCAGCGACTCGTTGTTTTTGTCCACCAGAAATCTCAGAAGGATAGCTTTCCAAAATATGAGCAATCGATAAACGTTCTGCAATTTTTTGGACACGTTGCTTGATTTCTTTTGGTCTGACACCTTGTAAAGAAAGAGGAACAGCGATATTTTCTTGTGCTGTCAAACTTTCTAATAAATTGAAATCTTGGAAAATAAAGCCGATTTCATTCGCACGAAAATCTGCTAGTTGATTTCCTTTTAATGTCGTCACATCTTTTTGATTGATTCGGATATGTCCATCTGTTGGTTTGTCTAATGTGGATAAAATATTCAAAAGCGTTGATTTACCTGAACCGGAAGCACCCATGATGCCAATAAATTCACCTTTTTCTACATCGAAGCTGATGCCGCTTAATGCTTGCGTCTTTTTCTCATTGTTTTTCCCGTATACTTTTGTTACATTCTGTACTTCGACTATTTTGTTCATTTCTTTCCCTACCCTTTAATTAGTTTTTCTAGTGCTGTTTTCGGCACATCTTTTTTTTCGACTTCTTCATATGAAGTGACACCTTTCTTTTTGTTCCAGGTGATTTTCAAATATGCTCCTTTACGAAGCGGTCGAGTCAATTGCCCATTGAAATCTAGTTCTTTTTCCTTACCCTCTTTCGTATAACCAGGCAGGATATATCTATAGTTGACTATTTCTTGTCCAGAGTCTGCTTTGGAGACTGTTTTTGCACCATCTGTCGTAATCTGTACATAGTATTCTTCTCCGCCCATCACTACGTAATCTGCGATTTTCACCCCTGCAAGTGCCACAACGATGAAAACAAGTAGTCCGATCAGAATTTTTTTCACTTTTTCCCCTTCTCTCTTACTTTATATATTGATTATAGAAAAAAACGAACAATTATGCCTTCGAATCATCTATCATTCTTCTTTCAATTTTGTCATTTTCATTGAACAACTAAAAAAGAGTTTAAGACAATCGTCCTAAACTCCTTCTTCCTATCTTACAAAAACTATATCACTTACGGTCTTTCATATCGCCTGTATTGATAACGGGTTGCGTTCCTTTGTCTGTAATGATTGAGACAAGTAAATTATTGATTAATTGGACTTTTCGATCATCGGTGAAATTGATTTCTTGTCCTTCTTCGATTTGTTCCAAAGCCATTTGAGTGATCGTGACAGCTCCTTCAACAATGGTTTGTCGAGCAGACAAAATAGCTCTTGCTTGTTGACGTTGCAGCATGGCACTGGCGATTTCTGTTGCATAGGCTAAATGATTCAATCGTGTTTCGATTACTTCGACACCTGCTACTGCTAAACGCTCTTGCAACTCCTTTTTCAACTCGTCAGACACTGCCGTAGTGTTTCCTCGAAGCGTCAAATCATCATCATTGAAGGTATCATACGGATATTGGCTAGCGATATGCCGGATGGCTGTCTCACTTTGGATTTCTACAAAATCTTGATAATACGCTACATCGAATAATGCCTTTGCTGTATCAATGACTTTAAACACGACTACTGCTGAGATTTCGATGGGATTTCCGTCTAAATCATTGACTTTTAAAACAGAACTGTTGAAATTCCGAACTTTCAACGAAACAGTCATTTTTTGTGCCAAAGGAATCGTAAGGAAAAAGCCATTTTCCCGGATCGTACCTAAATATTGTCCAAAAAACAAAATCACTTTTGCTTGATTAGGGCTGACTACAGTTGCCGAACTTAGCAACAGTAACGCGATCAGCCAAAGAAAAATACTTAAAAATAGTGCCCAAACTTTCGCTTGCCACATGCCTAAATAGAAGAAAAATAAACCAACTAAAGCTAATACGACCAAACTGACGATTCCTGCATAACCATTGATATAAATTGCTCTTTTTTCTCTCATTCTACTTTCTGCGCTCCTTTATCCTTCAATAAATATAGTGTTGCTTTTTAATCCTTTTTTCGAATTCGCGCCATTGCACCTTCTAGTTCCAAATCTTTGTCTTCAGTGATGTACCAACCGCTTGCTTGTGTTCCTCCGGCTGCTTGCGGCAAATAATCCAATCTTGTTCGAACCCAGTGTTTTTCTTCTGTAAAATAGTCTTCTACCAAGATTTCTAGATCCATTCCTGCTGAAAGAGGCAAGTCTTCCCGAACAGATTTAAAGATAAATCGTTCCTTCTCCCCATCATACTTCAATATTCCTGTATCGATAATCGGTAAAGAATAATAGTCCAGTTCTTTCTTCACCGTCAATAAATGTTTGAAAACTTCATGGTACACTTGCTCTAATTGACGACCTTCTGAATTGTTCGGATAGTTGACCATCACTTTTTCTTTATCTGGATCATAAAAGGTTTGACTTAGTTGAGTGATATAAGTATGTAATCTTTCCATTTCTGTTTTTAACTTTTCTCTTTGACCTTCTTCTGCCTTCATATACTTTTTCACCCTGTTTTCTTTATAGATATGTTCTTACTTATTTTACTATAGTTATGTGTGTTAAGCGATGAAAAACAGCAAAGATCCTTCCGATCTTTGCTGTTTTTTTCTTAAACTATCCAGTTGTTTGCTAGATCAATCTGTTTCATCGTCTTCTTGATCTGTCGTGATATTGATCGAAGTGTCTTTGGCAGTGATCTTCAGCCGTTTCTGTCCTTGCTCTAACAACGTATTTGTTATTGGCTGGTAGTCTTTTTCAATATGAGATTCACCAGATGTTTGGAGAGTATAGCCACTGTTTTCCATCTCATGCAAAGATAAATTACTATTGTTTAGAGTGACGTTTCCTTCTTTGCTGACCAAACTGTCTTCTAGATGTAAATTGCTGCTTTCTCCTATGACGGTCAAGTTATCCACCTTGACTTCATCTAAACGAAGAGAACCTAATTCATCTTTCGCCGTTATTGTTCCTCCCGTAAATTCATTGAATGATACCCAACCATCGTGTGTCATAGTATTTACTTTTTTGATCGATACTTCGTTGATGTCGATTGCACTATTATTCCCTTCGATTGTCAATTCAGATAATTCCTGATCTGCAGGGACAACAATAGTGATTTGTGCACTGGTGTCTTCCAAACTAATAATCGCACCTTCTGATTTTTTGACTGCATTCACGGTCAATACACCATTTTTCTCCTTTATTTCTGGCTTTTCTGTCTTATCGTAGGTCGTTTTTATCTCAAAATCCAACCCGCGTATGACTGACACTGTTTGATGTTCTGCATGGATGACGATTTTGTTTGCCTTTTTGATTTTTTTCGTCTCCGTCACCATATCGATCAATCGAGGGCCATCATCCCAAGTCAGACTCTTTTGAGCGCCTAATGTATAAGTTGCACCTGCTAGGAGTCCGCCAGTAACCATCAGGATAATACCGGTAATCAAAAAATGTTTCAATCTCATTTATCTGTCCTCCTTCAAGCGCCCGCTGAATGCAGATCTCTTTTTGTAATAAAACGCCGTCCCATCCATTTAACAAAGTTCATCATGACATAAAAAAGCCATTTTGTTCCTTTCAGCAACAGTGGCGAAATAAATACTGCGCTTCCCGTGGCGAACAGACCAACACCGATAAAGAATAACCCACTCAGAATCGATTGACCAAACACACTGATTCCTGAGATGATCATGAATAAGCCAATACCTAAGATACTGATACATAGAACATAGATACTAAAAATGAGCGCCAGCAAAGCAATCAATAGTCCCCCAATAACCAATATAAACCCCAATGCTAGTGGAATGAGGACAGGAGAAGCAAATAAACCGATAATGATTAACCAAATCAGACGCATTTGTCTTTTTGGACTCCTCACTAACTCGTCTTCTGCTTGTTCTTCTTCTGAAAAGTAACTGATTTTTAATTTTAAAGCAAACTGCTTTGGTGTACCATATTCATCAATGACCTGATCTAATGTTTTTCCGGAATCTAAAAAATATTCCTCATAATATTGGATCAAATCAAAACGATCGTCTTCAGGAATTTCTTGAAGATGATCCACAACTTCATTCAAATAATCATTCATTTGTGCTCTCCTCCAATAACCGGTCTAAAGAATCTCGAAAAACAATCCATTCATCAATAATTTCTTCTAAATGACGACTTCCTATTGGTGTCAACGAGTAATATCGACGGTTCCTACCTTCAAAAGGTTCATCATAGGTCTCAAGATACCCTTCTTTTTTCAATCTTCTCAAAACCGGATAAAGTGTAGATTCACTGACTGAGAGACTTTCTTGTACGATTTTTGTTAAGGCATAACCATACATATCTTCTTTGCTTAATGCTGCTAACACAGTGCCATCAAGAAGAACAGTTGGAATCTGGATGTGCATTACGTCACCTTCTATTCTCAAGTGTAATATTTTATTACAATCTATATTATACATCATATAATATAGTTTCAAAATCAGTTTGTCAAATACAAAAAAAACTGACTAAAAGGTTTGATCCCTTTTAGTCAGCAAAAAATGGCTTCTCTTTGATTATTATTATAACAGTGGCATGATCCAATTCGTCCACATCCAACTTAGTGGCATGATAACGATCATTGCTGGTATCATGTCAGCTACTGGGAACATTTTCACGTTGATCATTCTAAAACCGGTAGCAACCATCAAGAATCCACCGCAAGCTTTAAAGTCTAAGATCATATCTGGTGTAGTCAATGGATAAATAAATTTTGCCAATAAGAACAAGATATAAAAAATAATGAATTGGGGAATCGCTACTACGGAAACGACATATCCTAAATTACATGCAAAAATTGCTGCTGTGAAAAAATCAAGGACAGATTTAGAAATCAAAATCGTACTATCTCCAGTCATCCCAGAATCTAAGCTTCCATAAATCCCCGTACCACTTGCACAAAATAAAACAATGACCGTCACTAATGTGCTGATAAATTCATCGTGGGTCATACCAAGCTTTTCACTAGGAAAGATTTTAGAAATAGGCACTTGCATCAACGCAGCGCCCTTGTTAATCCCATTACCTAAATGAACAATCAGTCCAATCGCTGTTCCTATCACCAAAGCAAAAATAACAGCTGGCATATTTTTCATTGGCGCAATGGAATAGATACCCATCCCCATTGAACACACACCAAAAACCATCGTCAGCTGCGCTTTAAAGTGTTCGCTTAGTTTATTTCCTACTAATCCGCCAATTAGTCCGCCAAGCAAAACGGAACCTACATTGATCAAAACTCCAGTTGGCATCAAAAAAACTCCTCTCTTTCTCTATAAAGCGAAAATTATTACAGAAAATTTTCTGCAATCACTGCTTTCACTGCAAGAAAGATTGTACCAGACAGAGTAGGTTACACCAATTCATTTTTTGTGTTAAAGTATTCTTTATTGGAATAAGTAGGAGGAATATGATGGATATCCATAAATTTGAAGTTTTTCTTGATTTAGCCGAAACAATGAATTTCACCAAAACTGCTGAACGACAATTCACCACCCAAGGAAACATTTCTAAACAGATTCTTTCGTTAGAAACAGAACTAGACGTAAAATTATTCGAACGTGCCCATAGAAAAATCGAGTTGACCGAAGCTGGAAGCTTGTTGCTCCCTTATGTAAAAAATGTCGTAGAACAATACCATGCCATGCAAGAAGTGCTTGAAACCTATACGCAAGAAAACAATCTTTCATTAAATATCTTAACGATACCAACCATGATCAATTACCAAGGCTTTTCCAAGATTACCGAATTTTTGAAACGTCATCCTGAATTTACGGTCCAGTTGAAAGAAGTGGAAAGTATCGAACTGACTTATGACGATACAAATGAACATAGTGATACGATCCACTTTGCCAGAAGCTTCCAGGCCCCACCAAGTTCGATTGAGTGGCTACCTACTGAAACAGACGATTTTGTAGCAGTTCTGCCTAAAACCCATCCTTTAGCTGCTAAAAAGAAATTGGATCTAAGTGAACTGAAAAAGGAGAATTTTTTGGTTCTTGGCCCTACTACGAACTTGTATCAACCTGTGCTGGACTTGTGTCGCGAAGCTGGATTTGAACCGAGAATCTCTTATAAAGGATCTAGGACCGACTTGATCATCAATATGATTGCAAATGACATGGGGATTGCTATTGTTATGGAAAAAACAGTCAAAAATCTGTTAAAAGAAAATACTGTGATCCTCCCCATCTCTCCAACAAAAGAAAGTTATCTCGCATTTACGCGTAAAATCGGTGAACATTCTTTGGCTTCAGACACATTTTGGGAGTATTTGAAACAAGAAGAGAACTAGGCCCTTCATTTTCTGTCTATCAATCCATCCAAAAAAGAGAGCGACTCATGACTTTCGCTCTCTTTTTTGCATCATATCCTTGTTTCAATGACACATCTATCATTTCTCGTAGTTCAATAAGAAAGCAGCGATTTTATGTCGAAAGAACCGTAAGAACATTTCCCTCATCACAAAAAAACGACTCCCCCCCTAAAAACCTTCAATCGAATTTTTAGGGGGGGTTATTCTTTTTCCTATTGTTTACTTAACCGTATCATTGCTGTCGTTCCTACTCCTTCGATACTGCTATAATCAATACGACCATCATGCAGTTCTAGAATTTTTTTGACCAGTGAAAGTCCTAGCCCATTCCCAGAAATTTGACGGCTTGTATCTCCTTGATAAAATTTTTCAAACATTCGATCTCTGGTCTCTTCATTCATTCCTACACCTGAATCGGTCACTTCCAGTACAATCTCTGTGGCTGTCTCAAATAGTTTGATATGAATCTGTCCATTGACTTGATTGTACTTTATGGCGTTATCCATGATATTCAACCACACTTGGTACAAAAACTCTTCATTGCCTGTGTAATTTACTGCAGCCAGTTCGATATCCAATTCTAGCTGTTCTTTCTCCCATTTAGGCTGCAAAAAAACGATTACTTCTCGAATTTGTTCATCTAATCGGTACTCTTTTTTTTCCAGTTGGATACGCTGGTTTTCCAGTTTGTTCAATTTTAAGATGTTCTCTGTTAATTGTGAAAGCTGCGTGATACTTTCGATAATCCGATATAAAAATATTTGGCGTTCTTCGTCAGAGAGATTTGGGGCTTGTAACAATTGTACATATCCTTGGATCGTTGCTAATGGTGTTTTGAATTCATGGGATACACTGGACACAAAATCATTCCTCAATGTTTCGATACTATTGAGTTCTTGGACCATAACATTGAAATCTTTATACAGTTGCTGTACTTCTGCTACTTTCTGCTGCTCATCCATTCGAATCGAAAAATCTCCCGTTGCTACCAGACTCATATTTGTCCCTAGTGCACTGATTGGATGCAGAATACGCCGCCCAACAAAAATCGATATTCCTGTACCCACGATCATACTGAACCCTGCAAAGACGAATAACGGGTATAGCGTTGGTTTTCCAGCCGATTCAGCAGGTGAGATAGAATGCCGAGACAATAAGAAAATAAAACCAAGAAAACACAGCAGTGTCACTAAGATCGAAATGAAGACAATACTGGCAAAATAGATCCATAATTGTGAAAATAGCTTTTTTTTCATCTTTAAATAACCGCCTTATAGCCTAGTCCCCGTACTGTCATGATTTGAAAATCTTCCGTCTTTTCAAAACGGGTCCTTAAACGTTTGATATGTACATCGATCGTTCGTTCTTCTGTATTCGTATCTAATCCCCAAATGTCATCCATCAACTGTTGGCGAGTGAAGATCTTGTTGGGATAAGACAGTAATTTATACAGAAGCAGAAATTCTTTTTGAGGCAGAATCAACGAATGCTGATCTTGTAACACTGTATAAGTATCCAGCTCTAATTTTGTTTGTCCAATCATCAAGCTACTGCTGTAATTGATTTTTGAACGTCGAAGCAATGCTTCCACACGTAGGATCATCTCATTGACATCGATGGGTTTTGTCATATAATCATCTGCTCCTAGTTTGAACCCGCGTTTCTTATCCTCAAAATCGGCCTTTGCCGTAATCATCAGAACAGGTGTGTCAAATCTGGTGCTACGTAATGAGTCTAGCAAGTCATAGCCATCCATTTTCGGCATCATGATATCTGTAATGATCAATTCTATACGTGTCGCTTCTAGTTTTTTCAGCGCATCCTCTCCATTCAGTGCAGTGATGACTGAAAAGCCCGCTCGTTCCAACACAGAACGGTAAAGCAACTGTAATTGCGGATCATCTTCTACTATTAAAATACGATTCATTGTTCTCCCTCTGTTTTTTGAAAAATTTCTAGATTTTTTCTTGCAGTTCATCTTCAGTTAACATTTATTTTGTATACTACGATCATTGTTCTGATATACTTATTAGTATACCGAATATTTCAATACGGGAGAAGGGTGATTATGCTTCAATTAAAAGATATAAAAAAATATTATAAAGTCGGCGAAACCACCACTAAAGCATTGGATGGTGTATCTGTCGCTTTCAGACAAAAAGAATTCGTAGCGATTTTAGGTCCTAGTGGTTCTGGTAAAACGACTATGCTGAATGTGATTGGTGGACTAGATAATTATGATTCCGGTGATATGGTGATCAACGGAAAGTCTACTAAAGACTTCAAAGACAACGACTGGGATGCCTACCGAAACAATTCTATCGGGTTCATTTTCCAAAGTTATAACTTGATTGGTCATTTAGGCATTATTGAAAATGTTGAACTTGGGATGACATTAAGTGGTGTTTCTAAAGACGAAAAACGAAAACGGGCAGAAGATGCCTTGCATCGGGTCGGCTTGACAGATCATATGCACAAAAAGCCAAATCAGCTATCTGGTGGACAAATGCAGCGGGTAGCAATCGCTCGAGCGCTAGCCAATGATCCAGATATCCTTTTGTGTGATGAGCCAACCGGAGCTTTAGATACAGAAACAAGTATCCAGATCATGGAACTGATCCAAGAGTTATCGAAAGAAAAATTAGTGATCATGGTCACACATAATCCTGAACTGGCCAATCAATATGCAGACCGGATCATTGAATTTTCTGATGGTAAGATCTTAACGGATTCCCATCCTCACATCGAACGACCAAAAGATGATCAATTTAACCTACGCAGAACGAAGATGAGTTTTTGGACAGCGTTGAAGCTTTCTTTCAACAATATCCGAACAAAAAAAGGACGTACTTTCTTGACTTCCTTTGCTTCCAGTATCGGGATCATCGGAATCGCGATCGTCCTTTCCCTTTCTTCTGGTTTCCAAAAGCAAATCGATAACACGCAAGCTGAAACGATGGCGAAATTTCCGATCACTATTTCTAAGGTAACGACTAACCAGACCCGTGACGATGCTGGATTAGGTGCAAGCAAAGCAGAGTATCCAGACAGCAAAACGATCACAGCAAAAGTCAGCGAAGAAGACAAAGCACAGCATACGAATAAGATCGATCAAACCTACGTCGATTATGTAACAGACATCGATCCTAATTTAAGTAATAATATTGGGTTTACTCGTACAACAGGAATCAATCTTTTACGTGATGTAAATGGCAAAGTACAGCCTGTCAGCTTCTCGAATCAAAACCCTGATGCGGAATCTCTTTCCTTGTCTAGTACGATGTCAGCAATGACAGGTGTGGGAGTGTCAAGTTTCCCTACACAGCTTGACACTAGCAAAGAAAACTTTTTAAAAGACAATTATTCTTTACTTGCCGGAAGTTATCCAGCCTCAGCAACAGATGTCGTGCTGATCGTAGACGGCAACAATAATACTAATATCAATGCATTGAAAAATCTTGGATTTGATGTGAAGGAAGACGAAAAACTTGATTTCGATGAGATCGTCGGTACAACATTCAAGTTAGTAAACAACAATACTTACTATACAAAACTTCCAACTGGGAATTTCATTCCTAATACAGATTATGATTCGATGTACCAGAATTCTTCAGATGAATTGAAGATTTCAGGAATCCTACGCGTGAAGTCTTCTTCTACAATGAATCTCTTATCGCCAGGAATCGCTTATAGTGATCAATTAACGACTCAAATCGTCAATGAGAACAAAGAATCAGAAATCGTCAAAGCCCAAAAAGACAGTGATGTAAATGTCTTAACTACTGAAAAAGTTGACGAAAATGCCAAACAAACATTGCTTAGTTATTTAGGCGGAGACAGCTTGCCTTCAAGTATCATGATTTATCCGAACAATTTTGAAGACAAAGAAAAAATCTTGGATTATTTAGATGATTACAATAAAGGCAAATCAGATGAAGATAAAATCATTTATACTGATTTAGCTGGAACGATGACTGAACTGACTGGCGGATTGATGGATGCTATCACTTATGTCCTCATTGCTTTTGCAGGGATCTCTTTAGTAACAAGTATGATCATGATCAGTATCATTACTTATACATCTGTGATTGAACGGACAAAAGAAATCGGTGTACTAAAAGCTTTAGGTGCACGGAAAAAAGACATCACTCGCGTATTTGACGCAGAAACGTGTATTTTAGGTATTTCTTCTGGGATACTAGGTGTGTTTATTGCCTGGCTAGCTACATTCCCTATCAATAGCATCTTGTACAGCATGACGGATCTAAAAAATGTTGCGCAACTAAATCCTGTCCATGCGATCATTCTAGTGATTGTCTCTACTGTATTGACGATGCTTGGCGGTCATCTTCCTGCACGAATGGCAGCGAAAAAAGACGCTGCTATCGCTTTGCGTGCAGAATAAAGCTATTCGTTTTTTCCAATTACTACAAAGGGTGGTGACAAAATTGTTGTCACCACCCTTTTTTTGAATAAACAGCTTTTCATAACCTCTCGATAAACGGCGTTCTCCTTCCAACTCCTCGGTCACAACCTCTGATTCACGGTGTTCCTGAAGTAGCTTCTTCGGAAATAAGCCGAAATGTCACAAAAATTTGAGAAGCAATTTTCGTACATTCCTTCTTATTTCTTGAAGCTGACCACTTCTGTCACAACCTCTTGCCTATTTATAATTCTGGAATATGGTTTTCCCCTTTGAGCCACAGTTCTTGCGGTGTATATTTGTCTTTTCCATTTATGAATACTGTTCCATCTGCTTCAATCGTTACTTCAGTCCCAATCCACATATTAGTAGACAAAGCGAGAAGATTTTTTCTTTTTCCTCTTCCTTTTTTTCCAAATTGCAAGGCATCGGTTATCTCTTCTGTCCAATGAGATTTCACGTATTTTACTTCCCCGTTTTCAAATGTAACTTTCAAAATATTCGCTATATTTTCTACTTTTACTGCTTTAGGAAATGACTCCTCCATTTTTTTCACTTTCCTTCCATTAGGATTTAGTATGCGCTTTCTTATTGTTGTAAGTATATCATAATTTATTCTATTATCAAAAAACCGTATCCATTCCATTAAGGAATATTTTATCAAACAAGTTGAATTGTTTTCCTCCTTTGTACCTTTTACTATAGATAGGTAAAGACAACTAAGGAGGAATTTTTCATGACAGATCAACCGTATGATTTAAGAAAAGTCATCGAAGAACTAAAAACACTTCTAGGTCAATATCACGAAACAGATATTGAAATCGATCCTGAAGCAGAATTATCTGGTGTTTACCGTTATATCGGTGCTGGCGGTACAGTAAAACGTCCGACTCAAGAAGGACCAGCTATGACTTTCAACAATATCAAAGGTTTCCCCGGCACACGTGTGAACATCGGGACAATGGCTAGTCGTAAACGTGTAGGTGAAATTTTGCACCATGATTATCGAACACTTGGCCGTTTCTTGAAAGACGCTGTAGAAAATCCAATCAAACCTGTGAAAGTAGACAAAGCAGACGCTCCAGCACAAGAAGTGGTTCATCTAGCTACCGATGCAGACTTCGATATTCGCAACATTTTGCCTGCACCTACAAATACTCCTGAAGATGCAGGTCCATACATCACGATGGGTGTAGTCTTAGGATCAGATCCAGAAAAAACAATGAGCGATGTAACGATCCATCGTATGGTCCTAGAAGACAAAGATACGATCGGTATGTACATCATGCCTGGTGGGCGCCACATTGGTCACTTCCAAAAACAATTTGAAGCATTGAATAAACCAATGCCTATCACTATCAATATTGGTTTAGATCCAGCAATTGCCATTGGTACGACTTTCGAACCACCTACCACTCCACTTGGCTACAACGAACTATGGTGTGCAGGAGCTTTGCGTAACGAACCTATTCAAATCGTTGATGGTGTAGTAGTCGATGAAGTGGGTATTGCTCGTGCTGAATTCATCATTGAAGCAGAAATCATGCCAAATGAAACAATGCAAGAAGATATCAACACGAACTCAGGGAAAGCAATGCCAGAATTTCCTGGTTATACTGGGGATGCTAATCCAGCTGTACAAGTAGTAAAAGTCAAAGCAGTTACTCATCGAAAAGACAATCCAATCATGCAAACAACGATTGGTCCAAGTGAAGAACACGTATCTATGGCCGGTATTCCTACAGAAGCAAGTATTCTTGCCTTGGTTGATAAAGCTATTCCAGGAAAAGTAGTAAATGTCTACAATCCTCCTGCAGGTGGCGGTAAATTGATGACCATCATGCAGATTCGTAAAGAAAACGAAGCGGATGAAGGTATTCAACGCCAAGCAGCTATTCTTGCCTTATCAGCCTTCAAAGAATTGAAGACAGTCATTTTAGTCGATGAAGATGTTGATATTTTCGACATGAACGATGTAGTTTGGACTTTCAACACTCGTTTCCAAGGAGATAAAGACATTATTGTGCTCCCAGGAATGAGAAACCATCCATTGGACCCATCAGAATTACCAGAATATAATCCTGGCTCTATTCGTTTCCGTGGGATGAGTGCAAAAACTATCTTTGACGGTACAGTTCCTTTCGATATGAAAGAACATTTTGTACGTGCAAAATTCCAAGAAGTAGAAGATTGGGAAAAATATTTGAAATAATGAATGATCTGCAACTGTTTTGACATCATAAAAAGGAGTGCGGAAAATGGAACAATTGGCACAACGGAAGAAAAAAATCGTGATTGGTGTAAGTGGCGCTTCGGGCACCATTTATGCCATCAACCTAGTGAAGAAACTAAAAGAATATCCGATGGTAGAAACACACGGAATCATCAGTCCATGGGCAAAACAGAACTTAAAGCTGGAATCCGACTTATCCCTAAATGAATTCGAAAGCCTGTTTGATTACCATTATTCAAACAAAGATCTAGGTGCTGCTGTCGCCAGCGGATCATTTTTGACCGATGGAATGATCATCGTACCGGCAAGTATGAAAACAGTCGCAGGTATCTCTGTTGGTTTAGGCGACAACCTGATTGCACGTGCTGCTGATGTAACAATGAAGGAGCAACGAAAGTTAGTCATTGTCCCTCGTGAAACGCCATTAAATGCCATTCACTTGGAAAACTTGACTAAATTAGCACGACTAGGTGTGCAAATCATACCACCGATCCCTGCTTTTTATAATCAGCCTCAAACGATCCAAGATCTTGTTGATCACCATACAATGAAACTTTTGGATCAATTTGGGATTGTAAATGAACATTCAAAACGTTGGCAAGGTGATTAATATGGAAAAAGAAACGATAGTTGAAGTAACAAAACTAGGTTTCACGATCCAAGCCGCTGTTAAAGTAATCGGTAAAGACTTATTGATTACTTTAACAGGCGGAGATACACCACATATCGGAACAGTCACTACATTTTCTCGTGATACAGAGATCCAAACTGTACGTTTCCCTAGCCACGATGGTCGTTTCCACAAAGACGATGTCTTAGCCGAAAAAATAGCTGTGGTCATCAAAAATGCCGTTCCAGGAAGCTGTACGATCACTTCCGGTATCCATGTTGACCATATCTCCAATGCACAAATCAACGCTTCTTTTCCGATGTCAGAAGAGTTAGGTTACAAGATTTTAGATTGGTTGGAAAAAACAGATTTCCATATCAAAGAACCCGTTTATTATAAAGATGGTGAAAAACCATTATGAAAGAAGAGGTTGTGAAATCAGCGTTATGAGCGAATACCGAGGGTCAGCTGATTGAACACCGTTTATCAAAGAGGTTGTGACACATCTTTTGTCATAACCTCTTGTTTTTATTTTTGCTTCACTGTAACTGCTACGATATCACCAATATCTTTTCCGATGTTTTTACGAATATCTTTTCGTAGTCCAAGGATATAGCAGACCGAACCATCTAAATTTTCACTCCCATATTCACGATACTGCCTTCGTACGGCACATTATCAAAAGTTGCTTGGACTTTCACTCTTCCAGCACCGAATTCTTCTCTTATATCATATGGAAAAACAATATATGCGCCACCCTTGCCGACTTCGGAAGCATAGATTTTTGATTCAAAAGAATAAGTTTTCCTCATTTTATTCCTCCTATTTTTTATATCTAGTATAGCATAGCAAAAAAAGAAGGAACTGTGACAAAAGTCTTGTCGCAGTTCCCTTTTTTTGAATAAACGGTGTTCTCCTGCCAACTCCTCGGCCACAAGTCACAATATTCAACAAACATGAGAAGCTGTTTTTTGAAATTGCTCCTTG
>OKIF01000058.1_pt1 | contig 49167 bp, 40 predicted proteins | sample 1614921 | NCBI WGS metagenome assembly OKIF01 (sample SAMN04436978, study PRJEB24849) | human gut metagenome | biome: human gut; feature: NICU; material: stool | host: Homo sapiens | place: USA: Saint Louis, MO | collected 2010-08-06 | reverse complement strand
CATACGAGATCGGTCTCGGCATTCCTGCTGAACCGCTCTTCCGATCTATGAATTCCGGCGCGTCGGTGGACGTCCTGCCACCATGCCGGATCGGTCATCATGGCGACGACTTGATCGGGGGTTGCGTCGAAATGGGCCCGTGAATTGATGTCCATGTCACCATGATGCCGGACGTTTGCGACACACCTCGCAAAACGACCTTGTTCGGTGGTTCACGCGAAGGCATAAACCCTTGTAGAGTTCTCATCGAGGACCACGTTGAGGTGGCCCCGTGACCATGACGAAGGTGACCTGATCGTGTCAGAGATGGAGAAAGTCATCCCGGCTCTCGTGGCATCGGTGCTGGAGCAGCACGCCACTGGAGATCACTGCTGTGAAGAGGTGATTCGTCAGGCGATGGAACGGCAGGTGAAGCTTGCCGTGAAGCCTGGACCGGTTCGCGTCGACGTTAGCATCGATCCGCCGTGGTCTGACGGTCAGGTCAACTCGGTGCAGGTCGTCATGGATGACCGTCCCTTCCTCGTTGACACCGTTGTGTCGTGCTTGCTTCGTCATGGGTGGCGAGTTGAGGACGTTCGGCACCCGATTTTCGGTGTCAAGCGCAACGCCGAGGGAGCTGTTGAGAGTGTCGGAACTCCCGGACGCGAGGGTTGCGAGCCGGAGTCCTGGATTCACATCGATGCCACGGCGCCGATTGGTGTTGACACTGGCGAGGCTGCCAAGCAGCTCGATGAGGATCTGCACAGCTGCCTTGACCAGGTTGTTCGGGCCACGGACGACTGGGCGGCGATGCAAGAGGCGATGTTGCGGACCGCTGAGGTGGTGAGTGCTTCCCAAGGGCGCGCCGATGATCGTGACTCGACGCGTGAGCTCCTGGAATGGTTGGCCGATGACCATTTCATGTACTTGTCGTACGAGGAGTTTCGGGTCGACGGGGACACCATGACGCCAGTACCCGGTACCCGGCTGGGCATCACCGATGACGGGCCGCGCTTCGATGCGATCCCTCACAGCGAGGATCAATCCATCCTCGTCGTCACGAAGGACTCGGTTCGTTCCACCGTGCAGCGCAATGGATACCGGGATTACGTTGGCGTGCGAATCCGTGACGAGCACGGCACCGTCGTCGCTGAGCACCGCTTCATCGGTCTGCTGGGGTCGGCCGCATACACCGAGTCGGTGACGCACATCCCGGTCCTCCGCGCCAAGGCCGCCCGCATGCTGGCACTCTCGGGATACCGAGCCAACTCCCATGGCGGCAAGGCGGTCATTCGTACCATCGCTGAGTTCCCACGTGACGCCCTTTTCGAGGCCTCGGCCGAAGAGCTCGTGCCACTCATCATGACGATCGTCGACCTGCGCGAGAAGCAGCGCCTGCGGGCACTGGTCCGCCGCGGTCCGTGGGGTCGGTTCTTCCACCTGTTGGTCTTCGTCCCGGCCGACCGTTTCGACGCCAGCACTGTTGGCGTCGTCGAGGGAATCGTCGCCAAGCGGACCGGCGCGGTCGAGTTCGACTCGACCATCATGATGGGTGAGTCCTCCCTGGTCAGGATCATCTTGACTGCCAAGGTCCCTGACGGTGAGGTCCTTCCTCCGGTTGATGATGCGGAACTGCAGGCAGAGCTCGCTGACGCCACCTCGAACTGGGATGACGAGTTCATTGCCCTGGCCAGCAGCATTGAGAGCGACCGACGCGGAATTGACTTCGGACCCGAATACAAGCAGGAATTCACGGCCAAGCAGGGCATTCTGGACCTCGAACTGCTCAACGGGTTGGCTGAGGACGACCTGGGCCTGGTCATGTACCGTCCGGATGACCCCGCCGATCCTTCCGACCTGCGCCTCAAGATCTTCAATCAGCACGCGCCGATGACGCTGTCCCAGGTCATGCCGCACCTGTCGAGCCTCGGCGTCCAGATCGTCGATGAGCATCCGCACCGGATTGTTCTGCGCGGTCGGGAGATCTGGCTGTTCGACCTTGGCCTGCAGGCCCCCGGTGAGCTGTGGAAGGAATCCGAGCGACATCGTTTCACCGAGGCGTTTGCCGCGTCCTGGCTTGGGAAGTGCGAATCCGACACGTTCTCGGGCCTCGTGACCGAGGCGGGCTTGTCCTGGTCCCAGGTGGCCATGTTGCGCTGTATCGCTCGTTACCTCCGGCAGGTTGGTAGCCCATTCTCCCAGACCTACATGGCGAAGGCACTACGGGCGAACCCGAATCTGGCAGGGGACCTCGTGAGGATCGTCGAGGCCAAGTTCGATCCGTCGGCTTACGATGACGAGGTCGATGCCGGAGCCGAGCGGTTGGCCAAGGTGGAGGAACTGTCACAGACCTTCCTTTCTGACCTGGACGACGTCGCCTCCCTTGATCACGATCGCATCCTGCGCATGATGCATGCCGTCATCAAGGCCATGATCCGCACCAACTGGTGGCAGAAGGATCGCCGAGCGCTGGCCTTCAAGGTGCGTCCGGGTGAGCTTGACTTCGCCCCAGCCCCACGACCCAAGTTCGAGATCTTCGTCAATTCGCCGAGGGTCTCCGGAACTCATCTGCGTTTCGGTGCGGTGGCGAGAGGAGGCTTGCGGTGGTCGGATCGTCCCGAGGACTTCCGTACCGAGGTCCTCGGCCTGGTCAAGGCCCAGATGGTCAAGAACTCGGTCATCGTGCCTGCGGGCGCCAAGGGCGGCTTCGTTCCCGCCCATCTGCCCGATCCCACGACCGACCGCGCGGGCTGGGCAGAGGAAGGCAAGGAGTGCTACCGCATCTTCGTCTCGTCGCTGCTATCCCTGACCGACAACGTCGTCGAGGGCAAGGTCGTCGCCCCTGACCACGTGGTGCGCCACGACGGGGACGATCCCTATCTCGTCGTTGCCGCTGACAAGGGCACTGCCACTTTCTCCGACACCGCGAACTCAATTGCCGCGGAGCACGGGTTCTGGCTCGGTGACGCCTTCGCCTCGGGTGGATCCCATGGTTACGACCACAAGGCCATGGGCATCACGGCCCGCGGCGCCTGGGAGTCGGTGACCCGGCATCTCGCCGACCTGGGTATCGACCAGGCGGCTGACGACTTCACCTGCGTCGGTATCGGCGACATGTCCGGTGACGTCTTCGGCAATGGCATGTTGCTGAGCAAGCACATCAAGCTGGTGGCAGCTTTCAACCACCGTCACGTCTTCGTCGACCCGAACCCGGATCCTGCCGCGTCCTGGCAGGAGCGTCGTCGCCTCTTCGATCTTCCGCGCTCGAGCTGGGGCGATTACGACTCGTCCCTCATCTCCGAGGGCGGCGGCGTCTGGGATCGCACCTTGAAGTCGATTCCGGTGAGCCAGCAGATGCGCGAGGCCCTCGGCATCGACGGCTCCGTCAAGAGGATGACCCCTGACAATCTCATCTCAGCGATCCTGCGGGCTCCGGTTGACCTGCTGTGGAATGGTGGAATCGGAACCTACGTACGCGCCACGAGTGAGACCGACGCCCAGGTCGGCGACCGCGCCAATGATCCGGTTCGCATCACGGCCAAGGACGTGCGGGCCAGGGCTGCTGGCGAAGGCGGAAACCTGGGATGGACGCAGGCAGGCCGCATCGAATACGCCCGAAACGGTGGCCGAATCAACACCGATTTCATCGACAATTCTGCCGGCGTCGACACCTCTGATCATGAGGTCAACATCAAGATCCTGCTTGATGCTGAGGTGGCTGCTGGCCGCCTCAGCGCTGAGGAACGCGACGAACTCCTGCCTGCCATGGCTGACGACGTCGCTACCCTGGTATTGCGGCACAACCGTTCTCAGAACCTCGCGCTGGCCAATGCGGTGAGCCCGTCAGGGCCGACTCCTGGAGTCCTGGAAGCCTGGATGTGCGAACTCGAGCAGTCTGGCCATCTTGATCGCGTCGTCGACACCATGCCGTTGACTGCTGAGATGAATCGTCGAATGGCCGCAGGGGAGGGGCTTGCCAGCCCGGAGCTGTGCACCCTGCTCGCGTGGACGAAGATCGCCCTGTGCGATGCCGTGCTGGCCACGGATCTTCCAGAAGATCCCTTCGTGGCGGATCTCTTGGTGGGCTACTTCCCGCCGCTGCTGCGTGAGAGGTTCGCTGATCGGATGCCAGATCACCGGCTGCACCGGGAGATCATCACTACCGAAGCCGTCAACAGGTTCGTTGACTCCCAGGGCATTACGGCTTTCCACCGCTTGCATCTGCAGACCGGGGCAGACATCGCTCAGGTCATCCGTTGCCAGCTGGCGGCCCGATCGGTCTTCGGACTGGGCAGGGTGGAGACGAACCTCACCCACCTCGGACTGGACGCAGCCCGTACTGCCGAGATCAGGCTCGCTCTTCGAGATCTCGCCATGGACGCCACGAGGTGGTTCCTCAACCACGGTGGTGCGGACAACATCTCTGCCACGATCGAGACCTACCGTCCGGGCGTCGCCAAACTCGTCGACAAGCTCTCCGACCTGCTGGGCGACAGTGCCGACGAGTGGCAGGAGAAGGTTGATGATGTCACCGAGTTGGGACTCGATCGTGCAGATGCCGCTGTGGTCGCCTCTCACGACTGGGGCTCAGTGCTGTTGAGCGTCGTCGAGATCTCTGACGAAGGTCATCCTCTCGACGAAGTCGCCGAGGCATACTTGACGCTGGCGCGCAGGGTGGACATGACCCGCCTGACCCATCTCGTCGAACAGCTTCCCCAGGACCGTCCGACGGATGCCCGAGTGCGGGCAAGCCTCCGCGAGGATCTCCTTCAGGTGATGTCCGAGGCAACGCGTCGGGCCCTTGAGATTGGAACGGCAAACGTTCTGGTCGATGGTGGACGTATTGTTGAAGCGATGACGACAACCCCGGATCTAGCCCACTGCGTCGTGATGGTCAGTGACCTGCGGTCCTCCGTGGGCCAGGAGGCCAAGCAGTGAGAATTGATCTCCACACCCATTCCACGATCTCGGATGGGACGGATTCCCCGACCCGCCTCGTGATGAAAGCTGCCACGAGCGGTCTGGACGTCATCGCCCTGACTGATCATGACACCTTCGATGGGCTGGAGGAGGCTCAGGCAGCCGGACAACGGTTCGGCGTCCGGCTGCTTCCTGGCCTCGAGATGACGTGCCACATTGGTGGTCGTGACGTTCACCTTCTCGGGTACGGGCCGCATCCTGACGATCCAGCTCTGGGCAGGGAGCTGCAGATCACGCGGGATTCGCGAGTTGGGCGTCTGGACGCCATCTGTCAGAAACTCGCCGAGGTCGGAATGTCGGTGACGACGGCGGACGTCCATCGAGCTGCCGGTTCGGCCTCGAGCCTGGGTCGGCCCCATGTAGCGGACGCGATGGTGGCTAAGGGCTACGTCGAAGACCGTGACGAGGCTTTCCGAGACTGGCTCGCTGACGGCAAGCCCGCCTATGTTCCACGGCACAGCGTGGCGTTGGAAGAGGGCATCGACCTCATCCACGACGCCGGCGGCGTCGCCGTCCTAGCACATCCGTGGGGCAGGGGAGCCCAGCAGGTCCTCACCCCGCAGGTGATCGCGTCGTTGTCCGCCTATCACCAGCTCGACGGAATCGAGGTGGAACACCAGGACCACGACCAGGCAGCCCGCCGAATGCTCTTTGATCTGGGAGGACGGCTCGGGTTGGTCCGGACCGGAGCGAGCGATTACCACGGCTCGGGCAAGAAGGACCACGAGCTGGGATGCAATCTCACCCGTGAGACCGCCTACCGAGAGCTCGTGACGAGGATCCAGCTGCGTGGTGGAGTTCTTCGCGTCCGGTGAGACTGCTACAGTGACCGACATGACGACTGCACCTGCGAATGCCACCTCGTGGTGGCGTCGCTGCGTGCGGCACTGACGATGTGACGGCCGCCCTGCCCGGCGGCGTCGCCTCGTTGCCGAGGTGGGCGGCGAGGAAGGATTTTCGATGACTAGCGACGTCTCCGAAATCGGATCGAACGCTGCCACCTTGGCGCGCTCGCAGGCCCGCAGTGACAAGGTTGAGACCGATCTGGCCGTCCATCCCGAGAAATGGCGGATTCTCACCGGGGATCGTCCCACCGGAAGTCTCCACATCGGTCACTACTTCGGCTCCCTGGCCAATCGGGTGCGTCTGCAGGACAAGGGAATCGAGTCCTTCCTCGTCATCGCTGATTACCAGGTCATCTATGACCGTGACGGCGTCGGCGAGTTGCAGGCCAATGTCATGTCGAACATCGCCGATTACCTTGCCATCGGTGTCGACCCGGTCCGTACCACGATCTTCACCCACTCGGCCCTGCCTGCCCTCAACCAGCTGCTGCTGCCCTTCCTGTCGCTAGTGACCGACGCGGAGCTGCGTCGTAACCCGACTGTCAAGGACGAGCTGGCCACCTCGGACCGCCCGATGTCGGGTCTCATGCTCACCTTCCCGGTGCACCAGGCTGCCGACATCCTCTTCTGCAAGGCCAACCTCGTCCCGGTCGGCCGTGACCAACTGCCACACATCGAGCAGACCCGCGTCATCGCTCGTCGCTTCGACGAGAGGTACGGGCGAGCCGATGCCTCCAAGCCGGTCTTCCCCGAGCCGGAGGCGCTGCTTTCCGCCACCCCGCATGTGTTGGGTCTCGATGGCACGAAGATGAGCAAGTCGAAGGGCAACACCATCGAGATCGGCATGACCGCCGACCAGACCGCCAAGCTCATCAAGAAGGCCAAGACGGACGCCGAGCGCCACATCACGTGGGATCCGGAGAACCGTCCCGAGGTCTCGAACCTGTTGCTGCTCACAGCCTTGTGCGAGAACGGTGATCCCGCTGCCATTGCCGAGGAGATCGGTGACGGTGGCTCGGGTACCCTCAAGAAGCGTCTCACCGCCTCTCTCAACGACTACTTCGCCCCGATTCGTGAGCGTCGTGCTGAACTCGCTGCTGACGAGGGCCACTTGCGCGAGGTGCTCCGGGAAGGAAATGAGCGTGCCAACGCCGTCGCCGACCAGACTCTCGCTGAGGTGCGGACAGCCATGAGGATGGTCTACTGAATCTGGTGATATGAAGCGAGGCACGGACATGATGTCCGTGCCTCGTTCTGTGTTCAGTCCGAACTCACAAGGGACCGACGTGCCCTGCGGCGGCGCGGGACAGCGCCAGTCCCCTTATCGCCAACGGTCTTCGTGCTGGCCTTCTTCCTGGGTGCCTGCTCCTTGGCGGAAGCAGCGTCCTTCTCGGGAGCCTTCTTGTGTTCCTTGGCCTCATGCCTGCCGTGCGCGCTGCCGACCTCGTCACCACCGCGGATCACCTTGCCGTTGCGGCGACGGGTGCGCTTGCGGCGCGGCGTGCCATCGTCCTTGGAATCCTCGCGGGAACGACGGCCCCCACTGCGATCACCATGTCTGTGATGGCCGTCGTGCTTGTCGTCACGCTTGTGGTGATGACGCTCACGCTTCTCGGTGCCGGGCAATGCACCCTTGGTGCCTTCCGGGATGTCGAGGTCGGTGTAGAGATGTGGGGAGGTCGAGTAGGTCTCGATGGGCTCGGGGATCTCGAGGTCCAGTGCCTTGTTGATGAGGTTCCAGCGAGTGACGTCAGCCCAGTCAACGAGGGTGACGGCCACGCCCTTGGCACCGGCACGTCCGGTACGGCCAATACGGTGGACGTAGGTCTTCTCGTCCTCGGGGCACTCGTGGTTGATGACGTGGGAGACCCCGGTGACGTCAATGCCACGTGCAGCGACGTCAGTGGCGACGAGGATGGTGGCGTCGCCGTTGCGGAACTTCTTGAGGGCCTTTTCGCGAGCGACCTGGGTCAGGTCGCCATGGATGGCCCGAGCCATAAAGCCACGGTCGTCGAGGTCGTCGGCCAGACGCTGGCAGGTGCGCTTGGTACGGCAGAAGATGATGACCTTCTCGACATCGTGGGACTGCAGGATGCGCCCGATGACCTCGATCTTGTCCATCGGATGAGCCTGGTAGACGAACTGCTGGGTGTCCGGAACGGTGGCCTGGGCGTCGGCGCCCTCGGCACGCACGTGTACCGGACGGTTCAGCTGGGAACGGGCCAGAGCCATGATCGGTGCCGGCATGGTGGCCGAGAAGAGCATGGTCTGGCGAGAGGTCGGGGTGCGCCCGATGAGGTTCTCGACGTCGGGCAGGAAGCCCAGGTCAAGCATCTCGTCAGCTTCGTCGAGAACGACGATGCGCACGTGGGACAGGTCGAGGTCCTTGCGCTGGGAGAGGTCCAGAAGACGTCCGGGGGTGCCGACGACGACGTCGACCCCGGCCTTCAGAGCGTCGATCTGTGGTTCGTAGCCGACGCCGCCATAGACGGTGAGGACTCGCGCGCCGCGCACCGAGGCGGCGGTCGAGATGTCCTTAGACACCTGTAGGGCGAGCTCCCGGGTCGGGCACATCACCAGTGCCTGGGGCCTGCCCGTGTGTTCGAACTCCTCCCAGTCGTCATCTCCGGGCAGGGTGATGCGCTGCAGGACGGTGATGCCGAAGGCGAGCGTCTTGCCGGTGCCCGTGCGGGCCTGGCCTATGAGATCGGTGCCCTGAATGGAAATCGGGATGGACATGGCCTGGATGGGGAAGGGAGAGACGATCCCCACCCCCTCCAGCGCCTGGCAGATGTCTTCTCGGACGCCGAGATCGGCGAAAGAGGTGGAAATGGAAACAGTGGTCTCGGTCAGTGTCTTGGCCTCTTCGTGCGTGGGCCCGTCAAGACCCTGTGTCATTCTTCGTAGTCGTTCCCCGTGATGTCGTCGCGCGAAACTCTGTTCTGCGACGATGTCACGTGCGGTGTGGACCTGCGAGGTGACGCGGTCGACACACCATTGACCATCCTACCTCCAGTGTCGTCGACCCTCTAACCTGTTGGCGTGAGCATTGACGACACGAACCCCAACGACTCCTCGGTTGTGACGATCTTCTGGTCCGTCGCAGCGTCCTGTGCCTTGCATGGATTCTCCGCAACGGTGTCCGGCATGGTCCTGGCTCCCGGCCTGTCCGAACGGTTCCTCATCGTTGATCGCAGTGCTGAGATTCAGCAGATCTTGGCCGAAGCCAGAACCCATCTGACGCATCGCACGGTTCTGGCAGAGGCGGAACCCCTCATCGGGTCCGTGGAGGAGTACGTGCCCTCCCAGTCTTGGTCCCAGGTGTTGCTGCGCGACCACATCGTCGTTGATCTCATCGCCGATTTCCTGGACCGGGTCGAGCCGAATCTCGCACCCGAACTTCGTCCGGCCTGCGGCTCTTTCGGCCCGTGGCTCGGTCGCGGTACGGGGAGCCGCGTGAGATGGGATGCCGCGATGCGTCACATCATCGCCGGGCAACGTGACAAATCGGCAGAATCCCTGTTCGCACGACGTCTCGTGGGAGAGGTGCTGTCGGTGGCCCAACGGCTCTTTGCCCGTCATCAGGCGCTGACCGCGGCCCTGACGAAAGCTGGTGGGGGAGAGTTCGATGATCTCGACCTCATCAATGAGGTGATGGCTGGTGTGTTGAACGCCCATGACGAACGCATGATCGATCTCGGCCTCGAACCGTGATTGACGAAACGGCGAGTGGCCTCGAGTGGTAGATGACAATGGCAGCTTCCGGAATGACCCGAAGCTGCCATGACTTTCAACCGTGACCGAGTTCAGAGAGCCCCAAACCCGACCTGACGGCTGTTGGGCTGCCCCAGGTCGAGGTAGGCGATCCCACGGGCGGGAACGAGAACCTTGCGGCCCTTGGCATCCGTCAGGGTGAGGACGGCGTCGGGCTGGCTGAGGCTGTCCTTGAGCTGCTGCTCAATGGATTCAGCGCTTTCCTGAGCGTCGATGCTGACTTCGGTTGCGGTGTTGACGATGCCGATCTTGATCTCCATGACGACAAATCTACCGTTGGATCAAGCGTCCCGACGCCACAGCGCCACAGTGATGTTGTCATGACCGCCGCACGCGTTGGCGTGCGCAATGAGTCCGGCCGCGAGATCTGCTGGGTCGGGACGACCCTGGTCATTTTTTCGCGCCGTGCCCGCGAGATCAGTGACGAGCGTGGTCAAGTCGTCCGGATCGGGAACGTGATTCCACAATCCGTCACTGCACACCAGGAGCCATCCGGAATGCTGTGGCTGATAGGCCATGACGCGGGGAGCGAGGTCGGTGGCGGAGGCGCCGAGCCACTTCGTGATGGCATGGGCGCCGATCCCCGCCTCTGCCTCTTCCCGAGACATTCCCAGATCCATTTGTGCCTGGGCCATGGAATCATCGATGGACAGCCGGACACAGTTACCGTCATCAGGGAACCAGTAGGTTCGGGTGTCACCGATATTGCCCACGACAATGCGTTCTTGTGTCGCAACGGCGACGGCAAGAGTGCACGCACCAATAGGACGCGATTCGCTCACCACAGCCTCGTGCGCCTTTCGGAATGCTCGCTCGAAGAGGGTGACGATGTCATCGTCGTTGGCTGGCATCCCCTGGTCCATTGTCGCCGTCAGGTAATCGCGCGCGGTGTGAGATGCGATTCTGGCGCATTCCTCTGCACCATCGGTCGACGAGACACCATCAGCGACGACAAGGACGATATGACGCCCAGAACTGTCGATGCCGAGGGCTGCCGCGTCCTGGTTCGTTTCATGACGTAGTCCGATGTGTGAGGCGCAGGCAACATCTCCACGAGCTGCGGCTCGCTCGGTGAGGTCCACTCGCGAGATGGCGGAGGTATCGGGCGTCACGATTTCGGCCGATGACTGGTCCGATTCATTCATGAAGGTCCTCAGACTGGGTAATTGTTCTCCGCAGGGCTCCGGCTGAATCCGGGTGCAGCGCTCGACGTGGTGTGGCGATCGCGGTAGACCCATGTCTACCGTCGAGGTTCATGACCAACTACGAACATGCGGACGCGTCCCATGGGGATGAGACAGCTCTTCCACCCTTTCACATGGTGGGCCGATGAGACCAGGAAATGACTGCTGACGTCGTTGTTCTGTGGAAAAGACCCAGTCGGACGGCAATGCTGTCGCAGGTCGGTGGTGGGATGTGTGCCATGCATGGATGGGATGACGCTCAGGTGCGGGTGCTCAATGATGACGCCGGCACGGTCCTCGTCATGGGAGGGCCGGGCACCGGACGGACGGGTCTGTGTCTTGAGGTGGCCGCGCAGTACGTCGAAGCTGGCGGCTCCCTGTCCGACATCCTGCTGCTCGGCCAGACAAGACCGGCTGCCCAGACATTGCGCAATGGCCTCGTACGACGACTCGGAGGCGCTCATCTGGACCCTCATGTCATGACGGTTCACGCGTTGGCCCGGCGCATCCTTGGATCTCGACATTTCTCGGGACGGCTGTTGACCGCTCCTGAACAGGAGTTTCGTATCAGAGAGCTTCTTGCGGCTCGTGACATGACGGACTGGCCCGAGGAGCTGCAGGCATGCGCACAGACCCCTCAATTCGCGTCTGACGTGCGTGTCATGGCGGCGCGACTTCGTCAAGAAGGATGCGACCCGCAGGACCTCACTGCTGCGGGGATGATCTGGGGCGTGCCGGAATGGCAGGTTTTGGGACCATTCCTGACGGATTATCTGGACGTTCTTGATCTGGAGGGGGCAGTGGATTACGCCGAGGCGGTGCATCGTGCTCGGATCGCCTTGACCCGTCCAGGTGCAGCCATCGACGTGAGGTCACGGGTCAAGCTGCTGGTGTGCGACGATCTGACCGAGTGCGATCCGTCCCAGATTCGCCTCATTGCCCAGATTGCGCAATGCCATGTTCCTTGTGTGCTGACCGCCGATCCGGACCAGACCGTCTACGGTTTTCGAGGAGCAGCCGCGGAACGCCTTGACGATCTGATCGATGAGTTCCCGGACGTGTCGATTCACCACCTGACGATCAATTACCGTAATCATGCGCATGTTGCCGACGTCGTTGAGTCGTTGCGTGCAGGAATGCCAGCGATACCGTCGTCCAGCCGTTTGAGACGGCGGGCAAACAACGCCGCGGCCACAGACGCGGGAACGGTAGCCACCGTTCGAGCTGGCAGCACCACTCGCCTGGTGAGAAAGGTCGCTGGAAGTCTTCGCCATGCTCACGTGGCCGATGGCGTCCCTTGGAGTGAGATGGCGGTGGTGACCCGTCATGGCGCTGAGCTGGGAGTGATCGCGACGATCCTTGCCTCTCAGGGCATACCGGTCTTGCGCTCGCGGGATGAGCATGCGTTGTCCGACGTCCACGCCGTCACTCAGATCCTCAATGCTCTTGAGGTGGCGGTCCATCTCGCAACAGGAACCCAACCGGGCCGGCGAGAAGTGTCGGCCCTGATCACGAACCCATTGGCAGGAATCGATCTCACTGTCGTTCATCGCCTCGAAACCTGGTGCCGACTCGTTCGCCGGGAGGAGCTGAATTGGGAGGTGTTGCAGGAGCTGGCCGCGGATGCGAGCAGCTCTGTGACGAGGACAGAAATGGCCGACGACGCCGTCAGTGATGGAGCTCACGATGACAGCGATGTGACCACAGTGCCTCCAGGACTACGAGTTCTGGCCGAACCGCTTGCCGCCTTGGTCCGGCGAGTTCACCTCTCGGCAAGCCTTTTGCGCCTCGGTGGCACGTGTCATGAGGCGTTGTGGGCCTTGTGGCAGGGCAGCTCATGGGCGTCCGCCCTGCGTCGTCGCGCCTTGGCCGGGGATGCATCAGCTGATCGTGATCTCGACGGGCTGTGTTCTCTCTTCGACATGGCCGAGGTAGCCCGCACCATGGCTGGTGTGTCGGGAGGACGTCGCCTCATCGACATGGTCAGTCGGGAGCAGATTCCAGCAGACCGCGCTCGTGAATCTGATGAAGATCGCGATGGGGTCACCGTCGTCACTGCTCATCGTGTCAAGGGAAGAGAATTCAGCGTGGTGGCGGTCTGCGGACTGGAAGAAGGCAACTGGCCTGCCGACAACCACACTGGTTCCCTGGTCGCTGCAGACAGATGGTCTCCGGACGGTCCCGTGATGGTTCCTGGATGGTCGGAAAACCTTCGTGCCGAGACCAGGCTGTTGCTTGTGGCATGTTCGCGCGCGAGAGATCAATTGCTCTTGTGCTCAGTCGAGTCTCCGGATGAGGGCATTCGCCCGTCCGGGGTGTTGACGGGGATTCCACACCTCGAGGACAGCGCGAATGCCCTGAACTTCGCCAGCCTTACCGAGCTCGTTGGTGAACTGCGTCGAGTTGTCGCGGACGAGACCGAGTCACCCGGGGTACGGGTCCAAGCCCAGGAGCTTCTGGATGATTTGCGTGGTGAAGAGCACCACGGACGGCCTCTCGTGCCACAAGCTGACCCGCAAACCTGGTGGCGTGACGGTGCCCCTCGTCAGGCTGATGTCACCGGTGAGATCGAGTTGGGCGCCTCACACATTGGGGAATTGCTCACCTGCCCGAGACGGTGGTTCATGACTCGTCGTGCCGGAGCCAGCAACGGTGCCGCCCTCAGGGCAAGTATCGGTACCCTTGTCCACCGGATCTGTGCGGAGAACATGGATCAATGGTCCCTGTCCGGAGCACTGGCTGAGTTGGAGGAGTCGTGGTCCGACATCGAATTGACCGCGGAGTGGCAGCAAGAGGCCGAGCTCGACGATGCAAAAGCTGCGCTAAAGCGTTTTGACGGGTGGTTGGCTTCGCGTGATCGAGATCTCATCGGTGCTGAGGTGCGTGTCGATGGCACGATCAAGGTTCCGTCCGGTGTGGCTCGAGTACGTGGAAGCATAGACCGGCTCGAACGAGACGCAGAAGGCGCCTGTTATGTGGTGGATCTCAAAACTGGGACAAGCAAGTCTCCTGAAACGAGGAACTCCCATCACCTACAGATCGGTGTCTACCAAGCCGTCGTCGCTGCCGGTGGAGTCGCGAGTCTTGGGAAGGCGTCGGTGAGTGGCGCGGAATTGGTGCATCTTCGGATCGGGGCGGGTAAGGGACAGGCAAATGCGAAGATCGACCGCCAGAGTGGGCTTTCGGATGTTCCCTGGCCCAAGGGCACGGAGCCAGTTGATGGTTGCCAGAACTGGATCGAGGCGAGCGTTGACAAGGCCGTCAAGATCGTGAAGTCCGGTGAGTACACCGCGATTGCGAACAAGGGTTGCGGTCATTGCCCGGCGAGGGCTGGATGCCCGGCCTTGGTCCCGAAGGACTCCTCAACTGCAGTACCTCGACAGCACGGGAGGGCCTCATGACGGAGTCGACTGACGAGATTCGGAACGATGACGTCGACATTGCATCTCTGCTGGGGATCCCCATCTCAGCTGAACAGCAGAGGGCCGTCACGGCACCGCTCAAACCGTGCGTCGTCATTGCTGGAGCAGGCACGGGTAAGACGACAGTGATGGCGGCCCGGGTGGTCTGGCTTGTCGCCGGTGGGCTGGTCAGGCCGGAGGAAATCCTGGGCTTGACGTTCACCAACAAGGCCACATCCGAATTGTCGGAGCGGATCGAGAAGAACCTCACCAGTGCAGGCTTACTGACCCCGGAACAGCCCAGGCCCACAGTGGCGACGTACGACAGCTTTGTCGGAACTCTGGTAACCGACTACGGGGCGTGGGATGGGATAGACACGGGTGCTCATCTCATCACAGGAGCGAGGGCGTATCAGTTGGCCACGGAGGTTGTGTCAGAGCTGGACAGGCCACCATTGGTGGGCACCCATCTGACGCCGACGTCGATTGCGCGAGCGGTGGTGTCACTGGCCGGAGCGATGTCCTCACACGATGCGAGTGAGGATACGGTGCGAGCTGCGGATGCTCGTTGGCGCCAGATGCTTGTCGATGCACCGACACGACGCGATGGGGAGCAGTACGCCAGTGTGAAGAAGAACCTTCTCACGGTGGACGAACGTGAGGACCTACTCGATCTGGTCAAGGCTTACCGGGATCTCAAGCGGCAGCGCGGATTCGTCGAGTTCGGCGATCGCATGCTGCAGGCCCTGCACCTCGTCGCACATCATCCAAGGGTCGGGCAGGAATTGAGGGCCCGATACCGTGTCGTTCTTCTCGACGAGTATCAGGACACATCGTCGGCGCAGGCTGATCTGTTGGCCGCCCTCTTCTCGGGCCCGGATGCTGATCACGGGATGGGTCATCCGGTGATGGCTGTCGGTGATCCGTTGCAGGCCATTTACGGATGGCGTGGAGCGGCCGCGAGCAACATCTTGGATTTCCACCGGCGGTTTCCGGATGAGACGGGTCGCCCTGCGACCATGTTGTCCCTGGCCACGAATCGACGATGTGCCAATCAGATCATTGACGCCGCGAACGTGGCATCCGAGGAGTTACGGGAGTCGCTGGCATCGTCCATGGAATCTATCGACGACAGCGCGGCCGAGGACCGCGTGGAACTCGCGGTGGGGATGCCTCTCGCAGCTCCAGAGGGGAACCGTCGAGGGGACGTCGGTGTTGCCGCATATCCGACCTGGGTTGATGAGTGCCGTGCGTGTGCCGACATGCTGGTGGAGGCCAAAGAACGTGGGGCAATCACACGGTGGTCCGATGCCGCAATCCTGGTCAGACGCAACGGCGACATTGCCGACCTCTACGATGCGCTGAGCTCTCGTGACATCTCGGTGAGAGTGGCAAACCTCTCCGGGTTGTTGTCTCTGCCGGATGTTGCCATGGTGGTGGCTCATCTTCGTCTGCTTGTCGATCGTCACGACGATGCAGCCATGACGACCCTGCTCGCTGCCCCTCGATTCGGGTTGGGAACGGACGATCTTGCTTGGGTCCACCGACGGGCACGGACCTTGGCCAAGACACAGGCGGAGGCTGACGGCCTGGATCCCAAGGCTGTCGACGTCCATCTTGTCGACGCTGTCATGGAAGGTCGACCGGTAGGCGATGAACGGGTGCGATCTGCACTCAAACGTCTCGCTGCGGAGATCGTCGAGGTCGAGGTCCATCAGGGGGACAGCCCCGACGACCTTATCCTGCACATCGAAACAATTACCGGGCTCGTGGACGACATGGCTGCCGACGACCCAGGTCGTGGCTTGGCCCGTCGTGACCAGCTCGACGAGTTGTGGGACGCAGTACGAGAGATACGTCGGAGCGACCCCGACATGACGATCGCGGGGATCGTCGCATGGCTGGCAGCCGAGGAGGACCATGGGCATGGCCTTGCCCGAGCCTCCGCAGACCGCAGCGATGCCGTGACGATATCGACCGTCCACGGGGCCAAGGGACTGGAATGGCCGTTCGTGATCATTCCTGACATGGCCCAAGGCGTGTTCCCATCGGAGCTGAGCCCGGATAATTTCGTGACCGTGGCCGCTGTCCTGCCATCCTTCGCCAGGGGAGATGCGAGTGAGATCAACCACCCCGTTTCCGGAAGTGAGACCGATGCCAAGGAATACGTCGCGGCTCTCAAGGACGATTCACGATGGTCAGAGGCCAGGCTCGCCTATGTCGCCCTGACGAGAGCCAAAGAACGCTTGATCGTGTCATGGCACAAATGGGACTCACGACGACAAGGCTGTTACATACCCGGCCAGTACGCAGATCTCCTTGCCACCATGCTCGATGTCACGTGGCCAGAGCTTGGCGAGCGACCTGAGGCCAGTACCCAGGATGGGACTCCATGGCCGGTGTTCGCCGATGAGAGCGTCATCCCATGGACCAGCACCAGGATGCCTGATGGTGCTGATCTCCCAGCTGTTGATGATCCCAAGGACGCTGATCGGGTGGCATCGTGGCGGTCTGACGCGCAGGCCTTGGTGGATGATGCTCGACGTCGGCGCGATGACAGTGATTGTGCGGTCATTCCGCCGAGACTGACCACCTCGCAGATGGTGAGGCTCCACGCCAATCCACAGGCGTTCCGGGAGGAACTGCGGCGTCCGATGCCCCGACCTGCAGACAGGGGTGCCGGTATTGGAACGGCATTCCACGAGTGGGTGAGCCAACGCCTTGCCCCGACCGAGCCGATCCCGCTCCTTGACATCGAAGAGATCGACGAATCTGAGAAGGACAGCCTGGAACTCGAGGGTAGTGCGGTGGCAGAGTCGGCCGGGGGTCACGCACTGCGAACCCTTCGCCAGGCTTTCGAGGAAAGTCGGTGGGCAGACGCGACAGTCCTCGCGGTGGAGAGGTCTTTCGTCATGACGATTGGGAACACCGTCGTCCGTGGGCGTCTTGACGCGGTGGTGGCCGATCCCGATCATCCCGGCGATGAACTGGTCATTGACTGGAAAACCTCGCGGCCACGGTCGGCTGACCCGCTTCAGTTGTCCATCTATCGGTTGGCATGGGCCCAGGCCCGAGGGATCGATCCGTCTCGAGTGCGAGCGGTTTTCCATCATGTCGGGGCCAACGAGACCATCACCGCAGAACCATTGTTGGATGCTGATCAGGTGGCTGCGATTTTGGACGGTGTGGAGGACGAATCCGATATGTCGTCCAGCAAGTCCCGGCCCTCGTCCCGTTCGCGATGACCGGGATTACAGTGACAACGTGACTGGGATCAGCGAGACGCGCATCGTGGCTCGACCCATATTGGATCGGTGCCATGCAGACCGGGACGACGACGAGGCGAATCGAGCTCGGTGGAAGGATCCGATGGCCCGATTGTTGCTGATCGATCCGCACGACAAGGTCGTGATGTCCGACGGACGCGTGGCGACGGTTCCAACTGAGGGGGATCGGGACGACCAGCGCGACCTGTTCCTGGGCGTCGTCGGTGGAGTGCCGTGGTTCGCCCGGCGGAACGGTGAGCCGCGTACAGAAGCTTGCAGCTTGCGCACAGTGGACCTTGACTCGACTGATCGTGAAGTGGTGATGTCAGCGGTTGCAGCTCTCGCATGGCACGAGAGCAAGCCGACTTGCCCTCGGTGTGGGGAACCGACACGCATCACGAACGGCGGCCCGGCTCGGATCTGTGCCCATGGTCACCAGGTCTTCCCGCGTACCGACCCGGCGATCATCGCTGCGGTACTGGACGCCGAGGACCGCATTGTGCTGGCTCGGCAACACTCCTGGGCTCCTCATCGTCGGTCCCTTCTGGCCGGGTTCGTCGAAGCTGGGGAGCCAGCGGAACATGCCTTGGTCCGTGAAGTTGCTGAGGAGACGACTCTGAGTATCACCGCTGCTCGGTATGTTGGCTCACAGTCATGGCCTTTCCCGCGGTCACTCATGTTCGGTTACGTCGCACGAGCAGCCGGAACGATCGACGTGGGCCACGACGAGCTGGCAGAGGCTGATTTCCTCACCCGCGACGAGGTGTCCGATCAGGTTGAGTCCGGTCGGTTGCAGCTGCCACCGACCTTGTCGATTGCCAGAGCTCTCATTGATGCATGGTTGGCACATCGGCTTCCGGAACCTGAGAGCGGACTCGACTTGTCGTCTCCGCTGAGGTGAGCGACCGCAAGTTCTTCGGCAACTGCTTTGGTCACAGTGAGCGAGTCTCCTCCCACCGACGCTGGATACCAGACCGACGATCATTGGTCCGATCAATGGCCCGCTCCACGGACTCCTTCATCCCGACAACCGTGAGGTGCTCACGGGCACGAGTAATCGCCGTGTAGAACAACTCACGGGTGAGGAGCGGGGAATCCGGGGGTGGCAAGATCACCGTGACATTGGTGAACTGACTGCCCTGGGCCTTGTGGATCGTCATCGCCTGCAGAGGTTGCAGAGATGGGATGAGGGAACAGGGCAGGCGCCGAGGGGCCCCGCCAGGTCCGGGAAGAGCTACTGTCGGAACAGGCCGCGTCTCCACGACAACCCCACAGTCGCCATTGTTCACGCCCAGCTGAGCGAGATTGTGTGTGACCATGGCAGTTTCACCGAGCGCCCATCGGCTCTGATCGACTCCGGGAAGGACATCGGCGAGGACAGAAACCATGCGTTGCGACCACTCGTCGACGCCATATGGTCCTTCCCGATGGGCGCACAGCAAGCGATGGCCATCCACGAGTTTCAGGGCAGCGGCGTCGGAGCCCGACCGGGCCAGCTCGAGCATCTGCGATCCCGTCCGTGCGGTGACGTCCGCGACAGCTGGAAGGTCAGCCATGGTGATGTTGGCGGGATCGGCGTCGATCCAGGAAATGCTCGGCAGGACGGAGCTCGGCGTTGACGCATCATGGTCGGGCTGAGACCTGGTGAGCACCTCCAAAGCGGCTTCCTTGGCGCCCTCACGAACGGCTTCCGACAGATTCGCGATGTCGCCTCGCGACCGGTGGTTGCGAGTGAGGATCGTGACAGGCAGACGTGTATCGAGAGTACCGGCTGACGACACAATGTCTGCCAGAACACTTCCGGCGTCCACTGAGACGAGCTGGCCCGGGTCTCCCACCAGGATGAGGCGAGTCCCGGTCCCAATGGCGGCGAGGAGGCTGGCCGCCAGTGGGAGGGAGAGCATGGACGCCTCGTCGACGACGACCACTCCGAAGGGAAGCTGGTGCTGCTCGTCGTAGCCGAAGGATGTCCCTGGTCCCTGCCACTTCAAGAGGGAATGGACAGTCGTGGCGTCAGCGACGACGGGCCTGAGATCGTCAGGCATGCGCTCTGATACCTCTGACACCGAGTCGCGAAGTCGGGCCGCTGCTTTGCCGCTGGGGGCCGCGAGGGCGATGGCACCGAGGTGAGGATCCGCCTTCTGAAGTGATGCCAGGAGGGTGCACACTGTCGTCGTCTTGCCTGTTCCAGGTCCACCAGCAAGGACACTGATCCTGTGGGTGATGGCGGCAACAGCAGCCTCGGCCTGAGCCTGGTCCAACGTGATTCCGGAGGATGCAAGAGCAGCGCTGACCTCTGATACGATCTGCTCGGCGGGCACGGGTCCCTGGCTGGGCGGGTCTGCGGCGAGTGAGGCCAAATCGCGAGCGACATCGTGCTCAGCCTGCCAGTACTTCTCAAGGTAGAGCAGGCCATCGTCCAAGCGAGCCGGCAATTGGTTGAGTGGATCACCACGGCCCGCGATGACGGGGCTCTCCGCAAGGGCAGACAGCCATACTCTCGGTTCGGGCCATTCCAAGTCGTCAAAGAGCGCGGCCTGCTCACTGTCGTTGATGTCCGGGATGGCTGGGTCGAGAACCTGACGTCGGATGGACTCGGCAATCTCGTGGGGGTCCCAGAACACCGACCCTCGACGCAGCTCACGACACGACAACGCAATGGCCAAACTGACGTCAGCGTTGTGCTCCTCGCCGATACGGCACACCAGGTTGGCGAGGTGGATGTCGCTTGGTTCGAGAACGCCGGCGCGGGCGAAGGGCTCCAACCTGCTTCCGGCCCCGACCGGTACAAGTTCAGGCATGGTGACCTCCCAAACACTCGCTGATGGCCTCGATGAGTTCCGGCTTTGGATGCCAGGTGAACACTCCCTGCGGCATCCCCATCTCCGGAGCTGGGCGACCGGCCATCCCTCGAACGAAGAGATACCCAATCGGACCGAGATGACGGGCAGGGTCATACCCGGTAAGGCTCGACGATAGGAAACGATGCAGGGCAGCCGAATACAACAGTCCCTGAAGGGGATAGTGAGAGCTGAACATCATGGCGCGCATGGTGGCGGTGTCGTACATGTCGGCCCGTAGCTTCCGAGCGCCGGGAACCCGATTCGTCTTGTAGTCGACCACAAGGTGGCGTCCATCCGGACGTCTCAGGACGGCATCAATCGAACCGGTGAGGAACCCTCGCAGAGTCTGGTCACTGTTAGGTATGTGGGCCAGGGCGTCCCCATAGCCATTGATCGGATCGTCAGATGGCACCAAGCCTGGATCCCTGAGCAGAGCTGCCAGATCGGCCATCGTCGCTGCCAGACCAGATTGGGACATCGCCAACTCGAAGTTCATCTCCGCGAGTCGGTCGTCGGGGGAGAAGCTCGCCAAGGACATGCCCGGCGCCAGGTCGCCAAGATCAGTCCGCAGAACCTGCTCCAAGCCGCTGGCAAGATCTGTTGCAGGGACATCCGGCAATGGCGTGGTGCGCAGAGTTCTGCGGGTGATCGTAAGGACCTCGTTGAACAAATCCGCAGAACCGGTGTCGACGTATTCAAGGACCGCGTGTACCAGTGTGCCGAAGGAGGTGCCGCCTGGGAGTCCGCAGAGACCTGGTGCAGTGGTGTCGGGGGACTCGTCGTCCTCAGGTTCGTCAGTCAAAGTGGTCGGCAGGGGAGTGAGGACGGAGCCATGAAGTTCGGCAGTCAATCCCGAATACGAGGTTCGGACGAAGTCGAGGTCGAGGGGTCGTGTCAGAGAACGAGGAGCCGCAATGCTCTGTTGCTCGGCGTCCGATGCTCGAGTGAGCTGTTTCTGATTTGCGGGTGCAATGGCTGTCGTGATTGGCCCTGAGTTGAGCCAGGGAAGGATACTCGGATCAGTTCCGGCCCTACCCAGGCCGAGTTCACCAGTGGAACGGTCCATCTCGACCAGGCGTTGGAAGGCCGACCATCGATTGCGTCGTGAGCATGGAGACCACCACAGCCGAACGGCTGATCGAGCTCGGGTGAGAGCGACGTAGAGAAGTCGCAGATTCTCGCCACGCTCATCCTCCTCGTGGCTCTCAATCGCCCTGGCGCGATCAGTCCCCTGGGAGGAAATGTTCAGGACTCGGCGCTGCCCGTCATGCCAGACAACCGGCCCACTGATGTTCTTTCTCGGTGCCCATCCATTGGCGATGTCTGGCAGCAGGACGACGGGGAACCCCAACCCCTTCGCCTCATGAATGGTCATGACGTTGACGGCCTGATGGTCGCTGTCGAGACGACGGGGGTCATCGTCCCCCGCTCGTCGTTGCTGATCGCGTATCCATCCGGCAGTTGCCGTCGGCGTCAATCTGGCCTCGACAGCCGCGGCATGGGCCTTTTGAGCGACCTGGCGGAGGTCGGTGACGTATCGCTCGCCCCCGCTCATGCTGACTAGACGATCCAACACCCCTGGTCGGTGGAGGGCCGCTTCGACGGTGCCCCACGCTCCGGTGCTGGGCCACACGCTCGCCCAACGGGCCACATCGATGGCGAGGTCGGAACGCACCCTTGAATCCGATGCCGCGAGGTCGCCAGGGGTTGCACCAATGAGGTCAGACAGGCACAACCGGGTGCGCAGCCGCTCGTCAGTGTTGTCGAGAGCTTCCAGGAGAGTGACGAGATCCTCGGCGGCCTGGGAAGACCACACCGGTGATGCTCCGGAGAAGACAGCGGGCTGATTGGCCCGTGACAAGGCAGCAGCGATCTCCGCACCTCTCCTGCGCGTCCTGACGAGGATGGCGATGTCGTTGGGACGAAGTGGCTTGTCCTGCTCATCCTCGTCATGGATGATCGTGCCGCCTTCCAGCATCATGATGACTTGATTGACGAGATCCTCGGTGACGAGGCGATCCGAGGTCGTGGCATCCAGTTGCCCGTCGAGAGGAGCTTCGAGACAACGGATTTGGAATGGTTGTGACCAGCTGTACCGGTGAGTCTGCGAGGCGTCAGTGCCAATTCGTGACGTCTGGTGACGGGCGGTGACCGGCTCCATGGCGATCCCGCGTCCTAGCTGTGCGTTGTCGAAAAGGGTATTGACCGCCTCGACGATGGGCTTGTCCGCCCGGTAGTTGACGTCGAGATGGAGGACGTGCTCAGCGGAATTCGCGGCGTCCTGATAGGCGTAGATGTCGGCGCCGCGAAACGCATAGATGGACTGTTTGGGATCTCCGATGAGCCACAAGTTGCTGTGTCCGTGAAATGACCGGTGCAAGATCTCCCACTGGAGAGGATCTGTGTCCTGGAACTCATCAACCATGACCAGGGAGAAGCGCCGTGCCAACGTCGCACATGCCATCGGGCCACGTACCGGATCTCGCAGTGCTCCGACAAGATCTCCGATGAGGTCGTCAAAGGTATGTATTGCTCGCTTTCGTGAGCGCTTTCGTACCTCGTCACGCACGGACACGGCCCAGCCAACATCGGGCGACATGGCTTCCATATCTGTCGCGATCGGCACCTCGCCATACCTGACGGCAACATCCCTGGACAGATCCCGCTTGTCACGGACAGACGGAGGTCGGTCAGCATCGAGATGTCGAGCCAGATAAAAGTCGTCAGACACCTCGTTGGCCACTGGAGTGAGGTCGGCCATCAGGACTGACGACGGGTCGTGGTCTGACAGGACTCCCAACTCGGCGAGCATTCGGGAGGCGAACTCGTGGGTGGTCGTGATGACGGCCCGGTCGAAGGAGTCGAGGGCCGCCTCTACACGTTTCAGCCCTTCTGCGCCGAGGCTCATCACGGAGTCATCGCAGGCATCTGCAGGCTTCCGGCGCCTCGCGAGCAGGGATGCGGTGCTGACAAGGCGTTCATACACGCGGCCACGCAGTTCCCGAGCTGCCGATCGGTTGAAGGTGACCAGGAGGAGACTTTCGATGTTCACCATTCCGGTGGCGATCGCTTTGGCGCACACCGCCGAGATCGTCCAGGTTTTCCCGGTTCCCGCGCTCGCAGCCAACAGGACCGTTCCCTGAGGTAGCGGATCAACGATGTTGAATGAGGTCTTCGTCGTCATGCCATACTCCCGGGACGAGCGAATCGAGCCATCGAGGGTGGTGAGAATCCGGTACCTTGCGATGCCCGAATGATGGGGTCGAACAACCACCCGGAAAGCTCCTCAAGAGTGGTGCCGAGTTCATGACAGCGGGTAATCAGCTCGGTGACGTCAGTGCCCAGGAATGCTGCCCAGTTCGGATCACGCTCCCGCGACCACTGCACTTGCAGTGCGCTGGCGCCGGTGCGGTAGTCATTGCGAGCCATGGGAGACAGGCCTACCAGGGCATGGGCTAGTTTGACGGGTAGGGGGATGAACTGCTGGTTGCTCCACCATGCCAGACGTGCCAGACCGGTGAGAATCCCGCGTGCGCGTTCGGGGTCCGGAGCCACCATCCTTCGAACCCCGTCGCTCGAGACCAGAGTCCCGAACCATCCGACCTCGTCAGTGGCAATGGCGACCGCGAGGAGGTCAACCCACAGGTCAAGTATTGGCCTGGCATTCGCACGCGTCGCGACAGCATGAACGATCTGGTTGTTCCTGACGCCGACACGGCCTCGCAGTGAGACCACATGCATCGGATCAACGATGAGACCATCAGGCCACGTCAATGGCGGGTTGTCACCGTCAATGAGATCAAGGTTGATTTCGATGAATCGTTCATCGTGGCCACCACGAAGTTCCTTGGCCGTCTGCGAAATACGCACCGCATCGTCTGCCAAGGAACTGACGATTTGCTGCCCCAAGCGGCCTGGGGGAGTTGACCCGCGCAAACGCTCGGCGTTGATGGCATCTTCTGGGTTCGAACCATGTTCGAGGTCCGCGAGTATCCGAGAACGGATCCAGTACTTGTCCAACGATGTCGGGGCAAGGGGGAGGTCGACTGGCAACTCCGTGTTTCTCTCGTTGGCTGGCGCACCTGCCCGTGCCCGGAGCAATGTCCGAGCGGGGTGAGACAACGCCAGGGTGAGATCGGTTGGCGACATCCGTGATTCGGGAAGCTCCGTCACCGGTGGTAGGACAACGCGTTCACGACGTCGCTGCGAACCAGGTTGGCATCGTGCCGCGTGGGCTGCGGTGTGATCGAAACCGCGCCACCATGCACCGTTTCCATCGCAGAACTCATCAGGCGAGAAGGGCTGCAAACCGTGATCGACGGAGCGGGCAGTGACGGACCCCACCTCCAATGACTGCATGAGGGTCGTTGTGAATGGGCCAGGCAGGACGGGCAGGTTGGTCACAGCGTTTCGAGCCTGTCGCACGACGATGAGGCGGCTCCTTGCCGACAGGGCAACGTCAAGTAGGTCCTGGCGTGCTCTCGCGGTCGGGTCAAGGCAGTCATCGCGCAACCCTTGAAGCTGGTCGGCCCGAATGACGTCTTGATCAGGGTCAACGATGATGACGACCTGATGATCAATGGGAGAAAGGTCCCCGGGACGACAAACGTGAAGCGAACCGTCGAACCATGTGTGACGGCCGTGATGCGTGCGCGACAACCAGATCAGAAGATCAATGATCTCCTGGCGATCGAGCAGTCGATTCTCGGCAGCTACATCCAGACCGGTCAGAAGGGAGAGGGTGTCCAGGACCGATCGCGGAGCATCGCTGGGCGCGGCGGTGAGGTTGTCGACGATGTCGCTGATGCGAGTCGACCACGCGGTGATTGGCGCGGGTGCCGCGGTGTCCAGAAACGCCTTGCGCAATCGCGATACCAGTTCGGCCAGCTTCCCGACCACTGGGATCGTGGTGGAACCGACGTCAGTAATGGGTGTGACGGTACCGAGGTGGGTAGGAGGAGCCGACGACATCGCGATGGCGAGAACCATGCGCTCGATTCCGGCCAGCCAGGTCGACTGCCTGATGCGTCCCAGCCCGGCATCCTCACGAGCTGCTGGATCAATTCCCCATCGGATGTCGGCCTGGCTTACCAGCCGTTCGATGGTTTCCTGGTCATCGTCGGAGAATCCGAAACGTGCCCTCACGGCCGGCATCGCGCACAGATTGAGGAGGTCTTGCCCAGTCGCGCGAGAAGACGCCAGACCAAGGACGGTTGTGACGGCCTCGGTCACCGGATTGACGCGATCCTGGGGTGGGGGAGTCGTGAACCGGATTTGGTTGGCCGGGTGACTGACGTCCGCCATGGTGCTTGCGGACAACAGGTGCGCGGTATCCTGACGTCCCGAACAGACGATGACGACGTCCCTTGGCTGAACCGTCTCGTCGTCGGCGAGAACTGCGCAGACGACGTCGCGGATGACTTCTGCCTGACGGTCCGGCCCATGGCAGTTGTGGATCTCGACGGGGGCTAACTCGTCGCTTGGAGCGCCCGGAGCTTCACTCGTCGCCGGAAGCGATGATGAGGTCCACCTCGTGGTCGTCGTGGTGCGCAGGCGGTCGAAGGTGCGCCACGGATCGTCATGTCCAATGGCGTGGTCGAGGTGGACGATCGTGATGGTGCGTGATGCTGCCAGTGCTTCGGCCAACTCGACGTCATGATGGGGCAGAGCCGTCGATGAGAACCACACGATGGGTGCACCGGAGGAGGTTTCTTGGCCTCGCAGTGTGTCGACCAACATCTCGTGTCTGGTCACCGGATCGGCAACGGAGCAGGAATCGGCGAGCAGGGCACGCCAGAGTGGGGCCCACCAGGATCGGGCGGGATCCAAGGGGGCACCAGCGAGGTCGACGTCATGTCCATCGTCGTGTCCGGGGCCGTGGCCTTGTGCCCAGGTCCGCAACACCTCGTGGGAGTCTCGGGCGAGCGCCGTCAAAACTTCTGCGGCTTGTCGGGCTGTCGTCCATGATGCACGTGGAATGCCTTGTCGGCGGCTGGCATCGACATGAGCGGAGACGATCTCGAAACCTGGGGAATCAGTCTCGATGATGCGCGCAATGCGTAACGCCAACGGCCCAGGGCGCCACGGATCCTCGTCGCGCCCGATCTCGAGGAGCTGTTCTTCGAGGTGGGCTCGAAGACCGTGGGGCGTGGTCGACTGGATGCCAGCGGCGATGCCATGGCGGCGGGCAAGGGATTGCAGCAGAGCGCGGGAATGGGCGGTGCTGGGTGCCACGAGCAGCGGACGAACGAAAGGGTCCTCAGTGGGTTGGGCAAGGGCCGTCGTCACCGCTTCTCGGACCTGGTGCCAGGTACGAACCACCTTCACCACACCTGCCATCGGGGCACCTCCTCGTGACGACTCGGCCTTGTCCTGAACTGTTGGAGGCCGAACTGGTGAATCAGTCTAGGGACGCTGTCGGACAGGTTTCGGTGTAGTCGGTGGTACAGGAGCGGAACATCGCGGCAGAACATGCCGTCGCGGAGCTGTCGGTGCGTGCCCCTATGGTGATCGCCGTGAGAACCCAGTCGGCAGATGCGATCCTGGCAGCACTGGATCCTGAGCAGGTCAAGGTTGCTAAGACCTTCGACGTTCCGGTGTGTGTCATCGCTGGTGCCGGAACGGGAAAGACTCGCGCTGTCACCCATCGCATCGCCTACGGAGCCGCGACCGGGAAGCTCGACCCGCGCCGGACCCTTGCGGTGACCTTCACCACCAAGGCCGCCGGCACGATGAAGGGACGACTCGCTGATCTCGGCGTGGTGGGGGTTCAGGCTCGCACCATTCACTCGGCCGCCCTGCGCCAGATCAAGTTCTTCTGGCCACGCGCCTACAACTGTGAGTTGCCACCGGTGAGTGATTCCAGGTTCTCCATGGTCGCCGAGGCAGCCCGACGCATTGGTCTGGGAAATGACAAGGCACTGGTGCGGGACCTGTCCGCCGAGATTTCCTGGGCGAAGGTCTCGAATGTCCCCAACGAACAATATGCAGCCTTGGCGCGAACGGAAGGACGAGTCGTGGCCGGGGTTTCGGCCACCGATGTCGGTAGGGTCCTGGCCGGATACGAAGCGGTCAAACGGGAACGTTGCGTCATTGATCTGGACGACATCCTGCTGTGTGCCGTCGGAATGATGGTCCAGCACCGGGACATCACGGAGGAAATCCGCTCCCGCTATCAGCACTTCGTCGTCGACGAGTATCAGGATGTTTCTCCTCTCCAGCACCGATTGCTCGAGCTGTGGTTCGGCGACCGCAATGATGTGTGCGTTGTCGGGGATCCCCATCAGGCCATTCACTCCTACGCTGGTGCACGTGCTGACTACCTGATGAATTTCGTGGCAGATCATCCGGGTGCGAAACGTATCGACCTGGTCCGGAATTATCGTTCGACCCCGGAGATCATCCGGCTGGCCAATGAGGTTCTCGTCAACCGTGTGACCCCGGACGAAGCTCCCGAGCATGGCAGGGGAGTGACCTTGGTTTCTCGTGGCCGGTCGGGTCCCGAGCCGGTCTACCAAGCGCTCGGTGACGACTCCTCCGAGGCTTCGGCGATCGCGATGTGGGTGGAATCCCGTCATGCCGCGGGGATTCCGTGGTCTGAGATTGCCGTTTTGTACCGGATCAATTCTCAGGCATCCCACCTTGAGACGGCGTTCGCCGAGCGGTCCATCCCATACCTGGTCAAGGGATCCGAGCGGTTCTACGAGAGACGGGAGGTGCGTCGCGCTCTCGATGCTCTCGTCCGGATCGTCGCCGATGAACCCGGGGCCGACGCACTGCCTGCTTTCGACCGCCTTCTTGTTTCGCAAGGGTGGACGACCGCAGCTCCTCAAGGAGAGGGGGAGGTGAGGCAGCGGTGGGAATCGTTGCAGGCACTCCGTGACTTGGCGGCCTCGGCTGTTGAGGAGGGGACGGCAACTCTGGCGGATTTGGCCACTGTGTTCTCCCGGCGAGCTGCCACCCAGGAGGCCCCGGTCGGAGACGGCGTCACCCTTGCGACATTGCACGCGTCGAAGGGACTTGAATGGGATGTCGTTGCCCTGTACGGGATGAGCGACGCCATGGTGCCGTTCATCATGGCTGAAACTCCCGTCGAGATTGCCTCGGAGCGACGTCTGCTCCACGTCGGAGTCACCAGGGCTCGTCGAGACCTGTGGGTTTCGTATTCCTGGTCGGGTTCGAACCGAGACCGTCAGGGTATCTCGCGCTTCCTGCGGGGATTGCCAGGGACCGGAAATGCGTCGACCAAACCCCCACGCCACCGCAAACGTCGCGCCACCGTTGCAGTGTGCTCGGTCTGTGGAGAGGCGTTGACGGCTGCCCGGGATCGCAAACTCGGCCACCACATTGCTTGCGAGGTCGGGGTTGACCCGACCCTGGTCGAGCGGTTGCGCGAATGGCGCAGCGAACGAGCGGAGGCGGATCGCGTGCCCGCCTTCGTCATTCTCACCGATGCCACCCTGCTCAGCGTGGCCGAGAAGCGGCCAGATTCGGTGGAGGGACTGCTGCAGGTGCCTGGTATCGGCCGACGCAAGGCCGATCATTACGCAGCTGATCTCATCAAGGTATTGCACGACGCCTCCTGAGGCGGCCAGCAGCGACAACCGGGCTGGGCCGGCACGACGAGACTGCGTTCTCCGGCGTTCGTACGTACATGGACGGACTTCGCGCTATAGACGTCTAAGCCATCGCGAAGGGCGCCAGCTGTGGCTTCGATCTGGTTCACCAGCCATGCAGTGACGGCCGGATCGTGGCTGTCTCCCGTCGTCGTACGGGCCACCGTCACCCAGTCGGGGTCGCGCGCAGCCAGTGCCATGTCTGCGCAGTGTTGGCATCCGGGGTGGTGATCGTTGATCGGTCCGAGAACACCCCAGCGATGGCGTCCCCAGGCAATGACCGACGGGACGCCGGCTCGATGGCACTGTTCGGCGATGTCACGTCCCCCGAGCAGAGTCCTTGGACAGATCACGACGACGTGAACCACGGGGTACGACGCCCCGGACACACACCGAAGGTCATGGAAGCTCCCGGGCTGCCGGCCACGCATCCACGTTGTCACCTCGATACGTCGTGCCTCCAGACCGCGGACGATGTCTTGGGAGACACCGTCATCACTGACAACGGCTACCCGTAGGCCGGTCGGCATCGTCACCATTCCAGACTCGTGAAGGCGATTCGCGATGTCTGCAGGAACATCGACGTGTCCGTCATAGCTTGCTCGCACGCCTCGCAGCCGAAATGATCGACCGTCTGGAGCAAGCAGACGCAATCCGCCCGGTACGGGCGTCCAGGGACAATCAAGTTCAACACGCATGCCCTGAGAATTGCGAAAGGCTTGAAGCGCGGGGAAGGACCAACGAGACGACGGGCAACACGTCAACGATGACGGGCAACACGCTGTCCTTCACGGACAACACATGCGGGAGTTCGAACAACACTGAATTTCGAACGCCATCTGGCATGTCAGAGCAGGGGATTCGGGGGACATGGGAACCCCCGGACCATCACGATGTGCCTTCCCCTGCACATCCGAGATCCGGGGGTTGTTCTCAATCTAGGGCAGGTCGGGGTTCTCGTCAACCACGTCGCCCCCGGACGTCATGATGTTTCTGAGTCGAGCCGCGGGGCAGAACACCGCTTCACCGAAACTGTCCTAACCACCGGGCATGATGGGCCACATGGCTGGCAGGGCGACCACCGACGAGATCATCGCAGCATGCGACGGCAGGCCGGAAATCATCATTCGGCGTAGTTCCCGACGTCACCGCACCCTGAGCGCACGGATGGAGGGCACATCCGTCCTCGTCATGGTTCCCATGGGGATGCGGAAAGCTGACCAGAACCGTCAAGTCATGGAACTGGTCGACAAGGTGACGCGATCCCAGGCTCGACGACGATCCGGTGCGACCTCCGACGAACTGACGCGTCGTGCCCGTCGGCTGTATCGGGCCCACCTCGAGCCGCGGGTGGGGCACCCGGTCGAGCCCATCTCAGTGAGGTGGGTGTCGAACCAGAACACTCGGTGGGGGTCATGCACCCCGGCGACGGGACAGATTAGGCTCTCAGATCGCATGGTCGGCTTTCCCGACTGGGTCATAGATCATGTTCTGGCTCACGAGCTGTGCCATCTGGTGGAAGCCAATCACAATCGGCGGTTCCACGAGTTGCTCGCAGGATTCCCCAATGCGGAGCGCGCGGAGGGATTCCTCAACGGGTACCAGTGGGCTGTTTCCGGGGGAGTCGATTCCCCCGAACGTCAGCCGGACGATCCGTTGGCTCAGTCGTCCTGACCGTGATCGCGCAGCAGCTTCTCCAACTCGGCATCGAGATCATCGCCGCCTTCAGCAATGTCCTGACGGTCGCCTGAGACATAGCCCAGCGGGTCATCGAGGTCGGCGGCGGTAGGCACGATATCGGGGTGGTTCCACACCTGATCGCGTCCGACCGTGCCGCGGGCATCACGCAGTGCCGCCCATAGGTTGGCTGCGTCGCGGACGCGGCGGGGGCGAAGCTCCAGACCGAGCAGGGATTGGAAGAACACCTCGGCGGGGCCAGATGTGGCGCGACGTCGACGCACGGCCTCGGCCAGCTGATCGTGACTGGGAAGCCAGGTGCGGGCGACTTGGGATGTCACCTCGTCGACCCATCCCTCGATGAGGGCGAGCAGGGTTTCAAGGCGCTGTAGGACGCCCTCCTGCTCTGGCGTGCGGGTCGGCTCGAAGAGGCGTCCTTGCAACCGCTCGGACATCTCCTGGGCCTTCTCCGGGGTCAATTGGGACAAGTCATCAATGTCGATGGCGTCCTCGATGGCCGAGGAATCGATGCGAATTTCGCGTGCATAGTGCTCAACCAGGGCCAACAGCTGTGGTCCGAGCCAACTCACCGCATTGAATAGACGCTGACGGGCCGACTCACGCAGCACGAGGTAGAGCTCGACATCTCGTGGATCGAGGTCGAGATCCTTCCATGCCGCGGCGATGTTGGTTGGGAGAAGGACGACCTGAGGTACCGACAAGACCTGGAGACCAATTTCGGTTCCCGTCATCGTCGAGGTCGACAGTTCGCCGAGGCCCTGGGCCAGCTGAGCTCCATACAGCATGGCTGACATCCGGCGAAGCGCCGGTCCCATCATCTGGGTGAGGGCAGCCATCGGGTCATTGGGACCGCCAGGTGACATCAATCCGGTCATCGCCTCGGTCAGGGAGACCAGCACCGGCTCGACGACAGACTGCCATGAGGAAAAGGTGTGCTCGATCCACTCTGCACGGCTCCAACAGGCAGGTTGTGTGTTGACCTGGGCGAACTCGCATTCTCGGTCGAGCCAGCTCTCTGCAAGACGCGATGCGTCGAGCAGAGCACTGCGCTCCTGCTGTCCTGGCGTCGGGTCAGGGCCGTGGGACGCCGTGATGTGGCGGGCCATATCCTTGATGTGAGACCAGTCGACCGGTCCCTCACTCGGATTGGCTCCGGGCATTCCGAAACCGACCGGTCCGCCTGAGTCGAACATCTGCGACAACTGGGTCATGAAAGAGGTGAGGTCCCCATTGGCGGGCAGGCCCAGTTGCTGCATCATGCGGCGCAACTGCTCGGCCATCTCCTCGGGGTCGGGCTGCCCAGGATTCTGGGGTCCGTCATTCATTCCCGTCTCCGTTCGCTTGGCATGGTGTCCTCGCCAAGTCTAGAGCCGTCGCCGTCGTGGAAAAGTAATTGTCCGTTCCGGCTAGCATGGCCACCATGTCCGAGTCGATCACGCCCAATTCACAGGCGCATGACTCCGGCACGCCCGCAGCGACGACCACCGCGGTCGATGTCGAGGCCCGACAAGGGGTGCGTTTCCCCACCCGTTGGACGGCAATCTCGTCGGCTCTTGTCGTGCTGCTGTGCGTGCTGGCCCTGATCCTCGTGCCCATCCCGTTCGTGGCCAGGTCGCCAGGACAGACCGTGGATCTGCTCTCAACGAACGAGCAGGGCAAGCCGATGATCCAGGTTGACGGCTTGACGGCTCGCCACAGCGAGGGCGAAATGAGGATGACAACGGTGTCCATCACCCGCGCGGATTCGCGTCTCAGCCTCGCAGAGGCCTTGGTGGACCGCATTCGTCGGGACCATGACGTCTTGCAGCGGGAAGCCATCTATCCGCCAGGCCGCTCTCCTCAGCAGGTCAATGCTGAGGAATCGTACATGATGGACACCTCCCAGCGTGACGCTGCCGTGGCTGCACTGCGCGCTGCAGGCCAGCCTGTCACTGAGATGCCGATGGTCAACGCCGTCAGTGCGGCTGGTCCGGCTCACGGAAAACTCGAGCCGGGTGACCTCATCGAGAAGGTCGATGGGAAGCCGGTGGCCTCCCTTCTCGACGTCGGCAAGGCGGTTCGCAAGCATGCTGTGGGTGACACCGTGGTGTTCGTGGTGTTGCGGAACTCCACTCGCAAAACGATTGCCGTGACGACGGTCTCATCAGTCAGTGACCGCAGAGCTCCTGCCGTCGGCATCACTGTCGACACTGGATACCGATACGTCCCGACGATCACCTATGGAATCCCGGCGGACATCGTCGGTCCTTCAGCCGGACTTGCCATGGCCCTGTCGATCTATCAAATGGTCGCCCCGAATGACCTCATTGGTTCGCTGCGGATTGCCGGTACCGGAAGCATTTCCCCTGATGGCAACGTCGTTGCCATCGGCGGTTTCCAGGAGAAGATATCCGGTGCCGAGCGGGATGGCGCCAAGATCTTCCTCGTGCCAGCAGGTAATTGCCGGGACATCAGTGGGGTTCAGACCTCGATGCGCCTGGTCAAGGTCTCTAGCCTCAAGGACGCCATCGCGGCCATCCAGAAGATCCGCGCTGGCGGAACGGGAGTACCACATTGCTGAATGATGAGGACGACAAGATGAGTCAGGACGCCGAAAACGCGGGGCCCGAGACACCGTCGGTCAATGACGCCCTGGTGGCATGTCTGGCTGAGATCGAGAGGTTCGTCGGGACATCGAGCTGGGGCGGCCCGCCACGCCTGTTCGCCTTGGTGCGCACCGTCGACCTCATGAAGGCTGAGCCTGGCCTTGCCGGTCAGCTCGCCGTGGGTGGACCAGACAGCCTTTCCAGTATCGAGCAGGACGACTTCCGACCGGGAGAGGATCTGGCCCAGGCCCTCGCCACGACAGCCTGGGGAGAGGCCGTTGACGGGGCGGCCATCTGCGTCGAACGGATCTTCCTGCCCGACGAGTGCGCCAACGAGATTCCGGACGATCCGGACAAGGCTGCGGGTTTCGTCGCGGCTCATCCCCATCGTCAGGAAGTACGTGTCGTGGCCGGTGCGCTGCGTGATGGAAGCCATTACGGCGTGGCCCGTCTCGTCGACCATCCGGAGGATTTGCTCGGATCGGTCAATCTCGTCCCGGCCCTGGAGTCTGCGGTTCTCGGCACCCTGGAGTGACGACCGGTCACGAGATCGTCTCGGGGTCGGTAATGTGCATCGTGTCGGTAGCGTGCCGCGACATCTAGGAGACGATCATGACGGAGCAGCAACCCGGGATGGACAAAGATGAGTCCGATATCGACCGCCGTGCATCCGTGACATATGAGCGTTCGCCCCGAGGCACGATGAGGGGCCGTCCGGTCATCATCGCGATCATGCCGGGCATCCCGCGGGCAGTACTCGCGACTGGCGTCGAGCATGCCAGGGCCATGGGTAGCAAGATTGTCTTCGCCCATGTCGCGACCGATCGCGTGCCGAACCCGTCTGATCCCGACCAAAGCCACCCACTCGACCCGACCGCCCAGCGAATCTCGAATGCGACCGCCCGATCGTCGATCCAAAGTTCCTTGGACGCTTTCATGGCGAACTACCCAGAGACGGAGTGGGAGCTCGTCTATCTGTCTGGTCTGCCGGATCAACAGCTTGCTCACCTCGCCCATGACATTGGCGCTGGGTGCTTCGTGCTGGGAACTCGGCGTCCCGGTTTCCGTGCCGGTTTGCAGGAGTGGCTGGACGGATCGGTGGCAGTCCAGCTGGGGCGCCGTCAGCTGCGCCCGGTCATCATCGTCCCGTTGCGAGGCAAGGACTGGGATCAGCCGCTCTGCCAGTGAGTGCCGTCGCGTCTGGCAGCTCCGTGTCGGAAGGCGACCGACGACCGGTACTGGCGAGATGTCTCAATGCGGCTCAGTCCTCGCCAATCTCGAGTTCAGGTACCTCGCGGCGAGCTTGCTCCCACACTTCCTTGGCAGCCGTGGCATTGATGGCGGCCATCACGAGTCCGACGATGACGTCGGGCCAGACCGTGAACCACACCGTCGTGATGAGACCAGCGACGAGGATGAGCACGTTGCCGAGTACGTCATTGCGTGCTGCCAGCCACGCACCTCGAACTAGGCTCGATCTCTGGCGACGCAATGTCATGAGGGCGATGGCACACGACAGGTTGATGAGCAGGGCGATGATGGCCGTCACTGACAACGGCACGGGCTCAGGCGGGACTCCCGAGGTGATCTTCCAGACGGCAGTTCCCAATGCTGCAGCTGCCGGAATGAGGATGAGACCGGCCAACCAAATGCTGGCTTTCCGTCGTGACTGCACCGACCACCCGAGGGCCACCAGGACGAGCCCGTTGATGAGGACGTCCTCGAGGAAGTCGGCCGCGTCGGCGAAGAGAGATGCCGATCCGATGATGGATGCCACCGTGACGTCAATGACCAATCCGATGGCATTGAGGATTGTCACGAGAGCGATGATCCGCCTGGTCGATGGGGAATTGATCTCGTCGGCTGCGTCACTGATGCAGGTGGGGGAGTCATCGAACTGTGCCACGAGACATCAGTCTGTCAGATTACGCATGACCGGGTACAAGGCCAAGGAGTGGTTTGACGGCTCGGCCTGCGAACAGGTTTCGGCAGCCGAGCGAAAACCCCGTCGCTACCACGGATCGGACGTGATCGCGGTGGCGACGGGGACCACGTGTGACTGGGGGTCGGTATCAGAAGATGCCGTCGCGATGGCGGATCTCGGTGATCGACTGGCCGACGGAGGAGGTCTTGACCACCGAGGTACTCCACGTATCGACGCCGGTGACGCGGCTCGTGTCGTACTCGGTTCCAGCGGCCATGAAGTTACCGACATCGGTGGACCAGTACCACGTGTTGGGGGCACCGGAATTCTCCCATCCCATCACGCTGCCCATGGTGGCGTTCCATCCGTCAATCGAGATCTTCATGTTGCGCAGGCCTTCCCGGCCCGCGATCCACCTCTCCACGCGCTGGTCGTACAGCTTGAGGTAGCAGTTGGTGACGGTGTTCTCCGTCATGCCGGGGTGGGCCGCCGTCGCATTCGTCACGAGGGTGGTCCACGGCAGGGGCGCGAACCCTCGCAGCCGGATGCCCCACGCGGCGTAGATGCGGCCACCATTCCAGGCGCCGTCGCCCGGGATGATGGCGAGGACCTTCTTCTTGTCACCGGGATTCCACGTGGTGTCGTGCAGGTGCGTCCGCCAGCCGTAGGCGCTCGGGGTGTCAGGGAAGGCGGCGGTGTGGCGGTCGTCGGAGGAGTACCCGATGAATGCGTTCGTCGACGGGTTATAGAAGGTGAGGTTCGAGGACGTCATTGAGAATGACCGTTTGCGCGTCGTGTTGCCGACGGCCTGGGCGTCGCTGAGGGAGGGAGGCCGATTGTCGCCCTGAGGGGCCCACGGCTTGAGGATGGGATTGGTGTTCGCCGGTCCGGCCACGGCGGTCAGGCTGTCATTGACCACCTTCGACGTGGCGACGTTCTGGAAACCGACGTCGAACCGCAGGGGGAAGGAGGAGTCGAACGTCTTGGTGCCGATGTTCTTGAGGCTGATGCCGACATTGCTCAAGCCGGCACCGTTGGCTCCGGCGGACTGGTTGAACGAGATCGCCATGTTGACGCCGGTGAGGTCAGGCAGGCTCGACTGGTAGGCGGCGAACCATGAATCGATCTCGGGCGCGGCAGTGCCCGGGCACGAGACGGCGTAGGCGGGAAGGGCTGCTGCGGCGCTCACAGCGGGAACGGCCCACGCCAAACCCTTGGTGATGGTCCGGCGGTTGACGTCGTGCTGCGACATGCGGGTTGACCTGCTGTGGGACGACCGGCTCGAGATGGCGAAGCGGCTGGGTGTACACACGTCGGAGGGAAGAGTACACGAGGGCGGTTGACCCCGCAACGACATCGTCTCTCGTGGCCCTCGCCACACGCGGGCCACCTGCGTTCCGGGTCCGGGACGAGCCCGCAGGTTAGTCAGTACAGGTGGGTGTACGCCACAGCACGGTACGCGCCTCCCGAGGTACGTTGACGCTGAAGTGGTACTGCATGACGGGCTCGGTGGTGCTCCCGGAGCGTTCCTTCTGTGGGATGTTGAGGAGCGGGATGTCCTTGCTGTCGGAGGTCGGGAAGCCCTTGCAACCATTGCACAACAAATCCTTGTTGCCGTGGCAGGAAGTGGCTGCTCGAATAGTTGGGGGCAGGTGCTGTTACCGTAGGCAAGCCTGATCGATGTGAGCACCGACCCGATGTCGGTTTCGCTGAAGGAACCGTTGTTGGTGACGATCGAGTCGTTCGGTGCCGGGGTGCTTCTGCCCGTTTTCGGGTCGTAGTCCTGGACTCGGAGTCCCAAAGAGACCGCGGTGATCCTCGCCTGGGGTAGACCGTAAATGTCACCGGGGCCGGAAGATAAATGCTTGCGCGGTGTTCTGGCGACCGTCCCGTGACCTTGGGGGATGCCACGATACCGTCGATGTCCGGGGTGCAGATAACGGTGCTCTAGGTCGTCACACAGGAGATGTCGCTCAGGATGACGACCTGGTTGGGGTGGGCGCTTGACTGAATCGTGCCCGAGTAGGTATTCGCCAACTTGATGGTGACGGTGCCGGGATTGGCGATGGTGTAGGTGACGCTTCCGACCCCCATGGTCGTGGCCGTCACCCAGCCGGAGTGGGCTGTCGTGTTGAGGTTCGACGAGGAGGTCGGGGCGATGACCGCGTTATTGTTGGTCACTTGGATCGTGTCGGTGTAGTAGGTGGCCCCCGATGTGGTGGCATTCGAGGTGCGGGCATCCAGGTCGCTGATGGTGAAGGAGATCGGGCCCGTCAGACCGGTGAGGTTGAGGGACATGTACTTACTCGTCGTACCGGCTGAGCCGACCTGCTGCCAACCTGACAGATAGATCCTTACGGGCGCCGGACTCATGGTGAGCCGTTCCTGCGAGTCGGTGGCACCGTTGAGGAAATAGGGGTAGGACCCACCGGAGGTGAAGGTCGCGTCGGCCCACACCGATACGTTGCCGTAGGTCTGGGCCGTACCCGGTCCGTAGGCGTTGGGTTTTCATCCAGCGGTGTGAACCCGGTCTGGGACCACGTCAACGGGACACATGTTGCGCGGGAGGTGTGGCCTTGCCACAGGTGATTTCGCTGAGCGTGACGGCCTGGTCGGGATGGGTGTTTCCATGGCGGTCCGAGACCGGGATCTTTGAACCGTACGCATTCCCGAGCTTGATGGTGACGGGTCCGACTGCGGGATCGGCGACGGTGTACGTGGCGCAGCCGCTGGTCGTACCTGTCGCCAGGGTCCAGGAGGTCGTCTTGTCGGCGGTGGCGTTGCTCAGCGCGGAGGGCGTGATGATGTTGCCCGACTGGCTCACCTGGACCATGTCGGTGAAGTACTGGGCGTGCGTCGAGTTCCTCGAGCTCGTGTGGGAGTCGAGACCGCAGATCTGAAAGCTGATCGGTCCGCCCGCCGTCGTGGGAAAAGCGAGGACGGTCTCACCGTAATCATTCAACGTCGGGGTGACGCCAGTCTTGACATAGCCCGAGAGGATCAGCGAACCGCCGGAAGACGTCAGGTCGAGGGGGAGTACGTGGTTTCGCCGGTGTAGTTCCAGTTCCCATGTTTGCTAGTAGCGACGGTGACCGCAGAGCCCGAGCCGTCCGAGGATGCCTGGGAGTAACTACCCGTCGGATTCGCGTAGCCTCTGAGGGACGTCCACGTGTACGAGGAGCAAGTCGCATCGCTGATGGCGTACGCAGGGGCGGCCGACGCCAGGGAGACGGCTGGAACGGCCCAGGCTGCCCCCTTGACGACGGTTCGACGACTTGTCCGGGTTTTGATCATGGGCGTTCACGATTCTTCCTAACTGCCGGTGAAAGTCGAGCACGGGAGAACCCACAGGCTGTCACGGCAGCTGCCAAGGCGCTACTTATCTCATGCCAACTGGATGAGGTGACTTTGCGCCCGTCAAATCTCGCCGTCACCCCCGCAGACCCATGGAGGCCGTCGTGCTCTCGAAAATTCGATGTTGGAGCGCGTGCGAGGGCTCTCGGTGTCGTCGGGGTCATCATGCTTGGCTTCGCCGTGGCCGGTGGTGGTGTGTGGGCTGTCATGTCGTCGTTCGGTTTCCCGGACGGCTCTCGTTACATTTGGCACCAGTTCATGAATACTTGAATCGCCCCGGGATGTCGGGAGACTCCGGACTTTGGGGAGGTTGGAGTCATGCCAGGCAACAGGAACAAGCGCTACCTGGCTGGGTTGAGGATCAGGGTGGTGTGGATGTATCACGAGACCCGCCCCGGGCTATGTCGGGGATTGGCCGGGGATGGTCAAGGTCGCTGAACTGGTCGGGGTCTTGACCCCGGAAGCCCTGCGGCGCTGGGTCTGTCAGGGCGAGGTAGACCAAGGTCAACGTCTTGGCCTCACGAGGGGTCGGCCGAGATTAAATGCTTGAAGCGAGAGAATGCTGAGTTGAGAAGGGTGAATGTGATTCTGAAGGGGGTTTGGGCTTTCTTCGCGGTCGAGGTTGACCGGCCAGGGCAGTGATCGTCGGCTTCATCGGTGAGCATGCCGAGCGGGGTGAGGGGGATGGGTTGTGGTGGGGTGTCGAGCCGATCTGTCAGGTGCTGCGCGAGCATGGCGTGTAGATCGCCTCATCGATCTACTACCAGTGGCGCGACAAGCTGTTCTCCACGCGTGAGCAGCGTGATGAGGCCCTGCTGGTCGAGATCCGTTGGGTCTACGAGGCTCATCTCGGTGTCTACGGGGCTGGTAAGGTCTGGCTGCAGCTCAACTGGGAAGGTATCCCGGTGGCTCGCTGTAGCGTCGAACGGCTCATGTGCGGTGCGGGGCTGGAAGGGGTACGTCGTGGGAAGGTGAAGCGGACCATGATCGCTGGTCGTGCTGCTGAGTGGCCGGATGGCCTGGTCAGTCGCGGGTTCGTGCTGTTGGCGCCGGACCGGTTGTGGGTGGCCGGCATCACGGGTGTGTCGACGTGGTCGGGCTGGGTCTGAGTCGCATTGGTCACCGATGCCTATGCCCGCACAATTGTGGGCTGGCTCGGGTACCACGATGACTACCCGGCTGGTGTTGGACGCGTTGGAGCAGGCGATCTGGACTCGGTAACGCGAAGGCCATGACCTGATTGGGCTGGTGCATCACTGGGAGCGGGGCGGCCAGTACACCTCAATTGTCTTGTCACAGCGTCTTTTGGAAGCCGAGATTGCTGCCTCGGTCGGGTCGGTCGGGTCGAGCTATGACAACGCTGTGGTGGAGACGATCAACGGGTTGTTCAAGACTGAGCTGATCAAGCCCTGAGCGCCGTGGAAGGGCGTTGATGAGGTCGAGTTCGCCACCGCGGAAGGGGTCGACTGGTTCAACCACCGACGCCTGTATAAGTACTGCGGCGACATCCCGCCCGCCGAGCTGGAACAGGCCTACTACGCTGGCCACAGCCAGCCCCATCAGGAGCTGGAACTGTCACACCACTGAGTCCCCGGACTCACCGGGGCGATTCACCAAGAGCCAGTTTACGCATGGTGTTGAAAGAGGCGTCGGTCTACGACGAATGCGGGTTAATGGTCTTGCGGTGTGGGGCGCTGGGCGATGGCATCGAGAACGCGTGAGTGGGTGGCGATCCATTCGGCCGCGTCGGGGTTGATGTTGCGGGCGACGGCGTCGATCGCTGTTACGTAGTGGGCAAGCCTACGAATCTCAGCTTGTCGGTCAGGGTGAGCGCTGATGAGGGGCTCTTGATGGGAGGCGCGGTTACGGACGTGGCGGATGAGCTCCACGTTTTCCTCGAAGTCGCGTCGGCTACGCCCCGGGTAGTGAGGCATGCCTCCGTTACGTAAGTCAGTGAGAGCTTTCCATACGGTTGCTTCCAGGCGCGGGGTGAGCAGAAAGCGCCAGTTGTCCAGTGACAGACTCGCCACGATCTGATCAGGGGTCGCATCGAGCCCCGCGCGCCGCAGTCGCGCCTTGGCCCTGGCGACGTTACGCGGGAAACCACCGAGCCGATAGCTCGGGGATTCCCCCCAACGCCGTATGCCAGTATCGGCGCTCAGGCGCACGTCAATGAAGTTTCTCAGGAGTACCTCGACATGGCTGATGTCTTCCAAGAATGCTTTCGAGATGCGGGTGTTCCACACGTACCACGCATCGACTGGTTCGATCCGGTAGCGGCTGAGCCTGGCGGGTGAGAACCACTCCTGCAACGTCTCACGACTCACCGTGAGAGCGTGGTAAGGTGGGTGACGATAGGCCTCGGGAAGGTCAATGCCGCGAAATATCGGTATACCCCCGAGGTCATTGTTTTGCCCAGGCCCCTCCTCGCATACTTGCGGGGCGTCATTGGCTGGCGTCATCTCGTCTCTTCCCGGTACGTGGCTGTCCATGTTCACGGCCAGGTACGGCAATGAGGTTCACCAACCGGTATCCGCACATGAACCTCCACCAAGCATACGCTGGCAAGCTCCCTCTCGGCCCCACCACAACATCAACTGCTGACTCGAACACCTTTGAGGCAGCGCTTTCGGCTTGCGCAACCCCACCCACGACACCGTCCGCTTACTACTCGAAGCTGAGGGATTCAGACCCTACCTACCCCCTCGATTGTGAAGAGCCCGTTATCGTTGGCATATAGAATGAGGGTGTGCCACATCGGTTAATGTGACACACCCTCATAGATATTCTGTTGTGTATTTTGTTGTGATGATGGCTCACGGCTTAGCTTAATGCCACTAGCGACGTTCGTGTGGGCTGTGCTGCGCGTGGCGCGTTTGGTCCAGGACGAGCTCACGTGAGGATGGGAGCATATGACACCCCACAGCGGGGTTTCCATGCCCCGATCCTGAAATAAATGGTTCTTTTTCTGGCCCCTCGGACCATTTTCGCAGGGCATGACAAGAGCCCCTGACCGATGTTTCACCAGGTCAGGGGCTCTTTCTTCGTAGCGGGGACAGGATTTGAACCTGTGACCTCCGGGTTATGAGCCCGGCGAGCTACCGAACTGCTCCACCCCGCGTCGACCTGCTCGACTATACAGATCACACTGGTGCAATACAAATCGGGGTGGGATGTGCCCGAACGATCGGCGCATCACCCCCTATCTGCGACGCCCGTTCGGCCGCCTTCGGAAACCGTGCACATCTGACTGCAGTACTGACCCCCGCAGACTGCGTGAGGTCGGGGGCGGTTATGCTCATTCGCAGAGCACCACGCCCGAAGGGAGCATGACCAGACGATGCGAGGCCAGTTGAAGGCTGCGGGACTTGCCGTGGCAGTGGCTCTGTCGACCACCGGAATTACCGGCTGCCAGTCCGCAGAAGAGGGAGTTCTCACCATTGGGGCGACGGCTGCTCCGCCGACACTGGACTTGGTGTCAAATGCTGCCGCAGCGATCCCGCAGGTTCTTCTCTACAACGTGTACGAGACCCTCATCCGCGTCGACGACTCGGGCAAGCTCGTCGGTCTGCTGGCGAAGTCGTGGCAGCTGTCCGAGGACGGACTTCACCTCGCCTTCCACCTCGATCCCTCAGCGCGCTTCGCATCCGGGGCCGCGGTGAACTCAGCGGCGGTGAAGACATCCCTGGAGCGGATGAGAGCCGAATCCGCCAGCCCCGTCAACCAGGCGAACCTGTCGGCAGTCAAGGCCATCCGTACCCCTGACGACGCCACCGTCATTCTTGACCTGTCCCATCGCGACAACTTCCTGTTGTTCAACCTGGCCAGCACATCGGGTGTCGTCATTGATCCCGCCACCAAGGATCTGGCCACCCGGCCGCAAGGATCTGGCCCCTACGTCGTCACCGAGTTCACGCCGGGTCACTCGGTGACCTTGTCGCCGTCCCCTCATCCGTGGCACGAGGGGGGCCGTCCCACCGTTCGCTTCTCGTACTACTCGGACCCGACCTCGCAGACAGCCGCCCTGCTGTCGGGAGACCTTGACGTCGTCTCTGATCTGACGACTCCCCAGGCCCTCTCCCGCTTCACGAGCAACCCGGCCTACCGGGTCCTGAGAGGAACCACCAACGGCGAGGTCGTGCTGGGTATGAACAACACTTCCAAGCCGCTGTCAGACCGACGGGTTCGGCAGGCCATCCTCATGGCGATCGATCGCAACGGATTGCTGGACGTCGTGTGGAATGGCCAGGGAACACTCATTGGCTCGATGGTTCCACCCACAGACCCTTGGTTCACCGACCTGTCCCACACCTGGCCCTATGACCCGGCACGGGCGCGCAAGCTACTTGCTGAGGCCGGGTACCCCAACGGACTGACCCTCAGACTGCGGGCCGCGGCCCTGCCCTACGCGACGGCAGCCTCTCGGGTGGTTGCCTCCGACCTGGCCCAGATCGGGATCACCGTCGAAAGCGACGAGCTGGAATTCCCGGCCCGCTGGCTCGATGTCGTCTACACCCATGCTGATTACGACCTGACGATCGTCGCCCACGTGGAGGCACGCGACATCGTCAACTGGGCCAACCCCGACTACTACTGGCGCTACCGCAACAAGGAATTCAACCGGCTCATCGAATCCGCCCAGACCGGACCAGCCGACCGCACCAACGAGACCATGATGCAGGCCAGTCGGATCTTGGCGACTGACGCCGCCGGAGGATTCCTCTTCCTGATGCCAAAGATCACCATCAGCAAGGCTGGCATCAGCGGGCTACAGCGCAATTCCACCTCGATGAGCTTCGACCTCACCAAGGTCAGGAGGACGAGGTGACCGTCCTCAAACGCGTGTTCCTCCCATTGGGGGAGTTGCTGGTGTGGCTACTGGTCGCATCCTTGATCATCTTCGCCCTGCTCAGCTTGCTTCCCGGTGACGTCGCCCAGGTCATTCTGGGCGCCAACGCGGACCCGAAAGCTGCAGCAGCCGTGCGTACCCGACTGGGCTTGGACCTCCCGTGGCCCCAGCGGTACTGGGATTGGATCAGTTCCCTGGTCAGGGGCGACCTGGGCATCTCCATCGTTTCCGCTGAACCGATCGGTCCGCAGATTGTGTCGCGACTGGCAGTGACGGGTTGGCTCGTCGGGCTGTCGTTGCTGCTGGCCCTGGTGGTCTGCTTGCCGGTGGGAGCCTACGCGGCCGTCCATCGTCGTGAGGGTCGAGGATTTGCGGCTTCCGCACTGTCACAGGTCCTCATGAGCATTCCTGCCTTCCTCGCCGGAATCCTCCTCATCCTGCTGTTCTCGGTGACCCTCGGATGGCTGCCTGCCGGAGGATACGTACCGCTGCATGAGGATGTCGGAGGATGGGTGGCGCACCTGGTTCTTCCGGTGTTGTCCCTGTCCATCGTGCAGGCCGCAGTGATGACACGTTACGTACGCAGCGCCTTCATCGACGTTCTCGCTGACGATCACCTGCGCACGGCACGCGCCGTCGGCTGGCGGCTGTGGCCCGCACTGCATCGTCACGGATTGCGCAACGCCTCGATCAGCTTGGCCACGGTTCTTGGTCTGCAGGCCAGCGCAATGCTGGTGGGAGCCATCGTCGTCGAAGAGGTCTTCGTCATTCCCGGTCTGGGGTCCTATCTCCTCGATGCTGTCAGTACCCGTGATCTTCTCGTCGTCAGTGACGTCGTCATGGTCATCGTGGCCATCGTGTTGGTGATCTCCTACCTCACGGATCTCCTCATCGTGGCCCTCGATCCTCGGCTGCGTACCAGTGCCATCTCCAGACAGGGGGACCACTCATGAGGAGGGCAGGTCTGGTCATTGGGTGTGTTCTGGTGGGCTTGGTCGTCGTGGCTGGAATCACCTCTGCGGTGTGGACGCCATACGATCCCAATCTCGTCGTCCCGGCAGATCGTCTTCTGGGACCAAGCAGCCAGCATTGGCTTGGGACTGACGGATTCGGCTCCGACATTGCATCCCGGATGCTCGTGGGTGCTCGTACCTGTCTGCTCGTCGGAGTGGTGTCGGTACTCATCGCCGCCGGAATCGGCGTGCCGTGGGGGGTGACATCCGCCATGCTTCCTCGCCCCTGGTCCACGATCGTGGGACGAGCTGCCGATCTGCTGTACGCGTTCCCAGCCCTGTTGCTGGCGATCATCCTGGCCGCGGCAGTGGGGGGATCAACCCTGACCGGCATGGTGGCCATCGGTGTCTCGACGGTCCCCGTGTTCGCCCGTATCACGCGAACCGCCAGCCGACAGATCCTTTCCCAGGACTACATCGTCGCGGCGCGCAGCTCAGGGATGTCATGGCATTCCATCGCCTACAACCACGTGCTGTCCAACATTGCTCCGCTGATCGGCGTGCAGGCCTCAGTGTCCTATGGCACGGCGATCCTCGCGGAGGCCGCGCTGAGTTATCTCGGTCTGGCCACTCCGGCAACCGTCGCCACCTGGGGACGAATGCTGCGTGATTCCCAGGTGTACCTTTTCGACAGCCCCTGGCTGACCGTGGCGCCTGCCCTGGCGATTGCCGCAGCCGTCATGGGATTCACGCTTCTGGGAGACGGGTTGCGTGATTTCCTTGATCCGAGATTGCGGGAGGTCCGCTGATGGCACTTCTGGAGGTCAACGATCTCGTTGTCGATTTCGGACGGCATCGTCGGGTCGCTGTGGACCACGTCAGTTGGTCCCTGGACCCCGGTGAGCGTCTCGGCCTTATCGGTGAGTCCGGATCGGGGAAATCTGTCACCGCCCTGGCGATCATGGGTCTGCTTCCTGGCAACGCCCACGTGTCGGGTTCCATCCGTTGGCGTGGCGAGGAGCTCATCGGGGCCAGCGATCGGGCCATGTCCGCATTGCGGGGCAGTGGCATCGGCATGGTTTTCCAGGAACCCATGACAGCACTGGACCCGACGATGAAGGTCGGGAGACAGGTTGGCGAGGTTGCCCTGCTGCACCATTCCGTCGCGCGAGGCCGGACTCATGACCGCGTCCTGGAGATGCTGGAACAGGTTGGTATCGAGGATCCGACCCGAGTGGCGAACTCCTACCCGCACCAACTCTCTGGTGGCCAGCGTCAGAGAGTTCTGCTCGCCATGGCCTTGGTCAATTCCCCAGACCTGCTCATTTGCGACGAACCGACGACAGCCCTTGACGTGACGGTGCAGGCCCAGGTCCTCACAACGATTGACCAGGTGCTCGACTCAGTGGGCGCGGCATGTTTGTTCATTACCCACGACCTGGCGGTGGTGTCCCACATTTGCCACGACCTCATCGTCATGACCTCGGGCCAGATCGTCGAAACCGGTCCAGCCCGCACAGTGCTGTCCGAACCTGATCACCCCTACACCCGACGGCTGCTGCGAGCCGCCCGACTCGACCTTGTCGAGCCCGGGACGACGATTGTGTTGGAGGATTCATGACCACCCAGATCGAGGTCGAGGACCTGCATCTTCATCTGGGACCGCGTGGCGCCGGGATCGACGCCCTGGACGGAATCTCCCTGCACGTCGGCGAGGGGGAACGGCTCGGCCTGGTGGGGGAGTCTGGGTCGGGGAAGTCAACCCTGCTGAAAGTCATGATGGCCTTGCGTCGACCGGATTCCGGCACCGTCCGCTTCCGGGGGCGATCCCTGAGCGACATCGACGCGGTACGCGATTTGCGTCGGTCGGCCGCGATGGTGTTCCAGGACCCACGGTCCTCCCTGGACCCGCGTATGAACATCGGTCGGGCGATCACCGAGCCACTGCGGTCCCCGGCTGCCCGGCGTATGACCCGTGAGGAACGCAAGGACCGGCTGGCAGAGGTCATGGTTGACGTCGGTTTGGATCCCGAGTCCGCCAGCCGATTTCCACACGAGTTCTCTGGCGGCCAGCGTCAGCGCATTGCCATTGCCAGGGCCTTGGTCACTGAACCTGACGTCCTGCTGGCCGATGAACCGGTGTCCGCTCTCGACGTGTCGGTGCGTGCTCAGGTGCTGAACCTGCTCAATGACTTGGTGCGTCAACGGGGACTGACGATGGTCTTCGTTTCTCACGACCTGGCCGTGGTGCGTCACCTGTGCGACACCGTGGCCGTCATGAGTGCTGGACGCATCGTCGAGCGAGGCCGACTTTCTGACGTCTACCGCGATCCGCAGCACGAGGTCACCCAGGAATTGTTGACTGCGATTCCTCGTATCCGTGTGGACGATTCCACCCACTGAGACGAACTCGGTAGTTCGGCCCTGCTCCCTCCATAAACTGACCGTCATGAAGGCGCTCCTGCTCGAAAACATCCACGATGAAGCCGTTCGAACCCTGAAACATGCCGGTTACGAGGTCGAGCGGGTGAGCGAGGCCCTCGACGAGGACGACCTCATCAGTGCCCTCGACGGAGTTGATTTGTTGGGCATCCGGTCGCGGACTCGCATCAGCCGTCGAGTCGTCGAGGCGTGTGGTGACAACCTATCCGCCGTGGGTGCCTTCTGCATAGGCACGAACCAGATGGATCTGGCCACCATGGCCCAGGCTGGTGTTCCGGCCTTCAACGCCCCTTATTCCAACACCCGTTCGGTTGTTGAACTGGTGATGGCGGAGATCATTGCGTTGGCCCGTCGTCTCGGTGATCGCAATACCCAGATGCACAACGGAGTGTGGCGCAAGTCCGCCATTGGCTCCCACGAGATCCGCGGTCGTCGTCTCGGCATCATCGGATACGGAAATATCGGCCAGCAGCTGTCCGTGGTGGCCGAATCCATGGGCATGCAGGTCTTCTTCTACGACATTGCCGACGTACTGCCCATGGGGAACGCCCACAAGTGTGAGTCCATGGAGGAGTTGCTGGGCAGCGTCGATACCGTGTCCTTGCACGTTGATGGACGCCCGAGCAACAACAACCTCATCGGAGCGCGGGAGTTCGCCATGATGAGGCCGCGCTCGTTGTTCCTCAATCTTTCCCGCGGCAAGATCGTCGACATTGACGCCCTGGTCGACAATCTGCGTACCGGCCACATCGCGGGTGCTGGAGTCGATGTCTACCCCGAGGAACCCGCCTCGGGCAAGGAGCTGTTCACCTCCCCGTTGCGTGAGTTGGACAATGTGATCCTCACTCCGCACATTGGTGGTTCGACCCAGGAAGCCCAGGTCGACATCGGTCGCTATGTCGCCGGAAAGCTCATCGATTACGTCGAGAATGGCGCAACCGGGATGAGCGTCAATATTCCCGAGATCACGCCTTCCCCGCGTACTGGCGCCCGTATTGGTCACCTTCATCGCAATATTCCCGGTGTGATGGCCACGCTCAACCGACTCGTCGCTGACCAGGGCGGCAACGTCACGTATCAGGCGCTGGCCACCAAGGGGGAGCTCGGCTACTGTGTCCTCGACATTGCCGAAACTGACGGCGGGTTGTTGGCCAGTGTCACCGATCTCGAGGGGACGATTCGCGCCAGAATCCTCTGATCTCCGCGACACAAAGAGCGGGCGGGTGATCATCACCCGCCCGCTTCTATTCTCAACGGGTTCTGATGCTGACGACGCAGCCTCAATCCTCAGGCTGAACCATGGCCAAGGCCTCGGCATGAAGGAATCCGTTGGACGCCATGGCATTTCCTGACCAGGGACCGTCCTTGCCGTCGAGACCAGTGAATGTGCCGCCGGCTTCGGTGACGATGACGTCAAGGGCGGCCATGTCGTGCAGCCCCAGCTCCGGTTCGCACGCCAGATCAACGGTTCCCTCGGCAACCAACATGTACGACCAGAAATCACCGAAGGCGCGGGTACGCCACACCGATCTCATGAGTTCACCAAAACCGCGACCGCGACCTCCCTCTACCCATCCATGGAGGGAGGAGTAGGACAGGAAGGCGTCGTCAAGGTTGCGCACATTGGATACGTGAATGGGCGTTGCTGAGGCAAGCGACTTGCCGGTCCACGCGCCGGAGCCCTTGGCAGCCCACCAGCGACGTCTCAAGGCTGGAGCCGACACGACGGACGCGACGATCTCGTCCTCGACACTGAGTGCAATGAGGGTTGCCCATACCGGAACTCCGCGCAGGAAATTCGCGGTGCCGTCGATCGGATCGATGATCCAGCGACGCGGGCCCTCGCCGGTGTCAGCCCGTTCCTCGCCATGCACCGCGTCTCGGGAGCGCATCCGTGACAAGGTGCGGCGAATCGAGTCCTCAACGGCCAGATCTGCATCGGTCACTTCGGAACGATCGGGCTTGGTCGAGACCGTCAGGTCCCTGGCTCCGAATCGAGACATCGTCAAGGAGTCGGCATCGTCAGCGAGGATGTGTGCCAGGCGGAGGTCATCGGTGTGGTCGGCCATGCCCTCACCTTACTGGTGTGGGTGTGGCATCAAGGGCACCAAAACCCGGGTGGCTTGCGACCGACGGCCCTAGGCTTAGGTCATGACGACAGACGAAACCCCCACCGTGGCCGCTGACGCGCCAGCTCCGACTGATGACCTGGTGACAACTCACCACACCATCTCCACGGTTGACGGTGACCTCAGCTACACCGCAACCACCGGACGCATCGTTCTGGGCAGCGAGAAGATCGCCAACAATGCCTTCACCGCTCATATGCCGCAGGCTCTCATGGGCATCACGGCCTACACCCTGGACGACACCGATCCCACCACGAGGCCGTTGACATTCGTGTTTAACGGCGGCCCGGGATCCTCCTCGGTGTGGCTGCACATGGGCCTTGTCGGCCCACGTGTGGTTGATCCG
>OKIF01000036.1_pt1 | contig 65072 bp, 52 predicted proteins | sample 1614921 | NCBI WGS metagenome assembly OKIF01 (sample SAMN04436978, study PRJEB24849) | human gut metagenome | biome: human gut; feature: NICU; material: stool | host: Homo sapiens | place: USA: Saint Louis, MO | collected 2010-08-06 | reverse complement strand
GTCACCGTCACAGTGTCGGCCGGGCTCACCCCCGCGTAGGCGGGGAAGACTCGAGATGTCGATATCTTTCCGGAAGCCATTCCGGCTCACCCCCGCGTAGGCGGGGAAGACACTACACGCAATTTCTTTGTTATTGCGGATGCGGGCTCACCCCCGCGTAGGCGGGGAAGACAACCGGCAGGAAAAATATAAGATTAGCATTAAGCAGGATAGGCTCACCCCCGCGTAGGCGGGGAAGACTTGGTTTTGAGTTGCATATGTAGATGAGGCATGGGCTCACCCCCGCGTAGGCGGGGAAGACACTACTGGGCACAGGTGCAGTGGTACATGGACGGGCTCACCCCCGCGTAGGCGGGGAAGACGTGGGTGAGTGTCGCACCACATTTGCAGGAGGGGGCTCACCCCCGCGTAGGCGGGGAAGACTCGACACCATCACCGCTATGGGGCCGAGCGGCCTGGCTCACCCCCGCGTAGGCGGGGAAGACTCCTCGGGCAGTGTTGCGAGCCCCACACCGTTGGGCTCACCCCCGCGTAGGCGGGGAAGACCCTTGTTCGTGCTCATGTGATTCCCCTCCCTTGGGCTCACCCCCGCGTAGGCGGGGAAGACTTCCTTCCTTTCATCACCCCTAGCACCCCCCTGGGCTCACCCCCGCGTAGGCGGGGAAGACGTTTTCGACGCTGAACGAAAACTTGATGAAGTGGGCTCACCCCCGCGTAGGCGGGGAAGACTTGCGATAGTGGCCCCATGAGCATAGCATGGTGGGCTCACCCCCGCGTAGGCGGGGAAGACACCAGCTGACTACGGCTGATGCAGGAGCCTCGAGCAGATACGAGTATACTCGGTCTAACGCTTCGCTGTTCGACGACGCCGCGCAGCAGAACTCCATCCCGGCCGCAGTGTCGAGGTGTGTGCCTTATTGTTCGGTCTCTGTATGAGCTTCAGTCCATCAAAATCGACGACATCCCAGTCATGACGATGCACTCGAAATCCGAAGTGCTGTTCCCCGCGTATTGTGTACACCAATATTGCGCGCCCGTCTCGGCACATCTCGACGGTACGGTCCCAGAGAGCATCTCTGACGCGAGCCGGAACGTGCCCTACGAAGACCCCTGGGCTGATCTCCAGCAGCCATCGGGTGAGGTGGCCTCGTAGACCTGCTGGACATGCGGTGAGGACGAGCACGATCATGACTGCCCCCAGGACCGTCCTCCGGGCACAGCGCCTTCCCGGTCATCCCACAGCTCGACGATGTCCCAGCCATACCCTTCATCGGGTTCGCCAGGGGCGCCAAGGAGGATGTGGATGTCCTGTACGCACCTGGTCAGCAGCTTCGACTCGTGAAAAACATCACGCATGGCGCGGCGTGTGATACCAGCAAGATCGTCGGTGTCTCCGGTCGCTGCACACTCGAACGCGATTGGTACTGCCAGCGACGTCTTGTAGAGATCGGCCACGTCGTAGACGAAGGACCGATCGTGTCCCGTGTGGACAAAGCCGAGCCCGGCAGACAGCCCTAGCGCTGCGATCACCGAGTGAACAACCCCATAAAGGCACGTCGTGGCGGCTGTAAGTGCCAAGTTTGCTGGGTCCGATGAGGAGAAGTCCTCGACCTTATAGCTGCGTTTGTCCCAGTCGACGCCGAACTTGACCGCCGCGTCCCGATACGCCTGACGGACTCGAGCTCCCTCATGGCCTCGGAGTTCCTGCAGCGTTAGTCCCGTGGCAACATCGTCGGGAAACCTCATCTCGTACATGCGCCGCGCAACCGCCAACCGCTTCTTGCGGTCGGTGACGGCCTCGGCCTGGAGCTGGAGTAGCCGGGTGGTTCGGGCGAGAGGACGCCCGTGGGCATAGTAACGGACGCCTTGTTCGCCGACCCACAGCGTCGTCGCGCCGGACTCGGCCAGGAGCACCATCGCCTGGTGCGTGACGTTCGTCCCCGGGCCAAGCAGCAACGCGCCGATCATCGACGCCGGAACATGCACCGTTCCCTGTTGATTCGATGCCGTAATGGCGTTGGAATCCCGGTTGACGATGCAATGCTCCATGTAGACGAAGCTCAGCCGGTCTTGGACGCGCGCCAGTTCATGAACCTCGGCTGGCCGTGCGCCCGGGATCGGCTGAGTCATCGGTCACTTCGTCATCGGTGCCAGGGTCATCAGCCCGCAGCCGTACCCCTTCGCTGGCCCAATTCCGTGCACAAGTGCTTCTCGGGCGGCGTCGGCGTCCTGGATCTGGATGACGCCGTCGACCTGGGCTACCGCGAGCGTCACCGTGGATCCCTGACGACGGAACCGCAGGACCTCGCGTCGGGTCACCCTGGCTTGGTCCTTGACTGGCACAGCGAAACCGTGGCGCTCTGCGCGGCCGATGAACCAGGCCAACTGTTGCTCTGCGGTGACCTCGGCGACCCGTTTACCTCGCGATCCGGAAGCTGTACGAATGGCGGTGGTGGGATTGACGGTACACCGGAATTGCCACGTTGATCCGGGCTGCAGCCCCCTCAGAAAGGGATCGTAGTCGGCGGACCGGCCGGGAACACCCGTAGACCATCCTGCCTGCTCATTGAGAGTCGTCAGATCTGGTTGTAACGGGCTGACGATCATAAGGCGCGCATCATGCTTAGCTGGCCCCCGATCCAGCCGCCACAGGGTACGTGCGTTCTCGGCAACGGATTGACCAGGGGGAAAGGCGCTGAGCACCGCGGCGTGGAGCCGTTCCGGTGACGCCAGCAGGCGCATGGCGTCGCGCCGGGCCACGTTGATGTCGAACTGGGTGAGAAACATCAAGCTCCTTCCAGACCTGCGAACCAGTCGGGCTCGTCGTTTCCGTTGGGATTGTCGACGACAATCGTTGTCGTCGCGACGTCACGCCAGCCGTATTCGCGTCGCTCCGGGTTGAAGCTCAGCGGGATGTCGCGGACGGTGTCGCCGGGTTGTCCTGGCGCGGCGTCATATGCGATGGGAAGCCGGACAGATCGTCCTAACCGGCGCTGGTGCCATGGCTTGCCATGCCACGGCTCAGCTTCCAAAACCGTCATCAGCTCACCCTCCCGGATACCTAGGGACACCTGCCCTTCTGTGGGGCAGGACCTTCGGCCGAGGTAGAGCGGGAACTGTGGGTCGTTGATCGCTTCGTCTAGCGCCTCGAGCAAGGATGGATCGCCCTCAACAGCTGCGATGAAAACAGCATCAGCGAGGTAGTAGCGGTTCGAGAGGGGCATGGCATTGACGCTGCCGTCTTTTTTAGGGTGAGCCCAATCCATAGCCGTCTGAAAGTCCCGGACAACTGACCCCGGCTGGTCGGTGCGCACGCCAAATCGCAGCGTGAGGAGATCCTCAATACTGTCGGTGCGACGTCGCCCCTGCGCGGCCGCTAAAAGACCGATAACACCAGATTTCGTCGGTTCTCTTCGCGTCGCCCGGGTGGTGAACCGACTGGAGTCTCCCCAGGACTGTAAGGGTCCGGCTAAGCGTAGGAGTAGGACACTCACGACTCGTCCCGCAACAGTGACGCGACCTGCTCACGAACAGACGAGACAAGGTCATCGACGCGCATCTCAGTGCCCATTGATGCTACGGCCTCGGTGCGTGCCCCGATGCGGGTGACAAAGGATGCCACGGGTTCACCGAGGAATGCTTGCTCGCACTCATGCGCATAGTCGGAGAGAGCGCGACACGACGGCTCAACATAGCCCCCATCTGCGGGCTTGACGGCGTTCTCGAATGCCCCGATGAAGCTTGCGGACCGCCCCTTACGGATCTGCACGACGATGGCATCCGGGATCGTATTGTTGGCGAAAGTATTTTGCTTGCCAGTGGGCATAGACATGAGGAACCCACGGACGAAGGCTGAGGCGGCCTGAGCTGTCAGGTCGACATCACCAAGGTTGTTCTCAAGCGTGGACACTGCAACAGTCGCGAACCGGTACAGTGTCTCGGAAGTGAACTCGACGGTGCCGATCATGCCGGCTCCGGCGTCGTCCTCGTCGAGTTTGTAGTCGTCGACTGCGGTGAAGTAGTCAGACTCGATCTCGACAGCGTGCGTGCTCAGCGCGTGAGCAACTTGCACGGCGGAGTCGACGTTGAGATCCTTCGAGTCGGCTACCATGCGCCCGAACAGCGCCACCTCGATCCCGTGGTCAGAATCGGCCGCCTTCTTGGCGTCAGCTGCGCCTATCTTGCCGTCAGTCGTCGCGGCGAGTTCCGCGAGCCGATCGAGCTGCTGGTTCGAGTAGAACACGAGGTACTGCGTGCGCTCGACTCCTTCAGCCCCCGATTCGTCCTTCTTGCGGGGCTTCTCGGCTTTGAGTCCGAGCGCCTTGACGACCGCGAGAGCCCGTTGCTGAGCGTTTTCCGTGGAGAGTTCATATGGGGCCGCCATCAATCGATTCATGAGCAGCTCGACGACCCGCAGGGTCCGCGAACCAGTCTGGTCCGCAGGCAGGAACTCTTTGAAGGAGGTCCGCACGGCTTTCTTCCACGCCTGGGAACTCACTCGCGCTCGCCGCACACCGCCGTATAAGGCCGATTTCGGCGAGCCGGTGTCGTCGCGGTTGACGTTAGACGGCGGGACGCTCTGGATGACGTGGATGTCGACGTAGTACGAGCTCATTGGGCTTCTCCTTGCTTTGTCGTAGTGGAGGGATTCTGATCGTCGGATGGAATGCGGTGAAGCTGGCGTCCCCAGTCCAAGAGGACCCTGCTAGCTGCCGAAGTCTGGATGCGCCACAGATCGGCAGCCAACCGTCCGTGGTCGAGGGGTACGCCCTCAGATCGCATGAGGGTAATGAGGCCGCGAAGGTTCTCGATGCGAATGCCCCATTGCTGGGCGCGACACAGGTGTTGGAACCGTGAGATCGTGCCAGGGTCCCACTCTGGGCCCCCGGAACGACGGGCAGATAGGGTGCGGACGGCCTGACCTAAGCCGATGCCCGGCACGTGCATGGGCTCAGATCGGGATTGTTGATGGATGGCATACAGGACGACTGCGGCATGGACCGCTCGTTCAGCGGCGGTCGCCGGAGCAGCGCCGCGACCCAACAGATCGTCAGGGAGATGTCTTAAGGTGACCTCCCACACCTCGGGGTCGGCTCCTGGCGTCGCGGCGTCGGCATGGCGCAGCGCCGCCATGGTGCGTACTGACCATGCATCACGGGGAGCCGCTAAGTACCCCCGTTGTAGATGATTGACGACGTCCAGCGTCGCCTTGGTGACGTCGTTCCAAGGTTCTGGCATCACTGCTCCTTCCGGGATGTCTTGGTCTCACGTTGCGGGTCTTCTGGCAGCGGGGCCGAGGTGCGTAAGCGAGCCGCGAAGCGCTGCCAGGCGCGGGCGAGATCCATGAGGTCTTCTCGTTCGGTGTTGGGAACCGGAACCATGCGACCCGTAAGGGCTGCAGGGCCGGCATCCCGGCATAGCTGCTCACCGACTGTGTGCATTACCTGTCGCGCCCGTCGCCGCCATGACAGCGTTGCGGCGCCGATATCGGTAGCTGTCGACAAGAGGCTGAACCACTCGCGATAGGCGGGGTCGAGCGCTGCGTAGCCCATCTCCGAGGCGCGTGGTCGTATGCCTTCCGATTCACTTCCGGTGGCTGCTGCTAGGTCGGTGGCGAGGTTCTGGAGCGCGAAGACCAGGGAGTCCGCCGTTCGTGCGGAGTCGACGGCCAGTCGACCGAGCTGTTCATCGGTGATGACGGCTACCGAGGCGGGCATGGCGTCGTCGATCGTTGTCGTTACCATCGAACTCTGCGATCCATACTCCATACCGATCGTTCGAATTCGAGTCACGTGATCGCCAGGTAAGGCTCCATCGCTGGAAAGGGTTGCGAGTTGCTCGAAAATCTCAGGTCGTAACCATAGGTCGTCCGGTTCCCCCGCTTTTCTCCGGCGGCGGTCGTCTGGGGCTGGTTCACGTACCAGCAGCGGCTCAAGCCCCCGCCACATGGCCTTCGTGGAATCGTGGCTTCGAGGCATGTACACGGTTTCACCCGCCGCCTTCGTCTGGGGGGCACTGAAGCGCCAGGCGGTCATTGAGTCGTTGTGGAGGAGGTATTTCCATTCGACCTTGTCGCCATTGCACAGCAAGACATCGACGACCCGATTACCATCGGTGATGAGGCGCGCTCGCCGGCTTTGCCAGGTGAATAGGTCAGCACATCCGGTAGGCACTGGGTGCTCCCGATCGGGCGCGGCAACTTGCGGAGGACGCTCCCAGACGGGCAAGTCATCTTGAGGGTCGTTTTCGAGGAAAAGGTTGAGCAATAAGGTCTCGGCTAACGACGCGCCCTCGACGATGACGATTCCCATCGGACCGCTAATGCCGGTGCCAATCGGGTAGCCCCTGCCTCCCTTGACTCGGGGATCTCCGATAGCGCCTGACTTGATGCCAGAGACGTCGAAGGCGTGAGCATGGATGAGCCAGCGCGCTGCTTCAGCGAAATCCAGCGAAGAGGTACCGGCCCCATCCCGCGTCGTGAAGAATCTGTCGTTTGCAGGCACCTCGCTGATGATCTTCGTGAGACCGGAATATCCGCCTTTGGCGGTGCGGAGATCAGCGACCTGCATGAACGGGGTTTTGTTGTCGACGAGGTTGAACTTATCATGCCAGCGGTCCAGATAAGTGTCGATCTCGTCGAGCGGTAACCCAGACTGCCACCACTCGCCCCAGTCGTCGACCTTCTCGTCGTCACTGCGGAATCGAGCCGTCGCTCGAATGGCAATAGCTAGGAGGAGACGCAGGATCGCAGCTTCCTGGGTGGGAATCTCGCCGGCGAGCCCGCGGAACTCGGTCCCTCGGTGAAAGGCGTCTCGGATCGAGACCTCGGTGACGTCGTTGTCCGGCGTTCTTACGGATATCCATGGCTCATCCACAAGGTTGAATGCGCTCGTCATGCCGGTACTCCATTCTGGGGACGGGGTTCGACCGTGAGTCCCCGATGAGGATCGTAGTGGATCGGACGGTCAAGAAGGGTCGTATTGCCATCGGAGTCAAGGACAAGGACGAGTTGTCCACGCAGCCATGGTGACGACTGCCATGAACTCAGATCGATTGGTGCGTTCTCGAGTTCGGCAATTGTCTGGTCGATGTCCCACGGACTCGACAGCGACCGGGGCAGAGTGACTGTGCACGATGCGACTGCCCGAGCGAGGTCGCCGTCAGGGGCGCCGAAGAGCGGCAGCTCGGCCCCTGAGAACTCTCCGATTCCGTCTAGGAGGTGATATCCGCCGGACTCGGTCTGTTGCACAACAATGACCTCGATGGAGTCTTCGGAGTCGCGTACCGAGGCGTGACCGCGCGCATTCTCCGGATCGACGGTCTTCATGTCGGTGAGCCCCTTCATGAGGCTTGAGGCAGCGAAGGGGCCGGAAAGGCGGTATGTCATCGCCCGAGAAATGGCCGCCTTGTGCAGCGATCGAGACTCGAGGATCGCTTCCTCGCCGCGGCTGCGCCATGGACCAGGCCAGGTGAAGCTCTCGTCGTAGGCGGTACGAACCAGTCGAGGAATGTCGTGAGGCAAGGTGACATTGCCGTCGTCGAGGGCCTGGAGAACAGCCGCGGTGCGGAGCAGAGCGCTGGGCTCATAAACCAGGTCGATGCCCTGACCGAACTGAGGGCCATTCTCCTGCCAGGCGTCGACCCCGGTAACCAGACAGGTGGCCTCGCGCATGGGTAGCGGGCGTTGCCGGTCGTGCCGGTGAAGGCGACCGATACGCTGGAGTAGCAGGTCCATCGGTGCGATGTCACTGATGAGCAGGTCAAAGTCGACGTCGAGCGACTGTTCTAGTACCTGCGTCCCGACGACCACTATTCGGTCGGGACGGTCCTCCTCGGAGCGTCCGAGACGCCGGACCAAATCGGCTTCGCGTCGTGCCCGTTGCGGGGCCAAGAAGCGGGAATGGACGAGCACGACCTCACAGTTGAGGTGGCTGTTGAGGATATCGAAGGTCTCCTGGGCCCGAGCGACGGTGTCGCGAATGATGCCGACGCACCCGCCGTCGGACATCCGGTCCTTGATGAGCTCGATGAGCTCATCAAGGGAGTCGCCCATGAACTGGAGCGCAACCTGGCGTGCCGTGGCCGACGCTGAGGTGCCTCGCTGAGCGACACCGTCGGACACCGAGGTCATGAGCGGGTACTTGTCGGTTGTTGTTAGGGCTACGTTTGCATCTCTTCCGTGTCGGCCCTTGGCATACGCCAGCGCAAGTTCATGGCGTTGAGCTGGCGGCAGCGTCGCGGACATGAGGATGACGGGGGTGCGGTAAACGCCGAGCCATTCGAGGACGACCTTGAGGTACTCGCGCATGTAGACGTCAGCTGCGTGAACCTCATCGATGATGACGACCTTGCCTGCCAAACCGAGGTGGCGCAGCACGACGTGTTTGGATTTGAGGCCAGTGAACAATGCTTGGTCGATAGTTCCGACGACATGGTCGGCGAGGATCGCGCGCTTACGGCCGAGGAACCACTCATGCACGATCGCCGAAGCCTCACGCTGTGTGTCGACGTCGTCGTCGTAGACCGCCATGGAGTCGCTCCAGGGCATGAGCTGCTGGTACTGCTCGTTGAGCGCTGCCTTCGAGTGGGCCAAAGTGATGCTGGATTGGTCCTCAGCTGGTACGGCGTCCAGCCATTCCCGGACGCGACCAAACATGGGATTGGATGTGGCCATCGTCGGCAGACCGAAGAAGATGCCGCCGAGCCCGAATTTGTCGGCGAGTACATGGGCGCCCATGAGAGCCGCTTCAGTCTTGCCCTGCCCCATGGGGGCTTCGATGATGAGCAGGCCGGGCTCCACCATCGAGGATGCGGCTTCGACTGCTGCACGCTGCATGGCGTTGGGTTCTCCGTGGACGAGGGAAGGGAAGCTGGTGTGGAACAGCTCGTTCACGGAGTTGGGGCAGGGGTAGGGCTGCCAGGGGCGAGGGAGCTGCAGCCTGGTGATGGCTCGTCGGACTCGATCCGGTGTCGGTGTCGTGAGATCGTAGGGAAACAGTGATTCCGAACTGGCGATCCAGTCAGCGACTATGACGAGCGCCTCGGAGATCACCTGCGTCTGGATGGGGATCGGGGTGCTCATCCAGCTGGGTAAGAATTTCTCGGCACCGGTATGCGCGGCTACAGTGTCGAGGATCTCGTCGCGGGTGGTCTTCCAGAGGAGGTCCTCGCGACCCAGGGACAGCTTGAATTTCTCCATGTCCGCGGCCGTGGGATTTGACCCGTGGTGTCCTCCTACGATGGAGGCGATGTTGCGAGCGTGACGATGTGCCTTGGGTGCATCAGGGTAGCGATTCACCAACCAGCTAGTAACGTGGGCCTGTCCCAGGGCGCCGTGGGGGATGGAAGCGTCCGGCTTCTCAATGACAAACCCCTGCCGTTCCATCTGATCGCACAGGTAGCTCGTTGATGTTCCGTTGGTGCGGGGGAACCGCGCTTTGTGTGCGAAGTCGGCGCTGACCTTTCCGACGTCATGGATCCCCGCTAGAAAGCATTCGAACGTTTGGGCGGCGCGTTCTCCGCCAAGGCTGTCGGCTAGGAGTGATCGGATGGATCGCGGTTGGAGGCTCCATATCTCGGCCATGACACCGGCGGCGTCCTCGAGGTGTTGGACGACCGGGAGCCAGTCTCCTGCCTCGTTTGTCTTGCCCCAGCAGGACTGTGCCGGTGGGGACCAGGTGTTGAGCATTGTCGCTTCCTTGCGGTTGATGTTGACAAGAACCTTAACATAAGAATGTGAATCAACTAAACAAGTTGGAAAATAACTGCAGGACGCCCACAGTTGATCACCGACCCCCGCAACGGCGGGGAGGATCGGGCCAGAAGCACGTCCTGCCCTACGCCCGCGCACCCCCGCAACGGCGGGGAAGGACATCCGAGATGCGGACGACACGCAACTCAACAATGGCTCACCTCTGCATGGGCAGAGCACATCTCACGCTACCGGGGCCACAAACGCGGGAAAAGTCAGCCCATCTCCACTTTCTGTCGCACGACCTCGAGGAGTTCACCAGAAGCCACCAAGCGATGGGCCTCGTCGATTTCGGGGGAGAGGAAGCGGTCCGGTCCGGGGCCAGGGATCGTCTGACGCATCCGAGCAATGACGTCGGCTACCGGCTTCGACGGCTCCACACTCCGCATCTGGATAGCCTTGGCGGCGGTCAGGATCTCGATGCCAATGACGGCTCCCAGACCGTCAATCCCGCGGCGCAGCTTGCGGGCGGCCGACCATCCCATCGAGACGTGGTCTTCCTGCATGGCCGATGTCGGGATGGAGTCCACCGACGCCGGGACGGCCAGTCGCTTCATCTCCGAGACGATGCCGGCCTGGGTGTATTGAGCAATCATGTGACCGGAGTCGACGCCGGGGTCGTCGGCGAGGAAGGGATGAAGGTCGCGGTTGCGTGCCGGATCGAGCATGCGGTCAGTGCGGCGCTCGCTCATCGACGCGAGGTCGGCTGCGGCAATCGCCAGGAAATCGAGCACATATGCCACCGGTGCACCGTGGAAGTTGCCATTGGACTCCACGCGCATGTCGTCGGTGATGACCGGGTTGTCGACGGCCGAAGCCAACTCGACTTTCGCTACCTGAAGGGCGTGGGCCATGGTGTCGCGCACGGCTCCGTGAACCTGCGGGGCGCACCGCAGCGAGTAGGCATCCTGGACGCGCTTGACGGCGCCCTCCCGACCGGCCTGGATGAGGTCGGACCCCTCCAACAGGGCGAGGATGTTGGCAGCTGAAACCCCCTGTCCGGGGTGGGGACGCAAGGCCTGCAGATCGGGGGCGAAAACTCGGTCGATGCCGCAGAGAGCCTGGACGGTCATGGCGGTGGCCAGGTCAGCCGTCGGGACGAGGACGTCGAGGTCGGCGAGGGCCATGATCAGCTGGCCGAGCATACCGTCGGTCCCGTTGATGAGGGCCAGCCCCTCCTTTTCGCGCAAGGAAATGGGCTTCAGCCCGACCTGGGCAAGACCAGTGGCGGCGTCGACCTCACCACCGTCGGGGGTCAGGACAGTCCCTTCCCCGGTGAGGACGAGGGCACAGTGGGCCAGCGGGGCGAGGTCGCCCGAACACCCAAGGGACCCGTATTCCCCGACGATCGGCACCAGCCCAGAGTTGAGCAGGTCAGCGTAGGCAGTGACGACCTCCGGGCGCACGCCGGTGTGGCCAGATGCCATGGTCTTGAGACGCAGAGTCATCATGGCGCGGATGACTTCGGTCTCCACCCGTGGCCCGGTCGAGGCGGCGTGGGAACGGATGAGGGAGTGCTGCAGGGCCACGCGATGGTCACGGGGCACTCGGGTAGAGGCTAGCGCGCCGAAGCCCGTGGAGATCCCGTAATGAGGGGCAGGGTCGTCGGCCAGACTCTCAACGAGGTCGGAGGCTCGCTTCACCCGCTCCATCGCGTCGTCTCCGACCGTCACCTGGGCTCCTGATCGGGCGACGGCGATGATGTCGTGGGGAGTGAGCGGGGCACCGACGTCAATGGTGGCTGGATTCATGGTCGTCCTTCCTTGTCGTGAGTGCCACGGTGTCGTGGCGATCGCGTGTATTCGGGTATGTCTTCTGGGCAGTCGCCATGGCTGACCTCGTGTTGAGCACGAATGGGGTCAGGGGCGACGGTGGTCGTGCCGGTCAACCGTCGAGTCTCAGCCGTGGTTGGGTCAACGTGAGCAGTCGTCCGCTCCGGCAGACCTTGTCGATGAGAGGGACTCCGGGGCGGTACATGAGGTGCAGCCACGACGGGGCCGCCAAACCCACCAGATCCGCACGGGCTCCCGGCTTGATGACGCCGACGTCGTCACGGTGAAGGGCGGCTGCGCCTCCCGCCGTCGCCGACCAGAGGGCCTGCTCCGGCGTCATGCCCATCTCCCGCACCGCGATGGCAAGGCAGAACGGCATGGACGAGGTGAAGGCGGTGCCCGGATTGCAGTCGGTGGCCAGCGCCACCGTCACTCCGGCGTCGAGGAGTCGTCTGGCGTCGGGGTAGGGCTGTTTGGTGCTGAACTCGGCGGCCGGAAGCAGAGTAGCCACAGTGTCGGTGGCCTTCATGGCGTCGATGTCCTCATCGCTCAAAAACGTGCAGTGGTCTACTGAAGCCAGACCCAGCTCGCAGGCCTGCGGAATGACCTCGGAGGGCCCCAACTGAGCGGCATGGAGACGAAGCCCCAACCCGGCATCCTTGCCTGCGCGCAGGATCTCCATGGTTTGGTCGGGGTCGAAGGCGCCGGTCTCGCAGAAGGCGTCCATCCAGCGCACATAGGGACGTACGGCTTGCAGCATCTCCCCGCACACCAGACGGACGTACTCGTCCGGCTCGTACTCGGGCCCGACGACGTGGGCGCCCAGGAAGGTCACCTCGTCGGTGTGAGAACTGGCCACTCGCGCCAGCTTGACCTCCGTCTCAATGTCGAGCCCGTACCCCGTCTTGGCCTCAACAGTCGTCGTTCCACCGAGCGCCATTTCGTCGAGGATCCCGGTCATGACGGCATCGAGCAGCCCGACGGACGCCTCCCGGGTGCGTCGAACGGTGCGCAGGATTCCGCCGGCCTCGTACTTCTGACCGTTCATCCGTGCGTCGAACTCGTCACTACGATCCCCTGCGAAGACCGGATGGCTGTGGGAATCGACGAAGCCGGGGATGATGCAGGCTCCCGTCATGTCGGCCTGGTAATCGGCTGCGGGAGCCTCGGCACAGCGCCCCACCCAGACGATTCGATCTCCGTCGATGACGACGGCTGCGTCACGGATCTGTCCGAGGCCATCACCGCCGACGGATGGATCGTTGGTGACCAGCAGACCGATGTTGTTGATGACGACGCTCACGAGTCACGACCTCTCAGCTCGTTCAGTACATGGCGCAGATCCTCGGCGGTGGCGTCGTCGCGTCGGATCCACTCGCCCGCGATGATGGTGGCGGTGACGTCCTCGGCGGTTGCCGCCAGCGGCCAGCGTGTCGGGTCCACCCCGGCCAAGCGAGCCGACGACGGATCGACGACGACGACGTCAGCAGGATCACCCACGCTCAGCCCGGCGAGGTCGGAAGCGGGTGTGGAAACTTGGTGCGGGCGTGGTCCCGCTGCCGGGCGCAGGCTCGCCACCCCGTTTCGGGAACCGATCTTCCACAGGGAGTTGCAGCCGATGACTCCTCGGGTCCCGGTGGCCAGCCGAGTGGTGGACTCGAGCATGCGCAACTCGGCGAAGGGGTCGGTGACGACGTCCTCGTCGGTGCCGATCGTCAGGCGCGCCTCGGCGTCGAGCAGGTCCTTGACCCGCGCGATGCCGTCCCCCAGATCGGCCTCGGTGGTCGGGCACAGCGAGACGATGGTGTCCGTGCGAGCAATCATGGCGATGTCGTCGTCGCTCAGGTGCGTGGCATGGACGACGGTGGTGCGATCGGAGAGCACTCCAGCACGTTCCAGGACGGCGGTGGGCGTCAGTCCGTGGGCGGCCAGACACTCCTCGTTCTCACGGGGCTGCTCGGAGACATGGACATGGATCGGGGTGCGGTCCGGCAAGCCCGAGATAGCTGTGGCCATCTCGTCAGGACTGACGGCTCGCACCGAGTGCAGGGCCGCTCCCGGCGTCACCAAGGGGGAATCCGGCAGGGCATCAGTGAGAGCGTGCCAGCGCTCCAACCATCCCTTGACACTGCCGTCACCAAACCTCGTCTGGTCCTCGCCGAGTGGAGCTCCCGGTCCGGCGTGCAGGTAGCAGGTGTCGAGCAGGGTTATCCGGATACCCGCGTCGACGGCAGCGTTGACAACGGCCAACTCCATGTCGTGGTGCGGGTAGGGGGTGCCGTCGGGCCGGTGGTGGACATAGTGGAACTCGCCCACGCTGGTGTACCCGGCAGCCACCATCTCGGCGAAGGCCGCTCGTGCCAGGCGGTGGTAGGAGTCCGGGTCGAGGCGGTTGGCCAGCCGGTACATTTCGGTCCGCCAGGACCAGAAGTCCTCACCCTCCCCGGCTCCTCGCAGTCCGCGGTGGAAGACGTGGGAGTGCGTGTTGGCGAATCCGGGAACAGCGACGCCGCTGAAGCTGTGGCGATCGTGCTGGGCGTCAACCGTGACTTCGGTGATGACGCCAGCATCACTCGAAACGCGCACATTGTGCGCAACCCGTCCCTCGACGAGGGCCTTCGGGAAGAACCACTCACTCACTTGACCAGCTCCTCCAACACGGCCCGCAGAGCCTCCGCTCCCGCCTCGCAGTCCTCGTCGCTGGCTGATTCGGCCGGGCAGTGGGACGCTCCGGTGGGATTGCGGACGAAGAGCATCCCGGTGGGCAGCGTCGCGGCCAAGGTGGCAGCGTCGTGACCCGCTCCCGTCGACAGCTGCGGGGTCTCCTCACCGAGGACCTGCAGCATCCGATGACGCAGGTCCTCGTCGAAGGCGGTGCGGTCGGTCCATGACTCACGGGTCCAGACGACCTGGCACCCCTGCTTGTCAGCAGCCGCTGCTGAGGTCTTCTGGATCTCCTCGACGACCTTGGTGACGGTGTCGGGGTCCTCGGCTCGGCAATCCAGCCACATCGTCGTGGCCGAGGCGATGACATTCGTCCCGCCTGGCTCGACGTTGATCCGCCCAACCGTCGTCACACAGCCCTCCCGCTCAGCGGCCTCGCGGGACGCCAGGATGGTTTCGGCCACTGGGATGACGGGGTCGTGGCGATCGGGGATGAGGGTGGTCCCGGCATGGTTCCCCTGCCCGGTGAACTCGGCACGCCAGCGGCCGTGCGGCCGCACCGCTGTGGCAATCGCGACCGGGTGGTCGTCGAGGTCGGCCAGCCCGCGCCCTTGCTCGACGTGCAACTCGATGAAGCAGGAGGCATCGAGCAGGACATCGTCAGGCTCGATGAGATCAGGGTCCAGGCCGGCCTCCCGCCAGGCGTCCGGCAGACTCTGTCCGTCCCGGGCGACGAGCCTGCGGGCGTCGTCCTTGCTGAGCTTGCCCGAGGCCAAGCGTGACCCCAGACAGGGCATGCCGAATCGTGCGCCCTCCTCATCAGCCATGGCGACGACGGCAAAGGGTTTCGACGGCTCGACCCCGGCTTCCTTCATCTTCGCCACGGCCACGAGGGAGGAGACGACGCCGAGCGGCCCGTCGTAGGCACCGCCGCCAGGGACTGAGTCCAGGTGGGACCCCGTCAGGACGGCCTCCGGGCCCGGCATTCCCCACCACGCCCAGATGTTGGCATTCATGTCCGTGACGATCGTCAGAGCCAACTCGGTGGCCTTCGTGACGAACCATTCCCGCAAGGCCACCTCGTCAGGGCGGAAGCAGAACCGCGAGTAGGAGCCGTCCTCGTTGCGTCCGATCCCGGCAATCTCGTCGAGCAGGGCTGCCGCTGTCCAGGTCGTCATCACTTCACCAATCCGTCGATGAGGGCGTCATCGACCAGGTAGGGCAGGGTGATCTGGGCGTCGTCGTGTTCCTGGTTGAACTCGGTGGCCGTCTCGATGGAGTGGTCGTTGCGGGCCCAGCCGCGTCGGGCCACACCGCACATGACGTCCCACAGCAAGGAGCTGCGGATGACGGCGTCGACCCGCTCGGAACCATCCAGGACCAGCCCGAACCCGCCGTTGATGGCATTGCCGATGCCGGTTCCTCCGCCGTTGTGCAAGGTCACCAGGCTCATGCCGCGAGCGGCATTGCCAGCGAAGCACTGGGTGGCCATGTCCGCCATGACGTTGGACCCGTCCTTGACGTTCGCGGTCTCGCGGAAGGGGGAGTCGGTGCCCGAGACGTCATGGTGATCCCGCCCGAGCATGACCGGTCCGATCTCGCCGTTGCGCACCATCTCGTTGAACCGCAACGCGATGTCCCTACGGCCCTTGGCGTCCTGGTAGAGGATGCGCGCCTGGGTGCCGACGACGAGGTCGTTGGCCTCGGCGTCCCGAATCCAGATGTAGTTGTCGCGATCCTGGCCGCGGCGATTCGGGTCGATGCAGTCCATGGCGGCATGGTCGGTGGCGATGAGGTCCTCGTGCTTGCCCGAAAGACAGACCCAGCGGAAGGGGCCGTAACCGTAGTCGAAGAGCTCGGGTCCCATGATGTCCTCGACGTAGGAGGGCCAGATGAACCCATTTCGGGAGTCCCCGTCCTTGGCGATCTCGGTCACCCCGGACTCGAAGACGGTCGCCATGAAGGCATTGCCGTAGTCGAAGAAGTAGGTGCCACGCTCGGTGAGGGTGCGGATGAGTTCGAAATGCTTGCGCAGGGTCTTGTCGACGCGGCGGGCGTACTCGTCACGGTCACGGGCCAGCAGCTCGGTGCGCTCCTCGAAGGTCAGGCCCTGCGGGCAGTAGCCGCCGTCATAGGCTGCATGGCAGGAGGTCTGGTCGGACAGCAGCGGGATGTCGATGTCGTTGTCAACGGCGTACTGCAGCAGATCGACGATGTTGCCGTGGTAGGCGATCGAGATCGGGGTGCGCTCGTCGATGTGCTCCTTGGCCAGGGCGAACACCTCGTCGAGATCCTCGGAGACGTGACCCACCCAGCCCTGGTCGAGACGGGTCTGGATGCGCGACATGTCGACCTCGGCGATGATTCCGACGGCGTGGGCGATCTCGGCAGCCTTGGGTTGGGCCCCGGACATTCCGCCCAGTCCCGACGACACGAAGAGCACTCCTGAGAGGTCACCGTCAGCGGGGATCCCGAGACGGATGCGCCCGGCGTTGAGGATGGTGTTGAAGGTGCCGTGGACGATGCCCTGCGGGCCGATGTACATCCAGCCGCCGGCAGTCATCTGGCCGTAGTTGGCGACTCCCATCTCCTCACAGATCTCCCAGTCCCTCTGGTTGTCGAAGTGGCCGACCATGAGGGAATTGGTGATGATGACGCGGGGGGACTCCGGGCGGGAGGGAAACAGCCCCAGCGGGTGGCCGCTCATGACGACCAAGGTGGTGTCCTCGGTGAGCTGGGCGAGGTATTTCTTGATGAGTCGGTACTGCAGCCAGTTCTGGCAGACGCTGCCGGTTTCGCCATAGGTGACGAGCTCGTAGGGGTAGAGGGCGACGTCGAAGTCGAGGTTGTTGTCGATCTGCACCTGGAAGGCCTTGCCCTCGGTGCAGCGGCCCTCATACTCGTCGATCGGACGGCCCTTGAGATGACCAGCCGGACGCCAGCGGTAGGCGTAGATGCGGCCGAAGGTGCGAAGTTCCTCGAGGAACTCTGGTGCGGCCTTCTCGTGCAGTTCCGGGGGAAGATAACGCAGGGCATTGCGCAGCGCGATCTTGGTCTGATCAGGGGTGAGGTGGAATCCACGTGAGGGTGCTCGTCGTATGCCGGGCCGGAAGACCGGGTCGGGTGGGAACTCGGCGTCGAGCTTGATCGTCATGGCTGCGGCAGTGCTGTTGTTGTCGTACATCGGTGGTGCCCCCAGATGCATATTCATGTGGGTGTAGTGTCGTCGTGACGAAACGGCACCGGGAGGGGCCACGCGCGATTGCCAGGGCTGGGGCGAATCGCACGTCGGTTTGATCGCCGTGGGTCGTCTCGCCAGTGAGACGTATCGACAGTATCACCATGGGTGGTGCGCAGGGTGAGACGTCGTCAGTTGATCAGGACGACATCATCGGCACGGTTCCTCGTCGTGCGGATGAGCGCAGCATTGCGTTCGTCGGGGCCATTGGCCCACGTCAGGGCATATTCCGGGGGTTTTCCTGCGGCGACGTGTCGTCGGACGAGTCGTTCCATCCGTAGTTGAGGATCGACGTCGACGTACCAGGTCTCGGTGAACAGCGGTGCCAGCAGGGACCACGGCTCCTCGTCGAGGAGGAGATAATTTCCCTCGACGATGACGAGCGGCACCTCGCGTGGTACCGGGATGGCACCCGCGATGGGTTCGCCGAAGCCGTGTTGGTACATCGGGGCATAGACCACCGGCTCGTCGGCAGCGGCCAGGCGACCCACCAAGGACAGGAATCCCCACCCGTCGAAGGTGTCGGGAGCTCCCTTGTGGTCGGCACGGCCGAGCCGTTCGATCTCGGCCTGAGCGAGGTGGAACCCGTCCATGGGGACGACGGCGCATGTCTCGCCCAATTCCTCGCTCAGAAGGTGGGACAGGGTCGTCTTGCCAGCTCCTGGTTCGCCACAGAGTCCGAGCATGCAACGACGCCCGGACCCTGCGAGGGCCCGGGCGCGCGCGATTGCTTGATCCGGGGTCACGTCAGATGGCGCCGTCGAATGACGCCCTCAGATGATGTTGACGAGGTCGCAGACGAAGACCAGCGTCTCACCGCCAGCGATCACGCCGGGAATACCCTGCGGACCGTAGGCGAGGTGGTGGGGGATGACGAGCTTGCGTCGTCCACCAACCTTCATGCCCTGAACGCCTTCATCCCATCCGGGGATCACCTGGCCGAGTCCCAGCTGGAAGGTCAGCGGTTCTCCGCGGTTCCACGAGGAATCGAACTCGCGACCATTGCTCAGGGCCACTCCGACGTAATGCACCTCGACGAGGTTTCCGGCGGAGGCCTCGGGGCCGTCGCCGACCGTGATGTCCTCAATGACGAGGTCTTCGGGGGCGGAATCGGGCAGGGTCACTTCGGGCTTGCTCATGACGACAACCCTACGGGATCAAGGCTTCTCGGGTGATCAACTGACCTGAGCGGCCACATTGGACCGCTCAGGGTGCGAGGATTCAGTCCTCGGCGTCAATCAGCCCAGAGTGGTAGGCCTTGACCAGATTTCGGGGGACCCGCAGGACCTTGCCCTCAACGCGGATCTCAACCAACTGTGTTGGCGTGGTCTTCCACTGGGCTCGCCTATGACGCGTGGTCGAACGGGACTTCTTACGCTTCGGTACTGCCATGGTCTCACCAGCTTGACTTCGTGATTCCGGGGAGTTCGCCGCGGTGGGCCATCTCACGGAAACGGATACGGGACACACCGGCCTTGCCGACATAGCCACGGGGGCGTCCGTCGACTTGGTCACGGTTACGCAGCCGCACGGGGGATGAATCGCGCGGCAGGGTAGACAGTTTACGCGATGCTTCCATGCGTTCGTCCAATGAGGCGGTCGGAGACTTGATGATGGCCTTGAGTTCGGCGCGTCGTTCCGCGTACTGGGCGACCAACTTCTCGCGCTTCTTCTGGGCGACGATCTTGGATTTCTTGGCCATCAGCGGGTCTCCTTGAACTCGACGTGGCGACGCACGATGGGGTCGAACTTCTTGAGGACGAGACGGTCCGGGGTGTTGCGTCGGTTCTTGCGGGTGACGTAGGTGTAGCCGGTTCCGGCTGTCGACCGCAGCTTGATGATGGGGCGTAGTTGTGTGGACTTCTTGGCCATCAGATCTTCTCTCCTCGAGCGAGCATTTCGGCGATGACGACGTCGACGCCACGGCGATCAATCTCTTTCATCGCCTTCGGGGTCAGGGTCAGGGTGACTTTTCTGCCCAACGACGGCACCCAGTAGCGCTTCTTCTGGATGTTGGGATTCCAGCGGCGCTTCGTGTGGCGTTGGGAGTGCGAGACGTTGTTACCGAATCCTGGCTTGGTGCCGCGGACCTGGCAGCGTCGTGACATGGGTATCTCCTGTGATGGTTTGCACGTGAGAATCATTATCATATACTGATCCTGACGAGATGTGAACTCGTCGTTTGGACAGGCACGCGCCAAGGCCGGAAGGAAACCGATGAAACAAGGCATCCACCCCGACTACCACCCCGTGGTCTTCAGGGACATCTCGGCGAACATGACCTTTTTGACGAGGTCCACCGCCACCAGTTCCAAGGAGATTGAGTGGGAGGACGGGAACACCTACCCGGTCATCGACGTCGACATCACGTCGGCCAGTCATCCCTTCTACACAGGCAAGGCCAAGATCGTCGACACCGCTGGGCGCGTCGAGAAGTTCAATCGCCGCTACGGCAAGAAGTGAGACCGCGGGGTCGCGCACAATGCGTATCCCGGAATGAACGACGAACAACGAGTTGGAACTGGGGGGTGATTCATTGACTCGCTGACGACGCAGGTCGACCTGGACCCGATCGGCAGTGAAGAGTGTGCCGTTGCTGATCGATGTGCCGACTGATCCCTGGCATCCGTCCGGTCCCTGAACGCGGCACCCGTCACCCTGGTGATCTTCGGGGTGGCGGGTGCCGCGCGTTGTCAGCAGGTTGGTGGATCAGGCTGCCAGGATCCAGGATCAGTCGAACTTGCGGAAGACGGGGATGTCTGAGGAGGACACCTCGTCGCAGTACTCCCAGCCTTCATGGAAGTCAGTGAGTGCCTTGACCGTGCGCACACGGTTACGGATCATCCATCCGGCCATGAGGCCGCGGGCCGTCTTGGCGGTGAAGGAGATAACCTTCCAACGTCCTTGACGGTCCCGGGACTCGAAGCGCGGGGAGATGATCTTCGCGTCGATCCCCGCGACGGCCTGGAAATACTCGGCCGAGGCCAGATTGACGATGACCTTCGGGCCGGGGGACTCCTGGAGGTCGGCGGAGACGAGATCACGGAGCTGGTCTCCCCACCAACTCACCAAGGTGTTGCCGCGGTGGGTACGCAGGGCGGTGCCCATCTCGAGGCGGTAGGGCTGGATGCGGTCGAGGGGACGGAGGACGCCATAGAGACCGGACAGGATGCGTAGTGACTTCTGGGCCTCGGTCCAGTCGCGGGTGTCGAAGGACTGCGGGTCCATGCCTCGGTAGACGGCCCCGTCGAAGGTGACGCCGGCGGGACGCGCGGTCTCGGGGGTGCCCGGCTGGAAGTCGCGGTAGCGCTCGACGTTGAGGGTGGCGATTTCTTCGGAGACCCCCATGAGTTTGCGCAGGTCAGCAACCGATTTGCCGGACATGATCTCGGCGAGCTTGGCGGTCTCGTCGAGCAGGCGAGGCTCGGTGGGCTGGTTCCTTGGGGTGGGGCTCTCGAGGTCCAGCGACTTGGCGGGGGAGATGAGGGTCAGCACCCGGACAGCCTAGCCGGGCGGCGATATCCGGAGGCGTCGACGAACTCTGTCAAGGAATTGGCGTCGGCGGTGCCGTTGGGTTTCGGGGGCCAGGGCGTGGCAGATCTCGGTGGATTTTTTGGGGGGATTCTCGGCGTTCCGAGGCGTCTCGGGGTGTCGCGGGGCGTCGTGGGGTGAGCCGGCGCTGCTAGTTGCGCCACCTCTGCCCAGCTGCGCCATCCCTGAGCACCTGCGCCCCAAAGCCGCCGTCCAGCTGCGCCATGTACGTGCAGTTGCGCCAGAAAATGGCGCCGTCATCGTCGTTCCCCCGGCCTCTGAAGGCCAGTTGCGCCTGTTTTGTGCAGTTGCGCCGTGTATGCGCGGCGCAACTGCACACTTATGGCGCAGGTAGACGACGTAGGGGTGGCGCGGGGGACGGAGGGCAACTCGCAGACGGCCGGCGGCATGGATGCCACGGCGGGCTGAGGCGCAGGCGGCATATGCGGGCGCAGCTGGGCAGAGGTGGCGCAACTGCATAAAACCGGCGCAGCTGTACCGAACAGGCGCAGCTGGCAGATAGCGGCGCGCTACCCGTCCCCGTCTCTGAGGCAGGCGTCCTCCGGCCGCCAGGAAAAGCCCATGGCGACGAGGACATCGCCACGTCCAGGCAGTTCTTGGCAACTGCGTGTCGTAGCCCGGGTGGCTGACCCAGTCAACGGACAACTAGGCGGTCAGGTCACCGGGTTTGACGTCGTCCGAGGCCTTCTCGAAGATCTCCGCGAAATGGCATCGGCAGGCATGCTCCTCTTGTCCATCGGCGTGCATGTTCAAGGAGGTCTCTTTCTCCGAACACAGCGGCTGAGCCCGCCAGCACCGCGTGTGGAAGCGGCAGCCGGTCGGCGGATTGGCGGGGGAGGGCACATCTCCGTGCAACAGGATCTGATGCCGCTGCCCGCGCAAGGACGGGTCGGGTACCGGAACTGCCGACAGCAAGGCCTGGGTATACGGATGGGTGGAGCGCTCGTAGATCTGCTCCTCGTCACCCATCTCCATGATCCGCCCGAGGTACATCACGGCCACCCGGTCGGAGATGTGACGCACCACCGATAGGTCGTGGGCGATGAAGATATAGGCCATTCCCAACTCCCTCTGCAGCTTCTGCAACAGGTTGACGACCTGGGCCTGCACCGAGACGTCCAGAGCCGACACTGGCTCGTCACACACCAGTACCTTGGGCTGCAGCGCGATGCCGCGGGCAATACCGATGCGTTGACGCTGGCCCCCGGAGAACTCGTGCGGATAGCGGTTGATGTGCTCGGGGTTGAGGCCGACGACGTCCAGCAGTTCCTTGACCCTCTCGGTCCTCTTGCCGCGCGGAACGGCGTCAGGGTGGATGCGGAAGGGCTCGCTGACGATGTCTCCGACCGTCATACGCGGATCCAACGAGGTGTACGGATCTTGGAAGACGATCTGGATGTCACGGCGCAGCTTGCGCATCTCCGATCCCCTGAGGTGGGTGGCGTCACGCCCCTCGAAGGTGATCGTCCCGGAGGTCGGTGGCTCGAGGGCCACCAACAGCCGTCCCAGGGTGGACTTTCCGCAGCCGGACTCCCCGACGACACCGAGGGTCTCGCCGGGGTAGAGATCGAAGCTCACACCGTCGACGGCCTTGACATGGCCGACGGTGTGACGCACCACCCCGGACTTCAGCGGGTAATGCTTGGTGAGGTCGCGCACCGACAGGATCGGTTCGCGTCGACGTGGCGTCGACGAGGTGGCGTCGTCCCGGTCGACGACGGTGACGTCGGCACGACTCGCCCCGGCGTTCTGCGCCGCTCCGGTCGAATCGACGTCGTCGGGGCTGATCGGGTTGACGTTGTCAGGCTCGCTCACGGTGGAGCACCTCCTCGGTGTGGTGGCAGGCAGCCCAACGTCCGGGCTCGACCTCGACGAACTTCGGTGCACCGCCAGCGCGGCATTCGTCGGTGGCCCAGCGGCAACGTGGGTGGAAGGAACACCCCGACGGCAGACTCGTCAGGGATGGCGGCAGGCCGCCGATGGCATACAACTCGCTGCCCCTCTGGTCCAGACGCGGAATCGAGTCCAGCAAACCCACGGTGTACGGGTGAGCCGGGTTGTCATAGAGACGGTGGACGTCAGCATGCTCGACGAACCGGCCGCAGTACATCACCGCGATGTCGTCAGCCACGTCCGCCACGACGCCGAGGTCGTGAGTGATGAGGATCAGACCCATGCCGGACTCGTCCTGGAGCTCCTTGAGCAGGGTCATGATCTGTGCCTGGACGGTGACGTCGAGGGCAGTCGTCGGTTCATCGGCGATGAGCACCCACGGGTTGAGCGCGATGGCCATCGCGATCATGATGCGCTGACGCATACCGCCGGAGAATTGGTGCGGGTAGTTGCCGGCGCGCTCCTTGGCCGCCGGAATGTGCACCCTCTCCATGAGGCGGATGGCCTCGGACATCGAGTCGGAGCGGTTCATACCGCGGTGAATACGGAACATCTCGGCGATCTGCCACCCGACCGGGAAAACCGGATTCAGTGACGACAAGGCGTCCTGGAAGATCATCGAGATGTGCTCGCCGCGGATCTGACGACGCTTCTTTTCGGGCATCGTCAGCAGGTCAACCCCGCAGTACTCGATCTTTCCGCCGGTGATCTTGGCCGGAGGGGAGTCGAGGATTCCCATGATCGCCTGGGCCGTCACGGACTTGCCCGACCCGGACTCGCCGAGAATCGCGAGGGTTTCCCGTTCGGACAGGGTGAAGCTCGTGCCGTTGATGGCCTTGGCGACACCGTCTCGGGTGCGGAACTCCACGTGTAAGTCGTCGACGTTGAGAAGCAGCCCGTCGACCGGCTCCAGGTGAAGACGGGCGCTGGTGAGTGTCTTTCGTGCCATGTCGAAACCTCAGTGCTGTTTGGGGTCGAAGGCGTCCTGTGCCGCCTCGCCGAGGAAGATGAATGCCAGCACCGCCAGAGACAGGAACAGCGACGGGAACAGCAGCATGAAGGGCGCCGATCGGACGTAGCCCAGACCCGAGGCGTCGGAAATCGACACACCCCACGAGATGGCCGGTTCCTGCAGACCGATGCCCAGATAGCTCAGCGTCGCCTCGATGGCGATGTAGGCGCCCAGGTTGATGGTGGCCACCACGATGACCGGGGCAATGGCATTGGGCAGGATGTGCTGACGGATGATCCGCCACGACGAGGCACCCAACGCCCGAGCGGCCTGGATGTAATCGTGGGGCAGAACCTGCAAGACCGACGACCTCATGAGTCGAGCCAACGACGGCCAACCCAGGATCACGATGGCTCCCACCACTTTGAGCACCATGACGAGATACGGAGTGCCCGGCTCATTGGGGAAGGTGTACAGAATGATGATGCCGCCGAGCAACAGTGGGATGGCGTAGAAGACGTCACCAGTCCGGCTCAGCAGAGTGTCGAGCCAGCCGCCCCGGAACCCGGCGATCAAGCCGATGAAGGCGCCAAGGAGGGTCGTCCCCAAGGTGGCGAGCACGCCGACGAGGATCGACGATCTGGCTCCGTAGACGGTCCGGGCGTAGACGTCACACCCCTGGATATCAGTGCCGAACCAGTGCACACCGGAGGGGATGTGACGAGCGGCTGACAAGTTGCAGTCGGTGGGATTCTTCGAGGTGAAGATTGCCGGCACGGCCGCCATCAACAAGAAGATGACGATGAGGGTCACCGAGATCCAGAACAGCGGATTGCTCTTGAGGGAGTCCCAGGCGTCATTCCACACCGAGCGTGGCTTGGAGTTGCCGAGGACGTCGTTCTCGCGGGGGGCGGCAATCGGCTCGGCCAGGGCCTCTGGGCCGCCGGCCCCCAGCGGGGAATCGGGAAGGTTCGTGCGTGGTTCAGTCATGGCTGATCCTCGGGTCGAGCACCCCGTACAGCAGGTCGACGAGGAGGTTTGCTAACAAATACACCAACACCAGGCAGGTCACCGACCCGACCACCGAGACGCCGTCGCGCTGGTTGATCGATCGATACACATAGTTGCCGATTCCATTGATGTTGAAGATCCGCTCGGTGACGATCGCACCACCCATGAGGGCGCCGAAGTCGTATCCGATGAACGTGATGACGGGGATGAGTGAGTTGCGCAAGGTGTGCACGTTGACGATGCGGCCCGGCGACATGCCCTTGGCCTTGGCGGTGCGCACGTAGTCGGCTCGCTGATTCTCCAGCAGGTTCGACCTCGTCAGACGCGCCACATAGGCCACCGACAACGCTCCCAGCACCAGGCCCGGCAAGATGAGCTCACCCCACGATCCGTCGCCGGCCGTCACCGGGAACCACCCGAGTCGCAGGCCGAAGATGAGCTGGGCCAGCGAACCGATGACGAAGATCGGGATGGAGATGACGATCAGGGAGGACACGAGGACGAAGTAGTCGACGAACTTGCCGCGTCGCACACCGGCCCATACACCGGCCAGGATGCCGACGATGATCTCGATGAGCACGGCGATGAGAGCCAGCTTGATCGTCACGGGGTAGCGAGCACCGAGCTCGGAGACGACGGTGTTGCCGTAGTAGTCAACGCCGAGATCGCCGTGCAACAGCTTCGACAAGTACAGGCCGTACTGGACGAGGAGTGGCTTGTCGAGGTTGTACTCGGCTCGGAAGGCCGCGACATAGGCGGGCGGACAAGGACGTTCACCACATCGACCGGCCGTCGGGTCGCCCGGCAAGGCGAAGACCAGACAGAAGATGATGAACGTCGTCCCGATGAGCACCGGGATCATCTGAAGTGTGCGTCTGACGATATATCTGAACATGGTGTTCCTCACGACACCGTCGGTCCGCTGGGCAACTTCAGCGGACCGACGGATGCGTCATCAGGGATGGATCACTTCACGCTGACCGACTGAAGGTCAATCGAGCCGAACGGAGTGAGCTTGACGTTGGCGACTTTGTCCGACCACGCGAACGGGATCGAGGTCGTCCACAGCGGGACGGTCGGCGGGGTGTCCGCCAGCATCTTCTCGGCCTCCTGGTAGAGCTTGTTGGCCTGCTGGGAGTCCGTAGCGGCAGCGGCTTCCTTGAGCTTGGCGTCGAAGGCCTTGTTCGAGTAGTCGTTGTCGTTGCTGGAGGCGCCGGTGGCGTACATCGGCGTCAGGAAGTTCTCGATGGACGGGTAGTCCATCTGCCATCCGGTACGGAAGAAGCCGTCGACGGACCGCTTGTTGACCATGTCGCGCAGGGTCTTGAAATCCGGGGTGACCTTGAGCTGGCACTTCAGACCGAGGTCGTTCTTCCATCCGTTGCAGATGGCTTGCGACCAGGCCTTGTGGTCGCCGTCACCGTTGACCGCAATGGTCAGCACGCCCTTGTACCCGCCGGACTTCTTGTAGAGTTCGAGAGCCTTGTCTTTGTCGTACTTGCACATCTCGCCGCACTGGTCCTTCTTGTACCCATCGACCACGGGGGAGACCCAGCCGTCGGCGGGGGTGCGGGAGCTGGCGAAAATCTGCTTGGTGATCGTTTCGCGGTCGATGTCCATGGCAAGGGCCTTGACGAGGTCCTTGTTGTCGGCCAGCTGCTTGTCCTTGCCGGAGTAGGTCAGGGTTTGGGTGACACCGGACTGACGGATGCCCCAACGGTTGGCCAGGTCGTTCTTCCACTGGTCGTTGGTGAGCTGGTCGGTCGGGATGAGGTCGTTGACGTCGAGGTGGTTGGCGACGGTGTCGTTGTAGGCCGGGCTAGCGTCGTTGTAGATCTTGAAGGTGACCTTGTCGACGTGGCCCTTGTACTTGCCGGCGTAGTGGTCGTTCTTCGAGACGGTGATGGCCGTGGCCGTGTTCTCAGTGACCTTGTACGGTCCGGCGCTGATCGGCATCTTCTCCCACTTCTTGGCGGTCGGATCTTTGAGGAAGGCATCCGGCAGCGGGGCGAAGGCGGTGTAGCCCAGACGCACCTCGAGGTTCGAGACCTTCCCGGTGGTCTTGATGGTGAGGGTGTGGTCGTCGACGACCTTGAGGCCGCTCATCGTCGTGGACTTCGGCTTGGTCTTGCAGGCTTCATCGTCACACTGCTCGTCGGCGTAGCCCTCGATCGGCTCGAAGAAGTAGCCGGACTGCTGGGCGTTCGGGCCGTAGGCAGCCCAGTTCCAGCCGTCGACGAAGTTCTTGGCCTTGACCTCGGTGCCGTCGGAGAACTTGTATCCAGGCTTGATCTTGACGGTGAAGTTCTGGTTGTCCTTGGTCTCGATGGACTCGGCGATGTCCATCTCCGGCTTGGCGGTGTCGGAGTTGTAGTGGATGAGACGAGCGGTGACGGCGTCGAGGACGTTTCCGCCGCAGGTCTCGTTGGTGTTGGACGGTATGAGCGGATTCTGCGGGGTGCAGCCGCGAACGGTGATCGAACCCCCATCCTTGGCGGGGGCGCTGTTGTTGCTGCCTCCCGTCGCCGACGAACCAGCGGCCGAGTCATCCTTGGCCGCAACGTCCTCGCCACAAGCTGACAATGCCATCAAGCCTGCGAGGGACAGCGCAATGAGTGGGCTCATTCGACGCATGGTGCCTCCTTCTCACGTCTCGTCGGCGGTTTCCCGACGATCCCAGGTTGTTCGGGACACCATGCCACCCGTGAGACCCATTCAGCGCTCGTCTCATGACGGTGAGACGACATCGTGACCAAATTGAAACATTGGCAGAGTCGTCCTCATAAGTGGACGCGAGTCTCTCGATGCGGCGAGAGTGGGGCCTATGGACCGCTGTCTGACGCGGTCTCCTCCCTCGCCGTGCCGCCAGAATGGACGTGGGAGACGTAGTAAGGGCCCCCACCCGAGGGTGAGGGCCCTTACTACGAAGCTGGTGTGAGGATCAGGCGACCTCGTCGACCAGCGCCTTGGTGAAGACCGGGAGGTCATTGGGGTTACGCGAGGTGATGAGCACCCAGTCGTTGCCCGGGCAGCGGACGAGCTCCTCGTCCACCCAGTTGGCCCCGGCGTTCTGAAGATCCGGACGGATCGAGATGTACGAAGTCATCTTCTTGCCCTTGGTCACGTCGGCGTCAATGAGCACCCACGGGCCGTGGCAGATCGCTCCGACCGGCTTGCCGGCCGACGAGAACTCCTTGACCAGACGACGTCCGTCCTCGTCGACACGCAGGGTGTCCGCATTGACGGTGCCACCAGGGATGACGAGCAGGTCGTAGTCGGCCGCCTTGACGTCAGCCAGCTTGGAGTCGGCGTCAACCTTGGACGCCCAATCCTTGTCGCCGGTGACGGTCTGGATGGCGTCACCGCTGTTGGAGGCGACGGTCACCTCGATGCCAGCCTTCTTGAGGGCGTTGATGGGCTCGACGATCTCGGCCTCTTCGACACCGAAGTCGGTGACGGCGATAAGTGCGCGTGCAGTCATTGTGCGTCCTCCTTCAGTCGCGTTCACTGAGGACAACAGTCTGGGAGGGCGAAGTATTCCGGGGGCTCGACAACAGACGTGTGCTCTTGGTGTGCGGCGCGTGTGGTGGGGGAGTCAACCACACGCGTGACCGGCCCATAGGCGGTGGGGCCTGGGGCGTTGTGCGATACCCAGGGCCATGAGGTGACGTGCGCGTTCACAGATGGCCTCGTGTGAAATACGGTTCGCGGATGATCCCATCAAGTCACGGCGACGAGCATCCCGCGATCGGCAGATGGGAGGCGATACGTCCTGACGATCACTGTCAGAAAAGAGAACCGGATGGTCGGGGTGACAGGATTTGAACCTGCGACCTCTTCGTCCCGAACGAAGCGCGCTACCAAGCTGCGCCACACCCCGCGACCACGGTCAGCCTCCTCAACAGGAGGACCGACGAATACTTTAACGCAGCTTGATTGAAAGCGCCAAGCCGACCCTCGTCATGCCCGTGGGACGAGCGTCAGGAGCGTCACTTCCGGTCGGCAGAATGTCCGGTACGGGGCGAAAGGAGAGGACCCCACTCCGGCTGAGACATGAAGCCATCCGGTGCGTCCACCGCTGCTGTGCTGTGACAATCCCTGGACACGGTCCGTGTCGAGATCACAGTTGGTGATGATGGCGCCCTTGACAGGAAGACACACCTGTCCGCCATGGGTGTGGCCTGCGAACACGATGTCCATGCCGTCGCCGACCATGGCGTCGAGGATCTTGAGGTAGGGCGCATGGGTGACGCCGATGTTGAGGTCTGCATCGCCGTCTGCAGGTCCAGCGACCTTCTCGTAATGGTCATGGTCGTGGTGGGCGTCGTCAGTACCGCGGAAGGCCAGCCGATGACCAGCCACCTCCAACGTTCCCGACTTGTCGTTGAGGTCCAGCCACCCAGCCGAGATGAGCGCCGTCCTCAACTCATCGTGAGGCAACTCCGGTGCGGGTGCCTTCGGGGCGTGCGAACGTCCCAACGTCAGATAGGAGAACGGGTTCTTGAAAGCCGGCACCAGGTAGTCGTTCGACCCGAAAACGAAGACTCCCGGACGCTTCAAGAGTCCTGCCATGTCGTCAAGGAGGGGCTGCAGGGAGTCAGCCGAGCAAAAGTTGTCCCCGGTGTCGATGACGAGGTCCGGCTCGAGGTCGACCAACCCACGGATGAACTCTCGCTTGGCCTTCTGGCGAGCCAGCATGTGGAAGTCCGAGATGTGCAGCACCCGAAGCGGTGAACTGCCGGGCTCCAGCACCGGCACCTCGACACGGCGCACCACGAACCGATGGGCCTCCACGACCCCATAGGCCAGGCCGGCGACGCCGACTCCAACCAACCCGGCGGCCGCCTTCATGAACGCCTTCATGTCAGCGAGGCCTCGTCGTGCCAGGTGGGTTTTGCTGGCCGCCACCATGTCCTCGGCCAGCGTTGCCACCGGTGTTGCTTTCGGGCTGATTCTGAGCGCTCGGCGCGTTCTGCTGATTCCCAGGCTGGTCGTCGCCCGGGTCGTTCGGCTGATGTTGTTGCGGTGGCAACGGAGCATAGGTCGGCTCGGGCTCGGGTTCGGGACCCTTCGAGATCTTGAGCACGACTGCTGCTCCGGAGCGAGCCGACCCTTCCGGGTCGGTGCCGAGATAGGTGCCGGGCTCGGAGTCGTCCCAGACGTGCCACACCTTTGTCCGGAATCCGGCCTTGCGAATGGCGGCCCTCGCCTGCGAGTAGGTCATGCCGTCAGTCTTCGGAATCTTGATGAGTTTGCCGAAGCGGGTCTCGTCGGTGGGCGACACGAAATCTGTCCTGGGCTTGTCCTTGAGTGCGCCTGCCATAGCGGCGCGATAGATCTTGCCGGCGTCGCTACCACCGGAACCATTGAGGTACACCCCGGTGGAGGTTCGGATTCCTCTGATGGAACGCGACCTGTCCCCGCGGAAGTAGGCGTTTCCGCCGTCAGCAGCGATCATCGCCACGCCAGCGGCCTGCGGGGTGTAGCCGTCGAACCACGCGGCCTCGTGGGCGTCGGTGGTACCGGTCTTGCCAGCCTGCGGATATCCGCCGGGGATGGTTGCGGGGATACCAGTGCCGTTCATGACCTCCTTCAGCACCGAGTTGACGCCGTCGGCGACCTTCTGCGGCATGACCCGCTTGCAGTTGCCGGTCGGCACCTTGATGGCAGAGCCGTTACGGTTCTTGATCGATTTGAGGATGATCGGATCGCACCGGACACCTCGAGACGCGAAGGTTGCGTAGGCCGTGGCCATCGACAGCGGCGAGACATAGGCGGTACCCAGGGTGAACGAGGGGACGTTCTGGAAGGCGGTCACGATGTCCTTGCCGCTGGAGAGCTTGACTCCTGCGTTCTGGGTCATCTTGGTGACGTCACACAGGCCGACGTCCTGTTCCAACTGGACGAAGTAGGTGTTGACCGACCACTGGGCGGCCTCGCGCATACCGATGTCCCAGGAATGGCCGTCAGCGTTCTTGACGCGGAAGGGTCCTGATTTGAAGGCACCCTTGCAGTTGGTGAACCTCTCACCGGTGAAATCCATCGGGGAGGAGGCGACGTAGTGCTTGTTGATCGGCACACCGGAGGCCAGGGCCGCTGCCGCCGTGAAGGCCTTGAACGTTGAGCCTGCCTGGAACCCGGTGGCACCACCCATCGAGGCGGGAGCCATGTAGTTGTAATAGGTTTGGCCGGATTTCGCGCCCATGACAGGACGCGACTGGGCCATCGCCAGGAGCAAGCCGGTGCCAGGCTGGATGATCGCGGTTCCGGCGAGAACTGGATCCTTCGGGCCGACGACGTCGGAAACAGCCTTCTGGGCAGCGTCTTGGACCTTCGGGTCGATATTCGTCTGGATCGTCAGTCCGCCACGCTTGACCATCTTGGCTCGCTCGGAGGGGTTCTTGCCCAGGCTCGGCATCTGCAGCAGGCTCCGGTAGGCGTAGTCGCAGATGAACGGATACTTTGAGGAGATGCAGCCGTTCTTCGGGTAGACGACCTTCGACTTGTCGAAGATGACCGCCTCCGCCTTACGGGCCTGGTCAGTGGTGATGAGGTTGAGTTGAGCCATGCGGCCAAGCACGATGTTCCGGCGGTTCATGGCGGCCTCAGGATGGTTCACCGGGTCATAGGCGACTGGGTTCTGCACCAGGCCGGCGAGCATCGCCGACTGTGCGAGGTCGAGGTTGGCGGCCGTCGTCCCGAAGTAGTGACGGGCCGCGGACTCGACGCCGTATGCGCCGTCACCGTAATAGGCGATGTTGAGGTACCGCTCCAGGATTTGCTTCTTGGAGAGCTTCTTCTCCATCGCCACCGCGTAGCGCAGTTCCTGTACCTTTCGGGTGATCGTCGGCTCCTGGGCAGCTTGCGCGCCCGCCTCGTTGCCAGCTGCGACGGCGGCCTCGATGCGGATCTGCTTGACGTACTGCTGGGTCAGGGTCGAACCGCCCTGACGAGCTGATCCGGCGACATTGCCCACCAGGGCTCGCGCGGTGCCCTTGAGATCGATCGCGCCATGGGAGAAGAAGCGGTTGTCCTCAATGGCCACCTGGGCGGTCTGCATCTCCTTGGAGATCTTCGACAACGGGACGTACTCGCGGTTCTCGTCGTAGAAGGTGGCCAGTACCGACCCATCTGCCATGAGGATGTGGGACTTCTGGGCCTGCGGGGTACTCATCAATTCCGCAGGCAGGTCGTCCATGCTGTCAGCCACCATCGTCGCGGTGCCACCGGTCAGAGCAGCGACGGGCACGACGAATCCGGCTACCAGCAATCCGGCCAGGATGCTGACGATTCCGAACATGGCCAAGGGGTAAAGCTTGCCGTGCCTGTCTGAGCGCATGGTCCCAAGGATACGTGAGGGTCCGGACATACCCGAGCGGCACAGGCCGTGGCGGTGGTGTTGACGATGTGGTGAGGCTGTGAATTGTGACGTTGCGGACTGCATTGGAGGGGGGCTTGGGATGCGATGCCGCCTCGATGCCGCTCCACAGGCCGGTCCTTCGCTGGTTTACCCCTGTGCTCCTACTATCGTGGCAGTCGCGCCTGACGGTCCCGGTCGCGTCACGGTGGTCCAGCAGCAGGCCGGGGCGCTCCCGTCCTGACCACGGAGGGGTCGCTATCTGAGGCCGGTTAGACTTTGGTCTGCCGAGCCTGGCAGGAGGGTTGATGACGCGAGTCGTCCAGAAATTCGGTGGGTCCTCGGTGGCCGACGCCGCATCGATCAAGCGCGTGGCGCGTCGGGTTGCCGCAACCAAACAGGCTGGTAATGACGTCGTCGTCGTCATCTCCGCCATGGGTGACACCACTGACGATCTCATGGATCTGGCCCTTGAGGTTTCCCCCCAGCCGGCTCCGCGAGAGCTCGACATGCTCCTGACGACCGGTGAGCGTCAGTCCGCTGCGTTGCTGGCCATGGCCCTGTCCGACCTGGGCATCCCGGCCCGCTCGTACACCGGCTCCCAGGCTGGTGTTATCACGACTGCTGCCCATGGCAATGCCCGCATCATCGACATCACTCCTGGACGCATCGAGAAGTCCTTGGAAGCCGGTGACGTCGTCATCGTCGCGGGATTCCAGGGTGTTTCGCAGACGACGAAGGACGTCACCACTCTCGGGCGTGGAGCCTCCGACACCACCGCGGTCGCGCTCGCGAGCTCGCTGGGTGCCGATTTCTGCGAGATCTACTCCGACGTCGACGGAGTGTTCACCGCCGACCCGCGCATCATCACGGGGGCTCGTCGCATCCCCGAGATTTCCTACGAGGAGATGCTCGAGATGGCCGCCTGTGGCGCGAAGATTCTTCACCTGCGTTGCGTCGAGTACGCCCGCCGTGAGGACGTGCCGGTTCACGTGCGCTCCTCGTTCTCCGACAAACCCGGCACCTGGGTCAAGGACCTTGCCGACATCACGAAGGGATCTGACATGGAAGAGGCCATCATCTCGGGTGTGGCCCACGACCGCTCGGAGGCCAAGATCACCGTCGCCGGGATCCCCGACGCGGTGGGGCGGGCTGCCCAGATCTTTGACATCGTCGCGCGCGCCGACATCAACATCGACATGATCGTCCAGAACGCCTCGCGAGTGATGAACGGTCGCACCGACCTGTCCTTCACCCTGCCGATGAGCGATGGCCCGACCGCCGTCCATGCGCTGACGGCTGCCAAGGATGAGATCGGGTACGAGCAGATTCTCTACAACGATCAGATCGGCAAGGTGTCCGTGGTCGGCGTGGGTATGAGGTCCCACCCCGGCGTCACCTCGACCTTCTTCCGTGCCTTGGCCGACTCCGGTATCAACCTGCAGATGATCTCGACCTCCGAAATTCGGATCTCGGTGGTCGTCGATGCCGATCAGGTCGACGAGGCCGTTCGTGTCGCCCACACTGCTTTCGGACTGGACGCTGAGGGTGAAGCCGTCGTCTATGCCGGGACCGGCCGCTGAGGCGACGATGCCCAAACCCCACGACGACGTTTACGACCTCCTCCACCTTCCGGAGGCAGCCCCGCCGGTCGACGTCTACGACAGTCTCGACATCGACGCCGTCACCTTCGGTGCCGATGTCTCGCCCCGCGCGCTGACCCATCTGGACGCCGGTGAGGACGTCGATCGCACTCGGGCCATTCCTCGGATCGACGCCCAGGTTCGACCTGCCACCGGCAATGCCCCCGCCGAGGGGTCGCTGCGTCGCGCCAGCATGGTGATGGCGGCCGGAACGATGGTCTCGCGAGTCCTCGGATTCGTGCGTACTTACCTGCTCACCGTCATCGCCGCTGGTACCTCACTGGCTCTTGACGCCTTCCAGGCCGCCAACACACTGCCGAATGTGGTGTTCATCCTGCTCAGCGCAGGAGTTCTCAACGCCATCCTCATTCCGCAGATCACCAAGGCGATGAAGCAGCCCGACGGTGGCCAGGAGTTCGTCGACCGATTGCTGACGGTGTCATTCGCGTCGGTCCTCGTCGTCACGGTGTTGGCAACTGTGGCCTCGCCGTGGCTGCTGGATCTCTACTTCTCCTCCAGCGGGGCGACTCGTCACCTGACGGTCTTCTTCGGCTTCATCTGTATGCCGCAGATCTTCTTCTACGGCCTTTACGCGATCCTCGGGCAGGTCCTCAACGCGCGTAACCAGTTCGCCGCGTTCATGTGGAGCCCGGTGCTGGCGAATGTGGTGCAGATCGCTGGTCTGGTGTGGTTCTTGGTGCAGTTTGGTGCTCACCCGGATCCGACCACCTGGACGTCGGAGATGGTCTGGGTGCTGGCTGGTACGACGACCCTGGGCATCGTCATTCAAGGGTTGTTCCTCATCATCCCGTTGCACCGCGGTGGTTTCCGCTGGCGGCCTCGCTGGGGTGTTCGTGGCTACGGGCTGGGAGCGGCCGCTCGTATCACAGTGTGGACCTTCACAGCACTGGTGATCGCCCAGCTCGCCGGCATCATCATGAAGAAGATGCTGTCCCATGTGCGCTTGGTGCACCCCGAGGTGTCGTCGTCGATCAGTGCCTACGACAACGCCTTCCTCATCTTCATGCTGCCGCAGAGCTTCATCACGACGTCGATTCTCACCGCTCTGTTCCCGCGGATGAGCCGGGCCAACGCCGACGGCGATGACAGCGCTATGAGGAAGTTGCTGCGTCAGGGCCTGGAGACCCCAGCCCTGGCCATCATCCCGTGTTCCCTGGCCATGGTGGCGTTGGCTCGTCCGGGCGTTCAGACGATCTTCTCCCTGAAGAACGGTCAGGTCGACGCCCTTGCCTGGGCCGTTGCCATCATGGGCCTTGGCCTGTTGCCATTTGGGGTGGCAACCCTCCAGCAGCGCTACTGCTTCGCGCGTGAGGACGGCAAGCTCAACCTCATCATGCAGTCGATCACCACCGGCACCCAGCTTGGGGTGCTGGTTACGATGTTCGTCCTCCCCCCAGAGTTCGCCCTCCTCGTCGTCGCTGCTGCCCAGACCATCGCCAGCACCGTTGGAGCCGCGGCGTGGTTGTTCGTCGCATCACGACAGCTCGGTGGCCTCGGCATGGGGAAGGTCAACCGGCTGTGGATCAAGCTGATCGTGGCCTCGCTGGTCGCCGCCGTGCCGACCTTCTTCGCCGGTCACGCCATTGACGCCGCCGGGAACGGGGCCTGGATGGGGCACGCCGGTGGAACCTTCGTCGGTGGGGTGCTCTTCGTCGCGATCTTCCTGGTCATGGCGAAGCTGCTGTGCATCGACGAGGTCATGGGTCTGGTGCGCCCCATGGTCCGAAAGGTGGCGCGGCGCGGCTGACTGACCCGACGGGCACCGGGCTGGGAGCATCGACCGGGTTCGTGGTTTCCTTGATCAGGAAGCTTCGCAGCCGATTCCGCTCTGGTTGACGGCAGTGCCGCGGCAGTAGGTCTTGCCGGCCTCCAGGCCACCGGTGTTGACCGTCAGCTCGGAGACGGTGACGAGGGTCATGCCCTTCTTGCGCAGGGCGTCGATGAGGCCGCTGGTGGCGTCAGCCGTCGAGGAATACGTGTCGTGAAGCACGATGATCGGCTGGGTGTACGTGGTCGCATATTCGGTCACGGTCTTGATGATCCTGGCCGCGTCGCGGTCCTTCCAGTCGTTGGAGTCTGCAGTCCAGTTGATCATTGCCAGATTGTGCTTGGCCATGGTTGCGTCGACGTTCTCGTTGTGCGCGCCGTAGGGAGGACGGAAGAGCATCGTCGGACGACCGGTGAGCTTGCTGAGGACGGTTGCCGCGTCAGTGATCTCGGAGGCTCTTCCCTTGGGACCGAGCTTCGTCAGGGTCTGGTTGCTCGTCGAGTGGCTGCCGACCTCAAAACCTGAACCGGCAAGGAGCTTGGTGGTGTCCGGGTGCGCGTCGACGTTGGTTCCCAGTTGGAAGAAGGTGGCTGTCGCCTTCGCTGACGACAAGCTGTTCGCGACCTTGTCCGTGGCGTCGGCGGGGCCGTCGTCGTAGGTCAGTGCGACGCACTTCTCGACGATGCAGTCGACGCCGATCGCCGTCGAAGGATGCGTGGGCTTACCGGTCGACTTGGTGCCCGGGCCGCCCGGAAGGGGTTTGGTGTTGGGGGAATCCGCCGGCTTCGGGCTGGTCTTGAGCTTGGCGAACCAGGTCACGTCCGCGGACGCCGTGCCGGTGAAGGGGGTCGGGTGCAGGGATGCTCCCAACGCCTTCTGGCCGAGCCCGCTGAGCATCGGGGAGATCGTCTTGGAGTTGATCATGACGGTGCGCTGCACTGCGTCAAGGGCTCCGGCGGGGAAGCGGACGAGCATGTCTCCCCTGCTGTCGAAGGACAGGGCAGGCCCAGTCCCGTAGGGAGCCTGCGGCTGCTGAAGGGCGGCCTCTGCCTTCTTCGCGTCGAGCCCGTCAGCCTTGGCTACCTTGACGACCTGCTGGCTGAACTTTGGCCAATCGGGCCAGGAAATGAGAGCACTGGCCGACAGGGTTTGCTTCATCGTGGCGTCGTACCACAGGGTCGTCGTTGCCTTGGAGGTCTTGTTGTCCTTGGTGATCTCAGCTTGGAGTTCCACTCCGAGCAGATCAGTCGTCGACGAGATGAAATGACCGGTCATGGTCACTTTGGAGGCCGACTGCCAGGCGGATCCGCGCAGGGTGCGCTCCCGGATGACCCCGATGGCCTGGCTGAGATTGCGTGCCTTGGTGATGGTGGGCACCTTGACGGAGATCTCGGACGGCTTCTCCAAGGACGTCGTCGTCATTGACGCCCCCGACACGTTGCCGGTGGCGATTGAGGTGGACCTCAAGCTGGAACGGACGTCTGAGGGCGAGGACTCGGGTGTCCCGTCATGGTGAGAGCAGGCTCCAAGAGGGAACAGGGCCACCAAGGCGATGGCCAGGGCTCGAATCGAGCGACGGGGGGAGGCACTCACGCTCCTAGATTAGGGCGGACTTCAGGCGGGACAGAAACACAACGCCGGGCGCGCCTGACATTCTGGGCGAGTTCTTCGGATTCTCAGCTGATAGCGCCACCTGGTGCACAGTGTCCCGATAGAAAAAGGCCGCGGTGGGCATCAGTGCAGGACGCTCAGGCGGGGAACAGCAAGGTGCCGACGAGGAGTGCCGAGAGGAAGCAGCAGCATGTTGCGAGGGGGACGAACCGTCTCAGGAACCCGGCTCCGAAGGCTCCACCCTCCATCGCCATGAGTTTGACGTCAACGACCGGCCCGATGGCCAGGAAGGCCAGCTGAGCGGTGGGGGAGAAGCCCGTCAGGGAGACGGCCATGAAGGCGTCGGCCTCCGAACACAGTGCGACGATGACGGCCAACAGGCTCAGCACAGCAGCCTCGAGCAGGACATTGCTCGTCAGGGCCTGCATCCAGACAGTCGGGACGAAGACCTTGACGATGGCGGCGATGGCGGCGCCGATAACGAGGAATCCGCACGACTGGATGAAGTCATGGGCCAACTCGCTGCGGAAGGTCTCGGTCATCGTCGACAGTGTGCGACGTTCCGGGGCATGGCCATGGATTCCGCAGGAGGCTTCCTCCACAGCTGATCCTGCTGACCCGTCGTCGACTCCGCGAAGCGGTCGTCCCAACCAGATCCATCCCAGGCCGATGAGGACGGCAGCCAGCAGCCCGGCCATGAATCGAGCCAGGGCCATCTTGGGGTTGACGGTGTAGGCAATCGCGGTTGCGGTGATGACGACTGGGTTGATGGCGGGGGAGGCCACCATGAAGGTCAGCGCGGCGGCGGTCGGGACCCCTGCCCTCACCAGGGATCTGGTTGTGGGTACGGAGGCGCACTCACAGGCAGGAAGAGCGATCCCGGCGAGACCAGCGACCGGAACGGCCATGGCGGTGCGGCGTGGCAGGAAACGAGCCAGGGTGTGTGGTTTGAGGAAGGCCGTCAGGGCTGACGAGATGATCGTCCCCAGCAGCAGGAAGGGCAGCGCCTGCAGCCAGATACCGATGAAAATGACGAGCCAGGCGTTGACCTGGGCTGGCAGCTCGCTCATGTGTAGGGGTTCTCCGGGACGGGGATTTTCTCGACGCGGTCCACCTTGAAGCGGGTGTCACCGTTGGCGGAACTGGGCAGATAGGTGCCGGTGACGCGGATCCACGAGCCGTCGGTAGGACGCGATGGGGCATCGACCATCGTCGTCATGAAGGGCAGGGCGTCGGCGACGCAGCACCACATCTTGAGCCGGGCGAGGACCCAGGCGTGGTCGGGGTCCTCAGGTGCGGCGCTGACGAAGCCGATCATCGTCAGCTTGCGGCCCTTGAGAGTGGCGATGCCGCGAGAATCGTCAGCCCGTTGCACGTAGTCATAGATTGTGAGCTCGGCCGGATTGCCCTTGAGGGCAGGCCAGTGCTGTGGCGGTGGGCCCATCGGACCGTTACGGTCCGAGCCGATGTTGTCGCCGCCGTTGTCGTATCCGCCGACGGTTTTTCCGGTCTTGGGATCGATGGCCATCGGGGACACCGATTTGGGTGCCTTGGGTGGTCCGTCGTTCCACGAGTCCGAGAAGTCTTGGTCCGGGGACGGGCTGGCACTGCGGACTGCCGGACGGTAACTGGCGGCCCCCAGCAAGGACAGCGGCTGCAGCGGGACGAACATCCCCAGCGCGACGGGGGCGACGATGAGTATGCCGATCCGATTTCTGTGGTGCCCGGCAGTGTTCGGGTGGCGCACTGCCCGGGCGAGGGTCCACAAACCCATGATCGTCAGGACGGGGCATGCGATCCACAGCAACGTGGTGATGATGGTGCCCACGAAGAGGTGCACCCGGCCACTGATGAGCAACTGGAATCCGAGCGCGGCACAGGCTAGCAGGGCGAGGCCCTCCCCAGCCGTGCGCGCTCCCGGTCGGATTCTCATCCCTTGCAGTTGTAGCCGCTCTGTTCCTTGACCGTGCCGTTGCAGTAGGCATGGCCAGCCTGGTAGCCGCCGGTGTTGAGGGAGATCTCGCTGACGCTGACGATCGTCTTGCCCTTGGCCTCCAGATCCTTGTAGATCCGCGGGGCGGCGTCAATCGATGCCTTCTGGATGTCGTGCTCGAGGACGATGGGTGCGGTGTAGGGCAGAGCCGTCATGACATTCTTGTACGTCATGCCAGGGTTACGGTTCTTCCAGTCCTCGCTGTCGATCTGCCACTGCATGATCGCCATGCCGTTCTCCTTGGCGACCTCGTCAACGGTGTCGTTGTGGGCGCCGTAAGGCGGACGGAAGAGCAGTGGGGTGGCACCCGTGAACTCCTTGATGAGCCGGGAGTTGTGCTCTAACTCGCGACGAATACGGTCCGGGGTCTTCACCGGAAGGTTCGGGTGGGTCACTGTGTGGTTGCCGATCTCCATGCCAGCGGCGGCCACCTTTTGTGCAGTTTCCGGGAAGGCCTTGATGCTGTTGCCCATCTGGAAGAAGGTGATCGAGAGCTTGAACTTCTTGATGGTGTCGAGGAGCTCCGGGGTCATCGCGCTGGGGCCGTCGTCGTAGGTGACGGCGACGCAGTGCAGTACCCGACAATCTGGGCCGACGGCCGTAGAGGGGCGAGTCGAGGTGTCGGTGGACTTGAGGGACTCGTCGACTGGCTGCGACGTCGTCCCAGCGAACTTGCCGGGATTCGTCGATGCCTTTTGGGCCTGGGTACCGAAGCTGCTGAGCATTCCTCTGGCCTTGTCAGACGGTACGGCGAGGGTGATGGGATGGTCGCTGAGGACGCCCGAGGCGAAGGTGGCCAGGAGGTCACCGTCATGGTCGAAGCCGAGGGCGGGGCCGTTGCCGTACGGGGCGGACTTGGCCTTGGCGGCCGCGGCGATCTTGCCGCCGTCGAGGGACTTGTCCTTGCCAGCATTCTGCAGGGCCGTCGTCAGGTTGGCCCACTGGTCCGCCTTGACGAGGGCTGGGGAGGAGTACGACTGCTTCGCCGCCGTGGAGTACCAGACGGTCGCCGGGATCGTCTGCTTCTTCCCCTTGACGGTGGTCGTGTTGGTCACCAGAACCCCGAGAACGGCGTCGCTGGAGGCGATGATCTGGGAGGTGACGTTGACGTCGGAGGCGTCCTGCTGCCAGGAATCGCGCAGCATACGGCCCTTGATGACCTCGACCGCCATGCTGAGGTTCCGTGCCTTAGCGAAGCGGGGGTAGGTGGCCCTGACCTTCTCCGGGGCGGCCTTGAAGGTGATGTCAGTTGCGCCGGCACGCGCTGCGGGGATCTTCGTCAAGGTGGCGTCGACCGAGCCGGAGCTCGGGGATCCTCCTGACTGGGCAGAGTCCTTGGGCCCATCGTTCGAGGAGCAGGCACTCAGGGTCAGGCATGCCGTGAGTGCGACGGCAGCGACTCTCTGAGTAAGGGAAGGCTTCAGCAACATGAGGGAGACCTTACAGCGTATGTTCGGGTCCCCGAAAATGGGCTTGCCGTGTCGTGGGGAAAAGGGTCAGACTGCGCTGTGACGCCACTGTGAGGGTGATCCGTCACTAACATACGGGCTGCACGGAGACAGCGGTTGGGTCGGTCTTGTTCCGGCCCCAACCGCTGTCAGGAAATCACAGGATGAAGGTCACCTGTTGTGGGCGGCAATCCAGTTGATGGCCGTGTCGATGACCTGATCCTTGACCGGCTCGTTGATGGTCTCGTGCATCAGGCCCTTCCACTGGATGACCTTCTTGTCGGTGGATCCAATGGCGTTGTACCAGTTGGTGTCGAAGTAGGCTGGGACGATGCCGTCGTTTGCGCCGTGCATGATGAGGGTCGGCTCGGTGAAGGACGGAGCGTTGAAGGCGTTGTAGGTCTGGGCCACGCCCATCTGCTTGACCATGCCGAGGCTCATGTACTTGTTGTTGTACGGATCCTTCTTGTAGTCCTCGACGACGGCAGGATCGGTGCAGACACCGCCCGACAGCGGGTTCTTGAACTGCACGAAGGCTTCAGCGGTCGTGGAGGGCAGGTGGATCGCCTTCGGATTGCGCACGGCCTGGGTCAGCAGGACGCCGTTGAAGCTGGTGAGTTTCTCCATGGGCAGCTTCTGACTGATGGTCGGGTCGGCGTTCTTCTCGGCCTCGGTGAGGTCGTGAGCTGTGATGATCTCGGGCTTCTCGGTGTCCTCACCCCACGGGTTGACGGCGATGCCGCCACCGTTGCTCACGATGCCGTCAACGGTTCCCGGGTACTTGGCACCGTAGGACTGCACGGCGAAACCACCCATCGAGTGGCCGAAGAGGAAGACCTTCTTGCCCTGGTTCTCCTGGTGGGCAGTGTTGACGAACTGGTGGACGTCATTGACGAGGTTGTGCCAGTCGTCGATGTTGCCGCGCGGGATGGTGTTGTCCACGTAGGGACGAGCGCTGCGTCCGTGTCCGCGGTGGTCGAAGCGGTAGGTCGAGTAGCCGGCGTCATTGAGGCGCTTGGCCAGGTAGTCGTAACGGCCAGAGTGCTCAGCGGCGCCATGGACGATGACGACGGCTCCCTTGGCGTTCGGGACGATGTTCTTTCGGAAGAAGAGCTTGGTGCCCCAGTGGTCGGTGCTGGTGACGTATCCGGTGATCACCTTGGGCTGGGCGGAGACTGCGGCGGCCGGTGCCGGGGCGTTACCGGAAGCAAAAGCGGGAGAGGCCGCCATGGAGATTCCGGTGATGGCCATCGTGCCGGCGATGGCCATTGCGCTCATTTTCTTTGTGAAGGTCATGTCCAAGCTCCTTTGCTGTGAAGTGCTAGCGGCGCTGCTAATGGCTTGAGACTAGGGGAGTGCAGGCTGATTCGTCAGGCTTGTGAACGTGTGCACCTCTGGAGTTGGTCAGATAGCCGCGAGGTGAACGTGGCTCATGCACAACCGTGCGGACGCTGGACGGTTGAGCTCTTGGTGGGCGGGGATGGTGGATCGTGGTGACGAAATTGTTGATGGCAACGGGTGATGATGTGACCAGATGGGGCTGCAGGATCATCCTGCAACCCCATCTACGCCAGGCGACATGAGTCACACGGTTGCCTGGCTCAAGTTATTCACAGTTTGGATTCAGCGCACCTGGTTGGCGGGAACCCAGGCAGCGGTCTGGATGTCACCGAGGTGGCCGACGTGCTTGGTCTTGCCGGGCAGGTTGATGGTGAAGCAGACCTTGGCCTTCTTGAGGTTGGCGACGATCTCCTGAGCCAGCGGCTTCAGATCACCAAGGTCGGAGGTGTCGCCGAAGGCCTTGCGCGCATTGTCAGCAACGATCTTGACGACCTTCTTGACAAGGGCGGTCTTGTCGGTCAGCAGGGCCGGGTTCTTCAGAACGGTGCTGACGATCTCCTTGGCGGAGTCGACGGCCACGGCCTTGGTCTTGGCGGTGCCATTCTCGATGAGGATCTTGGCGATCTTGATCTCGGTCTGGTGGCGCTCGTGGGCGTTGTTCTTGAGGCAGTCGAAGTCGATCTGGATCGGCAGCTTCGAGGTGTCGATGGCGGGGGCGGACGGAGCAGGGGTCGGGGCGGGGGTGGCGTCGGCCGCGTGGGCCGGGACGGCCATGAGAGCGGTTCCGGTGGCGAGGGCGGCAGCTGCGCTAGCGGCGACGAGGCGATTCTTGATCATGGGTGTCCTCCTTGCGTTGGTCGGCACCTGGTGGGGTGCACGTGCCGGCTGAGTCCGGCTGACACCAAAAAGGGTAAGAAGTCACGCCCCAGTCGGTCCACTGCGCGGCGAGGTTGTTGCACTTTCGTCTGAGGAGGGGAAACGAATGGGCATCGAGATGGGTGGAGAGCCTGGACAAGTGGCCGTCAGGAAGGATCCTCCGACCCTGAAACGAGAGCCGCAAGGTGTGCCTGGCCAATGGGTTCGCTGGCGAGGGCTGGTACGACAGCCCAGCGGGCGGCCTGTGCGGTCACGTTCTCAATCTGGGCCACTTCGTCTCGGGCTCGACGTCCCAGGAGGGCGCTCGTGGGGTGGGAGGCTGCCAGCGAGTTGTTGATGACCCACGCCCAAGGGTGGATGTCGGCGCGGGCAAGGTCCGTCACGAGTGCCGTCGCCTCGAGGACCGGCGTGGTGTCGGGCAGGGTGACGATGATGATCTTGGTGTGCTCGGGATCCTGCAGACGCATGAGCGGGGTCGTCGCATGGAGACGTTGCGTGGCATCCATGTGGCGCAGGACATCCCGGTGGTACGAGCCGGTGGCGTCCATGAGGAGAAGGGTGTGGCCGGTTGGGGCGGTGTCCATGATGACGAACTGATGACGAGCCGTGTTGACGGCGTGGCTGAACTCCTGGAACACCGCTATTTCCTTGGTACAGGGGCTGCGTAGGTCCTCGGCAAGCGCGGCCCGGCCCGCCTCGTCAAGACCGCTTCCTCGGGCCGTCATGACGCGCTCGCGATAGGCCTGCGTGGCCCTTTCGGGGTCAATGGAGTCAACCGTCAAGCCAGCCCCCTCTCCATCCAGTGTCGCGGCAAGGTGAGTTGCCGGATCACTCGTCGTGAGAAGCACCTTCTTCCCGCGGCGAGCCAGTTCCGTCGCGATGGCGGCAGCGATTGTCGTCTTTCCGACACCGCCCTTGCCCATCGTCATGACGAGGCCGTGATCCTGGTCGGCGAGATCGTCGATAAGTTGGTTGAGACTTGGCTGTTCGGGCAGGTCGACGATGACGTCATCGTCAGAGTGGTCTGTCTCGTCCCCGGCAAACATGTGAGACAGGGCATTGACGCCGATCATGGTCGTCGCCTTGAGGGGTATGTCGTCGCGTCGAAGGGCAGCGAGGTCGGCTGGCATGGCCTCCAGGGCCGCGTGTTCGCGTTCCTCAATGGCGCGGTGGAGGGGGTCAGCGTCGTCGGCATGGGGGAGAAGGCCGTTGATGACGAGGTGAGAGGCCTGGATGCCGGTCTCGGCGAGCTCTGTGAGAGTGCGGTTCACTTCGTGCAGGCTCGACGGCTGGGCCCGTGCCACGAGAACGAGTCGGGTGACATCGGGGTCCGTGAGGGCCTCGACTGCAGCTCGGTAGGTGTTTTTGCTCTTGTCCAGACCAGACATCGGGCCCAGGCAGGAGGCATCGCCCTTGCCGGCATCGAGGTAGGCGGTCCAGTCGCCGGGTAGCTGGAGGAGGCGGATGGTGTGGCCGGTGGGTGCGGTGTCGAAGATGACGTGGTCGTAGCCGGCGGTACGAGACGGATCAGCCAGCAGGTTGGTGAACTCGTTAAACGACGCGATCTCGACAGTGCATGACCCGGAGAGCTGTTCGCTGATCGTGGCGATCTCGCTGGCGGGAAGAATGGCGCGCACCGGGTCAATGATCCGATTGCGGTAGGCCTCGGCCGCCTGCTCCGGATCAATCTCAAGGGCGTCCAGTTGGGCGACGGTGTCGATCGGGGTGATGCGGTTGCCGATCGTCTGGCCAAAGACGTGACCGACATTGCTGGCAGGGTCGGTGCTGACGAGGAGGACTCGTTTGCCGCGGCGTGTTAGTTCGACCGCGGTGGCACACGCGACGCTCGTCTTTCCCACCCCGCCCTTCCCGGTGAAGAAGATGTGACGAGGGGCATCGTCGAGGAACTGGACCATCGTGACCTCCTGACGTTCTGGCGCGGTCAGCAGCAACCGGAAGACCGCTGGGAATCCCCGCAACAGGACGTGGATGCGCTGTGATCGGAGCAGCAGTCCTCAATGACGGGAAGCTCGACATGTGGCGAGTTGTCAGTGTGGCCGGCCCAGCGCAGCATCTCGTCGCGGCTGGGGTGACGACCGGTGAGGACAGTGACGTCGTCGACGAGGGTGAGGGGAAGGGCCTCGGAACCTGCGGTCTGGAGGAAAGTGACGACGACTGGGTTTTCAGTGAACCGAGTTGGGTCGGTGGCGAGGTTGGCTCGCTGCACGTCGATTCCCTGCTCCTGGAGGGCGTTGACATCGGCGGTGAAGGTCACGAGTTCCTGGTCGACATCGGCGCCGCATACCCCGGTGTTGCAACACAGTGCGGGCTCGTAGACACGGATGGTGGACATCTGGACCTCCTGCGATCACATTGATGAGCGTCTATACGTTGATAGTAGGAGGCCGTATTGATGGGTGTCAATATGACGACGGTAGAATCACTGGCATGAAGACGACGCTTCCAGTTGTGCTGCCGGACGATGAGTGCGAGCCCGACTCGTCACCTCTGCCAGTGGCGCGTGCCGAGGAACTCTCCGTCGTTGCAAAGGCGTTGTCGGATCCGGTGCGGTTGCGCATCTTCCATCACATCGCGGCGAACAGTGGCACCAGTGTGTGCGCCTGCCATCTCGACGGCCTGTTCGGAGTGAGTCAACCGACGCTGTCCCACCACCTCAAGAAACTCGTGGAAGCAGGTCTCGTCGACAAGGAAATGCGGGGACGCTGGGCTCATTTCACGGTGCGGCCAGAGGGGTTGCACGCCTTTCGTGCCTTTCTGGCCGATCTTCCCTGATCCCGTTTGAAGAACCCTCATGGCAAAGAGGCTTTGGCATCGGGGTTTAGAAGATTCGGGAAGTAAGCCATGAAGGCTTGTGTTGTCTACGGGTCGGACATCGTTCTTCATCTCGAATTCTCGGTCTTCGTGCGCCCGGGCTCGCCGCGCTCACTTCACTCTGGCTATGGCATCGCCCGCCCTGACCGCCAGCAACACCCCCTCGGCAGTTGGAATCAACGCCAACGCTCAACGACATGCAGAGGACCGTCACATCCACATGGCAGAGCCAGCACAAGTTAGGCAGCAACGACACTCGACCACCGAACAGCCGCGCCTCATGAAAGTCTGATAGACAGCTTCGTCATCGCGATCCGACGATGCGAAGATGCAGACCAGTGCACGAAGGATGGTGCTTGAGTGATGACCGCCACCCTGCTCCTCAACACCTCGCACGACTTGGACTCTGAGCCCTGGTGGTCTACGTCGGCGTTTCTCGCCTGAGCTTCAATCGTCGGAAGGTCCAAGGCTAAGCGCCTGACTGGTGTCGTCGCGGTCTCAGGTGATCGCCTCCTTCGGCGCGTGGACGTTGGCGTCGCTCGGGCGCGTACTGGCGGATCGTGTCCGAATGGACACTACTTCTTGCCCATTGGTGCAACTGATGACTTCGCAGGTGAGGGAAGACCCCACTGGATGGCAGTCTCACGTTCCAGTAAATTCTTTGGAGGAATCTTGATGACGCACCTTGTTTTCTTTGCCCTGGGAAGCTCCGGCTGGAATCGGCGATTGTTGCATACTCGATTCTGAAGATTTCTGACCTTGGAAACCCCAACCCTCTCAAGCTGTGCGGCTGTGTCGTCGGCTGCAATGACAGGAGGACGTAGCTCATGTTTCCCTCAACCCACCGTGGCCGGATGGGCCTGATTGGTGCCCTTGGACTGGCGGTCGTTGTGGCTGGAGGTGGGACGTACATATACAAGGACGCCCATGACGGGGCGGAGGTCCCTCTTCCTGCTAAATATCAAAGGGGAGTGGATCGTTTCGAATCGTTGGCTGCGTGCAAAAACCACTCAAGAATGTCGGTGGATCATCTGATCTCGCAGCATCGGTTGAATGTGATGTCGCCACCGGGCGACTTCGTCTGGTTTTGTCGAGCGACTCTAACTACTTGTCCCCGCTGCAGGAACATCTATGTGCGCTCACGGATGAAGATCAATATCGCCCAGTAGCCCTACCGGGGTCATCCACATGCTATATCCGGGGCGGCAACTATCTGCTCGTCTCGCTCGCTCCAAGTGGCAGTGGCGGAAAGATGGATTCTTCCGATATCCCGCGTCTACCGAAAAACCTATAGAAACAAGAGATCATGAAGCTAGAATGATGTGTCCTGGCCGTACGTCAGAACGTACTTTATCGTGCTCAGTAGTGGTTAATCCTGCTCTGCTCTGTACTTTCGGACGCATTTAGTTGTACTTTCGGACATATATCAAGATCTCCCAACTTTAGGGTGAGAGCGTTCTATATAAGCCCTGCATAAGGGCGGAGGCCCCTCTTGGCAACGGGATTCCATAGAAGGAGAGAATTGTGAAGGCTAATAAGGTTAATAAGGTCGTCATCATAGCTTTGGGGCTGGCCGCTGCAGCTCCGGTGGGTTTAGCCACTAGCGCCCACGCCGGCAGTAACCTGTGCCCATCCGCGCAGGTATGCCTTTACCGTGACAACGACTTCCTTGGGCTGATGGGCTACCGTCGTGCAGGGCTGGGAATCATGAACATCAGTTCCGGAAACAATGACGCGATGTCGTCGTACGAGAACAAGTCGGGTACCAACGCGCGTTGGTATCACGACGCCAACGGTCGTGGAAGGTGTGTCAACATGCTGGCACACCGCTCGGACAATGACATCAACACCTGGGACGACGACGAGCTGTCGTCGTGGGCCACGAACGGTTCCTGCTGAACAGGATTCGAAGGGACGAGAATGATCGCTGCGGTTGGAGTGTCCAAATCCTTCGGTGTTGGTGCGGGTCGGGTTGAAGCACTTCGAAGTGTAGATATTGAGTTTTCGTCGTCACGTCTACACGCCCTCATGGGGGAGAGTGGATCGGGGAAGAGCACGCTGATCAATCTGCTCGCCGGTCTGGACGTCCCCGATGCCGGGGAAATTGAGGTGAACCGTCAACGTGTCTCCGAATTGGATGAGGCGGCACGGGCTCGGCACCGGCTTGAACACGTCTCGGTCATTTTCCAAGACAATAATCTCATCGCGGAGATGACAAACATCGAAAATGTGGCCTTACCGCTGTGGGCGCGTGGCCGAAATCGTGCCCAAGGTCGCAGGGCTGCTGAGGATGCCTTGGCCCGCCTCGGGATTGACCAACTGGGTGACCGTCGGCCGTCAGAGGTGTCGGGGGGCCAGCGTCAGCGTGTGGGTGTCGCCCGTGCGTTGGCTGGCGGGCAACGAGTTCTGTTGGCCGACGAACCAACCGGGGCGCTGGACTCAGCCAACTCGGAGGAGCTTTTCAAGGTCTTCGCCGCTCTGGCGCACGAACAGTCAATGTGTGTGGTGGTTGCCACCCATGACCCGATCGCGGGCCGATTCTGCGACTCAATGACAGTGCTGCGCGATGGGCAGGTCATCAAGTGAGTCACAGTCTGAACATCGCACTGTTGAGGATTTGGGGTCGGAACCGCAGCCGCTTCACCGCGGCCGTACCGTTGCTGGCTGTGGTGGCAGCGTTCGTGGCGTTGTACATCGCTGTGTCGTCTTTCGCGCTCAGTGGTGCTCAGGTTGCGGATCGCGAGCTTGGCCCAAGTGGCGCCTCCGTGGTCGTTCATCAACAGCAGGCCACCCGCTACCCGGATCGCGCCGTTCTGGAGGCGATGACGGCAGCCGGTGCCAAGAATGTGCGCGTTGCCGTGTACGGATCAGATCTCCAGATCGACGGCTTTCGCTCCACGGGTCTGTCCACCGGTCCGCAGGATCGTCTCGAATACATGGAGTGGCAGCAGGGGAGCAAGCCCTCCCGCTACGCGCCCGCGGCGGGACGGTGGCCCAGTCGATCCGGTGAAGTCATGCTGTCGGAGACGCTCTCGGTGCGTCTTGGTAATCCCTCCACCATCAGGGCCTTCAGCAACTCCACTCGTCTCGCCGTGGTCGGAACCTTTCGGGATGTCTATGCCACCAAGGGGCTGGAGGTTGTGGGCGCACCGGGGACTTGGCGGCAGATGTCGGCCGCCGCGTCAACGGGGTACCCCGACCTCACCTCTACGACCCAGTACCTGTGGGACGGGGTTGAGCTGGACGCCATGATTCCTGTGATCGCACAAGCGTCTGGTACGCCAGTCGATGACCTGCATGCGGGGGCTTTGGATCGTGCCTTCCTGCAGGGCCGCGCCCAGCGGTCCTTGTTCGCGCATAGTTCATACCTGATCGTGATCCCCTGTCTTCTCCTGTGTGGTGCCGTTCAGCTGACCACGACCACTCGACTATCGAGGTCCCTCCAGGTAGAGCGTGCCGCAATGCTTCGCATGGGTATCCCCATGTCGGCGACCCTGCTCCCCACTCTCGGTGTCGTTCTACTCGTCTGTCTCGGAGCCTGCTTGATTGGCGTCGGGATCGGCTGGCTCGCCGGGCAAGTGATACGGTCCGCAGTTTTGCCGCACTTCATGACTCAGCCACTCAGCCCCACAGCCCCGGTGATTCTTCTGGGATTGTCACTTTTGGGGCTCACCGTCATTCTTTCGCTGCTGAGTATCGCCATCTTCCAGAACGTGTCGTGGCGTCCGGGACAGGGGTCCGCCCGATTTGCCTCGCTCGTGAGTTGGGGCCGACGGATTGGGGCGGTGGGCCTGCTGATGACTGCCTTGATCACTGTCTATGGTGCACGTCAGCTCGATGGTGCCGTCAAAAGCGTTGTCCTCAGCGCCCTGGGTCTGGCTCTGGTCGTGCCCGACATCCTCACAGGACTCATCGCCGTGCTACATCTGCCATCCTTGTCCGGGCGGCTGGCGCTGACCAATGTGCGCGCCGATCGGCCCAGGGTCCGTGCCCTGGGATCAGCTCTGTGCATGTGCCTTGCGATCCCTGCGAGCGTCACTGTGGTCATGGCGTCCTACCTGAGTTCCAGCGCTGCGCTCAGCATGGCGATCCCCGGACAGTTGGTTGTCCAGTCTCCCAGTGGCCAACCGTTGCCAAAGAATCTGCCGCAGCGGATACAAGCCGGTGCGGGGCTTCCTGCACCCCTGGCGGTCCACATCCTGGAGGGCCAGATTTCCCCCACCGGAACTCCGGGGGCGCAGGGGGTCATGGTAGTTGCCCAGCCATCAGAAGCTGAACGTGTTCTTGGCATCACGTTGGACCAAGGGCAACGCGCCGCATTGCAGGACGGTGCGATGTTGGGCTTCGATGAATTCCCCGACACCGTGGAACTCTCCTTGGACAGCGGGCGTCGCGTTGGCGTGCCGACTCGGCATGTGGCGGTTCCCCCGACATGGAGTTTCATATATGGCGGAGTCTTGCTGGAGAGTTCTGCCAAAGCACTGCATGCAGCATCCATGCCCGACCGGTGGGTGTATGCCGGTGTTGACGAGGCCCAGATCGCGAAGGCAATCGAGTTCGTTCACACTCAGAAGTTGGACCCGCGTGTTCTGACTTACTACAAAGTCCCGCCGAAGCCGGAACTTCCACCCAGTTTGTGGGCGGTGTGCTTGGCGCTGCTTGTCACCATCACCATGGGTGTGTGTTCTTCCTTTGGCGAGACGGCGCGTGGTCAGAGTCGACAGCTCCTGGCCATCGGCCTGCCACCAAAGTTCTGCCGTACGGTTCCCATCATCCAGAGCCTGCTACTGGTGGTGACCTGTGGACTTCTTGCGAGCCTCGTAGCTGTTGGCCCCGTGATCCTCGCGCATGGCACGTCCCACTCGCTTCACTTGTCGGTCCCACATGACTGGGTCCTGGGTTGGGTGGCTGTCCTCGGTCTGCTGGCATTGATCGGTCCGTTGACGGGGTTACGGGGTATCCGCGCCAAGGATCGCCTCGCCGATGACTTGGCATGATGTGCGTGCGCAGGGGCCGGTCCCCTTGGTGGGCAGCGACGTCCCCAAGTGAGCCTGCGCCCCCAGATCAATGGTGGAGGTTTCGGTGAACAGAAAATCCACCCAGAACGCGAAAACTCCCGGTCAGATGATCTCTGGCCGGGAGTTGCGTGAAGCAATCGGGCTCACGTGCGTGAAGCACCTGTTGTGCGCGAGAGAGGAGTTGAACCTCCACGTCCCAAGGGACACTGGCACCTGAAGCCAGCGCGTCTGCCATTCCGCCACTCGCGCATCGGGTCCGTCTGGCGGACCCAACTCGGAGACGGTAGCACGGATTGGGAATCGAAGTGAAATCGAGACTGTCCCGCTGCGTCATGACGGGGCCGTCGGGGCGTCGCCTGCGTACCGAGTAGCCTTGCCCCGTGCTGTCCTTCCTCGCCGCGGCCTTCGCCTTGGGCATCGCCGGTTTCGACCCCCTGGGGTCCTTCGTGCTGTTGGCAGCCCTCGGTCTGGGCGTCAGACGTCGCGGCGTCGTCATGGTGTTGCTCACCTCGGTGGGAACCTCCGCCATCTTCGGGGTTGCCGGAGTGCTCGGTCTGGGAGCCTTGCTCGCCCGGCTGGGAATTCATGGACTACATGTTCTGCACTTGGTCTGGGTGTGGTTGGTGGCGATCCTTGGCGTGGCCTTCCTGGGTTGGGCGGCATGGCGACTGCGTCCCGGGGCGGCGACGAAGGAACTGGACGAGGACACCTCAGCTGCACCGCGTTCGACGGCGCCCGGGGCTCTGGCCGTCAGCGGACTCCTGGTCGGCCTGTCCTCGCTCATCGACCCGGCATTCTGGGCGATGCTCGTCCATGCCGCGCACCTTCCGCATGTCAGCTGGGCCGTCGCCGAGTCCCTCATCTGGGTTGTCTGCAGTCACAGCCTTCTCATCGTCCTCGTCATCGCCTACCTCATCGGTGGGCCTGACCGCGTCACCCGAGTGGTGACGAGCATCCGTGAGGACCACGCCGTCGCGCTTCATCGCGGTATCTCAGCGATGCTCGCTGCGTTTGGAGGCCTTCTGCTGGCCGACGTCATCGGCGTGCTGACTACTGGGCAGTGGTTCTTCGAGCTGTGAGGTCTCAGTGCCAGCGGTGATGACGCTGACGACGTCGTCCGGCTCGTCCCAGGAACCAGCCCAGTGCCAGACCGAGCACTCCGGCACCGACCGCTACTGCGATCTGCAACGGGCCCCATTCGCGAGTCGCGACCGTCACCGTCTGTCCATGGGGGATGGGAGCGCCCTTGGCCTCGGCGGCTCCCACGGCATTCGCGCGCTGGGCAATGCGATTCAGGGAAGCCTCCAGGACGCTTCGGGTGTACCCCATGTGGACGGGACGGCCTTGGTTGAGCTCGTCCTGCCAGGTTGACTGCAGGGTGAGGATGCGCGTCAGGGCTGGCGCGGTGTCGCAGACCGGATCACCCTTCAAGCACACTGAATAGGTTTCCGGGTAGGCCTCGGGAGGGATCGCCGCCCCGGCCTTGACCATGTCAGCGTCCAGAGATTTCTGATCAAGGGATTCCTGACTCAGACTGAGGGTGGCCTTGATGATGGCCCGCATCTGGGCGTCACGGTTGGCCCCGGGGGTCGCATGTGCGCGCTCTCGCAAGTAGTAGAGGATGGCAGCCATTCCCATGGCTGACCGGTCGGCATCTCCACTGAGTTCCTGGACGTTCTGCCCTGGGTAGTGGTCTGGGTTCCCGGCCAGGATGGCACCTGCCAGGCGCTGAGGGGTGTCGGTCTGAGCGAGGGCCTGGGTGATGGCCTGGGAGCCTTGGGAAAAACCGGCGAGGATGACCCACTCCTTGGGGCACTGCTTCTTCTCGGCGTTGAGGAGGGCGGTGAGTTTCTTGGCTCCCAGAGCCGCAGAGTCGAAGTACTCCGTCGACGGCATGGTTGCGTCGAAGAGGAGACTGCTCATCGATGCCTGTTGCAGGGTGTGAGGGTCAGCCGCAGGGTAGTCCAGGTAGACCTGACGGACAGTTCCCTTGCCCTTCCACTTCTGGGCCACAGCGTCACGGATCGACGTGATGGTCTCGCCATAGGGAGGGGTTTCCCCGGAGCCGCGAACGCCGACGAACATCACGGAGGCACACTCCATCTGGGATGCGTGTTCTGAGGACACCGGGTCTGAGCCCCAGCCCATTCCTGCTCCGGGGGTGATGGGTGCGGCAGGTTTGGGAGAGTCCGCGGATCCGCTGGCGTAGCTGGTGCTGGTGGTCGTCGGGGTGGGGGTTGCTGACTCGGCACTGGCGGAAAGCGGCATCGATACCAGACCGACGGCGACGAGGAGAGTGAGCAATGTCTGCCGAAGCTTCACGACGCCAGTCAAGCAGGTGCCGCCGACACGTGGTCGACGGCGCCTGTTCGTGTTTGCTGCCACGAGGTCGGTTGGCAGCCCTGGTCATCGTCAGGACTGCTGGAAGGTTCCGGTGATCGACGCGGAGTCCAGCTCGCTGGTGTGGATGGCGAAGCGGACCTGGACGTTGGCGGCGTCGTCAGGAATGTCGAGATGCTCGCTCGGCATGGCATGGACGGTGTGGATGTAGCGGTGGGCCGGTCCGGGCGGCGGGCAGGCGCCGGAGTAGCCGTCCTCCTGGTAGTCGTTGGTCCACTCGCGCACGCCGGAGGGCAGCGGGCCGCCTTCGTCGAGGGAGGTGACGTCGGCCGCGATGTCGGCGAGGATCCAGTGCCAGAAGCCGGAACCAGTGGGGGCGTCGGGATCGTAGATGGTGATCGCGTAGGACTTGGTGCCCTCCGGGCCGGGTGTCCAGCTCAACTGCGGGCTGACGTTCTTGCCGCCCGCATCGGCGTGGGCGTAGGCCAGGGCGATCGGCTGGCCTTCCTTGATGGACGTGCTGGTGATCTCCATGGGTTGTGTCCTTTCCCTTGGCGTGTGTCCATGATGCCAGCCTGATGTGCGATCCGAAGGGCGTGGCAACTGGCTCTGATCGCGGGGGAGCGCACCCGCCACGGCGAGACGAGGGGGCGGGTGCGCGGATGCGTCGAGATGCGTATACCCTTCATCTTGTGCTGGTTCTCATCGCGAGGCACCAGATGTAGGGGTTTCTCGACATCTGGCGGTGATGGGAGGAAAGAGGGAATCCGGTGGGAAACCGGAACTGCCCCGCAGCGGTGACAGGGAACGACGGCGACACACGCACTGGCCATCCGGCTGGGAAGCGTCGCTCGGTAGGAACCCGTCTGGCGACGGAAAGCCCTGAAGTCCGAAGACCTGCCAGTGCCCGGGTCAGCGACCCGGTACGACTACGGGCGCGCGGGACGACCCGGGGCGAACCTGCTCCACCCGTGCGCTGCTTCGAGGAGAGAGCATGTCGACCACCCTTCATTCGGTGTCCATCAGCCAGCAGCGAGCAGTACCAGCATCCATCCGCAAGAGGGACGGACGGGTCATCGGATTCGACTCGACGAAGATCGTCGAGGCCGTCCGCAAGGCCTTCGTCGCCTGTGGCATCGACGCCCCCGAACTCCTGGCCTCCGAGGTCGCCCTCGAGGTGCTCTCCCGACTGAGCGAGATGGGTGAGGACACCCCTGACGTCGAGGCCATCCAGGACCTCGTCGAGAAGGCCCTCATGGATCAGGGACATGACGACGTCGCCAAGGCCTACATCCTCTACCGTCAGCGTCGCACCGTCGCCCGCGACCAGCAGTCCGCCCTCATGCGCACCCTGCGCGAGATCACCTTCGCCTCCGCCGAGGAGGCTGACGCTAAGCGGGAGAACGCCAACGTCGACGGCAACTCCGCAATGGGGTCGATGCTGCGCTACGGAACCGAGTCGGCCAAGCAGTTCAACCTGCTCGAGGTGCTCGACCCCACCCATGCCGCCGCCCATCGTGACGGGGACATCCACATCCACGACCTCGACTTCCTCACCCTGACGACCACCTGTTGCCAGATCAACCTCACCGATCTCTTCGAGCACGGCTTCTCCACCGGCCACGGCGTGCTGCGAACCCCGCAATCGATCGGGTCGTACGCGGCCCTGGCCTGCATCGCGATCCAGTCCAACCAGAATGACCAACACGGTGGCCAGGCGGTGCCGAACTTTGACCGAGACATGGCGCCGGGGGTCGCCAAGACCTTCGTCAAGGCCGCCCAAATCGGTCTGACGAGGACTTTCGAGGTTCTCGGTGGTGACGAGGAGCATCTCGACGAGGTGCGCGAGGCGGCCTCCGGGTGGGTGCTGGAGCCGGATGCCGCCGCGCTGGCCCGTGAGAAGGAGCAGGTGGCGGAACTGTTCGCCGGGCTCATCGACGACACCGACCGGGTCGCCGACAGAGTCCGTCGCCAGGCTGTCGAGGAGACGCGTCGTCAGACCTACCAGGCGATGGAGGCCCTCATCGCCAACCTCAACACCATGAATTCGCGAGCCGGGGCGCAGACCCCGTTCTCGTCGATCAATTACGGCACCGACACCAGCCCGGAGGCGCGGATGGTGATGCATTGCCTGCTGGAGGCCACCGAAGCCGGTCTGGGCGGCGGGGAGACCGCGATCTTCCCGATCCAGATCTTCCGGGTGCAGAAGGGTGTCAATCTCGACGACGACGACCCCAACCACGACCTGTTCCGGCTGGCCTGTCGTGTGAGTGCCAAGCGCCTCTTCCCGAACTTCTCCTTCCAGGATGCCCCGTTCAACGCCGAGTACTACGTGCCCGGCCATCCCGAGACCGAGATCGCCTACATGGGCTGCCGCACCCGGGTGATGTCGAACGTCCATGACCCCTCGCAGGCCCAGACCTGGGGACGCGGGAACCTGTCCTTCACGTCGATCAACCTGCCGAGGCTGGCGATCGAGGCCAACCACGACGTCGATGTTTTCTTCACCTCCTTCGACCGGATGATCGACCTCGTCATCGACCAGTTGCTCGACCGGCTCAAGATCCAGTCCCACAAGCTGGTGCGAAACTTCCCCTTCCTCATGGGGCAGGGGGTCTGGATCGGCTCGGAGAACTTGGGGCCTGACGATGCCGTCGCCGAGGTGCTCGAGCACGGGACCCTGTCGGTGGGGTTCATCGGGCTGGCCGAGACTTTGACGGCCTTGGTCGGTGTCCACCACGGTGAGTCGGAGGAGGCCCAGCAGCTCGGCTTGCGGATCGTCGGTCACCTGCGAGAGAGGATGGACGAGGCCGCCGAGCGCACCGGGTTGAACTTCTCGGCCCTGGCCACCCCAGCCGAGGGACTGTCGGGACGATTCGTGCGGATGGACCGTCAGCGTTACGGGTCGATCCCGGGAGTCACCGACCGGGAATACTACACCAACAGCTTCCACGTGCCGGTCTGGTACCACATCGGTGCTGCGGACAAGATCCGCATCGAGGCTCCTTATCACGCCTTCACCAACGGCGGTCACATCTCGTACGTCGAACTGTCGGGCGATCCGGCACGCAACGTCGACGCCTTCGAGGCCCTCGTGCGGTACATGGCTGCCAGCGGCATCGGGTACGGGTCCATCAACCATCCGGTCGACCGGGATCCTCAGTGCGGCTACACCGGGATCATCGACGACGAGTGTCCCAAGTGCGGCCGTCACGAGGATTCCGGGTCCTTTGACCGGATTCGCCGCATCACCGGCTACCTCGTCGGTGGGCTGGACAGATTCAACGACGCCAAGCGGGCCGAGGTCCGCGACCGCGTCAAGCACGGATGAGACCGGAGCGAGGATGAGGGTTGCCGGGATCGAGCCGGAGTCGATCGTCGATGGTCCCGGCATCCGCTTTACGGTCTTCGCGCAGGGATGCCCGCTGAGGTGTCCCGGATGCCAGAACCCTGGTACCTGGGATCCCTGCGGTGGCCAGGAGATCGACGTCGAGGAGATCATCACCGAGATGAGGTCGTCGGTGTTGGCGTCCGGATTGACGCTCTCGGGCGGTGAGGCGAGTCGTCAACCTGGAGATTGCGCGAGGTTGGCCTGTGCTGCCCACGAAATGGGGTGGGACGTCTGGGCATGGTCCGGATTCACCATGGATGCCCTGCTGCGTCAGGCCCGTCACAACCCAGAGCTGGCCGAGATGCTGGACCAGGTGGACGTCCTGGTCGACGGACCTTTCCAGCTGGCACGACGCACCCTCACCCTGCCATGGCGGGGAAGCGGAAACCAGCGGATCATCGACGTCCCTGCGACCTTGCGCGAGGGGCGAGTGGTGGAGTGGGAATCCGTCAGTCCAGCCGGCTGAAGGCCCTTGTCCGAAGTACCAGGTCCTCGGCCTCGTCACACTCGTCGAGGTCGACGGTCGCGGTGATCGACCAGTCGTGGTTGCCGGCAGGGTCGTCGATGATCTGACGAACCAACCAGATCCGGGCGTCGCGGCGTCCCGACTCCTTCTCGATCATGAACAGACCGGGGGCGCGGGCGTCCGGGCCGTCGTTGATCTCGTCGTGCTCGTCCCAGTAGTCGCCCAGGGTGTCCTCCCAGGCATTGGTCGTCATGGCAGAACTGTCGGGCTCGAGGGCTCCCAGGGCCTCGAAGTCGTCGTCTGCGGCCAGGATCACCTTGCGGAACAAGGCATTGCGCACCATGACGGTGAAGGCCCGCTGGTTGGAGGTGAAGGTCCGTACCGGACGGACCTCTTCGGATTCCTCATCGACGGGATGGGTGAGTTCCTCCCACTCGTCGATGAGGGAGGAGTCGGTGGAGCGGACGACCTCGCCCAGCCAGGAGATGACGTCGGCAAGTTCCTCGGTCCGCTCGGACTCGGGGACTGTCTGACGCAGCGCACGGTAGGCGTCGGTCAGATAGCGCAGCACCAGACCCTCGCTGCGTTGCACCTTGTAATGGGCGCAGAACTCGCCGAAGGTCATGGCGCGTTCGTACATGTCGCGCACGACCGACTTGGGCTGCAGGGCGTCGGAGGGAATCCACGGGTGGCTTGGGGCGAAGATCTCGAACAAGGCGTCGAGGGTCTCCTCGAGCGGGCGTGGCCACTCGATCTCCTCGACGGCGGCCATCCGATCCTCGTAGTCGTAGCCGTCCTCCTTCATGCGTGCGATGGCCTCGCCACGCGCGGCATGCTGCTGGGCTATGAGGACGCTCATCGGATTGTCGAGGGTGGCCTCGATGACGCTGACGACGTCGAGGGCGTGAGTAGGGGACTCCGGGTCGAGGGTCGCGACGGCCTCGCTGGCGAAAGCCGACAGCGGCTGGTTGAGGGCGAAGTCATCCTGCAGGGCCTCGTTCATCGCGAATTTGCGGCCACCGGGGGTGGGCTCGTCGAGACGGTGGACGACCTCGGAGCGCAGCAGGGACAGCCCGATCTGCACGGCGCGACGGTAGAGGCGACGCCGCTCGGTGACGGCCGGGGTGGAGGAGTCGACGAGGTGCTGGACCGCCCGAGCGGTGTCCTCGTCACGCTGCAGCAGGTTGAGCAGCATCGCCTCGGTGATCCTCATCCGGGCGTGGAGGGTCTCCGGGGTGGACTCGATGAGTTTGGTGAAGGTTTCCTCGGAGTAGTTGACGAACCCCTCCGGTGGCTTGTGACGCTGCACCTTGCGACGCTTCTTGGGGTCGTCTCCGGCCTTGGCAAGAGCCTTCTCGTTGGCGATGACGTGCTCGGGTGCTTGGGCGACGACGTAGCCGACGGTGTCGAATCCGGCCCGACCCGCGCGACCGGCGATCTGGTGGAACTCACGGGACTTCAGGACTCGGGTGCGTCGACCGTCGAACTTCGTCAGGGAGGTGAACATGACGGTGCGGATCGGCACGTTGATGCCGACCCCGAGGGTGTCGGTGCCACAAATGACCTTGAGCTTGCCCTGTTGGGCGAGGGTTTCGACGAGGCGTCGGTACTTCGGAAGCATCCCGGCGTGGTGGACCCCGATGCCCGAGGTGATGAACTTGCGCACCGTCGAGCCGAATCCCTTGGAGAAGCGGAAGTCGGCGATCTCGGCGGCGATGCCGTGACGCTCCTCGGTGCTCACCAACTTCATCGACGTCATGGACTGGGCGCGTTCCAGAGCCTGCTTCTGGGACGGATGGACGATGTAGACCGGGGCCTTCTGCTCCTCGACGAGCTCCTCGATGGCCTCGTGGTCGGGTTTCATTGACCAGGAGTACTGCAGCGGGACGGGGCGGACGACTCCGGTGATGACGCTGGTGGGGCGTCCGGTGATGGTGGTGAGGCCCTCGGACAGGTCGGTGACGTCACCGAGGGTTGCGCTCATGACGATCTGCTGGGCCTGCGGGAGTTCGGACAGCGGCACCTGCCAGGCCCAGCCCCGGTCGGGGTCGCCGATGAAGTGGAACTCGTCCATGACAACCTGGTCGACGTTGGCATGGCGACCCTCGCGCAGGGCGATGTTGGCAAGGATCTCGGCGGTGCAGCAGATGATGGGGGCATCGGAGTTGACGGAGGCGTCGCCGGTGACCATGCCGACATTGGTGGCTCCGAAGATCTCGCAGAGGCTGAAGAACTTCTCGCTGACGAGGGCTTTGATGGGGGCGGTGTAGTAGGAGCGTCCTCCCGCAGCCACGCAGGCGAAGTGGGCTGCGGTGGCGATGAGGGATTTCCCGGACCCGGTCGGGGTAGTGACGATGACGTGGTTGCCCGACAGGATCTCGAGGATCGCCTCCTCCTGGTGCTCGTACATGGAGATGCCGTCCCGGGCGACGGCTCGCTCGATGTGGTCCAAGGCCATGTCGGCGTCGAGAGGACGGGCACCGGGGGAGTCCCAGCCCGGTTGGCGCTCCCCGCGGTCGGTGGTGACCGGGGCACGACCGTCGACCATGTCGTCAAGGGCTTCGGCCAGGTGCACGGTGTCTCCTCGTATCGGGGCGGCCAGAACGGTTTCCAATGTAGTGGTGGGCTCGGACGTGACCGGTGTTGGTCGTGTTCGCCCGTGGTTGATTGGCTATTGCTGTCGTCCCAGCTGCGCCAGCTGTGTCTCACCCGCATGGATGGCCAGGACCGCTGATTCACACCCCCACATGACACACATCACCGCGGGCCCCGAGATCATTTCGGGGCCCGCGGTGTGTTGAACGATGGATTGTCTGGAAGAGAACCGACGAATCAGCGCGCGGACGGGGTGCGGGTCTCGGCGCTGATGAACCAGGCCTGCTGCTCGAGCTGTTGGATGAAGCCGTGCAGGATGTCGGCAGAGGTGGGATCCTCCTCGTCAATCTGGTCGTGGACCTCGCGCATGGTGCCGGTCACGGCCTCGATCGAAGCGGTGATGACCTTGATTGCGTCATGGGTCAGGACCTCTCCCTGGGGGGACTCAGGAAGGGTGGTGCTGGCAGCGACCACGGCGGGACGGCCGTCCGGGGAAGCGTGGAGCGCACGCATGCGCTCGGCCACCTCGTCGGCACCCTCGCGGGCGATCCCGACGACTTCGTCAAGGTTCAGGTGGAGGTCACGGAAGTTCGGGCCGACGATGTTCCAGTGGGCATGTTTGCCGACCAACTCCAGCGCGATGAAGTCGACGAGAACCTTCTGGAGGTTCGCGGAGAGGGTCTTGGAGGCCTTGAAGCCGGCCTCGGCGTTCTCGAGCTTGGTGGTGGTCTGCCCGGCAGGGGCTGGAACGTTCACGGTGTCAGCCATGCGAAATCTCCTTCGTTCATGGTGACCGAGTGACGGCCACCGGCGTACATGTGGGGAACAGTCACCGAACTTCAGTTATTCCACAGTGGACGAAAACCTGTCGGTACACCTGGACTCCAGGTGTCCTGTCGGGCGGTGGGCGCCGGGCCGACGCCGACATGCGGCATGATGTGACCCATGAGCGCAGAGACTGACGAGTCTGGTCCCATCGATGCCCCCAGCGATGGTCGGCTGGTGTTCCCGAACGAGGTGCTGTCGTCCAAGGTCATCGCTGTTCTGCCCGACGTTCCGGCATCGGATCTTATGGCCCCGATCGAGGCCATGATTCAGGAGAAGGTTCGCGTCTTCACCCTCCCCGTCGCCGACGCAGACCGCCGTCGCGCCGTGCTCAAGATCTACCGTCGTCGTGCCGTCATTGGTGTTCATGGCGTCATGGCCGTCGACGACGTCCAGGGCCTGGTTAATGACAGGGTTGCCTTCGCCCTCCCGGTGGCCGCCACTCCCGACCTGCTCGACGCCCTGCGTCAAGCTGGCATCCCAGCCGCCCCTGACGCCCTGACGCCCACTGAGGTCCGGGCCGCATGGGGTGCCGGAGCCGATGCCGTCCAGGTCGCCCCGGCTGACATGGGTTCTGCCAGTTACGGCGACATCCTCACCCGGATGGCACCCGGGGCTGCCCTCATCCCGCGTGGCGGAATCGGGTCCTATGCGATGCGTCGCTGGCTGGCAGCTGGTGCCCTGGCGGTTTGCCTGGACGACGTCCTCGTCGGGGATGCCTGCGAGGACGGAGTCGTCTCGGCGCTGCGAGAGCGCTGCCGTTCGGTTCTGCAGGTTGTCGCCGACGCGGACGCCTGATTCGTCTGACGCCTTGAGAACCCCGAGACGGCACTCATCCTCGGCGTCGGTCTGACCGATCCCAGTTCTCGAAGAGGGAATCGGCATCGTCATCGGTTTCAGGACGGCCCTTGTCCCGTCTGCCGTGATGGCGAGTGATTGATCCGACGAGAACCCCGAGTACCAGGACGCCGAGAACCGCTGCGAAGATCAGTAGTGGCTTGCGCCCGCCGAAGGAATCCAGAAGGTTGCGCTGCGCGACGGGGACTGGACTGGTGGACATCTGCGGAATCCGGCCGTCCTGCGACTCCCCGCTCTCGTCGGGAGTGAGAGCCGGTGTGGGAGACGGGGTTGGGGAGGCAGATGACGGTGTCGGAGTTGGAGTGGGGCTGGGGGTTGGAGTGGGCGTCGATGCCTTCACCTGAACCGTCAAGGTCTTCTGAGAGGTCCCATAACGGGAATCGACGAGCTTGACTGTGATCGTGAAAGGCCCATTCGACACATCCAACGGCACCTGGATTGTGGCCTGGAAGTTGCCGTGCGGATCGGTGGGAGTGGTGAGAGCGGCATCGCCGTCATTGCCGAGCCAGATCGCCACCTGGCTGTCGGTGACGGGATGACGATGTGAAAGGGTCACCGTCCCGTTGACGTTGAGCAACGCTCCGGGAGCCGCCACCGTCGGTTTCACAGCCGCTGTCAGGACGGTGGCCTGCGGGGTGATCGAAAAGGTGCCGCGCGCCGATGCTGCCCCGACCCCTCCAGTACCATCGAACGTCGCGGACAGCTCATGGTCCCCGCCTTGGACCGAGGACGGAAGCCGCAAGGTACTGGACCAGGTGCCGTTGTTGTCCGTCACCGCGACGGCGAGCAGCTTCCCATCCACCGCAAGATTGATGAGAGCACCTGAAACCAGTTGTCCGGTCTGGGTACGCAGGGTTCCCTTGGTCTTCACGGTGTCTGAGCGGTCGAGGGTCGCGCTCATCGACAGGTCGCCGGGTGGGGTGGCTCCCGGAGGAACGGCGTAGGCTGTTGACGTCGACCAGGGTGTTTGTATCGGACATGCCGATGGGGTCAGCATCGACATCATGGAGGCGACGAGAACCGACGTCAGGGCCAGAGCCCGACAATGCTTCGCGGTCACGCGTCCTCCTTCGGTCGATCGCGAACATGATAGGCGAGACCTCCTGGTGACAGGCGCCGATGACACGGGTTCCACCCCATCTCCTAGGCTGGGAACATGCAGACTCCCATTGATGCCACGAGGACTCCCGCTTGGGGAAAGCTCACTGATCTGAGGTCCACCTTCGCCGACGGGCCGCACAAGCTGCGCCGTTTGTTCGACGCTGATCCGAGGCGTGCCGAGCGCTACACCCTCGACGTCGCCGACCTGCACGTCGACCTGTCCAAGAATCTCCTCACGGACGAGATTCGTGACGCCCTTCTCGACCTGGCCGACCAGACCAAGGTCACCGAGCGTCGCGAGGCCATGTACTCCGGAGAGCACATCAACGTCACCGAGGACCGCGCCGTCCTCCACACCGCCCTGCGTCGCCCGGAGTCCGACTCCCTCACCGTTGACGGTGGGGACGCCGTCGTCGACGTCCACGAGGTCCTCAAGAAGGTCTACGACTTCGCCGACAAGGTCCGTTCCGGGGAGTGGAAGGGAGTCACGGGCAAGCCGATCCGCACTGTCATCAACGTTGGCATCGGTGGTTCCGATCTCGGCCCCGTGATGGCCTACGAGGCCCTCAAACCCTACGTCCAGGAGGGTCTGGAGTGCCGCTTCATCTCCAACATCGATCCGACGGATGCCGCCGTCAAGACCGCTGATCTCGACCCCGAGACCACCCTGGTCATCATCGCCTCCAAGACCTTCACCACCCTCGAGACCCTGACCAACGCCCGGTGCGTGCGTGCCTGGCTGCTTGACGGTCTGGTCGCCGCCGGTGCCATCGAGGACACCGAGGAGGCCCGTCGCGTAGCTGTCGCCAAGCATTTCGTTGCTGTCTCGACCGCTCTGGACAAGGTCGAGGAGTTCGGCATCGACCCCGTCAACGCGTTCGGGTTCTGGAGCTGGGTCGGCGGCCGCTACTCGGTCGACTCGGCCGTCGGCACCTCGCTGGCCGTGGCCATCGGCCCGAAGGGATTCGAGGAGTTCCTGGCTGGCTTCCACGCCGTCGACGAGCACTTCGCCGCTGCCGCACCGGAGCGAAACGTCCCGCTGCTCATGGGCATGTTGAACATCTGGTACGTCAACTTCTGGAAGGCCGACTCGCACGCCGTGCTGCCGTACGCCCAGTACCTGCACCGTTTCCCGGCGTACTTGCAGCAGCTGACCATGGAGTCCAACGGCAAGTCGGTGCGTTGGGACGGCTCGGCGGTGACCACAGATACTGGCGAGATCTTCTGGGGTGAGCCGGGAACCAACGGCCAGCACGCCTTCTATCAGCTCATCCACCAGGGCACCCGCCTCATCCCCGCCGACTTCATCGCGGTGGCCAACCCGGCTCACCCGGCCAGGGATGGCGAGACCGATGTCCACGAGCTGTTCCTGAGCAACTTCTTCGCCCAGACCGCTGCGTTGGCGTTCGGTAAGACTGCTGATGAGGTGCGCGCCGAGGGCACCGACGAGGCCATTGTGCCAGCGCGGGTCTTCCCTGGAGACCGTCCGACGACGTCGATCATGGCCTCCGAGCTGTCCCCGAAGGTCCTCGGAGAGCTCATCGCTTTGTACGAGCACATCACCTTCGTGCAGGGTGTCGTGTGGGGTATCGATTCCTTCGACCAGTGGGGTGTCGAGCTCGGCAAGAAGCTCGCCCTCCAGATCGCCCCGGCCGTTTCCGGTGACGAGAAGGCCCTGGAGTCCCAGGATTCCTCCACGGCCTCCCTGGTGACCTGGTACCGGGATCATCGGCGGTGATCACTGCGGGGTGGTGTTTGGCGGCAGGGATACCGTCAAACACCACCCTAAGAAACGCTGTACCTTCGTATAGGTCGTGAACGTTTCGTTCGATTTCTGGATCTCTCTGTAAAGGACTTTAACGCAACAGCTATGCTATACAGCATAGGGTGAACTAGATCGTCGTATGTTTATGAAAATTACTGCTGGGTTGCTAGCTGAAGAGAAGGTCTAGCGCGTGGATGTATTATCGATGTCGAGTGAGTCTTGGGTTATCTCGATATTGATCGTCGCCGTCGTTATTCTTGTGATCATTATTGGCCTTCTAGTGGCCATCCTCCGCAAAGGCGATAAGCGGTAGGGATAGCGACAGAGTTTTGGATAGGCGACGTGGTGCTTGTGGTGACTTCTTTGTGCTTCCCCGCACCATTGCAGTCGCTGGACACCGCGAGTGAAACACGGGTTATACAGTGGGAGTGTGAGTTCGTGCCGCCGACACCCGATTCGCACTGTGATCGTGTCGACATGCATTGCTGCCCTTGTTGCACTGCTGGGGCCTTGGGCGCTGGCTGGGGCACTGTCATACGGCAAGGTTCATGACGTCGCTGACACCGAACCGCGCGACGTCGCCATCGTCCTCGGTGCTCAGGTGCTGCCTTCGGGTACCCCGTCGGCCTATTTGCGAGGACGCCTTGATGTCGCCGCGAATCTTTACCGCAGCGGCAAGGCTAAGGTCATTCTGGTGTCCGGGGACAATCGAGAGACTCACTACAACGAGCCCAAGGTGATGAAGACGTACCTCGTCAGCAAGGGAGTTCCGGCGGCCAGGATCGTCGAGGACTTCGCTGGTCTCGACACCTACGACACCTGTGTTCGGGCTCGACGGATCTTCGGGGTCGACCGGGCCATCATGGTGACGCAGGACTACCACGAGATCCGTACCGTCGCGACGTGCCGGATGACCGGTCTGGATGCCACTGGCACCCCTAAATTCATAGATCGGAAGAGCGTCGTGTAGGGAAAGAGTGTAGATCTCGG
>OKIF01000027.1_pt1 | contig 71203 bp, 76 predicted proteins | sample 1614921 | NCBI WGS metagenome assembly OKIF01 (sample SAMN04436978, study PRJEB24849) | human gut metagenome | biome: human gut; feature: NICU; material: stool | host: Homo sapiens | place: USA: Saint Louis, MO | collected 2010-08-06 | reverse complement strand
CAATTATTCTAGTAAAATTAATTAAAATGTTGTTGACAGCGGTTACAAATAAAGTTATGATTTATTTGTAAATAGAAAACATTTGCAAATTTTGGTAATAAGTAATGAAATTATATACGAATTGATAGTAAATAGTGATGAGGAGGATAGGAGTGTTCGGCTAGGTCATAATTCAATTTCAATGAAAGAGGGAAGAACATGAAGAAGAAACTTATTATTATTGGTGCATTGGTTGCAGTAGTCGCAATTGCTTTTGCCGGTTTTAAACGTTACCAGTCTTCAGAAAAAGAAAAATACACAATAAATTTTTGGTCTCCTCTTACGGGGGATGATGGTGCTTATATGGACAAGATTGTAGATGAATTTAATGAACAGTCTGGATCAGATTACAAAATTAATCACGTCATCACATCTGATATGTATACAAAATTAAGTACAGTCGTTAGCTCTAAAAATGGTATTCCTGATTTAACATTAATGCATTCCTACAAAGTAGAGGAATTTGTTAATTCGAATATTCTCGATACGGTTGAACCTTTGGTTTCGCATCAACCAGAGCTACAAAAAGGCAATTATTTAGATACTGCTTGGAATGCAGGAACAATTGGAGGCACTCAGTATACAATTCCGTTAGATATCCATGCGAGTGCAATGTACTATAATCAGGACCTTTTAGAGAAATATGATGTTACCTCTTGGTTAGACGATAATATTGTTACTTTTGATGAAATGATGTCATTAGCAGGGAAAATGGACGAAGGCGATTATGTTGTTAACAATGCCTTACTTTCCTGGGTTATTTTGGCTCAGATCCGTAATTTAGGAGGAGCTATTTCTGATGAGGCTGGCAATCCGACCGTTAATACTCCGGAAATGAAAGAAGCATTGGAAAGAATTAAAGCACTAACCGATGCTGGGTTAATGACTCCTTATGGCGAAGACGGTTATCTGATGTTCCAAGGTGGAAATGTTCTATTGTCCACAGATGGTACTTGGACTTCAACCGCGCATGATGCTGTTGAAGGGCTGAATTGGGGTGTCACAAACATTTATTCAACATCTGATGATATTGTAACAAATCGGGCTGCTTCCCATATGTTTGGTATGTTGAAGAGTGAGTCTAGAACAGATGAGAAAGAAGAGGTCATCGCGCAATTCTTAGAATTCGTTCGTACGAATTCGATTGAATGGGCAAAAGCGGGACAAATTATCGCTAGTAAAGACATTTTAGAAAGTGATGATTATCAACAATATCCTCAATCCTTCTTTACTTCAACTTCAGAGGAAGAAGATACACTTTATATCTTTGACTATGTTTATTTCTCCTATGTATTAGAGGCATTAGACGTCTATTGCACAGATATTGCATACGGTGAATTAGACTTGGATGAAGGTTTAGCAACGATGCAACAATATGTAGAAGATAAGATTGCGGAAGTAGCTAAATAATTGAAAGGGGATAATTTTATCCTCTTTCTGATTTTTGGAAGGGAATGAAAGGAATGAAAAAAAAGAGCATTAACTGGGCTTCAATTGCATTCATTGGACCGCATATGGTTCTCTTTATTATTTTTGTATGCATTCCAACAGTCTATGGGATTTATGCTTCATTTACTCAATGGAATTTGGTTTCTGATCCTGTTTGGGTCGGCCTAAACAACTATAAGACATTGTTATTTGATAGTTCGTCCACTTTCTATACTCAATTTTGGAATGGTTTGAAAAATACCTTTATTTTTGTCTTGATCATGGTACCACTACAGATCATTATTCCTTTGATGATTGCAGCGGCACTGCAACATAAAAAAGTGAAGCTGAAAGGACTTTTTCAAGCGGTTCTATATATTCCTGGTCTTATCTCTGTATCAGCTGGTTCTTTGATATGGTCACTGATTTTCCACTCTCGATTAGGTGCCGTAAATAATATTTTTGGATTTGATTTCTCTTGGGCATCGCGACAACCTTATGCGTGGATCTTGATTTTCGCTGTCAGCATTTGGGGAGCGATTGGTGGTAACATGATCATCTATCGCTCAGCTTTAGCGGGTGTCAATGAAGACCTTTATGAAGCCGCAGAGATCGACGGAGCTGGATCGTTCCAAAAATTCTTGAACGTGACCTTGCCGTCTATTCGGTTTCCACTTTTATATACAATCGTGATGACAACTGCTGGGGCATTTAACGTCTTTGCACAGCCTTTGATGATGACTGGTGGAGGACCCAATCAAAGCACGACTGTATTGATGATGTATATCCGTTCACTGGCTTTTAGTCAAGGGGAATCAATTGCAGGGATGGCTTCGGCTATGGCAGTCATATTAGGATTGATCATTATGTGTGTGTCCGTATTTCAATATTTTCTTTTAGATAGAAGCAATACTTAAGGGGGTAAAAAATGAATACACAAAAGAAACATATACCTAGTATGATCATCGCATATTTGTTTCTGATCGTTTTATGTATCATCTGGGTTATTCCATTGATTTTTAGCTTCGCCACTTCTTTTCGTTCTCAGACCGAAATCGTCTCCACTGGGTTTCGCTTGTTACCCGTAAATTGGATATTAGATAACTATATAGCGATTTTAACCAATACCTCTACTGCGCCTATCATGCAGTGGTTATGGAATTCACTGTTTATCGCAGTCACTCACACTGTCTTAGTTGTGATCGTTGTTTCAGTGACAGCTTATGGTTATGGCAGAACGCGCTTTAAATATCGTGATCGAATCTTTTATCTTTTGATGGGGATCTCGATGTTTCCCGGTGTTGTGAATTTGATTCCTTCCTATAAAATCATCGAAACATTTGGTTGGGTCAATTCATCTCTTGCCATGATTGTTCCAGGACTGGCTGGAATGGGGAATATTTTTCTTGTCAGACAATTTATGAAGGGAATTCCTCTTGAGTTTGATGAATCGGCGCGAATGGACGGTGCAGATGAGTTTACAATTTTTTCAGAGATTATCGTTCCGTTGATCAAACCTGTTCTGATCGTTGCCGGACTCTTTTCTTTCACTGGCTCTTGGAATGATTTCTTATGGCCAGTAATCGTGTACACAGACGTTAGTAAGATGCCAATTACGGCTGGGCTGCTTTTATTACAAGACATTTATGGGAATTATCGGATGATTGGCCAGTTAATGGGATCAGCATTGATTGCCATTATTCCCACAGTACTGCTGTTTTTATTTGCCCAAAAATATTTCATTGAATCTATGAACTTAAATGCAGGAATAAAAGGATAGTGAAGATCATGAATCGAAAACTGGAAAGAAACTTACTACGTGCCAGTGCGGTCTGGGATGTCTGTATTGGTCTCGTAACGATGTTTGGGTATTATCCTTGGTTTGAAGAACAAGGGATCGCAGCGTTTCAAAATCAAAATCAGTATGAATATTTACAATCAAGTCTTATAGGTATGATCTCAAAAGTAATGTTGATCGTTGCATTAGCAACGATTTTGATGGGCGTTATCAGTTGGATCAACGCGAAGAATATGCGAGACAAACAAATAAACAAAGGAACGATACGTTGGATGATCGCCTGTGTCATCATCCATTTGATCATCTATGATGTGATTGGTGTCGTCCTCTATTTACTAGCTACGACGATGTATATGTCTAAAAATAAAGCAATAAAAATACTAAAAACGGAAAATGGAATTTTTTAAGAAGGTGTAGAAGTTATGGCAGAAAATTATTTGGAACCGATTGTATTAGAACGAGCAGACCCATGGATATACAAGCATACCGATGGATATTATTACTTCACTGGATCAAAACCAGGGTATCAGGAAATCGAATTAAGACGTGCGAAAACCTTGAAAGGACTGGCTGACGGTGAAGTAAAAGTCATCTGGACGGCTCATGCCGAAGGCTCAATGAGTGAGCTGATCTGGGCACCAGAGATTCATTTTATTCAGGGAAAATGGTACATCTATTTTGCTGCTGCAGATCATGGAGAAGTCAGAAATGATCAGCATCATCATCGGATGTTTGCAATCGAAAATGCGAAAGAAAATCCCTTTGAAGGAGAGTGGGTGGAAAAAGGACAAATCAAGACGCAATTTGAGAGTTTCAGTTTAGATGCTACGGTATTTGAACATAGGAACCGATTGTATTATGTCTGGGCACAAGTAGATCCAAATATTCCAGGCAATTCCAATCTTTATTTATCAGAGATGGAAAATCCTTGGACATTGAAAGGAAAGCAGATTCTTCTGAGTATCCCTTATTATGAATGGGAAAAAATCGGCTTCAAAGTAAACGAAGCACCCGCCGCTTTGATTAGAAATGGAAAAGTGTTTATCACTTATTCAGCAAGTGCGACGGATGAAAACTATGCGATGGGGCTTTTATGGGCAGATGAAGAGAGCGATTTGTTGAATGGCTACTCGTGGAACAAATTAAAAGAACCAGTGTTTTCAAGTTCTGAGCGTAATTCTCTTTATGGTCCTGGTCATAATTCATTTACAATTGATGAGGAAGGAAAGCAAGATATTTTAGTTTATCACGCTCGACCAGAAAAAAATGATTATAGTGATCCATTGGAAAATCCAAACAGACATGCGTATGTTCAGCCATTTACGTGGCATAAAAATGGACTGCCTAATTTTGGCGAACCTGGTGTAATCAAAGCTTAAGAAAAAGAGAGGAAAAAAATGACTACAAAAATAAATATGATCAGTAGGATGATACCTGTTTTTTTGACCAGTTTTTTTCTTATGGGATGTCAAACAGGGGAAGCTGCCGAGCAGCTTATACAAAAGGAGTGGGAAACAACATCTAAGGAACGGGTATCGATCCATGACCCTTCAATTACAACTATCCATGAGGAAAATCAAGAATTATTCTATGTATTTGGTTCACATCTTGCTCAAGCAAAAACATCAGACTTACGAACGTGGGAAGTTCCTTTTTCTCACGAATATGAATCAATGGAAGACAATATTATTTATGGAAATACCAAAGAAAATCTAGCTGAAACATTTAAATGGGCAGGATATGATGATGCTGATTCAAAAGGCGGCTATAGTCTTTGGGCGCCAGATGTGATCTGGAATGCTGATTATGAATGGTCAAATGGAGACAAAGGAGCGTACATGCTTTACTACTCAGCTAGTTCTACTTGGCGGCGTTCAGCGATTGGATTAGCTGTAGCAAAAACAATTGAAGGACCATACAGCTATTCTGACACAGTTATTTATTCTGGATTTACAGAAAAAGATTCAACGGATGGTAGTGACCGTAATACAAACTATCAAAATACTCATTTGGCAAAACTGATCAAAGATGGAAAAATAAGTGGTTTTAGTGAAAACTGGTCTATCGAAGCCGGTCTTACCTATAACACCGATTATGCGCCAAATGCCATTGATCCCGCTTTGTTTTATGATGAAGAAGGGAAACTATGGATGACCTATGGTTCTTGGTCCGGCGGTATCTTTTTATTGGAAGTTGATCCAGCCACTGGAAAACCAATGTATCCTGGTGAAGATAGCACTACAGAAGATGGGCGCATCATTGATCGCTATTTTGGGATTAAACTCTCAGGTGGCTATCATCAATCAGGAGAAGGTCCCTACATTGTTTATGATGAGAAAACCGATTATTATTACCTATTCGTCACTTACGGTGGTTTAGCAGCAAAAGGTGGTTACAATATGCGACTATTTCGCGCTGAAAAACCAGAAGGACCTTACCTTGATGCCCAAGGAAATAGCCCAATCTTGGATAAAGGTGAACAAAATGTGAATTATGGTATCAAATTGATTGGGAACTATCAATTCTCGTTTCAACAAATGGGGTATCGAGCAGCGGGACACAATTCGGCGATCATCGATGAGAATGGTCAGTGGTCCTTGGTGTATCATACGCGCTTTAACAATGGAACCGAAGCCCATGAAGTGCGGGTCAACAGAATGTATATGAATGAGGAGGGCTGGCCAGTTCCAGCACCCTATGAGTATCGAGGCAATGAACAAGTAGCAGATGCTTTGACAGAAGATGAAATTATCGGGCGCTATGAAATCATTAACCATGGCACCGACAATGGAACGACCATGCTAAAAACGCAGATGATCGAGTTTCAAAAAGATGGAAACGTTACTGGAGACTTGACCGGAACTTGGACGTACGATGCGGGATACTTGGTGTTGACTTTTGAAGAAACTACCTTCAAAGGAATCTTATTAACTCAGGAAATAACAGAATTCGAGCAGCAAAAGTTAACGTTTTCAACGATTGGCGATAATAATGAGTCCATTTGGGGAATCAAAGAATAGGAGTAGGAAAATGACAATCAAAATTCTACACACAAAATCAGGAACAACGATCAGCAAATATATCTACGGTCATTTTGCAGAGCATCTAGGCCGTTGTATCTATGAAGGATTATACGTTGGAGAAGATTCGCCGATCCCAAATAAAAATGGGATGCGGATCGATGTGGTTGAAGCACTGAAAAACATTCAAATCCCTGTGCTGCGTTGGCCAGGCGGCTGCTTCGCCGATGAATATCATTGGAAAGACGGGATTGGTCCTAAAGAAAACCGCAAAACGATGGTCAACACTCACTGGGGCGGCGTGACTGAAAACAATCATTTCGGGACCCATGAATTTTTTGAATTGATCAAGCAGCTGCAATGTGACGCGTATGTCAACGGCAATGTCGGCAGCGGAACGGTGCAAGAAATGTCAGAATGGGTGGAATACATCACGATGGATGGCATTTCTCCGATGGCTGATCTTCGCAGAGAAAATGGCCATGAAGAAGCGTGGGAAATGAAATTTTTTGGCGTAGGAAACGAAAACTGGGGTTGTGGCGGCAATATGCGGCCAGAGTACTATGCGGATCTGTATCGCCGCTATCAAACCTATGTCCGCCAATACGGTGACAAAAAAATCTACAAAGTCGCTGGCGGAGCGAATGTCGCAGACTATCATTGGACAGAAACGCTGATGAAAAACGCCCATTGGTTGATGGACGGCCTAAGCTTGCACTACTACGTTCATCCGCAAGGCTGGGAAGAAAAAGGTAGCGCCTTGGAATTTGATGAGGCAGAGTGGCAAGTGACCTGTGAAAAAGCAGCCTACATGGATGAATTATTGACCCGCCACAGCGCTATCATGGACCAGTATGACCCAGAAAAGCGTGTCGGAATCATTGTTGATGAATGGGGCACTTGGTTCTCAGCAGAACCTGGAACGAATCCAGGCTTCTTATACCAACAAAATACGATCCGTGATGCCATGGTCGCAGCGATCACCTTGAATATTTTCCATAAACATGCCAAGCGAGTGCATATGGCAAATATCGCACAAACCGTCAACGTCCTGCAAGCGATGATTTTGACAGATGGCGAACAAATGGTGAAAACCCCAAGCTATCATGTATTTGATTTGTACAAAGTCCATCAAGATGCTGAAACCATTGATAGCCATGGAACCAGCAGCGATACCATTACGTATACGATTTCGAAAAAAGAGGATACGATCCATCTATCGGTTTGTAATTTTGCTACCCAAGGCACGGAAGAATTATCCTTCTCCCTTGAAACAGCGATCAATAAAGTGAAAGAAGCTCGTTATATCGTGGGAGACAAAATGAACGCACACAATGATTTTGATCATCCTGAAGATGTGGTGATCCAAGACTTCACCGCTTACGATGTTGAAGAGAACAAAGTCAGTTTGCGTGTGCCAGCAATGAGTGTTCTAACGATCTCATTGACAGTCTGATCCCATGACTTGTAAAGGATGCGAAGTGAAAGATGTTGCTGTAGCAGCACAGGAAGACATTGAATCCTTGATTGCAGAACAACTTTCTTTAGAAAGAGACTTGGCTTTGCCGGAGATCGTCAGTAGGAGAATCGCTGTTTGTGAGACCTGTCCACTGCGATTGAATCATACCTGTACCAAATGTGGCTGTTTTTATCGGTTTCGCGCAAACTTAGCTAAGAAAAACTGTCCTGCAGGAATGTGGGAACAAACAGGACAGCTCGTCAAGTAGCTGTCCTGTTTTTATAAAATAGTATAAATCAATTAGGAGATGAGGGAAAGACATGACAGCGATCAATGGGGTTCATGATCCTACGATTATTGAACATGAAGGCACCTTTTATTTATATTCAACGGACACACAACAGCCCAAAACGGCTGGTGTACCAATTCGTAGCTCAAAAGATTTGATCCATTGGCAACTTGAGAAACAGGCATTGTCAGAAATGCCTGAACCAGCAGTAAAATGGAGCAAAGCTCAAGGACTATGGGCACCGGAAGTTATTCGCTACAAGGACGAATTCCGTATGTATTATTCTGCTTCGACATTCGGCAGTACCACTTCTTTTATCGGCTTAGCTACAGCTTCAGATCCTTTGGGTCCTTGGGAAGATCAAGGAGAGGTTGTTAAAACCAATGCAGCTCTTGCACAGCATAACGCGATCGATGCCAATATTGCTTTTGACCGCTCGGGTGAGCAGTGGTTTGTCTATGGTTCTTTCTTTGGCGGAATCTATATTGCTCCATTGAACAAAGAAACTGGAAAACTTCAAGAAAAGAGCTATGGCCAACGGATTGCTTTTCGTCCGAAAACAGTTGATACTGCTATTGAAGGACCATTTATTTATTATCACCCTGAAACCGATTATTATTATTTGTTTGTTTCTTTCGATTCCCTTAATGATTCGTACAATATCCGTGTCGCCCGAGCAAAAGAAATTACGGGGCCATATCTGGACTGGCATGGTACGGCCATGACGGATCAAGAAAAGACGCCAACCGAAGTAGGGACCAAACTGTTGGGCAGTTATCAGTTCTCAGAAGAACCAGTTGTATACGCTCCTGGTCATAATTCGATCTTTACGCAATCCAATAAGGAAAGTTTTGTTGTGCATCATGCACGGAGAAAACCATTTAGTGACCAATTCCATTTACAAATACGTAAACTATATTGGCTGGAATCAGGCTGGCCAGTGATCTCTGCTTCAATCTATCAAAGAAGTGTTTCACGAATGCCAGAGCAGGAAAATCTTTTAGGAAAGTGGGAAATCATCCAATTTGATTACGAATCTCAAATTATATCTTCTCAACAGCATGAAATAACAGAATTAAAAAAAGAAGGACGAAGTTACTTGTGGGAAGGAAATGAATTTGTCCCATATTATGAGTACATCGACCAAAAAGAAAGGTTGTTTTTCTCTGGAATCAATGATCAGGGCGTTGCGTTTCTTGGTCGAAAAGTGTGCGAAGAATAAAAAACAAGCAGCACAATGAGCAGATTGCATTGTGTTGCTTATAAACGTATACTGCTGCCCTTTTTACTAAATACTGCCTTTTAATAATCTGGCGCCATGAGTAGGAATCTCAGCCTCGTCAAGTGCCCATTTTTTGTTACCATAACTCAGTGCCATTTTTAATTGGTGATTCACAAACCCAACGGTCTAATCAAGTTTCAAATCGATAGTGAACATGAATGGCAGGAGACGAAAGAGGCAATCATTTTTGAGGCAGTAGAAGACTTGATGGCCAAAATCAGTTTTGCATAACCGTTACAAATCTTTCGTGCGTATCCTCAGATTTTATTCAAGATATCAATCAAGTCACACTGCAACGAGGAACCTTCGTGTATTGGTGTTGTTGCATAGACTCACAGGCTTTGGATTCGACCTTTGCTAAAGATGATACGTTGTTACCAATTACTTTACGTTTGGCTACCGCTAGTCGTAAAGGAGTAAGAAGTGAGCGTGGACAAAGATCCTCCCTAAAAAGGGGTCTTTTTCTCTATGTAAAAAAGAGGAAAAGTTTGCTGAATTTAAGTGCTTTATTGTATTTTTTTTGACGTACTTAATCAAGTACGCTATAATTATATCAGAAAAAGGAGGAGAGACAATGGCTAATACAACGATGAATCCTAGCACTGCTCGTAAAAATTTTTATCAGTTATTGAAAGAGGTAAATGAAAATCATACTGAAATCGAGATTATTAGTGATCGTAGTGGAAACAATGCTGTATTGATTGGGCTGGAAGACTGGAGAGCGATTCAAGAAACCCTTTTTCTTGAGCAAACAGGTACTTTAGATAAAGTACGAGACCGCGAAAAAGACGACAGTGGCTTTACGAATATCGATGATATTGATTGGGAAGCTCTTTGATGAGTAACTATACAGTCGCAATCAAAAACTCTGCGAAAGTGGATTTAAGAAAAATCAAGCAATCGAATTTAAAGAAACAATTTGAAGAAGTGATTCAGACATTGAAGGAAGATCCATATATGCCCACGCAGTCTTTTGAAAAGCTGAGACCTACACATGAAGGCAGATACTCACGCAGGCTGAATAGACAGCATCGAGTGGTTTACAAAGTTGATGAGGAAAATAAAGTTGTGGAAATTTATTCTGCCTGGACACATTATGAGTGAAGTGAGAAGAGCCAACCTTTTTAGATAGTTAACAAAGAGTCACCCCAAAAAGGAGACTCTTTTTTTGTTCTAAAACCAACATTCTTGGATTTATTGCATGATTTCTTTAATTTGTTCCTATATCTCCACCTTTGAAGGGTCATTGTTTGAGTTTAGGAATGTTGACGGGTTTATGTAAAACAAGGAGGAAGAAGTGTGACAAGGAAAATCAGTAAAATTGGCGCATCGTTGTTAGTGTTGGCAGTGGCAACGACCATCGATTATCGCCAAAGTGAAGCGAAGACAATTGGAAAAGTCGTTTATCGAGAAACAGCCAAAAGTATGTTGGAAAAAGCAATGGACAATCAACCGAAGTCGTCTTCTTGGTTCCCAGAGGATTCGTTGGCATAGTCTTTTGGAAAAGATACAGATACGAAATACAATACCAGTGTCGTTCCTTTAGCAGAGCGAGTATCCAAAGCGACATTGCCGAACATGAATGTCACTCAAACGAAGAAGTCAAAGTCGTGGCGATTTCGGCCATGAATAGCAGTATCAACGGCAATGCACCACGAGGGATCGATACCTTTGACGCCAATGTCTTTTCTTATTGGCAATACATCGATCAATTGGTTTATTGGGGCGGCTCTTCTGGCGAAGGGATCATCGTACCGCCAAGTCTAGTTGCGACGGATGCAGCCCATAAGAATCGTGTACCGGTTTTAGGAACCGCAAACCGCCCATGGCGAGAAGCTGGAATGGCTAGATATGTTTTTAGCCAAGGATGAGGATGGCAAGTTCCCGATTGTAGAAAAGATGATCGAAGTTACCAATACATATGGATTTGATGACTGGTTCATCAATCAAGAAACCGATACGGCAGTCACCAGTTTTGATGATGCAGCTGAAGGCATCGAACAATCGAAGACTGATGGAAAAGGCTTAAATGAAAGCCACGCCAAAGCGATGTAAGAATTGATGCCCAATTCAAAGAACAAGCAGACGAGTATTTAGAGATCATGTGGTATGAATTCCATGACGAGTGATGGAAAAATGGATTGGCAAAATGCCTTAGCGGATAAGAAAAAAACTTAGTCGGTGGATGCAGAGATGAACCCGTTGGCAGTATGAAGTTGGAGTATACGGAATGGACAAATAGCTAAGAAAAGCAATTCTTTGCCCATAAAGAGGGAGGAACCAGAGTGGAATATTGCCTTAAAAAATGACAGAACTAAAAAAGCTTTTGCGACCAACAAATGGTCGCAAAAGCTTTTGTTTTTTACAATAACATCAGCGTGATGTACGGCTGGCTGGATCTAGCCGTTTTTCCAAAATACCTAAAAGCCAGTCCGTGATGATCGCCATTAATGCAGTTGGCAATGCACCGGCTAAAATAATCGATGTGCCATCTGTTGCATTGGTTCCTCGGATAATGATATCTCCAAGACCACCAGCACCGACGAATGCACCGATCGCGGTTATCCCGATGGCAACAACTAACGCGTTTCTTATGCCTGCCATGATAACAGAAACAGAGAGTGGTAACTCTACCATGAATAGTCGTTGTCTAGCAGTCATCCCCATGCCTTTGCCGACATCAAGGATATTTTTGTCTACTTGGATCATCCCAGTGTACGTATTCTTGATAATGGGTAACAGGGAATATAAAAATACAGTAACAATCACGACATTGACTCCCAGACCTAATCCAATGATCAGAATGGAGATCATGGCTAAGGAAGGAATCGTCTGGATGATATTCGCCAAACGAATCACCCAGTTTGCTAATTTACGTCTCCTAGAAATCATGATCCCGACCGGAATCCCGACAACTGCTGCAAAGAGGACACCATAGATAGAAATGAGGAAGTGACGGATAAATTGTGCAAAGATATAGGAGCCATTTTCCTGGAAATAATAGAAAAATTGTTGAAAGACATTCATTTTATCCAATTGCTTCACTTCCCTTCAAAATAGTGGTTTTCTTGTAAGAAACGTTGTGCTACTACTGATGGTTCCACTAGATTATTATCTGCTTCGTAGTTCAATTCCTGCATTTTTTCCGTACTGATGGTATGACCTAACTTATTTAAGGCTTCTTTTAAATGAGGTGTATCAGCTAATACCTTGTTGTCTACAACTGGAGCAGCATCATATGGTGGGAAGAATTGACGATCATCTTCCAACATGACTAGATCATAACTGGCAATCCGTCCATCCGTAGAGTAGCCAAGAACAATATCCATTTTTCCTGCTTCGACTGCATCGTAAACAAGTCCAATCTGCATAGGTAATATCGAGTTGAAAGAGAAGCCATAAGTTTCCTGGAAGCCGTCGTAACCGTCTCCTTTACGATTGATCCAAGAAGTATCTACACCAGCTACTAATTCATCCGCTACATTTTTCAGATCGCTGACTTTAGATAGATGGTATTTTTGTGCGGTGTCTTTTCGAACAAGAAAGACATACGTATTTTCAAAACCATAGGACGGGAACCACGTTTGGTCATATCTTTTATCAAATTCATCTTTCACGGTAGCAAATGCTTTTTTCGGATCTTTTTCAGGAGGAAGATTCAATGTAGTGGTTAAATCTGTTCCTGTGTAACGAGCTGCTGAAATCGAAGCATCTCCGTTCATCATCGCTTGGTGGTTGATAGTTGTAGTAGCCAGATTGTTGATGATCGCTGTGTTTTTATCTGTATAATGTTCAACCATCCCGGCAACTAGACTTGCTAAGATCTGAGCTTCAGAAGTGATTCCACCTGTGATCGAGATGGTGTCTTCATCTGTATTGCTGGCAAGTCCAGGGAAGGAACAACTCGCAAGTATAAGAAGAGAGAGAAGAACCATGGTCATTTTTAATATACGTTTCATTCTTCATTCTCCTCTCTAAGTGCGATCGGTGTCAGCCGGTGTTCCAAGAGACCTAGAAGCCAATCAGCCAACAGTGCTAAAATCGTTACAGGGATCGTACCCGCTAAAATGAGATCTGGTTGGTAATTATTCAGTCCACTAAAAATCAAATCACCTAGACCACCAGCCCCGATATAAGAGGCAAGGGTAGCCCATGCAATCACGTAAACGGCAGCTAAACGAATGCCGGCCATGATCGTTGGCATAGCAATAGGCAGTTCGACGGAAAAAATGGATTGGAACTCAGTCATTCCCATCCCTTTTGCCACATCCCGATAATTCCAATCGACATTTTTCATCCCGATATACGTATTTCGTAGAATTGGCAATAATGAATAAATAAAGAGGGCGATGATCGCAGGTAATTTACCTACGCCAAATAGCGGGATCATCAATGCCAATAAAGCAAGAGAAGGGATTGTCTGCAAGGCACTGGTTAAGCCAATCACAATCGTGGCAGCTTTCGGAAAACGTGTCAGTAAGACACCAAGCGGTACAGCAATGATGATACCAATGATCAAAGCAAGTCCTGAAATATAAAGATGTTCAAAACCTTTTGAGAGAATTTCTGAACCGTGCTGATGAAAAAACTGCTGCATAGGTCAGACCTCCTTAGATTCTTCAGGAGTAGCTGACTCTGCAACATCAGTAGTTGCAGGGTCTTCTCCCCAAATCACATCGTAGACAATATCCACTAATGATGCGCGAGTCAAGATACCTACGACTTTGTTCTGTTCATCAACGACCGGCACATATTTCAGCCCACGTTTTAAAATGCGTTGCAAAGTATCACGAAGATAGGCGGATTCTTTTACGTAAAAAACATGTTTATTCAAAATGTCGCCTACGCTGGATACTTTTCCTCGTTTTTTATTCAACGTTTCTACATCGATAAATCCTTTTAATACATTCGAATTATCGGTAACTAACAACGTATCTACACGTTTTTCCCTCATCAGTTTGATTGCTTCTTGTAATGATTTTTCCGGTGTAATCGTGATTGCTGTATTTAGCATAACTTCTCCGACTCTTGTCGCATTTGGTTTTGCTTGTAGTAAGCGATCTTCTCCAATCAACTCTTCTACGAAATCGTTTGCAGGATGACGTAAAATATTTTCTGGTGTATCGAATTGGATCACACGACCTTCACTCATGATGGCGATACGACTTGCTAGTTTAATCGCTTCATCCATGTCATGGGTAACGAAGACGATGGTTTTACCGAGTCGTTCTTGTAAATCTTTGACCAGATCCTGAAGTGAATCGCGAGTGATGGGATCAAGCGCACCGAATGGCTCGTCCATCAAGATGATATCTTGATTCGCTGCCAAGGCACGAACGACTCCAATACGCTGCTGCTGACCACCAGATAATTCATGTGGGTAGCGATCTAACATCTCACGGGGCAATTCCACAAGATCAATCATTTTTTCAGCTGTTTTATTCCGTTCTTCTTGACTGACTTTCAACAATTTTTGGACAAGAGTGATATTTTCACGGATCGTCATGTGAGGCATCAATCCAATACTTTGGATAACATAGCCGATCTGACGTCGCAATTCCACCGGATCAATTTCTTGGATGGATTTTCCATCAATCAAAATTTTCCCTTGTGTTGGATCAGTCATTCGGTTGATCATCCGCATCGTCGTCGTTTTTCCGCTCCCGCTCGTACCGATAAAACAAATGAACTCACCCTTTTCAAATGAAAGATTGACGTCCTCTACAGCAACTTTCCCACCTTTATAAATCTTTGACACATTTTGAAATTCAATCATGGTGCCACCTCTTTTTCTATTTTCAATGAAGAACTATTTATTACTAGTATGCCTAAAACAATGAAAAAATACAAATAGGGTAGTTTTTTTATTTAGGGAAATAAAAAGCTAGGATAAAAATGTGCTGATTTTGCCAACAGAACGAAAAACATGATAGAATGATGAAGCACATGATAGAAAGTGAGTGACGATATGTTAACAACAGAAGATTTTGATTTTGACTTGCCGGAAGAGTTGATCGCACAAACACCATTAAAAGACCGCGATCATTCTCGTTTACTTGTTTTGGATCGGAAAACTGGAGAAATGAAAGACAAGCATTTCCATGAAATCATTGAAGAATTACACCCTGGTGATGCGCTAGTCATGAATAATACACGCGTTCTACCTGCTCGTTTATATGGAGAAAAACCAGATACTGGTGCTCATTTAGAAGTCCTTCTTCTAACGAATACAGAAGGAGATACGTGGGAGACATTGATCAAACCTGCGAAACGTGCCAAAGTTGGGACAAGAATCTCTTTTGGTGATGGCAGATTGCAAGCAGTAGTGAAAGAAGAATTGGAACACGGCGGACGGATCATTGACTTTGAGTATGAAGGAATTTTTCTAGAGATTCTTGAATCGTTGGGAGAAATGCCATTGCCTCCATATATCAAAGAACGTCTGGAAGACCCAGATCGCTATCAAACTGTCTATGCGAAAGAAAATGGTTCTGCTGCAGCGCCAACAGCGGGATTGCATTTTACGAAAGAACTGCTTGATGAGATTGAAGCAAAGGGTGTTGAATTAGTCTATCTGACACTACATGTAGGGTTAGGTACATTCCGACCTGTCAGCGTAGATAAAATTGAAGAACACCATATGCATAGTGAATTCTACCGTTTGACGGAAGAAGCAGCTGAGCGATTGAACCAAGTACGTAAAAATGGCGGGAAAATCGTGGCTGTCGGAACAACTTCAATTCGAACATTAGAAACGATTGGGACGAAATTTAATGGAGAAATCAAAGCAGACAGCGGATGGACTGATATTTTCATTACGCCTGGCTATGAATTCAAAGTGGTAGAAGCTTTCTCAACTAATTTCCATTTGCCAAAATCGACTTTAGTCATGTTAGTTAGTGCCTTTGCAGGAAGAGAATTGACTTTATCTGCTTACCAGCATGCGATTGACGAGCGCTATCGTTTCTTTAGTTTCGGAGATGCGATGTTCGTGAAATAAAACTGGTTAGAACGATCGTACTATGAGTATTAAAATGTCAAGAATATCTCCGTAAAAACAAAGAAAAAAGCTGCCAATTTTTTAACTGGCAGCTTTTTTCGATGCTTCTATTCGCAGATAATTATGCAGTTGCGTTTCTGCTTTGAAGCACGTGTTATTACTAGAAACTTCATTAACGAGTAATAACATTGAAGAAGTTAAGAACTATCTTTATGATACACCAACTTTTCAGCGACAATCGATCAATTTTTGTATGAAAAATGTAGTAAAATGCAAGTTAAAAGTTAAGAAAAATGCGTACAAATAAGAAAAAGCCGAGCTCTCGATAAGCTCGGCTTTCTTGTATCTCGGAAGGATTCAAATAAACAGAAATGATTGTAACTTTCCATCATACATGCAAAGCACGGCGTTGAATTTCTTCATGTTAAACAAAAATTTTGTTTTCGTTACATCTTCAACATTTGAAACATCTCTTGTTCCTATTCAATTTTCAGACGTTTACGTTATTCAATTGTTACGTATCGCATTACTTCTTGTTTCGGATACTTCGTGATCCAAACATCCATACGCATTCACTATTTATAGTTTTGTACTCTACACGCATGTCTGGGTGAAACCTGTACTTCTAACAACTTTGTTTGCTTACACTGTTCTATCGAGAAATTCTTCTGTTTATTTGATGGTATCCTCCTTCCTTACATCTATATAATAGCATCTTTTGGTAGCGTTTGCAAATGTAAGTGCTTTGGATTTTATACTTTCTTAACAAATAATCAATAGGCCCTTTGTTTGAAGTAATTAAAAAAAGGATGTTATAGTAAAATTAGTACCTTTTTTTGTACGAAGATTTTAAAGGAGGAATAGGATGGAAGAATACAAGCAGACAATAGAAGAAGTAAGGAAGGTAACGGAAGCAGATCCAGATACTGGGTTGTCTTCACAAGAAGTGGATGAACGACGAAAAAAGCAGGGATTGAATAAATTCGATGAGGCACCAAAAGAATCAATGATCAAAAAATTCTTTCGAAGCTTGTCGGATTTTACAACGATCATCCTTCTTATAGCAGCGGTGATTTCCTTTTATACTGCATTTGCTACAGAGCATGGAGATTTATTTGAAGGACTGCTGATCGTCGCTATCGTTGTAATCAACTCGGTATTGGCAATCGTCCAAGAAGGAAACGCAGAAAAAGCACTGGAATCCTTGCAAGATATGAATAAACAAACGGCAACTGTCATACGTGACGGCAAAGTGACCACTGTCGAGTCAGAGAAACTGGTGGTTGGGGATATTCTTGTTTTAGAGTCCGGTGATGCTATTTCTGCCGATGCCCGTTTGATCGAAACATCCCAATTTCGTGTAGAAGAATCGGCGTTGACTGGAGAAAGTGAAGCAGTCGAAAAAGATGCAGCATTCGTCGCAAAAGAAGATGAGTCATTAGGTGACCAACTTAATATGGTATTTAAAGGGTGTACGGTTGCTGCAGGTCGTGGGAAAGCCATCGTCACGGCTATTGGTATGGCTACTGAAATGGGTAAGATCGCGGATCTTTTGAACGAAAACACCATGCAAAAGACACCTTTACAGGTCCGGTTGAATCAGCTAGGCAAACGAATCAGTATGATCGCTTTAGCGGCTGCGGCTTTAGTATTTGTGATTGGTGAATTACAAGGAGAACCACTCCTTGAAATGTTCATGACTTCGATTTCCTTGGCTGTTGCAGCTGTACCGGAAACCTTGACTGTTATTGTTACGTTGACACTTGCATACGGTGTGCAGAAGATGGCGAGGAAACATGCGATTATCCGGCAGCTACCAGCAGTAGAGACGCTAGGAACCGCTAATGTTATCTGCTCAGACAAAACAGGAACGCTGACACAAAATGAAATGCGCGTCCGCCGAGTCTGGAGCAAAGACGATGAAGTAACGAATATCGAAGACTCAATGACGAACAGCGCGATGGAAATATTGAAAATGGCTGCATTATGTACAGATGTGACGGTCGAACAAGAAGACGATGATCTTGTTATCAAAGGTAATCCAACAGAGGTAGCCATCGCTAGGGCTGTTGAAGAGAATTATCATACAAAAGCAGAATTAGAAGAAAAATATCCACGAGTAAACGAGCTTCCTTTTGATTCTGAACGAAAAATGATGACAACAGTTCACCAAATGGGCGAAAAATACATCTCAATCACCAAAGGAGCATTCGATGTTCTTGCTCCGCGCTTTAGTTCAGGCGATGTAGAACAAGCAGCAATCGTTAATGATCGTTTCGGTAAACGGGCACTGAGAGTGATTGCTGTTGGTTATGCTACTTATGACGAAGAACCGCAAGATATTTCTTCTGAAGCGTTGGAAAAAGACTTACGTTTGATTGGTCTGATCGGAATGATCGATCCGCCGCGTCCAGAAAGTAAAGGAGCAATCAAGCGAGCGAAAAAGGCCGGCATCAAAACAGTCATGATCACTGGAGATCATGTGGTAACTGCCAGTGCCATAGCGAAAGAATTAGGTATCTTGAATGATCCGTCAGAAGCACTCTCAGGATCAGAACTGCATCAATTATCAGACGAGGAATTAGATGCGCGTGTCAAATCTCTCTCTGTCTATGCTCGGGTAACGCCAGAAGATAAGATCCGAATCGTCAAATCTTGGCAACGTACGGGTGCAGTCGTAGCGATGACTGGTGATGGCGTGAATGATGCACCAGCGTTGAAAGCAAGTAATGTCGGATGTGCCATGGGGATCACAGGTACAGATGTGGCGCAAAGTGCCGCAGATATGATTCTGACGGATGACAACTTTGCGACGATCGTCGATGCTGTCAGTCAAGGACGCTCGGTTTATCAGAATATTCGTAAAGCAATCAACTTTTTGCTAAGTTGCAACATTTCTGAGATCTTTATTGTTTTGATTGCGATGCTGTTAGGTTGGGGCGCACCATTCACAGCTGTACAGTTACTGTTTGTCAATGTAGTTGCCGATGGACTTCCAGGATTTGCTTTAGGAAGAGAACCAGCAGAACACGGCATCATGGATCAGCCACCTATTCCGAAAAACGAAGGGATCTTTGCTCGAGGCTTATTGCAAAAAATCGCCATAAACGCAGGGGTCTTTACCATCGTAACTTTGTTTGGTTATTATTTAGGTAGTTATGTCGATACTATCAGCCCATGGGTAGACGCAAGTCAACATGTCGGTCAAACAGTTGCATTCTTGATCTTAGCTTACTCATCAATTTTGCATGTGTTCAATGTACGCAGCAGTCAATCGATCTTTAAAGTCAATTTAGCAACCAATAAAGCTTTGGTAGAAATGGCGTTACTGGCATTAGCTATTACAACGGCTGTTGCTTTGCTGCCGTTTATGCAAGAACTATTCGGCCTAGTACACATCAGTTTGAATCACTGGTTCTTGGTAGGGATTTTGTCTATCGTACCAATCGCGGTCAATGAACTGATCAAGTTCCACCGATTGCCGGAAGCAGAAGAAGAGGAATGATCAACTGTTTCTAAGTTGATTTTCTTTTTACTGGAACTATACAAAAAGGAGGTGTGACATGAATGTTGTCACACCTCCTTTTTTGCTAATAGGCTGAATATTTCTTTTACTGCCTCTCGATAAACGGTGTTCTCCTGCCAACCCCTCGGTCACAAGTCACACTCTCTTTTAAATATCTTTCGGCAATTGTTCATAAAATGCTGCTTTTGTTGTAGAAATGTATGGGCTGAGCCATAGATAACCGATACCAGCAGTTGCTAATGCTAAGATATGCCAGCCGATAAATGAAAGATCTAACCAGAAAAGTTTTCCTTTGTAACCATCCATCAATTTTCGACTTGCGGTGATCGTATCCAGTACTTTAGGCGTTTGACCTGTTTCTTGGACGATATCATAATAGATAAAATAGCTTTGAGAATAAGAATAGCTTTTAATGATTCCAGGAATAACTAATAGCAAACCCCATAATGTTGTAAAGATTGAAATCAACACAGCTAAACCGATCACTCCGCCGATAAACAAACCTTTGAATCCACGAAATGCATCTTTGAATGGTTCAATCTGATCTTTTTGACCACGTAAAACATCAAGATAAGTCCAAGAAATACCACTCATGAACAAAGCGCTGATAATGCTAGAAATAATTCCACCACCGCCTCCTGAACTACCGCTTCCTGATGCCATCGCATCTGAGACGTTCGCTGAGCCATCATATGTGGCAATAGCAAACAAGATAATAGGAATCATAATAAGAAGAATAGCAACAATACCAATCAATGTAGGGATTAGATTTAATAAAACAGCTTGACCCCACCGACCTTTTAAACTCTCTTTTGCTTGGCGTTTTAATTCTGCAGAAGATTGCATGATTTTACCCTCCTTTCTTTCATAAAACCAATATACCATGTATCAAAAAATATTTCTGTCATAATGTTTATTTCTTTTTTGTTATTCATGAAAAAAAATAAAAAAAAAAATATTAAATAAAGTAGAAGGAAGCCGAGGGAACTTGCAAAAAGCACTTGAAACGATTATGATGGTGGGAGTTGTCAAGATATTTTATATAGAAAGTAGGGAAATGAATGACGCAACCTGCCATTCGCTATCGTTTAATCAAGAAAGAAAAACATACTGGCGCGCGTTTAGGGGAATTGATCACGCCGCACGGAACTTTTCCCACACCAATGTTCATGCCAGTAGGAACATTAGCTACAGTAAAAACAATGTCCCCAGAAGAGTTGAAAGAAATGGGTGCTGGCGTTATTTTAAGTAATACATATCATTTATGGCTACGCCCTGGTGAAGACTTAGTAGAAGAAGCTGGCGGACTGCATAAATTTATGAACTGGGATCAACCGATTTTAACAGATTCAGGCGGCTTTCAAGTTTTTTCATTAAGTGATATGCGGAATATCGAAGAAGAAGGCGTGCATTTCAAAAACCACTTGAATGGTTCGCGTATGTTTTTATCACCAGAAAAAGCAATCAACATCCAAAATAAATTGGGCTCTGATATTATGATGAGTTTTGACGAATGTCCACCATTCGATGAAAGTTACGACTACGTGAAAAAATCAGTAGAACGTACGTCTCGATGGGCAGAACGAGGATTGAAAGCTCATGCTAACCCAGACCGTCAAGGATTATTTGGAATCATTCAAGGCGCAGGATTTGAAGATCTTCGTCGTCAAAGCGCGAAAGATCTAGTCGGCATGGATTTCCCTGGTTACTCAATCGGCGGGTTATCTGTCGGGGAACCTAAATCAGAAATGAACCGTGTATTAGAATTCACTACACCGTTGATCCCCGAAAACAAACCACGTTACTTGATGGGGGTCGGTGCTGCTGATTCATTGATCGATGGTGTTATCCGTGGAGTAGACATGTTTGACTGTGTCTTGCCTACTCGAATCGCTCGAAATGGCACATGTATGACTTCTCAAGGCCGTCTAGTAGTGAAAAATGCGAAATATGCCCATGATTTCCGTCCAATTGATGAGAAATGTGATTGTTACACATGTAAAAACTATACACGTGCATATATCCGCCATTTGATCAAATGTGATGAAACATTTGGCATTCGTTTGACTTCTTACCATAATTTATACTTCTTGTTGAATCTAATGAAACAAGTGCGTCAAGCAATCATGGATGATAATTTGCTTGAATTTAGAGAAGCCTTTTTTGAAGAATACGGGTTCAATAAAGAAAACGCAAAAAGTTTCTAAAGGAAAATCTTTTAAAAATTAAGTAAAAAACTAGTGTTAGCAGCATTTTTCTGCTAAAGTGTTTTTTGTAGATACAGAATTAGTGAGGTGAAAAAAATGGGATCATTACCAATGCTTGTGATGTTTATCGCGCTATTAGCAATGTGGTTTTTTATGTCACGTTCGCAAAAGAAACAACAGCAAGAACGTCAAAACTTGTTAGATAGCATGAAACCAGGTGATTCAGTCGTAACAATCGGCGGATTACACGGAGTTGTTTCAGAAATCGACAATGATAAACGGACAGTCGTTATAGACTGCGAAGGGATCTTCCTTGAGTACGATCGTGCAGCAATCAAAACGGTCAAACCAGGAACTGTCGTAACAAATGATGCAACGACTACTGTTGAAACAACAGAAGAACCAGCTGAGACAGTTGAAGTAAAAACTGAAACAACAGAAACGCTGGAAGAGACAGAAGAGAAAAAAGAAAAATAAGTATCAAAGCTTATTTAAAGACGAGGTAGGGCAGAAAGGTGTCCTACCTCATTTTTTATTCAAAAAAGAAAGAGATAAGAGCATAGGATACATTGCTCAACGTTGAATAATCGGATGTGTCATATAAATAATAATAAATAACTTTATATATTTTTCCATGTAAACACTTATAAATAAAGGGATTTTATATTTAAAAATAACTGTGAAAAAAATCACAAAAAAGTGTTTACATAGAAAAACAAATATTGTATGATATACATGTGAATGATTTAACAAATAACCATGACCCATTAGGAGGATAATGATGGCTAAAGTAATGGAAAAAGAAAAAACGAAGACAATTGACGTACAAGCAATGATTGATGGTTTGGCAGAAAAAGCAAATGTAGCATTGAAAGAAATGGAAAGCTTTGATCAAGAAAAAGTGGACCATATCGTGCATGAAATGGCAATGGCAGCTTTAGATCAACATATGCCATTAGCAAAAATGGCTGTGGAAGAAACAGGTCGCGGTGTTTACGAAGATAAAGCAATCAAAAATATGTATGCGTCCGAATATATTTGGCATAATATCAAACATGATAAAACAGTTGGTGTAATCAATGAAGATGTCCAAAAGGGATTGATTGAAATTGCTGAACCAGTCGGTGTGGTTTGCGGAGTAACTCCAACAACGAATCCGACTTCCACAACGATTTTCAAATCAATGATCGCGTTGAAAACAAGAAATCCAATCGTTTTTGCTTTCCATCCAAGTGCCCAAAAATCTTCTGCAGAAGCAGCACGAGTGGTACGTGATGCTGCTATCGCTGCCGGAGCTCCTGAAAATTGTATCCAATGGATCGAACATCCATCGATCGAAGCGACTTCTATGCTAATGAACCATCCAGGTATCGCGATCGTCTTAGCGACAGGTGGAGCTGGAATGGTCAAGTCTGCTTACTCTACAGGAAAACCAGCTTTAGGTGTAGGTCCAGGTAACGTACCAGCTTATATTGAAAAAACAGCAAAAATCAAACGTGCAGTGAACGATTTGATCGTTTCGAAAACATTTGATAATGGGATGATCTGTGCTTCTGAACAAGCTGTGATCGTGGACAAAGAAATCTACGCAGCAGTAAAAGCAGAATTCCAAGCACACCAAGTTTATATCGTAAAACCAGATGAATTGCAAAAATTGGAAGATGCAGTGATGAACGAAGGGAAATATGCGGTCAATCCATCAATCGTTGGACATTCTGCGATGGAAATCGCTAATTTGGCAGGAATCAGTGTACCAAAAGGAACGAAAATGCTGATTGCTGAATTGGAAGGCGTAGGACCAGATTATCCGCTTTCAAGAGAAAAACTTTCTCCAGTTCTTGCCATGATCAAAGCTAACAACATGGACCATGCGTTTGATTTGTGTGAAGGTATGTTGAATCTTGGAGGATTAGGACATACAGCAGTTATCCATTCAGAAAACGAAGAGTTGCATGTCAAATTCGGTCTTCGAATGAAAGCTTGTCGTATTTTAGTGAATACACCATCTGCAGAAGGCGGCATCGGTGATATCTATAACGAAATGATTCCGTCATTGACTTTGGGATGCGGTTCTTATGGTAAGAACTCTGTTTCTCGTAACGTCTCTGCTGTAAACTTAATCAATGTCAAAACTGTAGCGAAACGGAGAAATAACATGCAATGGTTCAAATTACCGCCAAAAATCTTCTTTGAAAAGAATTCTCTATTGTACTTAGAGAAAATGGAAAATGTTGAACGTGTCATGATCGTTTGTGACCCAGGTATGGTCCAATTCGGTTACTGCGATACAGTTCGTGAAGTATTGGCACGACGCAAAAATGATGTGAAGATCGAAGTCTTCTCAGAGGTTGAACCGAACCCATCAACAAATACCGTATACGCAGGAACGAAATTGATGGCAGACTTCAAGCCAGATACAGTGATCGCTCTTGGAGGCGGTTCTGCAATGGACGCGGCTAAGGGAATGTGGATGTTCTATGAACACCCAGACACATCTTTCTTCGGTGCAAAACAAAAATTCTTGGATATCCGTAAACGGACATACAAGATCGATAAACCAGAAAAGACACAATTCGTATGTATCCCGACAACATCAGGAACTGGTTCTGAAGTAACACCATTTGCGGTCATTACTGACAGTGAAACACATGTGAAATATCCGTTGGCAGATTATGCATTGACACCGGATGTCGCAATCGTCGATCCTCAATTCGTTATGTCAGTTCCAGCATCTGTCACAGCAGATACAGGAATGGATGTGTTGACGCATGCAATTGAATCTTATGTTTCAGTCATGGCTTCAGATTATACACGTGGGTTGAGTCTGCAAGCGATCAAGTTAGTCTTTGACTATTTAGAAAAATCAGTGAAAACACCTGATATGGAATCACGTGAAAAAATGCACAACGCTTCTACAATGGCTGGTATGGCGTTTGCTAACGCATTCCTAGGTATTTGTCACTCAGTCGCACATAAAATCGGTGGGGAATACGGGATCCCTCATGGGCGGACAAATGCGATTCTTTTACCGCATATTATCCGCTACAATGCAAAAGATCCACAAAAACATGCGATGTTCCCTAAATATGACTATTTCCGTGCAGATACAGATTACGCAGATATTGCAAAATTCTTAGGTCTGAAAGGCGAAACAACAGAGGAATTAGTCGAAGCTTTAGCAACTGCTGTTTATGAATTAGGAAAATCTGTCGGCATCAACATGAGTCTAAAAGCTCAAGGAGTCACACAAGAAACACTAGATACTACCGTAGACCGTATGGCTGAATTAGCTTACGAAGACCAATGTACGACAGCTAATCCGAAAGAACCATTGATCTCTGAATTGAAACAAATCATCATTGATGCTTACAATGGATAAGCAAAAGAAAGCATAGAAAAGAGATAAAAAAATAGATGAAAAAGAACTTGGAAAACGTTGTTTCTCCAAGTTCTTTTTTTGTTTTCTAAGTATTTGAAAGTTACTTTTGTTATTTAACGTTTAGGTCAATTTTAGACAGTATTTGTTCAAAAAGCGATATTTATAGTGAACGGTATTACTGCTATATTAAGGATATAAAAATGAAAGCGTTTAAAAAGGTGGCATAAAGATGATTATTAAAGAAGAGATTTTTGTACCTAAAGAATTAGTGAAAGAAAAAATTGACCTGCTCGTTGAAAACCTGACAACGATCAAAGACGATAACGGTGAATTTTTATTGGACTTTGATGGATTGAAAGTAGATGACAAAAGCTGGACAGTATGGAATTGGCCACAAGGTGTCGGATTATACGGTATTTATAAAAATTACCAGATGACAAAAAATCCTCGCGCTTATCAAGTAGTCAATGAATGGTTTGAAGATCGGATGGAAGAAGGCGCTCCCCCAAAAAACGTCAATACGATGGCCCCGTTGTTGACGATGGCTTACTTGTATGAAGACACGAAAGATTCACGCTATTTGCCTTATTTAGAACAATGGGCAGAATGGGTCATGAATGACATGCCTCGGACAAATGAAGAGGGGTTGCAACATACCACATATGGACCGGAAAATAAGAATCAGCTGTGGGATGATACATTGATGATGACAGTGCTTCCTTTGGCAAAAATCGGGAAACTGTTGAATCGCCCAGAATATTTAGAAGAAGCACGTTACCAGTTTATGATCCACATCAAATACTTGATGGATAAACGGACAGGGTTGTGGTATCACGGCTGGACGTTTGAAGGAAATCATAACTACGCCGAAGCATTTTGGGCTCGTGGAAACTGCTGGTTGACGATTGCTATTCCAGAAATCATCGAGATCTTAGAACTATCGAAAGAAGATGCATTGCGCAAATTGTTGATTGAAACACTTGAAGCACAAGTGCGCGCATTAAAAACTTATCAATCTGAAAGCGGTTTATGGCATACGTTGTTAGATGATCCTTCTTCTTATGTGGAATCTTCTGCAACTGCAGGATTTGCTTACGGTATTTTGAAAGCGGTCCATAAACGTTATTTGCCGCAAGAATATAAAGAAGTCGCTTATCGTGCTATCCAAGGATTGCTTGAACAAATCGATGAAAAAGGAGAAGTCCAAAACGTTTCAATCGGGACAGGAATGGGGGATAGTTTAGATTTTTATCGGAATATCGGAATCACAGCAATGCCTTATGGACAGTCGTTAACAGTGCTTTGTTTGACAGAATTGCTCGTCTCTTATTGTTAAAAGAAAGGAAACCCATATGAAAAAAACATCACTGCTGTTTGCAGCAAGTTCGCTTAGCCTAGGTCTGCTAGGTCTAAGCGGCTGCGGAAATAATTCTAGTGTGGCAACTGTCGCAGATGCAGACGTAAATGAGACAGTTACCTTGCGCTTTGCTTATGCAAGCAACAGCCAGCCGGTAATTGATGCAATGAATGAATTTGGGCGTTTAGTAAAAGAAAAAACAGACGGTTCCGTACAGATCCAGTATTTTCCAGATGGACAACTGGGTGGAGAACGGGAACTAATCGAGTTGACACAGTCAGGAGCAGTAGATTTCACAAAAGTAAGTGCCTCAGCATTGGAAAGTTTTTCTAAAGATTATTCGATTTTTTCAGTCCCTTATCTATTCAATGATGAAGAACATTTCTTTAAGGTGATGGATAACGAAGAAATAATGGAACCAATCTACCAATCAACCAAAGATTTAGGGTTTACCGGATTGACCTATTATGATTCTGGTCAACGCAGTTTTTATATGGTAGACGGTCCAATCCATACACCGGAAGATTTGAAGGGAAAGAAAATCCGTGTGATGCAAAGCGAAACAGCTATTAAAATGGTCGAGCTTTTAGGCGGTTCGCCAGTCCCCATGGGAAGTGATGAGGTATACACTTCTCTTCAATCCAATTTGATCAACGGATCAGAAAACAATGAGTTTGTCTTGTATACAGCTGGACATGGCGGGGTAGCTAAATACTATTCTTATGATGAGCATACACGTGTGCCCGATATCATCATCATGAATGATGCTATCAAGGAACAGCTAACTGCTGAACAGGAAAAAGCGATTGAAGAAGCAGCAAAAGAATCGACGGTTTTTGAAATCGAAGCTTTTGCCAGAGCAATTGAAGAAGAGAAAGCTTTAGCACAAGAAGAACATGGAGTTCAATTCAATGATGTAGATAATACACCGTTTCGAGAGGCAGTCGCACCGCTTCATGATACATTCAAAAACGATCCTGCCTACAAAGACCTTTATCAAAAGATCCAAGAGCAAGGAGCGTAGCTGTGATGAAAGTGATTTTAAATAAGGTGTTAGAGATCCTAGGAGCTGTTTTGCTTGTTGGGATGGTCGCTGTCGTTTTATGGCAAGTATTTTCCAGAACGGTTTTAGGAAATCCGAATACGGTGACAGAAGAGCTTGTCCGATTCGGTCTTGTCTGGTTTGCCATGTTGTCTTCCGCGTATGTTGTGGGACAAAAAGCACATCTAGCCGTAACGGTTTTAAGTGAAAAATTATCTGGTAAAAAAAGTAAAATTTTAGAAGTCGTTGTTCAAAGTTTGTTTCTGGTATTTGCTGCGATGATCATGATGTATGGCGGATGGAATGCTGTCACGTTGACAATGGGGCAGATCTCGCCTTCTTTAAGCATTCCGATGGGGTACGTGTATTTGTCAATACCTGTCTCAGGTATACTCATCATTATCTATAGTCTGATCAATCTAATCGATACATTAAGCAACAAGCCAGCAATTCAAGAAAAAATATAAAAATGGAGGAATAAAATGGCAATAGAAGCCGGATTAGTGTTATTTTTTGTATTTGTCGTGTTGCTTGTATTAGGGATGCCGATTGCTATAAGTATTGCGTTCTCATCAATGATGACTTTATTGTTAGTTATACCGTTTGATGTTTCTGCTTTTAGTTCAGCTCAAAAAATGGTGGGAAGTATCAACAGTTTTTCGCTCATCGCTATTCCGTTTTTCGTTCTTTCGGGTATTATCATGAATAATGGAGGGATAGCCAAGAAACTAGTGGATTTTGCGATGTTGTTTGTCGGACGCGGGGGCTTTGGCTCATACGAATGTGTTAGGGAATGCTTTATTTGGTTCCATCTCTAGCTCGGCCATTGCCGCTTCTACCGCGATTGGCGGAGTCTTGATCCCTCAGCAAGTGGAAGAAGGATATGACCCGAAGTTTGCGACAGCGGTCAATATCGCGTCAGCTCCGACAGGTACGGTCATTCCTCCAAGTACTGCTTTTATCATGTATTCACTTGTTGCTGGTGGTGCTTCGATTTCGGCTTTATTTATGGGAGGGTATCTCGTAGGGGCTTTGTGGGCACTAGGAATCATGCTAGTAGCATTCATCGTTGCTAAAAAGAATAAATACCCTGTTGTCGAAAAAGGACAGATGGCTCATGCTGGAAAAATAATAAAAGAGGCGATTCCTAGCCTTCTATTGATTGTCATCATTATCGGGGGTATCTTGATGGGGATATTTACAGCAGTAGAAGCTTCAGCGATAGCTGTCATTTACTCCCTGTTGATTGCTATGTTTTACTATAAAACGGTAAAACTAAAAGATATACCTAATATGTTGTTTCAATCAGTAGCAATGTCAGGGACGATCATGTTCTTATTAGCTACTTCTTCCATGATGTCTTTCGCCATGGCGTTTACCGGTATTCCTCAGGCAATTAGTTCGTTGATTATGGGCGTAACGGATAATAAGCTAGTGATTCTGTTATTATTCAATCTTGTGTTATTACTTGTGGGTATGTTTATGGATGTAGCGCCTGCTATTTTGATTTTTACACCAATATTTTTACCGATCGTCACAAGTGTAGGGGTTGATCCTGTACATTATGGATTGTTTTCAATCATGAATCTGTGTGTAGGCTCAATTACACCTCCTGTAGGTACAGGGTTATATGTCGGTGCAAGTGTAGGAGGCGTAAAAGCAGAAGCCATGCTGAAACCACTTCTTCCGTTTTATGGGATTATCCTAGTCGTCTTGTTTTTGATTACCTATTTCCCGCAAATCGTCATGTGGCTACCCAATATGCTGAGTTAGGAGAATAATTATGTTGAACATTACAATTAGAGGACATGATCTTTCCCAAGTCCAAACGATAGAAGACCTTGCAGAAAAAACAAAAGAACAAGGGATCCATACACTGCAGCTCGCCTTAGGTCTTTCGTTTCCTGAAATGTCTTCTGGCGCAAACGAAATCAATTCTGGGATGGGAAATTATGTCAAACGTGTCTTAGAAAAGCAAGAAGTGTCCGTAGGAATTTTAAGTTGCTATATCAATATGATTCATCCAGATTTAACGATACGAGAAGAGTTGCTGACAAAGTTCGAGCAGTATCTTCGCTATGCTCCTTCCTTTGGTGCGTCAATGGTTGCTTCGGAAACGGGATGTGTTTTGCCGGAAATCCAATATACGGAAGAAAATTTCACAGATGAAGCATTTGCTGAAGCAGTGTCCGTTATCCGTCGCTTGGTAAAAGCTGGAGAAAAATACCAAATGATGGTGGGGATAGAACCAGGTTTGAATCATCCGGTGTATTCTTTAGAAAGAGTAGAGCAGCTGATCCAAGCAGTGGATTCGGACTATCTAGGAATCATTTTAGATCCGACAAATTTGATTACAAGTACTGATTATCAAGGACAAGTCCAATTGGTAGAAGAAGCTTTTGAGCGTTTTGGTAAAAAGATATGTGCGGTTCATTTGAAAGATTTTCGTGTCGAACAGGAAAAAATCGTGCCGGTAAATTTGGGAGACGGTGTGATCGAGTACACAAAAATCAAAGAAATCATCAAGAAGAACCGTCCGTATCTGTATGTGGTTCTTGAAGAAACAAAAGATGATGGGATTCGTTATGGAAGAAGTCTTCTTGAATAATGTAAAGAAGACATTGATTAACTAATATTTAGAATGGAGGGGGCGGGGCTAGAAGATGTCACGTCTCTTCTTTTTTATAAGAGTATATAAAAGCAGCTCTTTTTGATTGCAAAAAACGTGATATAATATAATTGTGCACAACTGAACAAAGGAGGTGCAGCACATGCTTCAAAAGAAAATAAGCGGTGAGCAAGTCAATACGATGGTTTCTGATCAGTATGAAATCTATCATGTCAAAGATGTCGTTAGCCAAAATAAAACAATCTACCATCACCATGATTTCTATGAAATCCATGCTACATTAAAGGGCGAAGCGACTTTTTATTTGAACGGACGGCAATTTACGATCAAAGCAGGAAGTGTGCTGCTCATCCATTCCAACGATTTGCATCGTATCGTCCGCCAGTCTTCAGATGTATTCGAGCGTGTCTATATCTTTGTTACCCCTTCTTTTCTGGGAAGTCGTTCCACGCCATGGTCTAATCTATCGGCTTGTTTTCAACCAATGGGAGAGAAAAGGAGTCGTGTATTGCAAGTCGAACAGGAAGTATTGAAGCAAAAATTATCATTTATCGACCACCCTCCTGATAAAAAAATTTACGGTGAAGACATAAAATATGAACAAGCTCTGGTAGAATACTTGATTTTTCTCAATCAAGTAGTACAAAAAGAAGAGAGTGCGCAAGAACAGAATGCTGTAGTTCCAAATGAGCGTGTGGAACAAATGTTACAATATATCTCAAAAAATTTATCTCATCCGCTTTCTTTAGAGGAAATGGAGAAGCAATTTTTTGTCAGCAAATACCATATCACCCGAGAATTCAAAAAGTACACTGGATTTACGTTTCATCAGTATGTAATGAAGAAAAAGCTGATCTATGCCAAGCACTTGTTGCGAGAGTACCGTAGTTCTAGTGCTGTATATAGTAAAAGTGGTTTTTCATCTTATCCGCATTTTCTGAAAGCATTCAAGAGAGAGTTTGGTATAACGCCTAAAGAATTTTTGAAGCGCGATACACAAAACCAGCTTGTTCATTATGAACATTTTGAAGATGAACAATGAGAATAACCACCCCAAAATAACCGAAGTAGCTGCTGTTGTTTATATAGAAGCAGAAACTGCGGTTATTTTATTATTCTACTATATCTTTTAAAAAAAGTGCGTACATATTATATGAATCAGCTAAATTTACGAAAATCTCTCGGTGATAATCCAGTTTTTGCTTTGAACAAGCGACTAAAGTAAGCAAAATTCTCGATTCCGATTTCTTCGGAAATCATTCGAATAGTAAATTCTGTATACCGAAGAAGGTCTTTAGCGTAAGAGAGTTTTTTGCTGATTAAATAATCGATTGGCGGAGAACCGATGAATTTGGAAAAATCTTTGCTCAGCTGATATTTATTCAGTAAAAATTGCTGTTCTAATTGATCAAGTGTGATCGTTTCTTTGAAGTGTTCGTCCAAGTATTGCTTAAGCTTATAAACGTAAGGGGGAATATCTTCTTCTTCGAAATCCAGCTGATACTTCTGCAAAATCAGTTCATTCAACAGCTCGTGGATAGCTACAGAGGACTGGAAATCGGTACGGGCATTCGCACCTTGCTGCATGTGGATCAATTCTGTGATCAGATGATGGATCTTGTTTTCTGATGGATCACCTGTCGAATGGAAGGTGTTATGGCCGTCTTTTGTGAATTCTTGATAAAATGATTGGACGCTCTGACCATTCAAATGGATCCAATCCATTTCCCATGGTTCTTCGCTAATCGTTTGATAACGCTGATATTCTTGGCAGTCAATAAAAAAGAGGTCTCCAGCTTTTAGCTGGTGCTGATTAGCTTTATATGTAAGCAAACCCTCGCCAGACAAAGTAAATTTTATCAAATAAGAAGGTAAATGTGCTCGTTCAGTATAGTAAGGGACCGGCGCTTTAAAGTAGCCGATTTCTTGGATATAAAAAAATAAATTCCTACTTCTTTGCGTAGGTGTCAAGATCACTCTTTTTGAGTCTTCCGACCATGAGTGATTGGCTTTTTCCCAGTAATCCATGTAAACACTCCCAATTTGTCAAGATAATGCAATTATATACCAAAATAGTGTGAAGCAAAATATAAGTTTATGTAATATGATAGCATTGTTAATAAATGATAACGCTTTATTAAGGAAGCGTTAATCAACAATAAAGTAAAAGAGGTGGAGAAATGAATCCGACATTTGTTGCCATCGATATCGGTGCGTCAAGCGGACGACTAATGAAAAGTACGAGAAATGATGAAGGTTCTTTAGTCTTGGAAGAAGTACACCGATTCAAGAACGGCTTTCGGAAAAAAGACGGTCATGACCGCTGGAAGATCGATTATCTTATCGAAGAGATTTTGAATGGATTTGAAAAATTAAAGAAAACAGGGATCGATCGCTGTTTTGCAGGGATCGATACATGGGCAGTCGATTACTGTTTGATTGACAAACAAGGGGAACGGCTGAATGATCCGATCGCTTATCGGGACGATCGTACCGATGAAGCAGTAAAACAGTTTTCTGAAAGCTATTCTCTAGATAAGTTGTATGAGCAAACAGGGATTCAGATCCAGCCTTTCAATACCTTATTCCAATTGTTTGTCGAAGAAAAAGACCATTTGGCAAAAGCACATAAATTGTTATTGATTCCTGATTATTTAGGCTACGTCTTTACTGGCAATATGGTGACGGAAAAAACCAATGCGTCTACTATGCAGCTGCTGAATGCAGGGACAAAAGAGTGGGAAACAGAACTTCTTGAAAAAGTTGGTGTTTCGAAGGGATTATTTCCTCCATTGACAGAGCCGGGAACGATACTGGGAGATTTGCAAAAAGAAAAATTCTCAAAATATGATTTGCCAGATGTGACCTTTATCACAGTAGCAAGTCATGATACGGCGTCAGCTGTATTAGGCACACCAGGGCAAGGAGAACAGTGGGGCTATATCAGCAGTGGGACATGGTCGCTTTTAGGGATGGAAACAAAGATCGCCAATGTTTCTCGCGCCGCTTTTTCTGAGAATTACACGAATGAATGGGGCGCTCATAATACGGTGCGTTTCTTGAAAAATATCATGGGGATGTGGTTGATCCAGGAAGTTGCTCGAATGCAGGAGTACGAATACAGTTACGCGGAATTGGCAGAACTTGCTGCAAAAGAAAAGCCGCTGCAACAAGTGATGGAAATCAATGACCCTCGATTTTTGAATCCTAAAAATATGATAGAAGAGATTCAGCAATACTGTTTTGAAACAGAGCAGCCAGTCCCTGTTTCACCGGGAGCTCTCGCTCGTTGTGTGTATGATAATCTTGCTCTTTGTTACGCACAAGAGCTGATCAAAGTAGAACACTTGACTGGAACGAAATTGGAAAAACTGCACATCGTAGGGGGCGGATCGAATAATCGCTTACTGAATCAATTGACAGCAGATTATGCCGGAATCATTGTAGAAGCAGGTCCTAGTGAAGCCACAGCAATCGGGAATGTAGCCATGCAAATGCTCAGTACAGGTCAGTTTTCGAATATAGAACAAGCAAGAAATGTAATCAAACAGTCGTTTCCATGTGAAACTTTTTACCCAGATGAAAATAAGCAAAACACGATGGAATGGTACGTGAATAAAATCAAAGGAGTAATCGTATGAACACGATTGAAAGAAATTACGAACAAGCAAAAGAAAGATATGCAACTATCGGTGTAGATACAGATGCTGTACTAGAAAAGATGCAAGACATCAAAATTTCTATGCATTGCTGGCAAGGAGACGATGTCAAAGGTTTCTTGACACCGGATGGCGAATTGACTGGTGGAATCATGGCAACAGGAAATTTCCCAGGAGCTGCACGGACACCCGAAGAGCTTAGACAAGATTTGGAGAAGGCATATTCTTTGATACCGGGCAAACATAAGTTGAATCTTCATGCTATCTATTTGGACACAGAAGAAGCGGTCGATCTCAATGAGATTGAGCCGAAGCATTTTGAGAAATGGGTAGAGTGGGCAAAAAAAGAAGAGATCGGTCTTGATTTCAATCCGACTTTCTTTTCGCATCCAATGATGAAAGACGGCTTTACATTAGCTCACCCAGATAAAGAAGTTCGTGAATACTGGATCGAACACGGGAAAAGAAGCCGCAAAATCGCAGAATACTTTGGAAAAGAAACTGGACAAACATGTATCAATAACTTTTGGGTACCTGATGGGATGAAAGACAATCCAATCGACCGTTTTACCCCACGGAAACGTTTGATGGAATCGCTTGATGAAATTTTTACAGAAGAGCTAGATGAAGGGTATGTACAAGATGCAGTAGAAAGCAAACTATTTGGTTTAGGCGCTGAAGCTTATACAGTCGGTTCCCATGAATTTTATATGGGTTACGGGTTGACTCGTGACAAACTTGTTTGTCTAGATGCTGGACATTTTCATCCAACAGAAGTGATTTCCAATAAATTGTCTTCCTTAGCTTTATTCAGCAAAGGAATCATGTTGCACGTTTCTCGTCCAGTTCGTTGGGATTCAGATCATGTCGTTTTGATGGATGATGAATTGCAGGAAATTGCTAAAGAATTAGTCCGTAACGAATTACTGGAAAAAACGAATATCGGTCTGGATTTCTTTGATGCAACGATCAATCGTATCGCTGCTTGGGTCATTGGTACGAGAAATACACAAAAAGCATTAATGAAAGCTATGCTGGAACCAGTTAAGCGATTGAAAGAAATGGAGCTGGCTTTTGACTTTACTTCAAGAATGGCTTACACGGAAGAATTGAAAGATTTCCCGTATGCCGATGTATGGAATTATTTCTGTTACAAAAATCAAGTTCCAGTTGGTTTGGATTGGCTAGAAGAAGTCCAAGAATATCAAAAAGACGTGTTGGGATTAAGAAAATAGGAGTGTGGCTATATTGAAAAAAATAGATATTTTACAAGCGCCTTATGTGAAAGAAATGATTGAAACGACATCGAATCTTTATCGCTTGGGATGGGATGAACGAAATGGCGGGAATATTTCTTATTTACTCAAAGAGGAAGAGATCACACCGTTCTTGGATCCTGAAAAAGTGACCCGCCGCATCTCGATGATTTTTGATGCCAGCCGTTTAGCAGGATGCTATTTTATTGTAACTGGTTCAGGAAGATATTTTAAAAATGTAGCGAGCGAACCTGCCGAAAACCTTGGAATCGTTCGAGTTGCCGAGGATGGCAAAACATTAGAGCTTTTGTGGGGGTTAGAAAATGACTGCCTTCCTACAAGCGAGTTGCCAAGTCATTTTATGAGTCATATCGCCCGTTTAGAAGTAGACCCAGATAATCGGATCGTTATGCATTGCCATGCTAGCCATTTATTAGCGATGAGCTTTACGCATGAATTAGACGAACGTTCCTTTAGTCGTACGCTGTGGCAAATGTGCACGGAATGCTTAGTTGTTTTTCCAGAAGGGATTTCCATCATTCCGTGGATGGTTCCAGGAACAAATGAGATTGGGGAAGCAACAGCTGAAAAAATGAAAGAAACTCGATTGGTTTTATGGCCGCAACATGGAATCTACGGATCAGGAAAAGACATGGATGAAGTCTTTGGTTTGATCGAGACAGCAGAAAAGGCAGCAGAAGTCTATACGTACGTCAAAGCGCAAGGACCAATCTTGCAAACAATCACAGATGAGAATTTGTGGCGCTTAGCAGATGCGTTTGGTGTTACTCCGAAAGCAGGTTATTTGGAGGAAGTTCATACGAAAGCAGGTGTCTGACATGGTGAAAAAAGCCTTTTGCATGAAAGTTTACCCAGAAAAACAAGAAGAATACAAAAAAAGACATGATGAACTTTGGCCAGAGATGCGCACAGCGCTTCGTGAACATGGGGTCATCGACTATTCAATCTATCTTGATCCGAGTACAAGTTTATTATTTGGTTACTTAGTGGTCGAGGATGAAGAGATATGGGGGAAAATGGCAAATACACCGATCAATCAAAAATGGTGGAAATACATGGAAGATATCATGGAAACAAATCCAGATGCCTCTCCAGTCAGCCGTGAATTGACGCCAGTCTTTGAACTGTAGCAACAAGCAACTGGGCAACCGGTTGCTTGAAGTTCTTTCATTTTTATTGTGAAAAATAATACAAATTAGGAGGAATAGAAAATGAGTAATCGAATGATTTTAAATGAAACATCGTATTTTGGAAAAGGAGCGATTGAGTCAATCGTTCCCGAATTTCAGCAGCGAGGATTCAGCAAAGCAGCTGTCATTACTGATAAAGGACTGATCGAACATGGCATAGCGACAAAAGTAACAGAGCTTTTGGATAATGCAGCAATCGATTATGTTTTATACGACGGGATCGTACCTAACCCAACAATCCAAAACGTAAAAGACGGAGTGGCTTTTGTTAAAGAGGCAGAGGCAGACTGTTTAATCGCAATCGGTGGAGGTTCGCCAATCGATACGGCAAAAGCCATTGGGATTATTTTGACGAATCCAGAGTTTTCAGATGTCATCAGCTTAGAAGGTGTTGCTGATACAAAAAATCCATGTTTACCTATCTTAGCTGTACCAACGACTTCTGGGACAGCAGCTGAGGTAACGATCAACTACGTTATCACAGATGAAGCAAATCACCGGAAATTCGTCTGTGTCGATCCACATGATATCCCAATCGTTGCGTTCATCGACAGTGACATGATGATGGGAATGCCAAAAAAATTGGCTGCGTCAACAGGGATGGATGCTATGACACATGCTATCGAAGGGTTGATCACAAAAGGCGCTTGGGAAATGACTGATATGCTGCATTTGAAAGCAATTGAAATCATTGGTCATTCTTTGGAAGCTTCTGTAGAGGGTGATCAAAATGGACGAGAAAAAATGGCATTAGGACAATATATTGCAGGAATGGGCTTCTCAAATGTAGGTTTAGGACTGGTACATGGGATGGCTCATCCGTTAAGTGCATGGTACAACATCCCACATGGTGTAGCGTGTGCAGCGCTCTTGCCAACGATCATGAAATATAACAAAGAATATACTGGAGAAAAATACCGTGAAATCGCTCTTGTACTAGGAATCAAAGGAGCAGCTGAAATGTCTTTAGAAGATGTAAGAGATGCAGCTTGCGGTGAGATTGATCGGTTAAGCAAAGCGGTTGGAATCCCAGCGACCATTTCTGAGTTAGGTGTAAAAGAAGCGGATATCCCAGCAATTGCAGAAGATGCTTTGCGAGATGTATGCACACCAGGAAATCCAAGAGAAACGACAGTAGAAGAAATCATTGCCTTATATCAAAGCTTGATGTAAAAACGAAGCGGATCTTTAACTTTGAGTTGCCTATAAAGAGAAATAGCAGTTTGTATTCGGTTATCTCTTTTAAATGGATGGTATTTCCGCTATAATTTTTCTTATAAAGAAATAGGAGAATATTATATGGAAAATAAAAAACCTTATGGAACTGTATTGATCAAAGCTTCTAAAATACTAGACTATTTAGCGGAAAATCCAGACATCTCTTTGCAGACAATCGCAAAGGGTGTGGGAATGACTTCTTCTACAGTCTTGAAAATACTAGATACTTTACTGATGATCGGCTACGTAAATAAAAATTCAGAGAAAAATTATCGTTTAGGTGCAAAGCTTATTCGCTACGCGAATAAAAACATTGAACAAATCGATTTGGTAGAACTGACTTTACCATTTTTAGAACAGTTGCAGCAAAAAATCGATGAGACTATCCACTTAGGGGTATTGGACAACAATGAAATCTTGTATGTGAACAAACTAGATCCAAAACATCAAACGATCCGTATGTCTTCAAAAATCGGAATCACCCGACCATTATACAATTCTGCGATGGGTAAAGCCGTATTAGCAGAATTCAGTGAAGAGCAGTACACTGATTATCTTGAAAAACATCCGTTGATCCCTTACACGGAGTACACGATTACCAATGCCTTGCGTTTGAAAAAGGAAATCCAAACGGTAAAAGAAACCCACGTTGCATTTGACGATGAAGAAATCGAACGTGATATTTTTTGTATAGGAGCCTCAATCGTGAAAAATGAACAAATCATTGGTGCATTTAGTGTAAGTATGCCGAAATATCGTTTAACAGATGAGACAAAAGAACAAATAATCAGTGCCCTCAAGCAAACAAAAAGCGAAATCGAGCAAAGAATTCAAAAATAATGAAAAAAGCGTTCGCATTTTTTCTTTTCTGCCGTATAATATGGGTATAGATTTCCAAGTTATAAAATAAAATTTCTAAATAGGAAATAGGTGGAGAAGATGAAAAAAATTGATATTTTATCTCGATTGAAAAACGCCGGAGTGATTGCGGTGGTACGCGGAAAAAGTAAAGAAGAAGCTTTGAATGCTTGCCACGCAATCATCAAAGGTGGTCTAACTGGTATTGAGTTGACTTTTACAGTCCCTCAAGCGGATCAAGTAATCAAAGAACTTTTGTCATTTTACAAAGATCAACCAGAAATAGTGATTGGCGCAGGTACAGTATTAGACGCTGTCACAGCTCGCTTGGCTATCTTAGCTGGCGCAGAGTATATTGTTAGCCCTTCCTTTGATCAAGAAACGGCAGAGATGTGCAATCTGTATCAAATTCCTTACTTACCAGGATGTATGACGATTACCGAGATCAAAACAGCGCTGAAAAGCGGGGTAGATATCGTCAAACTATTTCCTGGAAGCGCTTATGGACCAAGTATCATTTCTGCCTTCAAGGCACCGATGCCTCAAGTCAATATCATGCCAACTGGTGGTGTGAGTCTGGACAATATAAAAGAGTGGTTCGATGCTGGTGTCGTAACAGTCGGAGTAGGTGGGAACCTTTTAGCACCTGCAGCTACAGGAGATTTTGACAAAGTAACGGAAGTCGCGCAACAGTATGCAGCAAAAATGAAAGAAATCATGAGGTAACTGCTTATGGGAAAAGTAGTGACACTCGGAGAAATCATGTTGCGATTGTCCACAGAACAGGGAACCCGCATCGATTCAAGTGAACGATTCGCAGCCCATTATGGCGGAGGGGAAGCAAACGTAGCAATTTCTTTAGCTAATTACGGACATGACGCGGTTTTTGCTACCAAAGTACCTGATAACGCATTGGGAAAAGCAGTCAAAAAGCACTTGCAATGTTATGGAGTAGATACGAAACAGGTATTATCTGGTGGACCAAGACTAGGTACTTATTATATGGAAACTGGTAGTGGCGAACGCGCCGCCTCAGTGATCTATGATCGTGCCGGATCAAGCTTTGCTGAAATGGATCATTTGGAATGGTCGTTAGAGGAGTTATTCCAAGGAATAGATATATTTCATGTTTCAGGAATCACCCCAGCTTTGTCTAAAAAATGGCAAAAAATGACGAAACAAGTGATAGAAGCTGCAAAAAAAGCCGGCTGCCTGATCAGCTTCGATATCAACTATCGCGGGAAATTATGGACACAGCAAGAAGCCAGCGAAGTAATCCATCAGCTTTTACCTTTAGTAGATATCTGTTCAGCTGGAAAAATGGATGCTCTTTATTTGTTAGGTATCGAGAAAGCGCCAGAAGCAGAAGAACAACCTCTAATTTATTATTATCAAAAAATGCAGGAAAAGTTCCCGAATATCCAGGTGTTTTATTCGACCAAACGTACCGTTCATTCAGCAAGTGAAAATGAATTGAAGGGGACATTGTGGATGAACCGTGAATATGTGGAATCCCAAGTCCATAGAATCACCCCGATCGTGGATCGAGTAGGTGGCGGAGATGCTTTTGCAGGTGGCGTGCTCCATGGGATTTTATCCAATATGCCCCCGCAAGAAATCATTGATTTTGCTACGGCAGCTTCTGCCTTGAAGCATACGATCCACGGGGACTGCAACCAATTCAGTCAAGAAGAAGTCGCACAATTTTTAGCATGCGGCTCTGGAAAAATCATTCGATAGAAGGAGTAGAAGAAAATGCAAGAAATGGAAACACGTTATACACACAGTCCAGAAGATATCCGTCATTATTCAACGGAACAATTGAGAAAAGAGTTTTTAGTAGAAAAGGTATTTGAACCAGGAAAAATCAGTTTGACTTATACACACAACGATCGAATGATCTTTGGTGGCGTGACACCTACTGAAAAAGAATTAGAAATCACATTAGACAAAGAACTAGGTGTTGATTACTTCTTAGAACGTCGTGAACTAGGTGTGATCAATATCGGTGGACCAGGATTCATCGAGATCGATGGGCAAAAAGAAGAAATGAAAAAACAAGACGGCTATTATATCGGAAAAGAAACACGACATGTCGTATTTTCTTCTCAAGATGCTGAAAACCCAGCTAAATTCTATATTAGTTCTGTTCCAGCACATCATAAATATCCAAATGTAAAAATCAGTATCGACCAAGTAAAACCAATGGAAACTGGTGAAGGTCTGACATTGAATGAACGTAAAATCTATCAATACATCCATCCAAATGTATGCGAAAGCTGTCAATTACAAATGGGTTATACGATTTTAGAACCAGGAAGTGCTTGGAATACGATGCCTTGTCATACACATGAACGTCGTATGGAAGCTTATGTCTACTTTGATTATGCCAATGAAGATACACGTGTGTTCCACATGATGGGCAAACCAGATGAAACAAAACATTTAGTCGTAGACAATGAACAAGCTATTATTTCACCAAGCTGGTCGATCCATTCAGGTGTAGGTACAAGCAATTACTCATTCATCTGGGCAATGTGCGGAGAAAACATCACCTATACAGACATGGATATGGTGCAAATGGATCAATTAAAATAAGCATAAGGGAGAGAAAATGATGGAATTTAATATGGATATGTTTCGTTTAGATGGAAAAGTAGCATTAGTCACCGGTGCCGTCTATGGTATTGGATTTGAGATTGCACGCTCTTTAGCTACAGCAGGAGCAAAAATCGTGTTTAATAACTTGAATCAAGAATCAGTTGATGAAGGTATAGCGCATTATAAAGAAGCGGGCATCGATGCAAAAGGTTATGTCTGCGATGTAACTGATGAAGAAGCGGTTCAAGCAATGGTTCAGCAAATCAAAGAAGATGTAGGTTCAGTTGATATTCTAGTCAATAATGCAGGGATCATCAAACGGACACCGATGATTGAAATGGATGCGGCTGACTTCCGTCAAGTGATCGACGTGGATTTAAATGCTCCATTTATCGTTTCAAAAGCAGTTATTCCAGATATGATCGAAAAAGGCGGCGGTAAAATCATCAATATCTGTTCTATGATGAGTGAATTAGGACGCGAAACGGTCAGTGCTTATGCTGCGGCAAAAGGCGGATTAAAAATGCTGACGAAAAACATCGCTTCTGAATACGGTCAATACAATATCCAATGTAATGGAATTGGACCAGGTTATATTGCTACACCGCAAACTGCTCCATTACGCGAAACACAAGAAAACGGTGAACGTCATCCATTCGACCAATTTATCGTTGGACGTACGCCAGCAGCACGTTGGGGCGAGCCAATCGATTTGGCTGGGCCATCTGTCTTCTTGGCTTCTAGCGCATCGGATTTCGTTAACGGCCATGTCTTGTATGTAGACGGCGGCATACTTGCCTATATCGGAAAACAACCTTAAACGAGGTTTAGTACACTGTTTAGTGGAGAGGTTATGAAATCAGCAGCTTGAACGAATACCGAAGGACAGCTGATCAAACATCATTTATTTGAAAAAAAGGAGTATGACGTAAATCAGTCATACTCCTTTTTCTGTGCGTCTTCCATACTTCACTAAGTCGATTCCTCTTGCTTCGCACCAATCCTTCACTGGACCGGAAAAGATGAGAGATTGTTGGTGGAGGGTCGCGATATTCGTTGCGCCGATCATGGTATAAAGCAGACGAAGTTCCTCTTGCCATTGTTTCATTAGCATAATGGTTTCTTCTACGCCATGATTCATCAGATGAGTCAATACAGTTCCTGAAGTGCCCACTGCTTTTGCGCCTAGACAAAGGGCCTTAAATATGTCATAGGCATTGCGGATACCTCCGGAGGCTAGGATTTCCATAGAAGTGTCTGCTTCATTTGCTTCAAGCAATGAGGCGACTGTCGATTGCCCCCAATCAGCTAGATAATTCAGTTCTCGCTTGGAGCGACGGGCATTTTCAATCTGGGTGAAACTTGTCCCGCTTCGACCGCTGATATCAACTGTATGAACCCCTAAAGAAGCTAAATCTTTGATCGTTTCTCTTGTCATGCCAAACCCGACTTCTTTTACGATGAGGGGGACATCAATGGCTGTTTGAATCTCTTGGATAAGTGCTTTCCAGTTAGTAAAATCACGGTCTCCCTCAGGCATGACCAATTCTTGAGGTGCATTCAAATGAATCTGTAAGGCATCTGCGTGAAACAATCGGATAGCTTCTTGGGCTCTTTCGACAGAAGTTCCTGCACCGATGTTGGCAATGATTTTCCCGTGAGGATATTCTTGTCGCACAATTGTATAAGTATCGGCTAAAGAAGGGTCCTTCAAGGCAGCGCTGACTGAACCAGTGGCAATCATCAAATCTGCTTCTCTTGCGACGATTGCAAGATCTTGGTTGATTTTTTTTGTTTTTTCGCTTCCGCCAGTCATCGCATTGATATAAAACGGGCTGCTTAGTGTAAACCCAGCTGCCTGTGTACTTAGATCGACATCAGCAACTGCTGTTTGCGGCAAAGGATTATGAATGACCCGTACGAAATCAAATTCATTTTTTTGCTTATCATGAAAGGCTTTAGCTAGTGAAACATGTTCATCTTTTCGATTCATCTGTTTTCCTTTCTTTGATCGCTATAGACATGTAACGGTAGGGGGGTGATCTCTGCTTTTTCCCATGCACTCATTAAAGGAAGGATGCCAGATTTCTGATCAACGATCACGATGCCGCAATCCCCACCACCTGCACCGGAAGACTTTGCAGCCCCATCATACTGTTCAGCTAAATTACATAATTTGTTCAAAGCAGGCGTTTCGATAACAACCCCGGTGATAGCAGACAAATCATGCAGTAATTGTCGGTTTTTTCGAATCATCTGTTGGATCAACGTAACATTATTTTCTTTAAATCCTTTGATCATTTCATTGACGCATTCTGTACTGTTTTTTAAGAAAAGCTGATAAGCCACCATTTTATCTTCTCTCGAACGGTGAACTTGATCGACCAAATCAGAAGTAGAGGCAGGGCTACCCGTCCAACCAATCAATAAACGTAGATCTTCAGGAGCAATCAATGGCTCAATTGATAGACCAGGCCAATCCATGGCAAGTAACTCACTGATAGAATGCTGAGTTTCTTGTTCTTGGAGCCAAGGATGGTCGAAGGTCGAGAAGGCGATCCAGCCACCATAACAGCTAGCAGCGATGTCGCCGCAAGAACCATTATCTTGAACTGCTAAATTAGCGAGTGCTGCGATCTTGAAAATCTCTAGCTGAGATAAATTCAATGCGTAAAAAACATTCAAGGCTTTGACCGTTGCAACAGTAACGGCGCCGCTAGAACCTAATCCGTATTTCCGACCATTTGAACTGTCTAGCTCGCTTGTTACTTTCAGATCATAAAAGGATAAAAGAATATTTTTTTCTTGTGCATACTTTTCAGTCAATCGAATAGCAGCAAGGATATAATGAAAAGGATTTTCCCGAATATCTAAAACTAATTCCCCGTTACGTCTTGTCCAACGTACAGGCATCCCGCTATATTGTGCAGATTGGATACTTCCGACTTTTCGTGCGGACTCTACAGTGACTGTCACGAATTGATCGACTGCAGCGATAACAGCCGGATGACCTGTTTCAACAACTGCATATTCTCCGGCAATATAGAGTTTGCCTGGTGCAGATACTTCAATCATAAAAATCTCCCTTTATTCAATAATCGCAATTCCTGGACCAGCGTGGGCAGTAATTACTTGTTCTTTGCTAAATAATTTGGTAAATGTTTCTTGTACCTCAGATAAATGGCTGTTTTCCACTAAAACTTTGACATTAGGGCCAGCATCCATCGTAAAGTAGCATGGAATGCCTTGCTTTCTCAATTGCCGCACCGCATCCATCGCTTTTAAGCTGTCAGGAGACCAGTAAGTGAAAGGTGGTTGGGCAGCTAAAGTCGTTCCGTGCATTTTTAGTCCGTTTCTTTCCATCGTTTCTCCGAGAAGTTGGAAATCTTTTGTTTTGATTGCTTGTTTCAATTGATATAGATCCCCTTCAACGGAATCTAACCAGCCTTGATAAAAACTGGATGTTTCGACTGTCCGCCGCATCCCATTTCTGCTAGACACTTCTTTTTTCTGGTCGTTGATCAAAATGAAAACCATTGCTAGATCGTCTTCGAAAGAATCAGAAGGGACTGGCTTGGCATAAGAGCTTAAGTCATCATGACCTTTTTCCCATTCGACGAAACCACCAAAAATACTTCGGCAAGCTGAACCAGACCCGCGTCGAGCAAATCTTGAAAGAGAAAGATCGTCTAATCCAAGCTTAAGGGCAGTATTACAAGCGCCTGCTAAAGCAGCTAGCCCGCTAGCAGAGGATGCTAATCCGGCTGCGGTAGGAACGAAATTCTGACTGATTACTGAAGCTTTTAGTGAGATGCCGGCTTCTTTACGGAAAAGGTCAAGAAACTGACTAACTTTTTTTGTTGCTTTTTCGTCTTGCAAGGTGTCATCTAGATAAAATTCATCTGCTATATAGCTATCAGAAAAGATGACTTCTGTTTCGGTATAAAATGCATCCAATGTCAACGAAAGACTGTTGTTCATCGGAAGGATGAGTGCTTCATTTTTCTTACCCCAATATTTGATTAGGGCAATGTTGGTATATGCGCGTGCTTTGCCTTTAAACATAGGTATGTACTCCTAATCCTTGTATCCAAGTTTCAGCCGCACCCGCATCTTCAAGTGCTTGACTGATTTCTTGGGCTTTTGTTTTTGTTTGTGCTAATGCAATCATGCAGCCACCGCGTCCGCCGCCAGTTAATTTAGCACCTAATGCACCGGTACCTTTAGCTGTTTGGATTAGTAAATCAAGGAAATCGTTGCTGATCGTCAGTTTTTCCAGAAGTGATTGTGATTCATCCATTGTTTGAGCTAACATTTCTGGTGAATTTTCAATGATTGCTTGTTTCGCTTGCTTTGTCAAGTATCCTAATTTTTGGATCATTTGTCCAGTTTCATGTGGTTGTCTTTCAAACAGGTGAGCGACATCTTTGACGGCTTCTCTTGTTTGTCCTTTGATTCCTGTATCAGCGACAATCAAAAAAGCATCGATATTCAAAGAAAAATAATCAAAAGGATGCCCTTTTGTAAAATAAATTGGCTGCAAGCTGCTAGTAGCGGCTGCATCGATCCCACTAGGATTGCCATGTGCGATTTTTTCCGAAAGTTGTACTTTCTCTAATAGTATTTCACGAGACAAAGGGAGTGCTAAGTAATCATAAAAAGCACGAGTAACTGCTGTGGCGACCGCAGCACTTGATCCCATTCCACGTTCAGCAGGAATCGTGCTTTCGATGGTTAGTTGCAAGTTTTTATGGATATCATGCTCTTTTTTTAAATGGATGAATAATTTTTTGATATTTTTTAATGTATGAGGAGCTTCGGCTAAATTTCCTGAATAGTAGGAAGAAACCAATTGATCGTCCATTGCATCCAGCTCTTCAAGGAATGCGGTGACTTTTGTTGCATAAAAAGGAAAGGCAATCGCCGGTTCTCCATAAACAACCGCGTGCTCGCCCATCAAGATAATCTTTCCGCTTGATTCTCCTTGGCCATAGTTTGCCATAATCTAACTCCTTCTCACGTAAAAGTGATTTTTAAGCAAAAAATAAAGCGCCCAAAACGAGTTGCGCTGCTTCACGAAATTTTTTGTCCGCTAAGGGTCTCAAAAAACATTCCTTCTTTATTTTACTAAAATCATCCCAGAAGTAAAACTAAGAATACGTTTTCTAAAGGAAAAACCCTTTTTTCTTAAGAATTTTTTGACCTTTTTTCTTTTTTGACTAGAAAAAAATACAATTGACACTACTAGATATTGGGGGTATATTTAAAAAGGTTGGAGTTAAACACAATATTTAGTGATGAAGTGAGCTGGAGGTAAATGAGCGTGATCGTTTTAGCAGGTACAATTGGTGCCGGAAAATCAAGTTTGACAGAAATGATGGCTGAACACTTTGATAGTCAGGCATTTTATGAATCAATTGATGATAATGAAGTCTTGCCCTTATTTTATGCAAACCCTGAACAGTATGCTTTTTTGCTGCAAATTTATTTTTTGAATAAACGTTTTGCAAGCATCAAACAAGCAATGAAAGATGACAATAATGTATTGGACCGTTCGATTTATGAAGATTCGCTGCTTTTCCATCTAAATGCAGATCTAGGAAGAGCGACGGAAACGGAAGTTCGTGTGTATGATGAACTGCTGGAAAACATGATGGAAGAACTGCCCTATGCTGCCCATAAAAAACACCCGGATTTATTAGTTCATATTCGTGTATCTTTTGATACGATGCTGGAACGGATCGAGAAACGTGGTCGTTCGTATGAACAATTGTCCTTTGACCCAAGTCTGTACGATTATTACAAAGAATTGAACAGACGGTATGATCAATGGTATGAAGAATACAAAGAAAGTCCAAAAATCCAAATCGATGGAGATCGCTATAATTTTGTGGAAGATCCTCAAGCAAAAGAAGAAGTCTTGAAAATGATCGAAGAAAAATTAGCAGAAATCCGCCAAACTGAATTAGCTATTTGATTTAAAGCTACTCAAAAAAGGATGCTCCTTTATTTGAGTAGCTTTTTTCTTTATACTAGAAACAAATATCAGGAGGATGGAGTATGCGGGAAAAACACTATTTTAATCAAGAACGTAATTTTTGGATCAATATACAGCAAGATGATGTGCTAGCTGTTAAAAATTTAAAAGAAGAATATGGCATCAGCGATGAGATGCTGACTTATTCTCTAGATAAAAATGAGCGGGCACGCGTAGAGTATGACTCTTTTGATGAAGCGTTACTACTTGTATCAAATGTCCCGCACCAACAAAAAGTTGATAATCATTACGAAACTAGTCCTATCGCTTTTATTTTAAAAGAAGATGGTTTGTTTACATTTACCACGCCGAATACCGAGTATGTGATTCGACTGATTCGATCACTTTTGGAGCGAATGCCAGACATGAGTGTATACAGTTTATTGTTTCGTACATTATTTTTAATTTCCGATTCCTTTTTTCCTTTAATCGAGGAAGTAAATAGCGAACGTCAACGGCTCAACCTAAAGTTAAGGGAAAAAACAACAAACAAGAATCTACTGCAACTTTCAGATTTAGAGATTGGTTTGGTTTACTTAGTTACAGGAACAAAACAAAATGTAGTACTTTTGGAACAAATCAAGGCATTAGCCATTTATCGCAAGTTGTCAGAAAAGGAAAAGGAAGAGTTGGACGATGCACTGATCGAAGCACGACAAGCAGTTGAAATGACGAACTTAGCTTCGCAGATTTTAGATCAGCTTTCTGGCACTTATAATAATTTACTGAATAACAATTTAAATGACACGATGAAGTTTTTGACTGTCTGGTCGCTGATCTTGACTGTACCGACTATTGTGACAGGATTTTTCGGGATGAATCTTAAGCTACCATTTACCCATTCCGTTTTCGGATGGGGAATCGCCTTGATCATCAGTCTGGTTTTATCTGTTTGGATGCTCATTGCACTATGGCGGCGGATTCGTTGATCTAGTCTTTGATCTGCAAACCAAGGGCTTGAGCAATCACAAGTGCTTGCTCCTGGTTGACGATCAGTCCTGCCAAATAATCTTGAGATAAAGCAATGGCAGTGAAGAAATTAGTCGTAAAGTCTAATCCCTTCAGAGAAGTTCGGAACCAATTCGAACCAGTTAACTGATTGTCAGACAAAAAAAGATTTTTCCAAGTGACCTCATAAAATTCGCTGTCTTCTAACTGGCAATGATCGAAGGATACGGCTTTCAAGTTTGTGCTGCTAAAGGAAGCCATCGAAGCAATGCAGTCAGTGAAAGTGCAGTCTCTAAGATAACTTTCGGCAAAATTCGTACCTGTTAATTTACATTGATGAAACACGACTTGGTGGAAACTGCCACCAATCCACTCCAGATTGGACAAATCACACTTTTCAAAAATGACATTACTGCATTCAAAATGACGTAAAGCTGTTTTTTGCATGGTCAGCTTTTGGACATGACTCTCTCTTAATACCATATTTTTGGCATCAAGATAGCTTTGATCACCTCCATTGATCAGAAGACCAGAGAGGATTTCTTCATCTTCTAAATAAAAATCTTCTTTTGTCAGAGGAGGAAGAGAAGGTGGGATAGGTTCGATTTTTTTCATTTGGATTCACCTCGTTTTTCTTTAGTATAGCAAAGAAGCGGGAATCACTGCTAGAAAGTCTGCTAGACCAATCATTTTCAGAAAAGGAAGAAAAACTGTATGAAAAACATTGACAGAAGGATTGGTTTTTGCTATACTATGATGGTTGAGAAATAAAAGCAGAAGCACCCGCTTCTCGCCTTAGTTGATAATGTCACTGGGCTAGATAGTTTTCACTGGTTCTATTAGGTGAAGTACGCGCGGGTTCTGTAAGAGAACTCGTTTTTTTATTGCCGTTTATTCGGTAAGCTTTTCTTTCTCTCATAATATTTGGAGGTGAATGACCATAGCAAAGGATATGATGGTTAACGACGGCATTCGTGCACGAGAGTTACGATTGATCGGTTCAGATGGTGAGCAATTAGGAGTTAAGACAAAAGCAGAAGCATTGAATATTGCAGAACAAGCAAACTTGGATCTTGTGTTAGTTGCCCCTGGTGCGAAACCACCAGTTGCGCGAATCATGGACTACGGTAAATACCGTTTCGAACAACAAAAGAAAGACCGCGAAGCGCGTAAAAAACAAAAGGTGATCAATGTAAAAGAAGTTCGCTTAAGTCCTACGATCGACTTGAATGACTTCAATACAAAACTTCGTAATGCACGTAAGTTCTTGGAAAAGGGCGATAAAGTGAAAGCTTCTATCCGTTTCAAAGGCCGTGCCATTACCCATAAAGAAATTGGTCAAAAAGTCTTGAATCGCTTAGCTGAAGAAACTGCTGATATTGCAACAGTGGAACAAAAAGCGAAAATGGACGGACGCAGCATGTTCTTGACGCTGGCACCGAAAAACGACAGTAAGTAATTTGAATGACTAACTGGCTGTTGGACAGCCGATAGTCGAATAACGAAAGATTTTGAGGAGGAAATATAGTCATGCCAAAACAAAAAACACACCGCGGATCAGCAAAACGTTTCAAACGTACTGGTAAAGGCGGATTGAAACGCTTCCGCGCGTTTACAAGTCACCGTTTCCACGGCAAAACAAAAAAACAACGCCGTCAATTGCGTAAAGCAAGCATGGTTTCTAGTGGCGACCTCAAGCGTATTCGCCAACAACTAGCAAAAATGAAATAAGAAGTACAAATAACAGAATCTGAAGATTTATTTTTATTAGGAGGAATTATACATGGCACGTGTTAAAGGTGGAACAGTAACTCGTAAACGTCGTAAAAGAGTGCTAAAATTAGCAAAAGGTTACTACGGTTCAAAACACACTTTATTTAAAACAGCAAAAGAACAAGTAATGAATTCATACAACTACGCATATCGCGATCGTCGTCAAAAGAAACGCGACTTCCGTAAATTGTGGATTGCTCGTATCAACGCAGCAGCTCGTATGAATGGCTTGAGCTACTCAAAATTAATGCACGGTTTGAAAGTTGCTGAAATCGACATCAACCGTAAAATGTTAGCTGACTTGGCTGTTAACGATGCAGCAGCATTTACTGCATTGGCTGACCAAGCAAAAGACGCTTTGGCTAAATAAGCTAAACAATTATAAAGAGGAAAGAAGATAACGAAAAGTTATGTTCTTTCCTCTTTTTTAGTGTTGTAATATACATAATTAAACAAAACAGTAAGAGAAATTTAGTAATCATTATTTCATCTTGCAGATTATTGGATTCATCGCGCATTAAAATAGAATAGATGTTATAATTTTTAAGAGAAAAGGATATTATTTAGCTAACTTTTCTTAAACAAAATATAACGAAAGAGGGAAAAAAGTGAATTGGTTAAAAGAAAATATAGAAAAGAATAAAAGAATAGCCATGTTGTTATGTACTTATTCAATAATGGTTGTATTAAATTTTTTAACACCTTTGATTGCTGATGATATTCAGTATATGGATAAAACTACTAGCTTTTTTACAATACTGAGCGACGAATATCATCAGTATATGACATGGACTGGAAGATCTGTAGTGCATATCATCGCTCGTGTGTTTTTATTGATGCCTAAAACGGTTTTCAATTTGGTCAATCCGTTAATCTATGTATTACTAACCGTCTTGATTTACAAGATAACGACCAAAGATAAAACAGAGTTTCATGCTTTTAAATATTTGATGATAAATGTCGTTATATGGCTATTCATTCCTACATTTGGACAGACGATATTGTGGGAAACAGGTGCTGCGAACTATTTATGGGGCGGAATAATTATAACTAGCGTTCTATTTATTTATCATCGCTACTGTTACGAGAATAAACTACTTCCATTTAAATCATTAGGGAATGCGATAATTATGGTAATCTTAGGTATCGTAGCAGGTTGGTGTAATGAGAACACATCTGGAGGTGCTGTTTTAATTATTTTAGGTTATATCTATATAACTTACTGTAAGAAAAAACCATTACAGTTATGGATGTTCTCTGGCTTGATTGGCGCAATTTTTGGCTTGTTCATGATGGCTTCGGCTCCAGGAAATGCGATTAGAGCAACTTACTTTGAACGTAGTACATGGTCTTTACCTCATAAATTGTTTTCAGGGATTGTTGATATCACCCAAACATTACAAGAAAATGGGCTACAATTATTTATTTTATGTGCAATATTGCTGTCGGTTGGAATAATTTTTGATCAAAGAAGAGAGTGGGTGCGTTTATCTTATATTTATATAATTGCAGGTTTGGCAACTATTTATGTATTAGCAGTATCACCTACTGGTCTTGGATGGGGGCGTTCTTTTTTTGGCGGAGTATTATATCTCCTTATCGCAATGATGATAGAATGGCCAGACGAAATTGAAAAGCCTGCACCAAAGATTGTTTATAGTGTGATCAGCTCTGTTCTGTTGGTCCAATTTCTATTTACATTTGTCTTAGGATCAATTGATATTGCACGATCGTATCGTAATATTGAAGAACAATACGACTATCTGAAAAATCAAAAGTCGCAAGGTAACTTGAATCCTGTCGTAAGTGAGTTTACGTCATATGGTGAGACAAGACATCCAGCTTTTTCGAATGAGCTTAATCATATTGTTGGTGAAGTTGATTCGGCTGTAAATATATCTAATGCAAAATATTTTGGTCTCCAAAGTGTTCGATCTGTATCTGAAGAGGACTGGAAAAATATCTATAAAAACGGCGATCCTGAACTGATGAATATATGGAATGCTCAGGATTATCTAAAAAAAATAGCGGGCTCTGAAAATACACTCATTGTTGCTGGATTTGGTGATGTCACACAGATAAATGAAGCATTGATAAATGATATGGTAAAACTTTTCCCTAGTTTAGATCTAGAGATTTTTAAACAACACTGGAACTTTTCAGGAATGTTTCGAGATAAGAAAGAAGTAATTTTATCACAAAAACAAAATTACAATATTTTCAGTAAAGATGTGGCTAGAGAAGAAATTACTGTTCGAACTAGCTATACCCCTTATGAAGATCAGCAGTTTGGATATATTAACATTGACGGAATAGCAGTTTCACGAAATAAACCTGGAATCAATATAGTTGTTTTATCTAAGAATGGAAAGATCTTGGATTCTGTCAACATTGGCGTAGTTAATGAAGAAGTGACTTTATTAAGATAAGGTTATTGAGACATCTTTTCATAAGTTTGTTTCCTTTTGAACACCGTGTATTCGGAAAAAGGGACTGTGACACTGTAGTGACCCCCAAAAGTTAGACTTTTTTGGAGTGGAGAAATCCACTCCTTTTTTCATGCTCTAAAATGATATTTTTACGCAACCGTTACGGCTGTTTTACGAAATTGGACGGGACTTTGCCAGTTTAATTTCTGTTTTATCCGTTCATTATTGTAGTAATAGATATAGCTATCGATGGCTGATTTTAATTCCTCGAAACAGTTATAAGTTTTCCCATAAAAAATCTCTTGTTTTAATAAGCCAAAAAAATTCTCCATAAGTGAATTATCTAAGCAGTTCCCTTTCCGAGACATGCTTTGAAAAATTTTGTACTCCTTAAGCGTTCATTTGATACGCCCAACCTTGATCCGAGTGAAATGTACGACGATAGGGACAATCATTAGTAATCTGGATTGCTTCCTCCAAACCTTCCATTATTGCTAATGCATTGGGCTTTTCAGAGATACGATAGGATAAAATCTCACTATTGAACATATCCATAAAAGGATCTAGATACAATTTCTTTTGACGGATAATGCCTTTGGCATCCACTTCATGGTATTTAAATTCAGTTGTATCCGTCGTTATTTTTTGATGGCAGATACTAGTGTAGAAACGACGATGGATTCGATTTTTGGCTGTTGCTCCGACTTGTCCTCGATAAGAATTGTAGCGACGTGATTTACGCGTGTATGCCGTTACTTTTATTCCTAGCTTCTTGATCAAGCGCTGAACTTTCTTTTTATTGATAGAGAAACCGCGGTTTCTTAGTTCATTGGTCATCCGTAAACAGCCATAATCCTTGTGCTTCTCCCGAATTTTAAGCATTTCCGCTTCAATCTCTTGATCTGGATTTTGACGGTCTAATCGTTTTTGCCAGTACATAAAGGTTGCCTTAGGAAACTTTAAAGTTTCTAGAAGCTCAACTAATTTAAATGGTCCTCGGAGGCTTGCGATGATTCGTGCGATTGCTTCATTCGTCGTTGTTGGGCTTCCTGTTTTCGCAGCTTCCTCAATTCTTTTAAAAAGGCATTTTCAATTTGAAGGGAACGTACTCGTTTCTCCAACTCCTCGATGCGTTCACGTTCTTCAGACGTTGCTTTAGTTATAGATTTTTTTCTTATTTTTGGGTTCATTTTTCTTAGACAAGATAGGTGGACATCCTTTCGTTTTTGAGAGTCCATCGATCCCACCATCACGGAATTGACGCATCCAACTAGCGATCAAATTAGGGTTGTTCATGTTAAGTGTGTTGGCAACTTCACGATAGGACAGCTCACTTGTTAGATATAACTCTATCGCATCCAGCTTAAATTGAACAGAATATTTTTTCTTTTGTCGCTTTCTTACTAGACCCGCTTCACCAAATACTTGATAGGCATTAATCCAGCGCTTCACTTGTGACGGAGCCTTAACGGAATACTTCTTTGCCAGATAATCACTTCCGCCTTTACCATCCAAATAATCATGAACAATCTTTAATTTAAGTTCAAAAGTATACTTAGCCATAAAAAATACCGACCTCCAAAAGTTAGATTTTTTGGTCTAACTTTGGAGGTCGGTACATTGTCACAGCTCCCTTTTTTGTTTCCAATTCTTCACCATATAAAACGGGATAATAGCGTATAAGGCTAAAATAGCATAATTAAGGTTTTTTAATTGAAATCCGAACATTTATGGTCATCCTCTAATGAAAGCGCTAACTGAATAAGTTAGAATGAACTTGACTGATATATTAGTTTGTTTATCAGAAAAATAAAATGGACGGAGGAATAACATGAGTGATATTATTATTGGTATTTTGTTAGTTATCTCATTCTTTTTCATGGTCTGGTACTGTGTAAAGGGCTACAACTTGATGGTCGGTTTTGCCATCATGGCGACTGTATGGATGGGATTAGCGCTAGTCGGAAACACGTTTTCGCCGAACCCGGCGATGGAAGGACAAGGAGTAATTGATGTATTGACGCATATCTATACGACTGGACCTGCTGAGTACGCCAAATCGATCTTGGTAAATGTCTTCTTTGGTGCCTTTTTCGGGCGTGTTCTAGTAGATAGCGGGATAGCAGCCACACTGATTCGTAAAGTAGTCGAACTTGGAGGGGACAAACCAAGAATCACGATGAGTTTGCTGTGTGTTGTAACCGCTGTTATATTCATGTAGATGACAGGAATTGGACCAGTGATTTCTATCGCAGTCATTGTTTTACCGATCTTGATGTCTTTAGGAATCTCAGTACCAGTTGCGCTGTTCTCATTTATGGGCTCGATCATGGCTGGGATCTTTGCTAATATCGTCAACTTCAAACAGTATCAAACGATTTACGCTGGTTTCAACCCAGCAGCTGAAAGCTACACTTATAATGACTATTTCCAAATCGGTATGATTGGGATGGTTGTAAGTTTAGTTGTTGTACTAACGGTGGCTAATATATCAATGAATAAAAAGAAACGCTATGCAATGGCAGCAAATGTACCGGCTGAAGGCGGCGACGCACCAATGATCTCATGGTTAGCCGTATTATTACCAGTTTTAGGGGTCTTTTTGTTAGATCTTCCAATCATCTTAGGTTTTATTCTAGCAGGTATTTGGGCATTGCTGTTTACTGGAAAATTGCGCGGAGGTTATAAAGAAATCTGTCGTCAATTTGCGAAATTATTTACAGATGGCGCAGTCGATGTCGCACCAATGGTCGGTTTCTTGATGACCTTAGCGATGTTCAATAACTCAGCTGCGTACGCTTCTCCTTATTTTTCAGCTATTTTCGGAGATTTGATACCGCAATCACCATTAGTCTTAGCAATCGTATTTGCTATATTGACACCATTAGGATTTTTCCGCGGTCCAATGAATCTAGTCGGTTCAGGATCAGCTATTTTAGCTGTTGTATTAGCTGTGAACCCAACAATGTCGCCAGCCTTTTTGTTCCCATTGTTTGCAATCACAACGATTGCCCCTCAGCATTTAGATATTACACAATCTTGGGTCGCTTGGGGATTAGGGTATACAAAAGTAACGTCTCGAGAATACATGAAGAAATCCATCCCAACTGGTTGGATCATCGGTGCGATCTTATGTTTGATTACATTCTTCTTGTACGGGAACGCCTAGTAAACAAAACGTCGATAGAAATGATTAGATGAATGGAGGAAAAGAAAATGAAACGTTTTGTGCGAATGGGAATTGATGTCGGTGGTACGCATACGAAAGCAGTGGCAATCGATAATGCGACACATGAAATCATCGGAAAGTCTTCAGTGAAAACGACCCACGACGATGTTCGTGGGGTGGCTGCAGGAGTCGTTCAATCTTTTCAAAATTGTTTGCGGGAAAATAATATTAGTCCAGAAGACGTTGTTTTTGTTGCACATTCTACTACGCAAGCGACGAATGCGCTGATTGAAGGGGACGTAGCAAAAGTCGGTGTAATCGGTATGGCAAAAGGTGGATTAGAAGGTTTTTTAGCAAAACGCCAAACTAGATTGAACGATATCGATTTAGGGAATAAGAAAAAAATAGAGATCGTCAATGCATTCTTACCTGTCAAACACTTAAATGTAGACCGTGTTTCAGAAACGATTTCTTCTCTAGAAAGGGAAAGAGCGGAAGTCTTGGTTTCTTCTATGGCATTTGGAGTAGATAATGGGGAACCAGAACGGGTCGTTTATGAAGCAGCATCGGTAAAATCGATCCCTACAACGATGGCTTCTGACATCACAAAATTATATGGATTGACAAGAAGAACTCGGACAGCAGCGATCAATGCGTCTATTTTACCAAAAATGCTAGATACGGCAACATCGACAGAAGACTCTGTACGAGAAGCAGGGGTCAATGTCTCTTTGATGATCATGCGCGGAGACGGCGGAGTAATGGAAATCAATGAAATGAAAAAACGACCTGTTTTAACCATGCTTTCCGGTCCAGCAGCATCAGTCATGGGCTCTTTGATGTACTTGAGAGCGTCTAATGGGGTTTATTTTGAAGTAGGCGGAACAACAACCAATATCGGGGTCATTAAAAATGGACGTCCAGCAATCGATTATTCAATTGTAGGTGGCCACCCAACATATATCTCTTCATTAGATGTTCGGGTTCTAGGTGTGGCAGGCGGTTCGATGGTACGGGCTAATCAGTCAGGAATCATCGATGTCGGTCCACGTTCTGCACATATTGCCGGTCTAGATTATGCAGTATTTACGGAGACAGAAAAAATCAAAGGTCCTAAGGTTGAATTTTTCTCTCCTAAAGAAGGAGACCCTGCTGATTACGTCAAGGTAGTGATGGAAGACGGAGAAGAAGTGACTATTACAAATACATGTGCAGCCAATGTCCTAGGCTTAGTGCAAGAAGAACATTTTTCTTACGGAAATGTCCCATCTGCACGAAAAGCCATACAGGCATTAGCAGACTATTGTCATACGACGATTGAAGACATCGCAGAGCAGATCATGGAAAAATCCTATGCTAAGATTGAACCAGTGATTTTAGAATTGGCAGACAAGTATCACTTGGAGAAAGATCAGATTTCTCTTGTAGGTGTAGGGGGCGGCGCTGCCTCTTTGATTACTTACTTCAGCAATAAAATGGGTGTGAAATATTCTATCCCTGAAAATGCTGAAGTGATCTCTTCTATTGGTGTAGCACTTGCAATGGTCCGAGATGTTGTAGAACGTATCATTCCTTCACCAAGTAAAGAAGATATCCGATCATTGAAAAATGAAGCGATGAATAAGGCGATTGAATCAGGTGCTACACCAGAATCGATCGAAGTCCACGTAGAAATCGATCCACAGACTTCAAAAGTAACGGCTATCGCTACTGGTTCTACGGAAGTGAAAGCAACCGATCTAACCAAGGAGATCACAACAGAAGAAGCATTAGAGCTTGCTGCAGAGGATATGCGATTAAATAAAAATGAAGTTTGCTTATTGGAAAATACACCTTTCTTTTATGTATGCGGCGAACAGAATCGTTCAAAAAATGCTGGAAGTCTTCGGATCATCGACCAAAAAGGATTTATCAAGGTCCAACGTGGACATGCTTCTTGTCTGAAAACAACTGCAGCCAATTATATGGCAGCAGTCGAACAACTTTGGGAAGATATGGCAGTTTATCAAACTGAGTTGATCGCCCGACCAGAATTTTATCTCTGTTTAGGAGCAAGAGTCTCTGATTTTACAGCGACGGATCTGGAACAACTACAGCTTTTGATGGATCTGGAAGTATCTACTATGGAACCAGAGGAAGAAGTGATCGTCGTTGCCGGAAACATCAAACAAACATAAGTTAGAAGAGTTACTAAACAAATTACAACAGATCTCCGAAGAAATTTGGGGATTCTATCAGTTTCAGCGAGATTTGTTTTGGAAAAAGATCCCTTTGTCCAAGCAGAAAATCCTCATACAACAATCAATCGATTGTGGTATCGAAACGGCATGTAGCATCAAAAAAAAGTACCCTTTTGCCGATGTAGGAGAAATTTGTGAACAAATGGCTATTCCAATCGTTTCCTGTGAATCAGAGCAAATAAACGAACGAATCACTTTTGCAACTTATGCAGAAGATGAAGGGATCCGATTGATGACGGAGCCGTTAGAAAAATTAAAATGTTCAGGACTTACTTCGATCTCTAAAGAAACAGCGCAAGCTTTGATTATTGGACATGAACTATTTCACCACATCGAAGCTTCTGTTAAGGGAATTTATACGCAAAATGAAAAAATTGTGCTATGGCGGCTGCCTTTTTATACACACCAATCAAACATTCGTGCATTGAGCGAGATAGCAGCGATGAGTTTTTCAAAAGAGATGAATCAAAGCTGTTTTTCGCCTTATGTATTAGAGGCAGTCTTGCTTTGGCCATATAATGAAACGCATAGCCAAGGGATTTTAGAAGAAATAAAAGAAATAGAAAAAAGATGTGCGGAGTATGATTTTGCTCACAAATAAAGAGGTTGTGACAGAAGTGGTCAGCTTCAAGAAATAAGAAGGAATTTACGAAAATGGCTTCTTAAATTTTTATGACATTTCGGCTTATTTCAAAGAAGCTACTTCTGGAACACTGTGTATAAGAGGTTGTGAAAAAGCTGCCCTGCATCAAGTCATAAGAACAGCCAAACAAAAATAGCTCCTCATATTTTGCCGTTTTTTGAGCTAATACGAGGAGTTGGCAGGAGAACACTGAAAGGGACTGTGACACGATTTTTGTCACAGTCCCTTTATTTAATGGGTCTTTCCTGAATATCTTCAAAATAATCGGGGTAATTATGAATCACGTATTCTTGCTCTTCGATAATCATATGTAAATGCATCGTACAAAGAAACCCGACTTCATCAAAGTTATGATCAATCATTGATTGAAGCATTGTCTGATGTTCATCCAATACTCGACCCCAATCTAATTCTGAAATCGTCAAACGCAACCATCTGAAACGGTTCAAGTGCGTACTATAACTTTCCAGCCAGTCCCAAATCTCTCGTTTTCCTGCAATTTCATAACAAGTTCGGTGGAAATCAGTATCCAAATCAAAAAAAGCTTTTTTATTTTGAGCGATCACTGCCTGATCGGTTTGTTCTAATATTTTTTCTAGTTTAGCTTGATCTTGCGTTGTCATTTTCGCACTACATTCTTGCAGGATCGGTTTTTCCAGCTTTTCCCGCGTATAACGGGCTAATGAAGCAGATCGGATATCGATTTTTGAAACATAGGTGCCGGACTGTGGAATGGTTTTTACAAGCTCCTGATTACGAAGCTGGATCAGTGCTTCCCGAATCGGTGTGCGCCCGATAGCTAGTTGTTCTTCTAACACTTTATCGGAGATTTTACTTCCAGGTGCTAACTCGGAATAAATGATCTGTTTACGGATAGATTCATAAGCTTGCTGCTGTAAATTATTGATACCCATTAAAACTTCCTTTCTGTGTAAGTATAATCTATTATAACATAAATCGCTTACAAAACGTGTGGATGCAAAGACGTATTCTTGAAAAAAAGCCCTGATAGGCATGCCTATTAGAGCCTCGAAAAGAAAATACTGAATCAATCTGGTCGTACCTCTTGGATCGGTTTGACACGACCGCCGATTCTTTTAGCAAAAGCTTCGGATTCTTTTTTGTCTTTGAAAATGAGCAGATTGTCTAAGTTTTTTTCCCGAGTGCGGCAGCCAGTTTTATCGATGTAACCGTGCATTACTTTAACGACATACATGGGGATCACCTGCTTTTTTCTTTTCATTATACGAACTACTCAACACAATACAAGAAAAATGCTTAGACGGTTTTTATTAAGAAATAGCATTATCCAGAGAAGCGTACGCTTGGAATAACTGATCTAGCTCCGAATTGACTTTGCTCAGCTTCACTAATCGTTGCGAATCAGAAAGTAAGAAACAGTGTTTACTGCTACCAATAGTTTTTAATTTTTTGTCTTCAGTTCCCACAATTTCGTAGCTAAAATCCAAACGTGTCCCCGTATATTTTTGGATAGTTGGATGGATGCTCACTTTTTCTCCGTAATGGATCATTTCTTTATAGCTGCAATTTACTTCCAGAACGGGGATAATGATCCCAGATTCTTCGATTTTTTTATAGGGAAACCCTAGATGTACCAATAAGGCTACCCGAGCCTCTTCAAACCAGCGGATATAATTGCTGTGATGAATAATCCCCATTTGATCTGTTTCATAATAAAAAGGTTCTCGTACATAACCTGTAAATTTCTCCATGATTCATGCCTCGTTTTCCATTGATTTTTTACAAAAATAATTCATCCACTTCGGAAGTGCTTCGCTGATCTGTGTCGGCAAAACGACATATTGTTCTTTTGCTAGCTGGTCTCCGATGAAACTATGAAGATAAACAGCTGCCGCAATCGTTTGGTCATTTTGAGGGAATTGGGCGAAGAATCCTGTGATCATTCCTGCTAAAGTGTCACCCATGCCGCCTGTTGCCATAGCAGCTGAACCTAAAGGATTGGTGTAGAAGTGTTGGTGACCATAAATTTTTGTCTCATGACTTTTCAAAACGACCGCAGCACCGATTTCCTGTTGCTTCTTTTTGTTTTCTTCATCTCGCTGTTCCTGTATCGGTAGAGCACTCAACCGTTGCCACTCCATTTGATGAGGTGTAAGTACTGTTTGTTCGGGATAGGGTAGCGAAAGATGGTTAGCAGCCAGTAAACTTAAAGCAGAGCCATCGATCACCAGCCATTGTTCTTTTGATTGGTTATCTAGTACTTGTTTGAAACGTTCCAAACTCTTGGAAGAAGTGCCCAATCCGGGACCAATCAAGAGTACATCTGCTTGCTTTATCACGGAAAGAAACTGGTCAGTATCCGTCCAATCTACGATCATTGCTTCTGGCAGATGACTGTGAAGGGCACTCCGATTTTTTTCATCCGTTACTACTGTCGTGAGACCCGCTCCACTGTGTACGGCAGCTAAAGCACTCATGATGATTGCTCCGCCGTATTGTTCATTGCCGCCAATCAAAACGACACGTCCAAATGTTCCTTTATGTGAAATTTTTGGACGAGGTGTGATGACTCTTTTCACTAGTTGTTTGTCTATCAGCATCAAAAAACCTCCTTTTACTCATTATAACGTATATTTTTTTTAGAGAAAAACAGATAAGAAAAGGAATTGTCAGATTTTTTGAACTATTTTTTTCTGTAATTTGTGGTATCATGAACACGAAGACTTAAATAAGTGGAGGATTAACTTTATGACAATTGATTGGCAAAAAGAAGTAGAAGCACGTAAAGAAGACTTGCTTGAAGACTTGAAAAATCTTTTACGTGTCAACAGCGAGCGAGACGACTCAAAAGTAACACCAGATGCACCATTTGGACCTGGACCTCGCGACGCATTGAAACATATGTTAGCTTATGGTGAACGTGATGGATTTAAAGTAAAAAATGTCGATAACTATGCAGGGCATATTGATCTTGGCGAAGGAGACGAAACACTAGGGATATTTGGACACATGGATGTCGTTCCTGCAGGAGATGGCTGGGACACAGATCCTTATGAACCAGTGATCAAGGATGGAAAGATCTTTGCACGCGGATCAAGTGATGACAAAGGCCCAAGTATGGCAGCTTACTATGCGATGAAAATCATTAAAGAACTTGACTTGAAACTATCGAAAAAAGTGCGTTTCGTAGTCGGTAGTGATGAAGAAAGCGGCTGGGGCGATATGGCTTATTATTTCGAACATGAAGAAGAACCAGATTTTGGTTTCTCGCCAGATGCTGAATTTCCAATCATCAATGGTGAAAAAGGAAATGTTTCTTTAGCTTTACGATTCAAAGGCGACAATGCAGGAGATTATGTATTGAAATCTTTTGTTTCCGGACTTCGCGAAAACATGGTGCCAGGAACAGCAACTGCAGCACTTCAAGTACCAAGTGCAGATGCAGCTATCGCGATGGAAGAAGCATTTTACCAATTCATCGAAGCCAATCCAGTAAGCGGAACGATTGAAGCAGACAATACGTATGTAAAAATCGAATTAGTTGGTAAAGGTGCACATGGTGCAAGCCCACAATCTGGTATCAATGCAGGTTCTTTCTTGGCATTGTTCTTAGACAACTATGAATTCTTAGGATCTGCTAAACAATTTATCCATGTAGCAGCTGCTTATGTCCATGAAGATTTCTATGGAGAAAAACTAGGAGTCGCTTATGAAGATGAAAAAATGGGCAAATTGACAATGAATGCTGGACTGTTTGCTTTTGAAGAGAATGGTACAGAGGAAGCGAACTTCATCAATATGAATTTCCGTTTTCCAAAAGGTGTAACAGTAGACGGATTGCAAAGTGACATCGAACAAACAGTGGGCCAAGAAGGCGCAACAGTTACTCGAGGTGCTCGCGTAATGGAACCACATTACGTACCAATGGATGATCCATTGGTGGCTACATTATTGCAAGTCTATGAAGACCACACTGGAGAAAAAGGCTACGAACAAATCATCGGTGGCGGAACTTACGGACGTTTGTTGAAACGTGGCGTTGCTTATGGAGCGATGTTCCCAGGATATACTGATACAATGCACCAAGCAAACGAATTTATGAGTCTTGATGACTTGTTCAGAGCAACAGCAATCTATGCAGATGCCATCTATCGTTTGGCGAAATAATTAATTAAAAAAGGATCAAGAATTGCAAATTATCTTTGCATCCTTGATCCTTTTTTTATTTTCTACTATGGTATTCATGATACACATGATATAGATTCAACTCGTACTCTTTCTTTGCGTTCGTGACGACCGTATCCAAAATCAGTCCTGTTACTAATGAAAGAAGGGCTAAAGTCATCAATCCAGTACTTAAAATCGCAGAAGGGATGCGTGTAATGAAGCTTGTCAACATATATTCACGAATCACAGGAATCCCCGTGACCAATCCAAATAAAAAGAAGAAGATGGTCCAGATCCCAAAGAAAAGCAAAGGTTTATAATCTTTGCACATTTTGATGATCATCATGATCACTTTGAATCCGTCAGAGAATGTATTCAATTTTGATACGCTGCCTTCTGGTCGGTCCCGATATTCGATTGGGATCTCAACGAACTTGAATTTTTTATCTAGAGCATGGATCGTCAATTCCGTTTCGATTTGAAAACCAGAACTCATAATAGGGAAGCTTTTGACAAAAATTCGATTGAATCCTCGATAGCCGGTCATGACATCAAGAATTTTTGTTTTATACATTCTAGTAATTGTATTTCTAACAAGGTTATTTCCAAAATCATGGAAAGGACGCTTATTCTCATCAAAGTAGGTTCCATTTGATAGACGATCGCCAATGACCATATCTGCTTCGCCAGAACGTAATTTCTCAAGCAAACCATGTACAGCTTCGGCGGGATAAGTGTCATCGCCATCTACCATCAAATAATAATCGGCATCAATATCAAAGAACATTTGACGGATCACATTCCCTTTTCCTTGACGTGGTTCTTTCTTTACGATTGCTCCACCTTGAACGGCCAATTCGTATGTTCGATCGGTCGAATTATTATCATAGACATAAATATCTGCTTCTGGTAATTCTCGTTTAAAGTCTGCAATGACTGTTGAAATTGTTGCTTCCTCATTGTAACAAGGAATCAGAACAGCAATTTTTTCTTGTTGTTCCATTTTTCACTCTCCTTAACTATAGAAAACAAAAGCTGAATTAAAAATACCTCATAATCAAAGTAAATGCTAGTTTTTCCCGCTAAATATCATTTATTTAAAAAGAAAATACTGGAATATGTGTTTAGAAAGACCTGTCTAAAAAACCACCCACTATAAAAGAAGGATAGGAGACCTCTCTTTTAGATAGTGGGTGCGTATTCGTTATTTCATTTTTTTGACGTATTAATCTATTGCGCCCTTTTTTCTTGAAATGTCTAATACGGTTCCTGTATGAGCATCTGCTAAAAATTCATAATAAACAGTTTCGCCATCTTCTATCCGAGAAAGCCCACCTCGATAAGCACTCGACCGAACGGCGAATTTTCTAATAGGTTCTTTTTCAAAAGAGATCCAAGAACCTTCGATTGCGCCTTCTTTTAAAAAAGATGTTTTGATATTTTCAAGCACTTGGTCTGCTGATAACACTTTTTTGCGATGATACCAAATCGTTGAAGCTACCCCGCTCAATAATCCTAGACCGATCCCAACGGCTAACCCGCCTTTAAAATAGCTTAATTCGCTTTCTTCATACATGTGGATATACCTCCTTCTTCTCACTTGCTACTCCTTGTGCTTATTTTACCACACTCTCATATTTTCTTTGAAATAAATAACCGCTACCAGAAAAAATAAGCTATAATAAATACAATCGGTCTGCAGAAAAAATCATATTTTATCCGCAGATCAATATAAGTCTGAGAGGAGTTTAGTCTGAAATTTAGACGAATAGCATATGGAAGAAAAAACATTTCAACGAATCAAAGAGTTAACAGAATTACAAGGAACAAGCGGTTTTGAACAAGACGTTCGAGCCTATATGGAAAGTCATATGGAACCGCTGGTAGATGAGTTACAGTTAGATGGTTTGGGCGGCATTTTTGGACTGCGCCACCATGAAGAAGCGGATGCACCTCGTGTAATGGTCGCAGCACATATGGATGAAGTCGGATTCATGCTGACACAAATCCAAGAAAACGGGCTTTTCAAAGTCGTCCCTCTAGGCGGCTGGAACCCTTACGTTGTTTCTGCTCAACGTTTTACACTTAAAACCTCTACTGGTAAGAATTATCCATGTATTTCTTCTTCCGTTCCCCCACATTTATTGCGAGGAACAAGCGGACAAAAATCAGTAGAAGTAACAGATATTTTGTTCGATGCTGGGTTTGAATCAAGAGAAGAGGCAATGAGTTACGGTGTCCTTCCAGGAGACACAATTGTGCCTTATGCTGAAACGATCAAAACAGCCAACGGAAAGAATATCATCAGCAAATCGTGGGACAACCGCTATGGCTGTACAATGGTATTAGAAGCTTTAGAAGCGTTACAAAATGAAACATTAGGTCATACATTGATTGCAGGCGCGAATGTCCAAGAAGAAGTAGGCTTACGTGGTTCTAAAGCTTCTGTCAATAAATTCAAGCCAGATCTGTTCTTTGCAGTAGACTGCTCTGCAGCAGATGACACAGTGACGAAAAATGGCACATTCGGACATTTAGGAGAAGGTACATTGATGCGTATCCAAGATCCAGGTTTGATCATGCTTCCTCGTTTGCGTGAGTACTTGCTGGATATTGCTGAAACAAACAATATCCCTTATCAATACTTTGTTTCAAAAGGCGGTACAGATGCAGGTGCTGCTCATACACAAAATGAAGGAATCCCAAGTACAGTGATTGGCGTAGTGGGACGTTATATCCATACGCATCAAACGATGTTCAGTATTCGCGATTTTGAAGCTGCACGAGAAATGTTGATTCAAACACTGAAAGGTTTGGATAAATCAACAGTGAACACGATCGTATACGGAAAATAACGCGATAGTAAAACTATAAAATCTGGCAAAAGCAACCTTTTGTCAGATTTTTTTTATAAAAAGAGGATCAATGTTTGTTAGTTCGTAAGAAAGGTGTATAATTTAATTGAAAAATACATAAAGAGAAAGTAGAGGAAAAAGAATGATTATCCCAAATAGTTTAGAAGAATTAGCAGGCTACGTAGAAACTGGAAAGAGTGTATTTTTTCTTTACTGCCGGCTGGTGCGGAGACTGCCGTTTTATCAAACCGCAAATGCCTGAAATCGAAAATGACTTTTCTGATTGGCAATTTATTGAAGTAGACCGTGACAAGTACATAGATGTAGCCGCTGAATGGAACATTTTTGGTATCCCAAGTTTTGTCGTGATCCAAGACGGAAAAGAATTAGGTCGTCTAGTGAATAAAGATCGTAAAACAAAACAGGAAATCGAATCGTTCCTAGAAAGTGTAATAAAAGGCTGACATCTGTTAGGAGGGGTCAAGATGAATCAAGAATATAAGAACATTTTAGTAGGTATCGACGGTAGTGAACAAGCACTTGCTGCTTTCAAAAAAGCGGTAGAAGTGGCTCGCCGTAATAATGGGAAAGTATATGTAGCAAACGTAATCGATCAGCAATTTTATAACTTTATGGGCTATGCTCCTATTGATCAAAATCTAGTCGATCAGCAAACTGAAACAGCCAAGCAAATGATCGAAGAATGTAAAGAATATGGAAAATCTGTTGATTACACAAATATAGAAGGAATTATTGCCTACGGCTCTGTTCGTGAATCCATGGCAGTCAAATTGCCAAAAAAATATGCAATCGATCTAATCATGGTTGGGCAGTCTGGACTAAATGCAGTCGAACGCTTTATGACAGGAAGTGTAGCCAGCTACGTTATACGTCATTCACCTTGTGATGTCTTGATCGTTTCTGACGAAGAAGAACAACCAAGTAATTAAGCAAGTGGAACTTGTATAATCTTTTTAATCAATTCACTAAAACAGTAAAGGGACTGTGACAAAAGTCTTGTCACAGTCCCTTGTTACGAATAAATGGTGTTCCAGAAGAAGCTTCTTCGGAAATAAAGCATGAAAAAAATCTCATGCAGTGAATGCAATTTTTTGTTAAGATAAATCTCAGCAAAGGATAATGGAGGAAAGAACATGATTTTTGCTTATAACAAAGCACACGTCGGAGACACTTTGATGGTTATCATAGCCGACGATAAAGGAACAGAAAACACTGTTGAACGTAAATGGAATGTTGCTCGGATCAAAGATGAACAAGGTCAAGTTGTTGCTTGGAACTTTTTCCATATCTCCGATCATCTAACAATCGAAGGGAACGGCCAAGTAAGCTTAACAGATGAAGAATTAGCGAAATTGAATCGATTAATCAAAGAAGCAGGATTCGAAGAACAGCTTGAAGCTGATCATGAACCGAAGATCGTTGTCGGTTATGTCAAAACATGCGTCCCGCATCCTGACTCTGACCATTTATCGATTACTGAGACAGAAGTAGACAATGGGACAGTATTGCAAATCGTTTGCGGTGCACCAAATATCGAAGCTGGACAAAAAGTTGTCGTTGCAAAACCAGGAGCCATGATGCCGGATGGAATGATGATCTGGCCAGGAACTTTGCGAGGGGTAGACAGCTATGGAATGATCTGTTCCGCTCGTGAATTGCATTTGCCAAATGCTCCAGCAAAAAAAGGAATCTTAGTATTGCCTGAGGATGCCGTAGTCGGAGAAGCATTTCCAAAATAAAGAGGTTGTGAGCCTGCCGTTTCACTCTGAGTCGCAAGAAGTTGGCAGAAGAACACCATTTAAAAAAGAGGTTGTGACAAGTCTTTGTCACAACCTCTTTTTTTATTAATTTTCACTATTTTGATTTTGTTTTAATGCCGATTGATCGATCGTCAATTCAACAGTAGTTGTTTTTTCTTTCGAGCCTTCATAGTAAGTGATTTTGACAGAATCTCCCACTTTTTTCTTATACAAAGCAGATTGAAGTTCTACGCCAGAAGAAACTTCTTTGTCATCAATCTTAGTAATGACATCATATTGTTTCAATCCAGCTTTTTCAGCCGGTGTAGCTGTTTGGACATTTGTCACGATGACACCGTTAGTTACAGATGAAGGAATCTTCAATATTTGTTCTTGTTGCTGTGTAGAAACGGCAGATAAGTCGACCATTGTGATACCTAGAGCTGGACGTGTCACTTTTCCGTCTTTTTCCAGTTGATTGATGATATTCACTACATCGTTACTTGGAATAGCAAATCCCATTCCTTCTACGCTTACATTAGAAGTCGATTCAGAAGTACTTGCGATCTTACTTGAGTTGATACCGATAACTTGTCCTTCGATATTCACTAAAGGACCACCAGAATTTCCCGGGTTGATCGCTGCATCTGTTTGGATCGCATTGATATTGACTGTTTCGTTCGATTCATTCGTACTTGTTACTTGTCGATTCAAAGAAGAAATGATTCCTGAAGTGACAGAATTCGCATATTCAGATCCTAATGGGGAACCAATCGCAATCGCAGGTTCACCAACCTTCAGAGCGCTTGAGTCACCAAAAGAGGCAACCGTTTCGACTTTATCTGAAGTGATCTTCAACACCGCTAAATCTGAATAAGCATCTGTTCCAACTAATTCAGCTTTTACTTTCGTCCCGTCTTTCATCATGACTTCCAAACCTTGCTGTCCATCTACTACGTGGTTGTTTGTGACTACATAAGCAGTATTCCCGTCTTTTTTATAGATTACGCCGCTTCCTTCACTATAAGCTTCCAAATTACTATCATCTGAGCTGCTACTTTCTTCTTGCTGCCCGAATAATCCGCCAAAACCGCTTGATTGATTTTGACTTTGTAAGTTGATAACAGAAACGACAGCGTCTTGAACTTTATCTACCGCTTTGGTGATATCAGAATCTACATTGACTTTGACATTTTCGACAACTGTTTCACCGGCTGAATTTTGATTGCCGCTTATAGCAGTAGAACTATTGTTGCCAGTGCCCATCGCTGCATAAAAAATGCCAGCTGTCAGTAGTCCTCCAACGATCCCTCCAACAAGCCCCAGACCCAACTTACGCCAGAGGCTATTATTTTTATTTTTTTTCATCTTTGGTGTCACATTTTTTCTATCCATGTGTTCCTCCTCCAATTACATTCATTTATCTACTTTTAGTATAGTCTTATTTGTTGACTTTAGTCTACTTTGAGACTGTGAACTTTTTATGAAAAACTTTAGGAAAAATCATTGTTTTCAGATGAAAATATTTGATTTTCTTTTTCCACAGATACTGTGTAAAACTACGCGAATAGGATTGGAAAAATAAGGGATAAAACATATCCACAGCCTGTGCATAAAGTGGATAAATTCTTATAAAACGTATGTTTGCCTAATAAATGTGATGAAATAAGGTAAAATAACACTGTTTTCTGTGGATAAACCTGTGGATGTTGTGCATAACTGTTGGGGAAATCTTTTTAACAAAAATAGCCAAAATAAACATATAGACGAAAAAATTGATTATAATAAACAAAGTGAGCGTGAAGATCAAAGGAGAGAAAACATGAATATCAAAATTATTTCAGTAGGAAAATTAAAAGAAAAATACTTGATCCAAGGTATCAATGAGTATGTCAAACGGCTGAATGCCTATGCAAAAATCGAATTGATCGAAGTTCCTGACGAAAAAGCCCCGGAGAATTTAAGTGAAGCGCAAATGAGACAAGTAAAAGAAAAAGAAGGAGAACGAATCTTAGCGAAAATCAAAGAACAAGAATATGTCTATGCCTTAGTAATTGAAGGGAAAAATCCCACAAGCGAATCTTTTGCTAAACAAATCGACCAATTAGGTATCCAAGGAAAAAGCCACCTTGTTTTTGTTATCGGCGGCTCTTTAGGACTCAGCGAAGCCGTCATGAAAAGAAGCAATGCTCAGATCTCTTTTGGCAAAATGACGTATCCACATCAATTGATGCGTCTGATCCTCGTCGAGCAAATCTACCGTGCCTTCCGGATCAATGCGGGGGCTCCGTATCATAAATAATGATATTTTTTAAAGACAGGGAAAAAATAGTAAAACAGGGGAGTATCAAATGAGTGAACTTAAAAAATTTTCTACGTCTACTTTAGCTGAGTTGCAAAAAGACGAAAAGCATCTTTACTATGTTTATTGCTTGGTCGATCCTAGAAACAACCAGACTTTTTACATTGGGAAAGGAAAAGGAAATCGTATTTTTGCCCATCGTCAAGCGGCAATGAGTATGTTAAGAAAATCAGATTTACTTGAAGAAAATGAAACAGCTAAAACATTGAAAATAAAAACCATCCAAGAAATAAACAGAATGAATCTACAAATACTAAGTTACATACTTAGTTATGGTTTAACTGAGAGCGAGGCTTATGCCAGTGAGAATACGTTAATCAATTATGCTCAACTGATTCAAGGACTTTCTTTGACAAATTTAGTAAAAGGGCATGGTTCTAAGGCAATGTTAGTGGAAGAGATAGAAGAGCAATATGGATTCCAACCGATGCCAATCAATGAAATAGCGACAGATGAGTTGATTTTAGCAGTAAAAGTGAGAGATGCTTTTAATCTTTGTAAAGATGAGTCAAAAGAATATCCGATTGACGACAGTTTTCGTGATGATGATAATTTAAAATCTCGTACGCTAGGTAACTGGGTAATTGGTCGCGATAAAATACATCGAATTCGCTATGTTATAGCTGTTAATACAGGAGCAGACAACGCGGTTGTTGCTGCGTATAAAGTTTCTTCTCAATATTCGGAATCGAAGAAATTTGAAAATGGCCGAACACGCTATGCATTTCAAGCATTATCGAATAGAGAAGATACTTTGCGAGAACTTAATTTATATAAACGATCTTTGCCAGATATCAAATTTGGTAGTGGGAGTGCAATTGCTTACATTAACAACTAGAATAACGTTAATTATAATATTCATTTTCAACGGTATTTCCGGTAGTAGTAGTTAGCTGAAATAAATGTAAATTTAACTATATATTATATCCATGAAGCCCAATCTTCTTTAAAGAAGATTGGGCTATTTTTAATGGCAAAGAATTTGTGCGCGTTTATTCATATCTTGTTTTGAGACATCTGGATATACCTAAAATTTATGCTCTTATTTTAACGGATAAAAAAGGCAAAGCACTAAAAACCTCAGTATTTTGTCTACAGTCTGAAACCACTAGCTTGCACCAATGGTTTTAATTAATTGAATTACTTGTATCACGTTTTTTACCAACTGAATTTTTTGTTCTTTTTCCTCTTCTTCTTTTTTTAAAGTTTCTATTAACTCCTCAAAAGATATTATGAATTCCTCTTTTATTTTGTGCGTATCAGTAAATTCTATAAGAAAGGCTTTTTCCAATTCTATAAAGAAGACTTCTTCAGGAAACAGTTTTCTTAAATTCTCATGTTCTAGTCTATGTTTAATTTTAGAGTTTAAATTTTCATCCTTGTGGAGAGAGACAGCCTGAAGATCGAAGATGTTAAAATTGAAATATGTCTTTGTTAAAGTTTCAAGAATTTTCATATGATCGTAACCCTTCCAAGGACCTTCATATTTCATTTGCATAAGATGAATTTTTTCTATCCATTCACTCCACGAATTCTTTTTTTCTTGAATTATTGGTAAAGCGTATTCAACTATATTATTT
>OKIF01000023.1_pt1 | contig 77488 bp, 66 predicted proteins | sample 1614921 | NCBI WGS metagenome assembly OKIF01 (sample SAMN04436978, study PRJEB24849) | human gut metagenome | biome: human gut; feature: NICU; material: stool | host: Homo sapiens | place: USA: Saint Louis, MO | collected 2010-08-06 | reverse complement strand
CGAGATCGGTCTCGGCATTCCTGCTGAACCGCTCTTCCGATCTATGAATTTGCCATATTTTTATTTTGCTCGTTACTTTCCGCGGCCAGGCCCATGCCTAGTAGCGCAAGAAGGTAACCAAGCTACTGCAGGTTCTCCACAACTTGCTTGACCATGGCTTCCAGCTCGGTCGTGTCCGTAGAGCGAATACCCGAGCCAACCAAAATCACATCATCACCATGCGTCGCATAGGCCGTGTACAACATTGCTGTACCAGCTGATGTCACCATCGTCATGATCTCCCCATGAGTGTCCACGCCAGGAACATCCACCGGGAATGATGCGAGCGAGATACCAATATTGTTTTCCTCATCCGCCATCGTCATTGACGGACAGTTTTTTACTAACTCCCGGTTCTCGTCCAGATCAACCTTGCTGGCTCCTCCCGGCCAAATCTGCGCAGTCATACTGAGGTTTTCAATGTAGCCCTGCGCAAACACAGCCTTAGATGCATCAGCCGTCAATGCGTCCAAACGCCCCATGTTGGCCTTAAACAGATCTCCACACTTGGAAGGCTCGTAAACAACGCCCTCCTGGTTAGCGGCAAGCATTTCGCCAGACCAGTTCTCTTCCAACTGTTCACGAGTCCCCAGCTCCAACGGCTCCCCATGATAAGTGAGGCCATTTAGAGCTGCCGTGTACTCCGCCTCACTCTTGGTGCCTTGTGCCTGTGGGGCCGCTGAGGTCTCGGTTGTAGCCGCCTGCGTGGAGGATGCCTCGGAAGGTTGCGCATCTGTGCTCCCGCCGCCACACGCTGACAGGGCAAGCGCTGCAACGCCGACGGTCACAGAAGTCTTCAAAAGCGTGCGTCTACCAGTTGAACGAGTCATTCCTGGCTCCTATCGTCAAAATCGGTTCAACTTTTGGAACGGTTTCCTGCGTGAAGTTTGTGGTAGCTTCCAGAAAACCAGGTAACGCTATCCTTACGCGAATGCCCATTGCAGGCACCTTGAGGACGCCAAAACTGCATTAAGCACGAAAAATTCGCACCCCGTTGCGTGCTCGTTAGTGAAATGTTTACCTAAGCCCCTGCCGTCAAATCCCAGTTCACAGGCGTAGCGCCCATTTGGATCAGCTGCTCATTTGCTCGCGAAAATGGTCTGGACCCGAAGAACCCTCGGCGGGCTGACAGGGGAGAGGGGTGTGCAGATTCAATCACCGGCGTGTTCCCCAGCAGGGGCTTTACCGACCTCGCATCGCGTCCCCACAAAATAGCCACCAATGGCAGGCCGCGAGCTACCAGGGCGCGGATGGCAGCCTCGGTTACGGCTTCCCAGCCCCGGCCCCTGTGTGAACCTGGGGCGCCCGGACGCACTGTGAGTACGCGATTCATCAAACACACACCTTCGCGCGCCCACGGGGTTAAATCTCCCGACGTTGGCACCGGCACACCCAAATCCTCATGCAACTCGTTGAAAATATTTACTAGCGAGCGCGGCGGAGCCACTCCCGGGCGCACCGAAAACGACAGACCCATTGCATGCCCTGGCGTGGGGTAGGGATCCTGCCCAATAATGAGCACCTTCACGTCCTCAAACGGGTACGTGAACGCTCGCAACACGTCCGTGCCTGCCGGCAGGTAGCCGTTACCCAGGCGGTTCTCCTCGCGCAGCATGTTGCCAAGCCGGTGAATCTCCGGCTCCAGTGGGCCTAAAGCCTGGGCCCACCCCTCGTCAATCAAATTGGATAAAGGCAAAGCAGTCACGCCCTCATCCTACGCGGCAACGCCGCACCCAATCAGCCAATATCGGCGTGGATGAGCAGATGAAAGTAGAAAACCGGTACGCTGAAACCGTGAGTTTGCATCAATATCCTGAAGACGAATTCGACCAGGCAGGCGCCGAAGGCCCCGTGGGCCTGTTCCGCGAGAAGCCATCTCGCTGGAAAACCGTGCTGCCCTTCCTGCTCGTTCTAATCATCGTCCCCGTGCTCGCATGGGGCGCGGTGTCACTCATCACCAGTCGTAGCGACAATCAAACGGCTGAAACGCAGTCGACCACAGTCGCAACGCAGGCGGCCACCGAAACCACGGAAGCGCCCACCAATGCCGAGGCCACCACGGAAGCTACCACGCAAAAGCCAACGGAAGAGCCCACCGAGACCGAACCTGCCGTCTCTAAAGACGTTGCCATTCAAATCCTCAACGGCACGCGGATCAATGGTCTAGCTGCCGAGGCCGTCGGCAAACTGCAGGCAGACGGATACCAGTACGTGAGTGCTTCCAACGCTTCGGGCTGGCTCACTGAAGCTACCACCATCTACTACGCGCCCGGAACACGCGCGGGAGCTGAAGCGATTGGTGAAATCCTCGGCATTAGCAACCTCTCTGAGAACAGCACGGATCTGGGTAACTCCGACTACGTGGTAGTTCTAAAGGGCGACTACTAAAAACTTCCCGTAACTCCCCGCGTTGCGCGAGGCCTGCGTGGCGCGGGAGTCCAAAGTGCAAACTCGTAAAGGCGGCCAGACTTGAGTCTGGTCGCCTCAACTTTTTGAGCTATTAGCTTACTCGTCTTGCACTCTGCTCGTTAGAGTGCCAAAATACTTATTAGCACTCACAAGCGTTGAGTGATAAAGCAAGGGTTACCGGGTGAGGCCACCATTTGCGAGACAGAAACGCAAACCCGGCTGGCCGTCCGTCGCGGGCACCTCGTAGCCAACAACCGCTACAGCGGAGGAAAAACATGTCCAAGTTGATTGCGTTCGACGAGGAAGCACGCCGCGCCATGGAGCGCGGGCTCAACACCCTCGCCGACACCGTAAAGGTAACGCTAGGCCCCAAGGGCCGTAACGTCGTCCTCGATAAGAAGTGGGGTGCCCCCACCATCACGAAGGACGGTGTTTCTGTTGCAAAGGAAGTTGAGCTAGAGGATCCGCTCGAAAAGATCGGCGCCGAGCTCGTCAAGGAAGTTGCAAAGAAGACCGACGACGTCGCAGGTGACGGCACCACCACCGCAACCGTTTTGGCCCAGGCACTCGTAGGTGAAGGCCTGCGCAACGTTGCCGCAGGTGCAAACCCGATCGCGCTTAAGCGCGGCATCGACACCGCAGTTGCGAAGGTAGTGGAGAACCTCCACGCCGACGCGAAGGAAATCGAAACCGTAGACCAGATCGCAGCAACCGCATCCATCTCGGCAAACGACGCTGAGATTGGCCGCCTTATTGCGCAGGCCATGGACAAGGTTGGCCGTGAAGGCGTTATCACGGTTGAAGAGACCAACTCGTTCGAAACCACCCTCGAAACCACTGAGGGCATGCGCTTCGAAAAGGGCTTCCTCTCCCCGTACTTCGTAACCGACGCGGAGCGTCAGGAAGCCGTGTTCGAGGACGCCTACGTTCTGCTCGTTGAAGGCAAGATCTCTAACGTTAAGGATCTGCTCCCGCTGCTGGAGAAGGTCATGCAGGCGGGTAAGCCGCTACTGATCATCGCTGACGACGTTGAGGGCGAGGCTCTCGCAACCCTCGTTGTGAACAAGATCCGCGGTCTGTTCAAGTCTGTTGCTGTTAAGGCCCCGGGCTTTGGTGACCGTCGCAAGGCCATGCTGCAGGATATGGCTATCCTGACCGGTGGCCAGGTCATTTCGGAAACCGTTGGTCTTTCGCTTGAAACCGCTGACCTAGACGTCCTGGGCCAGGCTCGCAAGATCGTTGTCACCAAGGATGAAACCACGATCGTTGAGGGCGCAGGCACCAAGGAGGCCATTGACGGCCGCGTTGCGCAGATTCGCGCTGAGATCAAGAACTCGGACTCCGAGTACGACAAGGAGAAGCTCAACGAGCGCCTTGCCAAGCTCGCTGGTGGCGTAGCCGTCATCAAGTCCGGTGCTGCAACCGAGGTTGAGCTGAAGGAGCGCAAGCACCGCATTGAGGATGCTGTGCGCAACGCGAAGGCAGCTGCAGAGGAAGGCATCGTCGCCGGTGGTGGCGTGGCCCTCATTCAGGCCGCTCAGAAGCTTGCCGATCTTGACCTCGAAGGCGATGAGCTCACCGGCGCGAACATCGTTCGCGTAGCGGTTGAAGCGCCGCTCAAGCAGATCTCGGTAAACGCAGGCCTAGAAGGCGGCGTGGTTGTAGACAAGGTGAAGCACCTGCCCGCAGGTGAAGGCCTCAACGCTGCAACCGGTGAATACGAAGACATGCTCAAGGCCGGCATCGCCGACCCGGTAAAGGTAACCCGCTCTGCACTGCAGAACGCGGCATCCATCGCCGGCATGTTCCTTACCACCGAGGCAATCGTGGCTGACAAGCCCGAGCCGCCGGCACCGGCCGCTCCGGGTGCCGACGAAATGGCTGGCATGTACTAAACCAGCAATAGGCGAGCTGTGGGCGCGGGTTTCCCGCGCCCACAGTCATACCCACCCGTATTCTTTGCCTCAAAGCAGGGCCGTTGCGAATCCGGGTGGGTTTCGTTTATCTACCTTGCGAATAGGGCGGCCGCGCCGGCCTCGGCATCCGAATACGTGCTTGCTGCTGCGGCAAGTTGAACCCCGATCTCATCCAGAGACTGCTCAACAATCACCTGCGTTGAACGCCAACTTTGCGCCGCCGCCTCAAACTGGGCTGACGCCGCGCCAGACCAAGACCCCTGCAGCGCATCCAAATGCCCCATCATTGCCTGCACCTGAGCGCGGATCGTCTCTGCGCTTGCACGCACCATTGCCGAAGCCTGCGCCACCTGCGCCGGATCCACATGAAAAACCGTCATCGCCATTCCTTTCTTATCAGCCGGCCATGCAACGCCATCGTCGCAGGGCGCTGGAAAGGCATGCGCGGCGTGCCGCTTTGGGTGTGGGCAGGCGAAGGCCAGGCAGGGGTGTGGAAGAAACTGCGTGGAAGGAACTGGGCGCGTGGCAGATACGGGCTACTGGTCTCGATCCGAAAGCCGTTTGCGAAGCCTGCTTATATCCTCGCGTTTTTCCTGAATGCGCTCGCGGAGCTTACTCCCGTCCGCAGCTGTCTTATCGAGCCGCTCGCGCAAGCGGCTAGCATCCCCAGCGGTAAACGCGTCCTCGTGGACTTGCTCGGCCCGCGTGCGTGCAAGGCGAGCCAGCTCTTTTGCAGACAGTCTGCGAACGCTTCGCTGCGCGGGGCGGGCAATCACATCCGGCTCATCCTCCAAGGACGAAGCCCCGTCATCTTCTAGAGACGATGCATCGTCTTGTTCAGGCTCCGGTGCATCTTCCACCGGGGGAGTAGCTTCGGGACGCTCCGCGCTGATCTCTTCCTCAAAATCGTCTTTGCGCATAATGATCGGGTCATTCTTCGCCCCGATCTTCTTAATAATCATCGTGGAGGTCGTAGTGAGCGGGTCAAACTCCTGCTCAGGCTGATCCTCAAAACACGCATTTGGATCAGCCTTAGCGATCAGCGTGTCAAGATTAGCCAGCTCGGCTTCAAGATTTTGCCGCGCAGAAACCTCCCACACTGCTCCTCCCGGTGAGAGATAAATCTGCGGGCGAGAAAGCATAGAGCTCACAAAGTGGCGCCTTCCATTCCAAAACTGCAGGTCCGACAAGTTAGGGAACTCCTGGCGAAGCAGGCCGCGATACTGCTTGTATTCCTGCGGAGTTGCAGACAGGTCGCGTTGCGTCGCATCTAGCAAGGTCGTCGCATCCACGTCCTCAGCGGGCGCGCGGTGGGTAACCACTACGCGGATCAGCTCACAAACTCGCTTACAAACTGCAGGCGAGAATCCAAGCCGCGTCAAAGAATCCGAGATCCGGTGCAAACATGACGCCTTAAACTCAGCCGAATCCACAGTGTCGCACTTGACGACTTCGGGCGGAACCAAACCCGCATACCAAGCCGCAATCTGTAGCAGCTCCGGGGTGTGAGCGGCGGCCGCTAACTGATCAAACGCGGCAATCACGCGGCTCAGATAGGCAACATTGTGATACGGGCGATCCGCGGCCTGCCAAACTGCGAGCAGACCGTGCACCTCTTCATCGATCACCTGCTGCGAAGGCTCAACGCCGCACGCGAGCACCGCGCTCACAAACGTGCGTGGAAGCCACGGTGGAACCGGTGCGCTCGCAGGCAAATCCTGACCTATTTCAGCCACAGACCTATGCTAAGTCCATCGCGAGACATAGGCAAAGAAGCCCCTCGAAGAATCAATCGTCGTCGCGCGCTGCTACCGCGGCTTTGTGGCAGACGGAGCCGTCTTATCTTGCTTCAAGGGAAGCACCAGGCGGACCGTTAAGCCTCCACCTTCAGTCTTATCGAGCGTTGCCTGCCCCGAATGTAAAGCCAGAATCGAAGCAATAATGGATAGACCGAGGCCAGAACCACCCGAAGCGCGCGAGCGGGACACGTCCGTGCGGAAGAAACGCTCGAACACGCGGTCACGGTCAGGAGCCGAAATGCCCGGCCCGTGGTCACGAACCTCCACGATCGCATGATCTTCTTGCTGGCCAATCGCAATCTCTACCGGAGAACCCTTAGGCGTGTACCGAATGATGTTGCCAATCAGGTTGGTGAATACCTGCGTGATCTGATCCTTGTCAGCCTCAATAATGAGACTGCTAGGAGCAGGCTCGCCCTCGTTCATACTGATCACGCTCACAACGCGCGACGCGTCCAACGCGCTCACGTCAAACAACGAATCGTGAGCCAGTTTTACGAGGTCAACCGGCTCCGGGTGAATCTCCGGCACCTCATCCAACCGGGCCAGGGTTAACAGGTCTTCAACCAGCTTGCCCATGCGGACCGACTCGTTCTCGATGCGCTGCATGACCTCTGGGACGCGCTCATCTGGCACGCCTCCCATGCGGTAGAGCTCGCCATAACCGCGCAAAGCGGAGAGGGGAGTGCGCAACTCGTGGGACGCGTCTGAAACGAAGCGACGCATGCGCTCTTCTGAACGCTGCTGCTGAGCAAACGAATTCTCAATCTGCGCAAGCATCACGTTCAAACTCTTCGCCAGCGAGCCAACCTCCGTCGATTCCGGCTCGGGGGCAACACGTTGAGTTAAATCGCCCTCAGCAATCTGTCCGGCCACGTACTCGATGCGGCGAAGCGGGAACAAAGACCTGCGAATCAAATAGTACGAGGCCATCGCGCCCACCACCACGATCAGCAAGCCAAGTAGAGAAAAGTATTGGGCCGAGTTCAGAATCGTCTCAGTTGTGTTAGCAAGGGGGAGTGCAACAGTGACCACTCCGTAAGGCTTATCGCCAACCGACACGGGCACGGCAACCGCGCGCCAATACGAATTGCTCTTCGAAGAGGGCACATTCACCGGCTTAGTCACCGCGTTAGGCGGCACAACCGAATCAAGCGCCAAAAGCGTCCCCGGGTTTGGAGTGCCGTAGCGCTGCGCCGTATCGGTAGCAATAGCCACCTGGCTTACCCCATCGGTTGACGTGAACTGAATGTAATAGTTTGAAGGCACGTCGGCCGGCACGCTGGCAATCACCGAACGAACCGTAGAGACGGCCAGCTGCTTACCCGTACTCTCCAGCTCGCGGTCCACCTGGCTCACCAAATGCGCCTGCACGATGCCAACCATCACGGCTCCCGCAATCGTGAGGGCAACAGTGAGCAGTGAGGTGAACAAGATTACGAGTCTTGCCCGCAGGGTTGCCGAGAACCAAACCTCCCGCAAGGTCCTACGTGATTCGCACGACCTCATAATTAGGCGTTCTCAGGCCTCAACATGTATCCAACGCCTCGGCGCGTGTGGATCAAATCGCCCGAACTTCCGGGAACGGCAAGCTTACGACGCAGGTATGAAATATAAGATTCCACAATCGCGGCTTCGCCATCCCAGTCGTATTCCCACACGTGATCCAAAATCTGCATTTTTGACACCACGCGGCCCTCATTGATCATCAGGTAGCGCAAAAGCTTGAACTCGGTGGGGGAAAGGTCAATCTCTTGACCCGCGCGCCGCACCTCGTGTGCGCCCTCATCCAGCTCCAGGTCCGCTATGCGAAGCACGTTGTCGTCATCGCCCGCCTTCGTTCGGCGCAAGATTGCGCGAATGCGAGCCACAACCTCCTCAAGACCAAACGGCTTCGTCACATAGTCATCGCCGCCAACCGTGAGACCCTCGATCTTGTCATCCATCTGATCACGAGCCGTCAAGAACAGTACGGGAGTGCGTGAACCAGACTCGCGAAGACGCCTCGTCACCGTAAAACCGTTCATATCTGGAAGCATCACGTCAAGCACGATCAGATCCGGATTCTCCGTAGTGGCTAAATGGAATGCGGACTTTCCATCCGAGGCTGTGAGCACCTCAAAACCGGCAAACCGCAACGATGACGCCAGCAGGTCAAGAATATTTGGTTCGTCATCAACCACCAGCAGACGCGCTTCAGCGCCCGTATCATCCACACTCATCTTCAAACCCATTTCTCCATCACATATCTGTTGCCTTAAGAATATCTGAACAGCACATGTAAAAACCCCTGCGAGCACAGCCGTGTAGCAACCAAAATGTCAGAACCTGTAACCTTGAACCTGAAAACGCTGCACGGCACAGACAGGTTAAACAAAATGAGCGAAGCGCAAAATACAGGGCAACTACCTCAGGGAGTGTTCCCCTTCCAACCTCCCAAAACACTCAGTGGTAACACCGAAGTGGTTGGTGACAGCCCCTTCTTGCCCGCAGACGTGCAGTTCTACGGTGTTTCCCCCGCGCTCGTAAAAGTGCGGGTTGTAAGCCTGCTCATTACGTTTGCCATCATGGTTATTCCCGGCATCGTCATGGCCATTCTTTTAACTAAGTGGATCTGGCTTTACGTTCTGGCCGTCGTTGCCCTTTTCGCGTGGCTTTTGTGGCTTGTTCCCCGGCAGGTGCGCGCCATCGGATACGCAGAAGCCGAATCTGACCTGCTTATCCGCTCGGGAATCATGTGGAAACAACTAACCGTTGTGCCCTACGGACGCCTGCAATACGTAGACGTATCCGAGGGGCCCATCGCGCGCGCCTTCGGCATCGCTACAGTGCAGCTGCACACGGCCTCGGCATCCACGGACGCATCTATCACCGGTCTGTCCGCAAAAGAAGCAGCGCGCCTGCGCACGAGTCTTGCCGAGCGCGGCGAATCTGAACTGGCAGGACTCTAAATGGCAAAGGAACGCAAAGAAACTGCCGTTGAAAGCGGCGTTGCAGAATCCGAGTGGAGGTCGCTGCACCCCGTCACGCCCCTAGCGAAAACCTGGGCCGTATTCGCAGCCTTCTTCGCTTTTGTCTTCTACCAGTTTGCCGACGTGCTTAAAGAGCTCACCACGCTAGGTTTACTCGAAACCTACGGGCCGGCGGTGGTGTTCCTCGTGATCGCGGCAGGCATCCTCGTGATCGTCATCGCGGCAGGCATCTACTCTTGGATTGCCTGGCGGAAAATGGGATTCGCAATCACTCATGACGCCGTGTACTACCGCGAAGGAATCCTCTTTCGCAGTCAACGCCACGCGCGACTAGACCGAATTCAGGCTGTAAACATCACGCACCCGTTGATTGGCCGCATTCTTGGCTTGGGGCGTATAGATATTGAGGTTGCTGGCGGCACGGACTCTAACTTCCAGCTGGGACTACTTAAAACGCGGCAGTTAGAGGACGTTCGCCGCGAAGTGCTGTCCGAGTCACGCACTGCAAAACTACGCAAAGCAGGGAAGCTAGATGCTGATACAGCAGCCGGTGTTCCCGGAAGCGAGGCCGGTGTAGTCTCGACCGCCTTGGAAAATGGTCAGGCAGGAATCGATCAGGCTCAAGGCCTTGGCGCGCCGATAGACGATCTTGAGCAGATCATCTACAAGGTTCCAGCAGGCCGTCTTGCCGCGTCACTGGCGCTCAACATGGGGATTATCTTCTCTATTCTCGTGGGGTTGGCCATCGCCGCGGGTTCCATAATCGGCACTTTGGTTGAGGGCGCTTCTTTTGCCGCAATGATTCCCGTGCTTGTTGGTGGGTTCGCCTTGTTTGCCTACCCGTTCAACCAGTTTGCAAACAACTTCGGATTCACCGCATTTGTAACCCATGATGGTATTCGCGTCCGCTCAGCTCTTCTATCCACCCGCGCGCAAACCATTCCGGTGCAACGCATTCACGCAGTGACGGTTTCCCAACCATTCTTCTGGCGCTTTTTTGGCTGGTACAGAGTCAAAATTATCCAGGCCGGTTTCGCGGCGAACGCGCAAGACAAGGTAGAGCACGACCTACTGCTTCCTGTAGGCACGCGTGAAGAAATGCTCCAAGCCCTATGGATGGTCTACCCCGACCTTGGTGTTTCTAACCCGGTTGAAACAATCATGTACGGCCTTGAGGGCGAAGGTGAGATGCTTGGATTCAGTCAGAACCCGCAGCGCTCACGCCTGTTCGACCCGCTGGTTTGGCGCCGCCGCTCAATCAAACTAACCGACGTGGCGATCCTGCTGCGCGACGGTTTCTTAACCCGATCATTCTCGGTCCTGACCTATGACCGCCTGCAGTCCACGCTAATCAGCCAAGGCCCGTGGGACCGCAAGAAAGACCTTGCTGGTATTCACTTCCACCTGGTTGAATCTGGTTTATACATTGAGCACCTGGACAGCGCGCTTGCATCCAGTCTCTACACTGAAATAACGCGCCGCGCCACCATCAGCCGCCAAAAGGAGAGCCAGGAAGCCTGGGCCGCTAGAGCCGTTCCCGGTGCCCGCCAGACTCACAGTGCTTACGAAAGCAGCGCGGCTGATGGCGAGCCGGGTAGCCTCGAGCAAAATGGGGGAGAGCATCAGTGAAAGCGGGGCGTTTTCGCGTAGGCGTTATTGGGGCTGGCCGGGTAGGGCCAGTGATTGGACGTGCCCTGCAACTCGTGGGCCACGAAATCATCGGCATCACGCGATCATCCAATCCCGAAAGAAATGACGCTGCGGAAGCGATCCTGGGCGTTCCCGTAATCGAACCCGACGAGGCGTGCCAGGCGGAGCTAGTAGTCATCGCTATTCCTGACGACCAGATCGAGCCTCTCATACAAGGCCTGGCAATACTCGGGTGCTTCCGCCCCGGCCAAGTCGTTATGCACACGAGCGGCGTGCACGGCATCAACGTGCTCGAAGCCGCGCAAGCCGCTGGGGCCCTGCCCATTGCCCTGCATCCCGCGATGACGTTTACCGGCACCAGCTTGGACGTTGAGCGCCTGCAGATGTGTCCCGCGGCCATCACCGCAACCGCGGTGGCACTACCCATCGCATCAGCGCTCGCGATGGAAATGGGCATGGAACCTTGCGTGGTTGAAGAGGAAGACCGCACGCTCTATCACGCGGGCCTTACTCACGGAGCCAACCACCTCGTCACCCTTGTCAACGAGGCCCTTTCTATCCTTGAAGCCGCCGGCATCGAAAACCCTGAACTCTATATCCGCCCGCTCCTAAATGCCGCTTTGGAGCGCGCCCTCTCCGAAGGTGCGCACGGCCTGACCGGGCCCGTCCGCCGCGCGGACACCGGCACCCTCAAAGATCACCAGAAGGCATTATCTGAGGCCGGTTTGAACTCGATCCTAGAGAGCTACCGGAACATGGCGCGCACAACCGCTCACCTGGCCGGCGACAACCTGCTCCTTGGCGAAAACCAAGTGCAGGCCGTCTTGCGTGCTTTGGGTGAAGAATAAAAGTGGCAAGTTGGCCACAAGTGGCCCTCCGGATTCGCGCCTAGCGCGCCCAAAGGAGCACAATAGTCGCAAAGGAGGCATCTTGGAACCACAAGTCGTAAAGACCCGCGAAGAACTACGAGCCGCACTAGCGAAACTGCCTGGACGGCTCGGCCTGGTCATGACCATGGGCGCGTTGCACGACGGGCACCTCAGCCTCATTAAAGAGGCCAAGAAGCACGCCGACCACGTCATGGTCACAGTGTTTGTGAACCCCACTCAGTTCGCCCCCGGTGAAGACTTCAACAAGTACCCGCGTGACCTCGATGCCGACCTCAAAGCGGTTGCGAAGGTGGGCGCGGACCTCGTGTTTGCGCCCGCCGCTAACGAAATGTATCCGGGTGAAGCCTCTGTCACTATCAACCCGGGGCCCACCGCAACGGTTTTAGAAGGCAAAACGCGGCCCACACACTTTGCAGGCGTATTGCTGGTAGTGCACAAAATGTTCAACCTCACCGGTGCGGATGTTGCCGTATTCGGCCAAAAGGATGCACAGCAGCTGGCACTCATTCGCCAGATGGTTCGCGACCTCGACATGCCCGTCCAAATCGTTGGCGCGCCCATCGTGCGCGGCGATGACGGCCTCGCCCTCTCCTCGCGCAATGCCTACCTCTCCGACGCAGAGCACCAGCAAGCGCTTTCCCTCAGCGGCGCCCTCAAAGCCGGCAAACAAGCCAGTAACAGTGGGGCGAGCGCAAGCCAAATCAAGCAGGCTGCCCGCTGCGTCCTCGAAAACGCGGGCGTAAAAATTGACTATGTAGAGCTGGTTGACCCAACCACATTCCAATCTGTAGAGGCTGGGGAAGCCGTGCTGGCCCTCGCCGCCTACGTTGGAAACACGCGCCTGATTGACAACACGATCTTGAACATTGGGGAGGCCTCCAATGGCTAACGAAATCTACCGCACGCTAATGAGCGGCAAGATTCACCGCGCCACCGTGACCGGCGCGGACCTCAACTACGTTGGGTCCATAACCGTCGATAAAACCCTGCTGGAAGCAGCCGGGATACTTGAAGGCGAACGCGTTGACATTGTGAACGTAACCAATGGAAACCGCCTTTCCACCTACACCATTAATGGCGAGGCTGGATCGGGAATCATCCAGCTAAACGGCGCCGCCGCGCACCTGACCGACCCCGGTGACATCGTCATCATCATCGCCTACCAGTCCGTGCCCGAATCCATGGCGCGAGGCTTCAAAGGCAAAGTTGTGTTGGTCGACAAAGACAACCGGATCATCAACCTCGGTTCGGACCCGGCGGGTGTTCCCGCCGGCCTCGAAAACGCTTCCGGTGGTGAAGGTCCGCTCGCGGCCCCAAACCGCGGCTAACCAGGCGGCTCTGAAACGCGGATAAGCTGTCTACCCTAGTAGCGCTCGACGCCCTTCGAACTTGAGCGCTCGTGAGCGCGCGAAACGTGATATTAGCCCACTATTTCCCGCATGTAGCGCCCCTTTAGTACGATGGGGACGTGGAAAAGAACAACGAGTCGTCTGAAATTCAAGAAGCCCCCGAGCAGTTTCGTGTTCGCGCCGAAAAACGTGCGCGCATGCTCGCAGAGGGAACCGATCCCTACCCGGTAGAACTGCCCATCACCAGCACCATCAAGAAGGTGCGGGAGGAGTTCGACCACCTCGAAATCGACGAGCAGTCACCCGCGCCCGTGGGCGTCGCTGGCCGCGTCATGTTTATTCGCGGCTCCGGTAAACTCCAGTTCGTTGTCATCCAAGATGGCGAGGGCAACCGCATTCAGGTGATGCTCTCCGCTAAAGAGGTGGGTAGCGACTCGCTAAAGGAATTCAAGGCAAACGTAGATCTTGGCGATCACCTGTTTGTGCACGGGCCGGCAATGCGTTCGCGCCGCGGCGAGCTTTCCATTTTCGCCCAGCCGAGTGAGGACGCTCCCGCGTGGCGTATCACCTCGAAGGCGCTACGGCCACTGCCGAAGACGTTCACGACGGATGCCGGCGAAGAGATGAGCCTTTCAGAGGAGGCTCGTATCCGCCAGCGTCACCTCGACATGATTTTGCGTCCGGCTGCTCGCGAGATGGTGCGCACGCGCGCGGACGTTGTGTGGTCGCTACGCGACTACTTCCACCGCGAGGGATTCTTGGAGATCGAAACTCCGATGCTCCAAAACATTCACGGTGGCGCGGCCGCCCGCCCGTTCCAAACCCACATGAACGCCTACGACACGGAGCTTTACTTGCGTATTGCGCCGGAACTGTTCTTGAAGCGCGCAGTGGTTGGCGGTGTGGAAAAGGTTTTTGAAATCAACCGTAACTTCCGAAATGAGGGCGCGGACTCCTCGCACTCTCCGGAGTTCACCATGCTTGAAGCCTACGAGGCCTACGGCACGTACAACACGATGGCTGCCCGCACTCGTGACTTCATTCAGAAGGCCGCGCGGGACGTGTTTGGTACCGAGAAGGTAACGCTTGCCGACGGCTCCGAATACGACCTTTCTGGACAGTGGGATGAGATTTCACTTTACGAGGTGGTCTCGGAAGCCGTAAAGGAAGAAATCACGCCAGAAACAGAGCTTTCCCGCCTTGTGAAGCTGGCAGAGGAACGCGGAATTGCTGTTCCGGATCACGCTGTGGCGGGCAAGGTAGTGGAAGAGATCTTTGAGCATGAAGTTGGCGATCATTTGTGGGCGCCGACGTTTGTGCGCGACTACCCGGTGGATACGTCCCCGTTGGTTCGCCAGCACCGCAGCCTGCCTGGCCGCGTGGAGAAGTGGGACCTGTACGTTCGCGGTTTTGAGCTAGCCACCGCCTACTCCGAGCTGGTTGACCCGGTAATTCAGCGTGAGCGCTTTGAAGCCCAGGCGCTTGCCGCGGCAAACGGAGACCCAGAAGCGATGGTTCTTGACGAAGACTTCCTGCAGGCAATGGAACAGGGCATGCCGCCCACGGGTGGTATGGGCATGGGCCTCGACCGCCTGCTGATGGCACTAACTGGCTACGGAATCCGCGAAACCATCACGTTCCCGTTAGTAAAGCGAATCGAGAACTGACTGTAAGTTAGCTCATACGCAATCGGCATAACGTTTTCATCGGCCAGAGCACTACAATGCTTGGTATCAAAGCCAAGATGTTAGGCGAGCAGAAAGCTCGTAAGCAAAGACGCGTGCAAGCGCGAAGCGCAGGATTTTACCCGGCACGAATGGCCCTGCTTGGGCTGGGCATAGCGATTTCGGTTGGAACCGCACTGCTAATGCTCCCCGTGGCAAGGTCTGGCGCTCCCATGTGGCCAGGAAATGTGCCGGTGGCAGTTGCCGGCCCCTCCATTGCAGGAGGGGCGCCGCTGTCTGTAGCTCTATTCACCGCAACCTCGGCCACCTGTGTAACTGGCCTTATCGTGGTGGATACGGCCACATACTGGAGTACATTCGGCCACGCAGTGATCGCGATACTCATTGAGGTCGGCGGCCTGGGGGCGATGACGTTCGCTGCCCTCCTCGCCGTATACGTAGCGCACCGCCTGAGTTTGAGCCAGCGCCTCGTGGTCGCTCAAATCACTGGCGCCCTCACAATGTCAGACATGCGCGGATTCGTAAGACGTATTGTGCGCATGGCCCTCATCGTGCAGGTAGTTCTTGCGATCCCGCTGGTAATCGACTTCTACGCGCGCTCCAAATCGCTGGGGGAGGCGTTGCAGTGGGGCACGTTCTTCTCAATTTCCGCGTTTAATAATGCCGGCTTCTCTTTGGAAACCGACAGTTTGATCCCGTTTGCTACAGACCCGTTCATAATCTTGCCAATCTCAATTCTGATTGTGATTGGAGGCCTCGGGTTCCCGGTTCTGGCTGAAATTGTGCACGCATGCAAAACGAGGAGGAAGAGGAGATGGCCGTGGTCTCTTAACGCGCGCCTAGTGGTGCACGGAACTATTGGTCTCATTCTTACCGGTTGGCTACTTATCACGCTACTTGAGTGGAACAACCTTTCACAAACGGGCCAGTACAGCGTTGCAGATAGGCTTCTCATCACCCTGTTCACGGCAATCTCGCCGCGCACAGCCGGCTTCAACTCGATGGATATAGCGACGCAAAGTGACGTCACCTGGCTGGTCACCGACATTCTCATGTTTATTGGGGCAGGCCCGGCTGGAACCGCAGGTGGCGTGAAGATTACGACCATGCTGGTGCTCGTCTTTTTAGTTCTGACCGAAATCCGGGCGGGCCAGGCCGTGCAATTGTTTGGCTCGCGCATCGGCCGCTCCACTCAGCGTGCAGCGATTACGGTGCTGATGATTGCGTTTAGCCTAGTTGTAGGAGCTACCGCCATAATCATGGTGCTCACGCCCTGGGGAATGGATCCGGTGTTGTATGAGGTCATATCCGCGCTGAGCACGGTGGGCCTAACAACAGGGATCACTCCGCAGTTGCCTATTGCGGCGCAACTGATTATTTGCGCGCTCATGTTCTTTGGGCGAGTGGGGCCCGTGGCAGTTGCAACAGTCTTAACTATTCGACCCGATACGAAGCTTTATGAGCTTCCTAAGGAAAGGCCAATCATTGGTTAGTTTTTCATTGCTCCCGCGAGTTCGTGCAGGAGAAGCTGGCGATGTTGCCATCATCGGCCTGGGACGTTTTGGAACGGCAATGGGTGAGGAGCTCGTTGCATCTGGCGTGCAGGTGCTTGGAATCGACAAGGATACGGACGTAGTCCAGGCAATGAGGGGGCGTTTCACACAAGTGGTGAAAGCTGACGCGTCCAGTGTTGAGGCGCTACAGCAACTGGGCGTCGATGAGTTCCAAACTGCCGTGGTTGCAATCGGAGAGAACTTGGCATCCTCCATCCTCGTCGCATCCGCCCTATTGCAGCTGGATGGGCCAGAAATTTGGGCGAAGGCGGCAACTGCGCAACAGGCGGAGATCTTCCGGCAGCTGGGAATAAAACATGTTTTTGAGCCGGAGAAGAACATGGGGCAGAGGGCCGCACACCTGATTACGCGCAGGCTTTCAGACTTTTTTGACCTCGGAAATGGGTTTGCTATGGCAACGGCTACTGTCCCCGAAAAAGTGGGCGGGAAACTGGTGAGCGAAACACGTTTCCGGTCTGGGCACGGGGTCACCTTGATTGGGATTCGGCAAGAGGATGGGACGTGGGAGCAGGTTTCGCCTGACACCAGGCTGGTTGCGGGGCAAACCGTTTTGGCCGCAGGCCCGTCCAACAACCTCGAGATCGCGTTTGCTTAATCCGCCGCTGGTTTTGAAACCTCGGGTAGGCGAGAAGCTGCAAACACTCCCGCAAAACCAACGAGTGCCAGGAAAATCAGTGCAGGCGAAGCACCCCACATTGTGAGCGCGCCTGAGACCAAACCCACTAGAAGTAAGATGATGCCCATGAGTGTGTTCGCGGCTCCCACGTACCGTGTCCGCACGTCCGACTCGGCCATGTCAACGATGTAGGTCTTGCGCGCCACTCGCACCAAAATATGAGCGAGGTTGAGGGCAAAGAACGAGGTCGGCAGGATCCACGTTAGGGCAGTTTGGGGCCCAAAATGAACTGCAGCGAGGGTGAGCAAAATGATTGCGGAGGCCGCCCCCGCTCCAATGGACATGGTGTTCTTTGAGGACTTGTCAGAAAATTTGCCGGAAATTCGCCCGCCAAGAAGTGCGGAAAGTCCGGACGCAACCAGGAACAGGCCAAGCCCTGTGATGTCGCTGCCCACCTCTTGCGAGAGCAGGACGATAAAAGCTGTTGAAAGCGCCGATACGAGCAGCAGTGAACGCACAATCACGAAGTTGCGGAAGTCCTTTTGGTCGCGGAACAGTTCCCAGGTGTCTTTCCACCACGCTTTGTCGAGGCCCCCTCCATCGGCATCCGGATCGATTGGCTCATCAATCTTGTTGAACACCAGGGCGGCCAGGAACCAGATGAGTCCGGAAAGCAGAATGAGAATTACGAGGGAGCTAGGCTTTTGTAACGCTGGCGTGAGGGAGATGCTAAGGCCAATCACGAGCGAGACGAGGCCGCCGATAGCGGCTGAGCGTCCGGTGATGAGTCCGCGTTTGCCCTTGTCCACGATCCGGCCCTGCACGTCCTTTGAAGCGATCGAGCAAAGGGAACGGAAAGTAGCGAAGACAGCGAGTAGTAGGAGGAAGGCGAGGCCAAGAGCTAAGCCTTCGAGGAATGCCGCGGCAACTGCCATGAGCAGGGCGGCTACGCCCTGGCCGATTGCTCCAATCACCCAGATGCTCTTGCGCCGCTTGTGTCCGATAACCCACGGGGTGAACGCGGCCTGAGGGAGCATGGAGAGGGATTCGCGCACGGGTACGAGCATGGCGATTGCAAAGCCGGGTGCTCCGCCGGCCTGCAGTATCCACGGCAAAACAGTTTTTGCGGCGATAACCTGGTCGCCAATATTTTGCAGGGCGTTCGCGCCAATGAACTTGTTTACGTTGGACCTTTCGGTCTTTTCATCTTCTGCCACGTGCCACCTTCCTCGCTCGGCTTCCACCTTATGAAACCTGGCTGAGGCCGGCTAATAAGGGTAACCAAAGTGAGCCTGTCTAGCCGTGCGATGCCAGCGCGATTAGGCTGGTATTAAAACGGTTAGGAGATTCCATGGATCTGCAAATCAGTGGGAAAGTTGCGTTCGTTGCGGCCTCGACGTCCGGGCTGGGTAGGGCGAGCACACTGGCGCTTGCTGCGGAAGGCGCGCATGTTTGCGTTACGGGTCGCACTGCAAAGGCTCGCGAGGAAGTTGTTAAGCAGATTCGCGAGGCCGGCGGAGTTGCGCTAGAGGTGCCGCTAGATGTTGAGGATGCCACCTCCATTGAACAGGCCATCAGCACGTGCGAGCGCGAGCTGGGGCCGGTTAGCATCCTGGTGTTGAATGGGCCGGGGCCGAAGCCAGCTTCGCCCTCAACGATCACGAGTGAGGATGTTGCTGGAGCCGCTGCGCGTCTTATTGAACCGCACGTGCGCATGGTTAATCGGGTTTTGCCCGGAATGCGTGAGCGCGGTTGGGGCAGGATTATTGCAATCGGATCCACCGCGGTGGTTACCCCCTCTCAGCAGCTGGTGCTCTCAACTATTGGCCGCCAAGGGTTGGCGGGATACTTGAAGGCTCTGTCCCAAGAGGTGGGCGGGGATGGCGTCACGGTGAACATGGTTCATCCAGGCCGCATCTTGACGCCGCGTATCGACCAGCTTGACCAAGACGCCGCTACCCGCGAGGGCGTGAGCGCCGCAGATGTTCGCGAGCGGTTTGAACAGACCATTCCGGTGAAACGCCTGGGAGATCCGGCCGAGCTGGGCGCCGCGGTCGCGTTCCTCGCTTCGCAGCAGGCGGCTTACATTACGGGCACCGCTGTTCGCCTTGATGGGGGAGCAACGCCCGTCCTGTAGCGGGCTAAACTACCCGCACGTCGCTACAGTACTTGCGCAGGTTCTCAACGTCCTTGGAAGATGCGCGAGTGGTGGTGAAAATGGTTGTGAACTCCTCGAGCGGCGCGGTGCGTTGCCAGGCGGCGCGCGAGAACTTGTTGTGATCAAGCATCAACACCTTGCGGTGTGAAGCCCCCAGTATTGCCCGCTTCATGTTGACCACGAAGTCTTTCGGGTTGTAGATCGCGCCTGCCCAAACAGCGGCATCTGACATGAATGAGATGTCGGCGCGGAAGTCTTTAACCATCTCGGTAGCATGTGTTCCATAGAACGAGTCGGCCCAGTTCATGTAGTTGCCACCCAGCAGGATTAGCTGGATCGAGTGCACTTCGCTAAATTCGCGCGCCACATAAAGCGAGTTAGTGATGATGGTGAGTGACTTTATGTGTTTCAAGATCGGTATCAGGGGCACGTTGGTTGTGGAATCGTCGAGGATAATTACGTCGCCGGGTGAAACAAGTTTTGTTGCCGCATGTGCAAGGGTGCGCTTCTCGTCCAACTGACGTTTGGCCCGCACGGCTGCGGGAAGTTCGGCAGTGGACGGGGCGATCGCGCGCAAGAATCCTTTTGAACGGATGACGATTCCTTGATTTTCCAAGGTTTGCGCGTCTCGGTATGCGGTGGCGGTAGATACGTGGAGGGCGTTCGCAATCTGCTCGATGTGCAGTTCGCCCAGCTCAAAAAGTGTGTCGGTTATCCACTCGCGCCGGCTGGGTGGGTCTGACCAGTCGGATTTTGTGGGGGCCAGAGTAGGTTTTGCATCTGAAGGCATGCGACAATCCTTGCGAAAAATGATGTGACTTGACTTAAGAATATCTAAAACCTGAGCTGACTTTGCATTGTTTTCTCATTATTTTGAGAAAAACCGCAAATGTATTGATAAAAAACGGCTTTCATTCTACTCTGACTGTGGTGAGCGACATTGGGGTTGCTCGGTTTAGGGAGGAAAGCTGTGCAAGAAGTTGTTATCGGCGTGGATGGCGGCACTACAGCAGTAAAGGCTGTGGCATTTGATCTGCACGGAAAGATTTTGGCAACGCATCACGAGGCTGTTCCGGTTCAGTACGGGGACAACGGTGAAGCTGAGCAGGACATGAATCAGATTTGGGAGGCCGTGGCTACGTGCTTGCGCGAAGTTGCAAGCGAGGTTAGGGACTCCAAGATCGTTGGTATCGGTCTTACCGGCCAGGGCGATGGTGCATGGCTGATTGATGAGGCCGGCGAGCCGGTGCGTCCGGCCGCGAACTGGTTGGATGGACGCGCCGCAGAGCGCGTGAAGCAGTGGGACGAGGACGGCCGCGCTGCAAAGGTACTAGAGGTTACGGGTACAACTACGTTTGGCGGCCTGTTCCCGGTGCTGATCGAGGAGCTGGCGGCTACGCAGCCCGATGTGGTGGCCCGCGCAACTACGCATTTGAACTGTAAGGACTGGATCCGGTTTAAGCTCACCGGTGAGCGTTTAACCGACTACACGGAGGCCTCGCGCTCGTTCTTGGACGTGCGTACAACCGACGGGTTCAGCGCAGAACTTGCTAAAGATCTAGGTCTTGAGGAATACGCAAGGCTGCTCCCCGAGATTCACCGCGCGGACGGCAAGGCGGTGCCCCTCAGTGAAGAGGCGGCGCGTGAAACCGGTATTCCCGCGGGCACTCCGGTTGGCGTGGGCATGATCGACGTTGCGGTAACCGGCATGGGCCTGGGCGCCCTCGAAAATGGTGATTCGTGGCTGATTCTTGGCACCACCGCTTTTGTGGGAACGCTGTTGCCATCGGTTAGTGAGCGCCGCTCCGACCTGTCGATGGTGCTTGCTACTGGCAACGGCAAGCAGGTGCTCGAGTTCATGGCTCCCATGACGGGCACGCCCAACCTCGACTGGATTCGCAAGGTTTTGGGCCTGGAAGAAAATAGCTGGACCGAACTTGAAAAACTTGCCCGCATGTCGAAGCCGGGCGCTTCCGGCGTGGTGTACTTGCCCTACGCTTCACCCGGCGGCGAGCGCGCCCCCTTCCTCGACACCAACGCGTCGGCCTCGTGGGCGGGAATGTCGCTCACGTCGAGCACCGAAGACATTTTGCGTTCCGTGTACGAGGGCGTGGCGTTCTCTCTGGTCGAGTGCATTAACACACTACAGATCCACTCTGACCTGGTGGTCTCTGGCGGCGGCTTCCGCTCCGACCTCATTTGCGAGATCCTGGCGGACGCCACCGGGCAGACAGTTGTGCGCCAAGACGCGCCCGAGGCTGGCGCTCGCGGAGCCGCAGTTTTGGCGCTGGTTTCCGCAGGCCGCTTTGACACTGTGGAGGAGGCATCGGAGGCTCTGCGCACCTCGCTAGAGACCTTCGAGCCGGACCCGGCAAAGTACGAGGCGTACAAGAAGTCGCATGAAGTATTCGTGAAGACGCGCCAGGCTCTGCAGCCGGTGTGGCCCGCAATGCGCGAATTGCGTCGTAACAATGGTGAAAGGAGCGAGGCGTGAAAGTTCTACTCGCATCAGACCAGTTTTTAAGGGACGACATTTTGAAGGAGGCGCTACTGCGCGAGCTTCCCGACGCGGAAGTTTCTTCGATTGCCTCCACCTGGCCCGTGCCCCCATTCCATAACGTGGGTGAGGTTCGCGAGGCCCTCGGTGACGAGGACGAACTAATCGAAGCACTCCAAGGCGTTGACGTGGCGTTCTCGCACACCTTCCCGTTTACCGAAAAAGTGATTTCTTCTTGCCCGGACTTGAAGATGATCACCATTTGCCGAGGCGGGCCAGTAAACGTAAACATTGACGCCGCAACCAAACACGGGGTGCTCGTCAGTTACGCGCCGGGCCGCAATGCGGTAGCAACCGCGGAGCACACGGTTGCGCTGATCCTCGCCGCTGCCCGTCAGATCGCGCAGCGCCACATGGAGGTTGTGGGCGGCCAGTGGAGGTCGGACTACTACATCTTCGACAACGTGGGGCCCGAGATCGGATCTTCAACCGTTGGTGTCATTGGTTACGGCAACGTCGGTAGGCGAGTGGCCAACATTATTGCCGCATTCGGTGGCAAGGTGCTGGTTTACGATCCGTGGACCAAGGATCGCAGCGGGGCGGACAACATTGAGTTCGTAGACGATCTCGAGGACCTGCTGGGGGCCTCCAATATCGTCACGCTTCACGTGCGCGAATCAAAGGAAAATACGCGCATGATGAACGCGGAAAAGTTTGCCCTCATGCCGGAAAGCTCGATCTTCATCAATGCTGCCCGCGGAACGCTGGTTGATTACGACGACCTCGCGGATGCGCTTGATTCTGGTCACCTGTTTGCCGCGGCACTGGACTGCTTGCCAGAAGAGCCCATGCCTACAGACCACAGGCTGCTCAAGACGCCTGGAATCACGTTTACCCCGCACCTAGCGGGCGCTTCCAAGAATGCTTCCATTCTTGCCGCCAAGATCGGCGCGGCAGACATCGCCGCATTCGCTCGCGGTGAAACTCCCGCCCACGTTGCCAACCCGGATGTTCTCAGAAAGTAGGAAATCATGCTTCTAGAAGAAGTACGCAAAGAAATCGTTGAAACATGCCTGTTCATGCAGGCCGAGAAGCTCATTGTAGGCACCGCTGGCAATGTGTCTGTGCGCGTAGATGACCTCGTTGCCATCTCTCCCTCGGGCGTTCCTTATGAAGAAATGACCGCCGAGGACGTGGTGGTTACGGACATGGAGGGTAATATCGTAGATGGCAAGCTCAAGCCGTCCTCGGAACTGCCCCTTCACCTCAACATTTACAAGTCCACGGATGCGCTGGCTGTCACGCACAACCACGCTCCGGCTTCGACTGCGCTCGGCTTGGTGGTCGATGAAATCCCCACCTCGCACTACTACAGTGCGATGTTTGGCGGCCCGATCCGTGTGGCTCCCTACGCAGGCTTCGGCTCTGACGACTTGGCAATCAACGTAACCAAGGCACTTGAAGGTCGCACTGCAGCGCTCATGAAGAACCACGGCGCTATCACCATTGGCCCTAGCTTGAAGAAGGCCGTAAACGGTCTGCCGCTACTCGAATACATTTGCGAGATTCAGTTGCGCGCACTCTCAACGGGTCTGCCCGTGGCGCTGCTCTCTGAGAAGCAGATGCACGATGCGGGAGTTGGCATGGCCGACTACGGCAAACAGCCCGCGCGAGACAAGGACTAGCCCGGCAAACTCAGGTGTAACCTAACGCCTAGTTGAGATAGGGCGCGGCCCCGATTTGAATTGTCCCCTGAAAGTTAGACAGTTTAATAGTAGGGGTTCTTAGGCTACGAGGGCATGATTGCGATATTCGTTCGGGGTCATGCCCTCGAGTCGTTGTTGGATGCGTTGGTTGTTGTACCAGTGGATGTAGTCCTGTATTTGATTGGCTAGGTCTTCAGTGTTGGTGAACGCTTGTTGGTAGAACAGTTCTGCTTTGAGGTGAGCGAAGAAGTTTTCTGCCATTGCGTTGTCATGGCAGTTACCTTTTCTGGACATGGATTGAGTAGCGTTGTAGTTGGCTAGTAGGGCTTTCCAACTGTGGTGTTGGTATTGGAATCCTTGATCCGTATGCATGATCATGCCCGGTCCTGGCTGCGCCTGGTGTAAGGCTTTGCGCAGGCTAGAGTTGGTGAGTTCTAGGTTTGGTGAGGCGCTAATCGAGTAGGAGATGACGCTGTGGTCGTACAGGTCAATGATTGGTGACAGGTACAGTTTTTGGTTTCCTACTCTGAACTCAGTGACGTCTGAGACCCATTTCTGGTTCGGCTTGGTAGCTGTGAAATCACGATTAAGAACGTTGCCAGCCGCGTTGGATTGGTTGGATCTGTAAGAGTTGTAACGCTTTTTCTTACGTACCTGGCACACTAGGTGTTCTTGTTTCATTAGTTTGGCTACCAGTTTTCTAGATACGCAAATGCCTTGACGTTTCAAAGCTAGCCTGACGCGGCGGTGACCATAGCGTGCGTGGGACTGGTCAAACACGGTCTTGATCTCACGTTTGAGCCCAGCGTGCTTATCAGGAGCATCAAGGCGGGCTTGGTGATAGTAAAACGTTGACCTGGCAAGGCCAGCAGCTTGGAGTAAATCCGCAAGACGATACTGGGACTTGAGACTTGCAACCACTCGGGTGCGAGTTATTGCTCTTTGCGCATCAAGTCCCTTAATGCTTTTAGGTAAGCATTCTCCGCCTGTAAATACTCCACCTGACGGCGTAACTGCTCAGTGTCAGACAAAGGCTTACTCGGTTTAGACCCAGACTTAGCAGGCCTGCCTTTAGGTTTAGGACGTAACCCGTCCTCACCTTGCTGCTCATAAATCCGAGCCCATATCCTCACTAAATCTGGCCTGGATAGTCCAAGATCTTTAGCAATACTCCCACGAGATTCACCAGCAAGGAAACGCAACACTGCATCACGCTTGACTTCAAAAGGATAAACACTAGTGTTTGGTTTTCTCACAAGTACAACACTGCCACGAATCTGCCAGCGATCATACAAATTCCTGGCCGGCTTTTTACCAACACCAACCTGCCTAGCCGCACTCTTGTAACCAAAACCCTGCTCAAACAAACCCACCAGCGCCGCACGCTGCTCACGAGTCAACGTAGATCTCGGATGCATACAAATCCCCCGGAAGAAAAACTGAATAAATCAGTCCAACTTCCGGGGGACAGTTCAATTACTCGGGGCCGCGTCTCATATTGGGAGGAAAATCTGGCTACTTCTGCGCCGCTGCGGAGGCGTCAATCGCACCTTCAAGCAAATCGTCAGAGAGGCCGTAAGCCCAGTGCAGAAGAGAAACCGGGTGAATCATCTTCGCACCGGATCCCTTTGCCAGCTGCCAGCGGCACGTTTCCGTGTCACAAGCTGCAAGGTCGGGGTTGTTGCGGCGAATGAAGTCAAACACGGGCTTGCCAACAGCCTCGGCAATCTCGCGCTTCTCCGACTTCATGCCGTACGTGCCCGCAATACCGCAGCAAGGCTGGTTGGACTCCACTACCTTGACGCCCGGGACGAGCTCCATGAGCTCCACGGCCGGCATACCCATAGCTTGGCTCTTCACCTGGCATGGCTGGTGGTAAGGAATCGTCATATCCAGGCGGCGCAGGTTCTCAACGGGGAGCTCACCCTTGTAGTACAGGTCAAGGAGGAACTCAGAAGTTTCCACGGTGCGTACCGCAACTTCTTCAAGACGAGGATCGTCAAGACCCATGATTTCCTTGGCCTCGTGCTTCAGCATGCCCGCGCAAGAGCCGGACGAAGACACGATGGTGAGATCCTTACCTTCCGAAAGGAGGGCGTCGCACAGGCGCAGAACCTTCTTGGTTGCGCCGCCGAAAATGCCGTTGGACTGCTCAGCCAAGCCGCAGCATCCCTGCTCTGGCACCAGAACCTCGTAGCCGAGGTGTTCCAGCAACTCGATGGTGTGCTTCGAGGTCTGGACCTCAAAGTAGCCGCCCGCACAGCCGTGGAAGAACACGATCGGGCCGCGCGGCGCCGGGCCGGTTGGAGCCTTGCGCTTCTTCAACCATCCGCGAAGCGACTGGTTGTGCGCGGTAGGCATAGGCGCTCCGTCAGAAACGCCAACAACAGCGGAAACAACCTTGCGCAGCGGCTTGATGCCAAGCGCGGCATTCGCAATCGGGGCGAACGGGGTCATTACCTTACCCATGAGGTCGGTCTGCGTGATTAGGCGGTCGCGAATCGGCATGCCGTTCTGTGCCTTCATAACCGCGCGGGCCTGCGCGTTGATCTCTGCGATCTTCACGCCCTGCGGGCAAACCATGGTGCAAATACCGCAACCTGAGCAGTAGTCCAGCGAGTGGTCCACCGACTGGCCGTGGCGGAAACGCTCGGCCTGCGGGCCCACAAACTTAGGTCCGGGGAACAGCGGAGTTACGCGGGCCACCGGGCACTGCGTCTCACAGATCGTGCACTTAACGCAGTTGTCTAGGGTTGCACGCGCAAAGTTTTGCTGTGCGAACTTCAATGCGTCACTCATTACTTACCTCCGAGAATCGAATCGGTTGCCCGAATCATCGAACCAAGAGCAATGCCTTCGCCCGACTTCTCTCGCCAACGCTTAGCGCCAGCAATCGTTCCACCAATTACGCGTACGTTGTCGTACACAACCTTGCCGTCGTGGTCCAGCGGCCTCATGTCGCCATCAACCGCAACGCCTACCTTGAACAGGTTCTGCTCCTCGCCCCAGTAGTCACCGTGTACCAGGTCTGGCAGTTCACCACCGGTCACTGGTAGGCCAAGTGCGCGTTCAAATACCTTGCCGTAAGAATCCAGCGTGATTGCACCGGACTCGAACCCGCCGCCAGCTAGGACCACGTTGTCGCAAGCAATCTCACGGCCGCCACCAGCGCTGTCGGTGATCACGTGGGTGACGCGCTTGCCATCAGTCTTAACGCCGGTCACTTCAGCGCCGAGCATCAGGCGAATACGCAAGTCCTTAACTCGCTGCGTGAGCTTCTGGTTCAGCCTCATGCCGGGAACCGACGGGGGCTGCAGAGCGATCTCAAACACCGGGTGTCCCAGGAGTTCGCGGAACTGCTTCCACACGCCCTCGCCGTTTACGCCGAGGATTGCTGGAAGCGCTACGACCTCGCCGTCTTCTACGTGCGGGCGGATCGTGTCAGCAAGCTTGCGGAGCACAACCGGATCTTCCAAGGCTCGCGCGAACGTGAGCGCTGTTGAATCGATTTCACCTTCGCGGACCTCGAAGTCCAGCATTAGCGTGCGTGCCTTGATCTGCTGGCCGTCAATCTCTTGGCGCTCCAAGTTACCCGCTACAAACTCGGGGAAGAAGTCCTTCATCTGCCGGAACCCAACCACCAGGTAGCGCTTGCCCGGCTCGATTGCTCCCTCCATCATTGAAGGCTGCGCGATGCAGGTGGGACGCATTGCGCCAATAGCCGAAGGTAGTAGGACGTTCTTCTCAATGTCACCAACGAGGAGGCCTTCGCCAACCTCGTCCATCACGAACTTAACGCCCTCGCGAACCGCATCCGCGCCAATAATGGAGTACGGATGATCGCCTTCCGGGGCGCCCTTTTCGAACTTGTTCTCCGCGATTGTCTCAAGCGGCTTTTCAAGACGATCCGGAGCGTATCCGAGAACGTCAATCGTGCCCTGTGAAAGCTGCAGGCCGCCGATACCTTTCGAGGCCAAAATAACGGGCTCGCCGGCCTCGCGAAGCCGGATTGCTGAGGTAAGTCCCGCGATACCCGCGCCAATAACTACCGTTGTCATCGCACTGCCTTACTGTTGTTCGATTCGTCCGCGTTGGGAAGGTGCTCAATGTCGTAAATGCCCTGGAAAATCCAGTCATCAAGCGCCGTCTGTCGAGCCTGACGCCCGTACAGGATCGGCCACAAACCAATCCACCTGTTCTTCAAGAACAAGCGCATCAGCTCCGTAACATGAGCGGCATCGCCGCGCCCCATCTGCTGGGTGATACCCGCTGCGCGCATAGAGCAGAAACCGCCCTGACACGGGCCCATGCCTAGGCGAAGCTGGCGACGCAAATCGTCAAACGTCGCATCCGGCTGCGACTCAAGCAAGGTTTCAAACATCTTGCGGTTCATGAGCTCACACTCGCAAACAATCTGCGCGTCAAAGCGGTCACCCTCACGCTCTTCGAGGCGGTGAGTGACCTCGTAGTTGTCGCCGCGCTCTGTGCCCGGCATGATCTCTTCCGCCGTGCGGCAAGGACGCCAGTCGTCCATCTGGCGGCACATCACGTCAACAACGTTCTTAGCCATCAAGCGGTACGTGGTGAGCTTGCCGCCAGCAATCGTAAGCAGGCCGCCGATGCCGTCGCGAGTGGAGTGGTCGATGATCGACATGGTGCGCGACATGTGACGAGTGTCCGAAGCATCCACGCGGCTATCCCTAACGAGCGGACGAGCGCCCGCCCATGCGTGCACCGCACGTGCCTCGCGGAATCCTGGAATAAGAGCTTCACCAGCGTCCAGCATCTGCTGAACTTCGTTGCGTGGAATCTCCAGGTGATCCGGGTCTTCCACCTTGACATCCGTGGTGCCAATAATCGAAACCGTGTGGACCGGAACGATGATGTCGCCGTCTGAGGGGTAGATACAGCGGTTCACAACCTGGTTTACCAAGCGGTGGTTCATAGCGATCATGATGCCGCGGCCCGGAACCACGTCCACGCCGTGCGCGCCAGCCATCGCCGCAATCTGACCAGACCAGGGGCCACCAGCGTTGATCACAAACTTACAGTTGATGCGAACGTCCTCGCCGGTCTTCATGCCGTGGGCGTGAACCGCGATCACCTGGTTGTATGCGGTCTCGATCTTCTCCACGCGGTGGTAGGTGAGGACCTCGGCGCCGTACTGCTTTGCGGAGCGGATTGCGCCCCACAGCATCGCCCAACCATCAACCGTCTTGTCCTTCACCTTGAAAGCGCGAAGCAAACCCGGGTTTAGGCGGGGTTCTTGCGCAAGCGCCTCGGACGGTTCGATTTCTTCGGTCCACACGCCGGTGGCCTGAGCGCCGGCAAGGAACTTGTCGCCAAACTCGGGATCATCCTCCGGCGTTACAACGAAGAGGCCGCCCGTGTCCTCCACTGCATCCGGGTGCAGGTTAGCAATAATCTCGTTTTCTTCAGCGCACTCGGCTGCCGAAATCGGGTCTGATACGACGTATCGGCCACCGGAGTGGAGGAGTCCGTGGTAACGGCCCGTGGTGCCTTGGCCAATATCGGCGCGTTCTACCAAAACTGCTTTGAAACCACGCATTACGAGGTCCCTCAGCACGCCGACACCGGTTGCTCCACCACCGATAACAACAACTTCTGTGTCGAGTTTCTTCATTGATCACTCCTGGTCATCAGGGAGTGGCCGCACCCGCGGCCACTCATCTCACCTCAAGGCTAGGACGAAAAGCATTCGCTAATTGCCGATTTTCGGATTCTCAATGCTTCCTGCTGTCACTGAAAATATGTGCAAGTTAGTTCTTGTGTTTTCCCTGTATTTACGGGGATTTTGAACTTTGTGAAACCCGGCTGTGCGCGCGTGGGCGAGGTTTTCGTGTCTCGTCGTGCACGTTTGTGAACGGCCAAGAGCGGCTATTTATGAAACGAATGACTTAGATAAATCGTGACGGCTGTCTCTTGAGGGGGCAAAATAAAACCTGCTCGAACGAATGTGCAAAAAGCTGTGGCCCCGAAAAATCGGGGCCACAGCTTTTTGGGAACTAGGAGTTACGCGTTGCGAACGTCCTCGTCAACCCAGTCGAAGGTGCGGGTTACTGCCTTCTTCCAGAGGCGGTAAGTGCGCTCGCGCTCTTCCGCATCCATCTTCGGCGTCCAGCGCTTGCCCTCAGACCAGTTGTCGATAACGTCCTGCTCGCCCTGCCAGAAGCCAACCGCAATACCAGCTGCGTATGCAGCGCCAAGAGCGGTGGTCTCCGTAACCTTCGGAGCAACAACGTCTACGCCAAGCACGTCAGCCTGGAACTGCATGAGCAGCTCGTTAGCAACCATGCCGCCGTCAACGCGAAGTTCGGTCAGGTCAACGCCCGAGTCAGCGTTCATAGCGTCAAGAACCTCGCGGGTCTGGAACGCGGTAGCCTCAAGGACAGCGCGGGCGATGTGGCCAGCGGTGTTGTAGCGCGTGAGGCCAACGATGGCGCCACGTGCCTCGTCCTTCCAGTACGGGGCGAAGAGGCCGGAGAATGCCGGAACAAAGTAGACGCCACCGTTGTCCTTAACGGACTTAGCGAGCGGCTCGATTTCCGGAGCGGTGTGGATCATGTGCAGGTTGTCGCGGATCCACTGTACGAGCGAGCCGGTAACAGCAATCGAACCCTCGAGTGCGTACTTGGTTGGCTGGTCGCCAATCTTGTAGCAAACGGTGGTCAGAAGGCCATTCTCGGACTGGACGGGCTCTTCACCGGTGTTGATAAGCATGAAGCAACCGGTGCCGTAGGTGTTCTTAGCCATGCCCTTTTCGAAGCAAGCCTGGCCGAACGTTGCAGCCTGCTGGTCACCGAGGATACCCGCGATCGGGGTGTCGATGATCAGCGAGTTCTTCGAACCATAGCCGTAGACCTCCGCAGAGGAGCGGATCTCCGGAAGCATCGACATCGGGATGCCCATGTCAGCGCAGGTGTCCTCGCGCCACTTCAGGGTCTCGATGTCCATGAGCATCGTACGAGAAGCGTTCGTTACGTCAGTGACGTGAACACCGCCATCCGGACCGCCAGTGAGGTTCCACAGCGTCCAGGTGTCCGTGTTGCCAAACAGTAGGTCTCCAGCCTCGGCGCGCTCGCGAGCGCCCTCTACGTTGTCAAGAATCCACTTGATCTTCGGGCCGGAGAAGTAGGTGGAAAGCGGGAGGCCACAACGATCGCGGAAACGATCGTTGCCCTCATCACCGGCGAGCTCGCGAACGATCTCAGCCGTACGCGTGTCCTGCCAAACGATTGCGTTGTAAACCGGCTCACCAGTGTTCTTATCCCAAACGATCGTGGTCTCACGCTGGTTGGTGATGCCGACAGCGGCGAGGCTGTGGCGGTTGATAGCCGCACCTGCCAATGCGGAGCCAATGGCCTGATGGATGTTGTCGCGAATCTCAATCGGATTGTGCTCTACCCAGCCGGCCTTCGGGAAAATCTGCTCGTGCTCGAGCTGTCCTACCGAAACAATCTCACCGTCGTGGTCGAACACAATTGCGCGAGATGACGTAGTGCCCTGATCAATGGCAAGTACGTACTTCTTTTCGCTCATGTTTACCTTCACTTCCTTGTGCAAACAGTTGAATGAATGGGCGAATCAACAAGCGTTGACCTGCGTCGCTGCACCTTTGTGCCATGCATCACGAAGTCTATCGCTCATCGTTGAGACTTGCACTACAAACCGATCAGGTCACCGGTTTGCAGTTAGGCTCCTTGAATGCGCTGTCTGGTCATCAGTAAGCGACATCGATAGCTAGTTGTATCCCAATACTGTGGTCTAGATTGCAGGTATGAACCCCTAACCTCCTGAATTGAACAGCCGTGCATGGCAAACTATGAAGAATGAGCATACGTGATAACGATGCGCACGAGGCCGCATCAATGTACTACCTACAGGGCGAAACCATGGAGATGATTGCGCGTCACCTCGGGGTTTCGCGGTCCTCTGTTTCGCGACTGCTGGCATATGCCCGCGAATCCGGCCTGGTCCGCATTACCGTAGCGCCGGCGCCCGGCGAGCGCGGCACCCTAGCTGGCGAGCTCAACCAGATTTTCGGCATCCGCTCAACCGTGGTGCGTGTGCGCGACCACGACACCGGCGTAAACCGCCTCGACTCGGTAGCTAAAGTTGCGGCCGAACGCCTGCTCGACTTCATCCACCCCGGCAGTAAGATCGGTATCGCATGGGGTAATACCACCGCCGAGGTTGCCCGCAACCTCACGCCGGTGAACATCGACAACACAACGGTTGTGCAAATGAATGGTGCGGCAAGCGCATCAGGCACGGGCGTGAACTACATCGATACCACCATCTCGCGGGCGGCAGACGCTCTTGGGGCATCCATGGTGCATTTCCCGGTGCCCGCATTCTTCGACTATGAAGAAACAAAAGAAGCGATGTGGCGGGAACGCTCGGTGAAGAGCGTAGTAGACCTCATCTCGAAGGTTGATGTGGCGATGTTCGGCGTAGGTGCCTTTGGGGGAGACGTGCCCTCGCACGTGTACTCCGCGGGATTCCTCGACCCAGCTGAAATGGCGGAAGCACGTAACGAGGGAGTGGTGGGAGACATTTGCACCGTCCTCATTCGCGAAGATGGCTCTTATGAAGACATGGCCATTAACCGGCGCGCGTCCGGCCCCACCCCGAAGCTATTGAAAACTATTCCCACGCGCCTGTGCGTGGTAGCAGGAGAGGCCAAAGCAATCCCCCTCATTGGCGCGCTACGCGCCGGCGTTGTCACCGACCTGGTGGTTGATGACCGCACCGCCCGCCGAGTGTTGGAACGTGCACGCACCACCGGCCTGCATTAGCCATACTGGAGGGGATGCTTAACCAAACCATTCAGACCGCTGCGGGGCAAGTGCAGTTGCGCTTTGCCCGCCCGGCTGATGCTCGCGCGATCTGGAACCTCACCAAACCCTACGTTCAGCAAAAGATACTCGTGGACAAACCCCTCATCGCCTACTTTGAGGACATTCAAGAGTTCATCGTCGCTGAAAGAGATGGTGAAGTTTTGGCGTGCGGTGCCCTCCACGTCCTCTGGGATGACATTGCGGAAGTGCGCACCCTTGCCGCTTCCCCCGCTGCGCGTGGAAGTGGCGTGGGCTCACTCATCTTGAATGCCCTTGTCGAGCGGGCGCGTGACCTGCAACTAAAGCGCGTCTTTTGCCTAACGTTCGCAGTTGATTTCTTTGCCCGGCACGGTTTCGAAGCTTTTGAAGGCATGGCCGTGGGCGTAGACGTGTACCAAAAAATGCTGCGCACCCACGATGACGGCGTGCGCGAATTTCTTGAACTGGCCTCCGTCAAACCCAACACCCTGGGCAACACCCGCATGATCTTGCACCTTTAGGAAACTGCACTACCTGCGGTCGCCCCGCGCCGGAGACGCAAAGCAAAAGCGGCCCTCAACCACGGTTGAAAGCCGCTCTCGCTAGATGTTATTCGCCGCGTAAACCTAGATGAACTCGTACGGGTCGAAATCCTCCAGATCGATGATGCGCAAGCGAGGCAGACGCACCTGGAACGCGTCAATGCCGTGCTCAATGTCGATGATCTCCAAGCTCTCGTCTGTTAGATCATGCAGGCCCGACGAGATGAACTCGGGGAAACCGAGAATGCCAACGCGGCGGCCGGCCTCAAGGAGGCGCTTGATTTCTGGCTCGTAATCGCCATCATGGCTGGCCAAAATCACGTCACCAGACCCGCGTTCGCCAATCGCGTCGAGCGTCTTCTTAATGCCCTGATCCACCACCTGGTCATCCGGTACGCCCGAAAGCGGAATTGGGCGGTAACGCATTGCAAGCAGTGCCTGCACGAAGTTCATCGGCATGTAGCCCGACGAAGCATTTAGGAAGAACAGGCCCTTCACCGGCTGGTCCCAAAGCTCCTCAGTGGAAGTTAGAACGCGGTCCCACCGGGGACGCTCTTCCGACGCTGGCTTTCGATCCAGCACCGAGACACCAAGCGTGGTGTCAATATTTTCGCCATCAATAATTAAATAAGTAAGCGGATCCATTTTGATACTTTCAATGGGTGGGGCAAAAAGCCCCACCCATGTAGTTGAAATTTGTAGTTGAAGCCTTGCGCTTAAGCGATTTAAGGCTTCTTCTTTAGAGCGGCCAAGCGAGCCTCAATTTCAGACTGCTCGTCCAAGTTATCCAGTTCGTCGAACTGGGACGCGAAAGAATCAGCTGCGAGTTCTGCGCGGCCTTGAGCCATCGCTTCTTCACGGCGAATCTGATCCTCAAAGCGGGAAAGCTCCGAAGTGGGGTCAAGCACGTTGATCGAGCTAACCGTATCCTGCAACTTCGCCTGAGCGGCTGCCGTCTTCTGACGGGCCACAAGCTCATCGCGGCGGCGCTTCAAATCCTCGAGCTTTTCCTTCGACTGAGCAAGACCAAGCTTGAGTTTGTCAACAACCTCGGTCTGGCTTGCAATCATCGGCTTTGCATTCTCAGCCGACTTCTCGTAGCTAAGCTGTTTGCCAAGAGCAACCTTTGCCAGGTTATTCCACTTGTCAACCTCTGCCGGATCGGTAGCGGAGTCAGCGCGAACAGACGCAGCTGCAGCCTTCTCGCCCCATTCCTTGGCGGCCGCGACATCGGAGTCGTAATCGGCTTGTGCAAGACGGAGGTTTCCAATGGTCTGTGCGACGGCCTCCTCGGCCTCCGCGATCGAGTTCGTGTAGTCGCGAACAAGCTGATCAAGCATCTTCTTTGGATCCTCAGCGCGGTCCAAGAGTGCGTTGATGTTCGCCTTAGCAAGTTGGGAAATGCGGCCTAGGATCGACTGCTTCTCTGCCATGTGATCTCCTTTCAAGGAAAACGCCAGGGCGAAGGCGCCCAAGACGCGCACAGACGTGCGTTTTCATTATATATGTGACGCGACACTCACGGCGCGTTAAATCAGAACTTTCCGGATCCTCCCGAGCTGAATCCGCCGCCAAAACCTCCGGAGCCGCCGGAGCTGAATCCGCCGCTAAAACCACCCGATCCGCCGAAGTCGAAGCCGCCGCCGAAATCGCCCGATCCGCCGGAGCCAAAGCCGCCCCTAGAGCTGCCGCTAGAGCCACCGCCGCCAAACAAAAGTCCGCCCAAGATCAGTGAGGTGAGGTCAATTCCGCTACTCGAACCTCCCGAACCGCGCGGTGGCGTGGGGCCGGACGACAAATCGACGGCACGGTTGGCCAACACAAGCGCGTCTGCGAGCAAATCAAGGGCTTCCATGGGGGAAGACGGCGCAACCTTCGCGGCCTCTGCTCGCTTCGCCTTCGCCCGTGCGATGAGAGTTCTCGCCTGTGAACTAGCACTGAACGGGTGGGCTGACACGTGTGAATCGGCGCGGACGATCGCGGCATCCACCTCTGCGAACCTGCGATCCAGGCGGGCATTGGTACGAAGCTGCTTCTCTTCTGCGTTACGTAGCGGCAGCAATGCGTTGTCGAGGGCGTCCTCGGCTTCATGAAGTTCGGTCAGAGCACTCAGTGGATCAGCGCCGCCACGCCGGGCCGCGTTACCGTGCTCGATCGCGCGATGAGCATCCTCAACCAACGGATTGAACGACGCCTGGTTGTGGGCTAGACGCGAAACGTCCTCAAGATCTGAAGAGATCGAACCGATAGCTTGGGCCAGCTTATTCTTTGCATCTTGCAAGTTCGCCTCAGCGCTCATGACCTCCTTGATCTGAGCAAGCGCCTGCGTGAGCGCGCGCATTGCAAGATTCACGTGGAAAACGCCCGTCTTGCGATCCGAATCCTTCTTCGCCTTGGCCTCCGCGAGTGCCTGGCTTGCCGCGTCGAGCAGGCGGTTGGCCTCGTCCGGATTATCCAAAATGGATTGCAAAACCTGATCGGAGTAGGTGAGACGAAGCGACTTGATCTCCAACTTCGCGTGCTCCACCCGCTCGCGCGCCTCGCTTATGCGCTGGTCGACGCTGGAAATATTCGAATCGATATTAGATTCGACGTCTCGAAGCTCGCTAAAACGCTTAGCCTGCGCGTCCAAAATCGCGCTAACGCGAGTTACATCGTCTTCTAGCTCGTCAACCAGCTTGGTCTGCGTATCGGGGTTGGTTTCCGACTCCATCTCGGGTTGCTTCTTGAAGGCCTGCGTCATGATTTCCGTGGCTTCATCCAATGCATGCGCAAATTCCGTGGTTTCCAGCTCGCCAAACTGAGCCTGTGCGAATGCTAGGTCTTCCCTGGCAGCGCGAACCGCATCATCAGTTTGCATCATTGAAACATTCAGCTTCTTAATGCGATCTTCAAGTTGTTCCGTGCGGTGCTTACTGGCCTGACGCAGGTGCTTCTTCTTGCTTCGTTGAGCTGCTACAACGATGAGAACGAAGCCAATAACACCTAAGAAAACTATGATGAGGAAGATCCCGTCCGCTAAATCGCTGTCGTAACCGTCATCCGAGGCGCCGCTTGAACCGTTCTCGCTATCGGACAAGAGCCTGGAGGTATCCGACAGCGCCTCTACCAGATGCTCGGGCGTTATTCCCCCGCGCAAGTTTGAAGAGCCCGCGGCCGCCGCAGAGTTCGCCTGTGACGAACTAACAGGCGCGGCAGGGCCCAAGCAAATGTTGTACTCGCCAAGCTCGGTTGCAATCGCGTAAACCACCGCGGATGCCGGCAGTGAAGGGTTGTCATCACCCAGCTTGGAACACCACGACGATGGGGAAGTACCTTCCCAATCCTGCGTAATAACCATGTAGAACGGGAAATCCACCGCGGTTGTGGTCATCGTTTCGAGCTGCGCCTTGGTGTCAGCATCGAGAACCCCAACCTCGTCAATCACGTGAGAATCATCGATGCGCACCGCTGCGCTTGCCATTGACGGCAAAAACATCAGTAGGGCAGTGGCTAGAGCTACCAGTACAGAGCGCTTCTTCATACCCTTAGTTTCGCGTAAAAGCCGGCCTGTGTCAGGTCAAAGCTCAAACTTCGCTCACGGTAAGCGCGATCTGCTCACATGTTCTAGTGATCTGCTCACATGTGCGAACCGGAAGGGTGGGCCGTTCATCTTGTGGACCGGGATCGAGTAGCACGAGGCAGCCCGCGAGCATTGCTAGGTCTTCAGCTTCTACGTTTTGACGTAGATCGATCAGGATTTCGGCAAGGCGAGTAGATAGGACCGCTAGGCGCGTCCACTCCACCTCGCTGCCCGACACGCGCGCCCACTCTTTAGCCGGCAAGTACTTGCTCGTCAGGTCAATCGCGCGGCGAATCCACACTGCCCGAAGTAAGTCAGCCTCAATCTGAAACAAGTCCGTAGCAGTTGGTTCTTGTAGTAATGCCAACGTTTTCACGGATTTAGACACGATCTTTTGTGCCTGCGCCAGGCCCGCACGCATGCGTGCGGAAACCTCCGAGCCTGCGGTGGGGGACACCCTTGCCACCTCCAGGCGTGCCGTGGCAAGTCCCTCCTCGATTTCGCTGGCGAGTCGGGCCAATCCAAACGTTGGATCTGGGCTTACGTAGCGGCCCGCGCGAACCGCGGCACGATGCGGATTGACCGAAGCGGGATCTTCCGCCCTGTACGCGGCTAAGGCATGCGCATACTTGTTTGCGCGCAGGCTACGCAAAGGCTCGGCCGGCTCTCTAACAGCAGATACTGCGGCGTTCATTCGCGTGCAACCGGCGGGGAGCTTGGCTTTTCCTTCCACCACGGTTGCATCAGCCAGACAGGAAGCCGCAAGCGCGCGAGCCCTGCCCAGCTCAAACCGTAAATCCGCGCAGGCATCCTCGCCAAACATCCAGCGCGAAGCCCAATACTCACGGCGCATCTCGCGAATCGCACCATCCAAGTCGAACGCGTTAAGCGGATCTGCGGCCGGAGACAACACCTCGTTAGCCTCGGCCGGTACTTCCTCCGAGTCGTTACCTACGTCCTCACTCGCCTCGTGATTCGCAGCGACGCTAGCGGCTTCGTCTGCGGGGGCGCCCTGGTCTGCATCTGCGGGTTCAGCGGGCACAGCCGCATCCACCCTTTGCGAATCTAGGCAGTCCTCGCCGTTCTTTCGAGCCTGGGAACGCCGCGCAATAACAGCAACAGCAACCGCAACAACCACTAGCGCCGCGCCCGCGCCAAACAACCAAACTACCGTGCTCACGCGGCCTCCCTCACCAATTTTGCGATGCGCCACACCAACCAACTCCCAGCGCAAATGCGCCACCCTTGGCGATGACATTGTCTCTCGCACTATCATAGGGGTTAGACGTAACAATATAAGCGAGAAAAACAGACTTAGGAGGCTCCAGTGCCCACCGGCAAGGTGAAATTCTTCGACGCGGATCGGGGATTCGGATTTATCGAAGGAGACGACGGCGAATCCGTGTTCCTCCATGCATCCGCACTGCCCGAAGGCGTTCGCGCGCCGAAGGGCGGCACTCGCGTTGAATACTCTGTAGTTGACGGCCGCAAGGGCGCGCAGGCAATGTTCGTAGAGATCCTGCAAGCCTCGCCCTCCATAAGCAAGCTAAACCGTCGGAAACCCCAACAAATGGTTGGGCTAGTTGAAGACCTAATTAAGGTACTTGACTCCGCATCCGGATCGCTTCGCCACGGAAAATACCCGAACAACTCAGATAAGATCGCGGACCTCCTGCGCGCTGTAGCGGATGATTTTGATGCTTGAAAACGAAAAGAATGAACCCGCTGTAGCGGCCGACAAGATCCTCAAGGACGCGGTAAAAGAGACCTTAGAAATCGTCCTTGAGGTTGTCGAACCAAACGAAATCGGCGAACATCTGGGCTACCGCGCCGACGGTGAACGCCTGCTCACACACTTTTTTGCCGCAAACAAGGCAGGCTACCAAGGCTGGCACTGGGCCGTAACCGTATCTCGGGTTCCACGGGCGCGGAGAGTAACCGTATCTGAAATCGATCTTCTGCCCGGCAAAGGCGCCCTGCTCGCACCCGAATGGGTGCCCTGGGAGGAACGCCTGCGTCCATCGGACGTGTCCCCCTCAGATGTGCTTCCATACCGGCAAGAGGATTCTCGCCTCACCCTGATCCGTGACTCCAAGTACGGGTCGGACGAGCCTCCTCTCTCGCGCGTGCGAACCCTCTCTCAAGAAGGCATCGACACCGCGCGCACCAGGTGGCACAGGCGCTCGCGCGCCAAAGTGAACAAAACCGACTCGAAGTCCACGTGTGCATCCTGCGGCTTCCTCGTTGCCCTTCGCTCCGAACTGGGGCAGAGCTTTGGCGTGTGCTCCAACGAATGGTCTGGCCACGACGGCCGCCTCGTTCCCCTCACCTACGCGTGCGGTGCCCACTCTGAAACCGACGTGCAAGAAACCGGTAGCCAATGGAACGTGGTGCCTCCGCGCGTGAACGAACTGGACCTAGAGGTCATCAGCGACCTCTAAAACCCTAAAACACGCGGGAAATGTGACGCCCGCTACCCGGTGTCCACATGGTGGTAGCACAATCACAAAAACGCGCGCAGTGAGACCATTGACCCGTGAGTACCAATACTGCACAGCGCTCAAAGCTAGATAGTTTCTTTCACATTACTGAACGCGGTTCCACGATTGGTCGCGAAGTACGAGGTGGCTTTGTCACCTTCTTCGCAATGGCCTACATCCTCGTTCTTAATCCCATCATCCTATCCGCAGCATTCCCCGAAGATGGATCCCTAACGATCCCAACCATCGCGGCGGCAACGGCACTCGTAGCAGGCGTCATGACAATCCTCATGGGCCTAGTTGCCAACTACCCGATGGCACTTGCAGCCGGCATGGGTTTGAACGCCATGGTCGCGTTCACCCTCGTCCTCGGTTCGGGCCTCACCTTCCAAGAGGCAATGGGTCTGATTGTTTGGGAAGGCATCCTCATCACAATCCTAGTTCTAACCGGATTCCGTGAGGCCGTCTTCAATGCGGTGCCTAACCAGCTCAAGGTGGCTATTTCGGTTGGTATCGGCCTGTTCATTGCGTTCGTTGGCCTTATCAACGCGGGCATTATCCGTCCCGGCGGCACCCCCGTTCAGCTGGGCATTGACGGATCGCTTGCCGGCTGGCCAGCCCTCGTGTTTGTAGTTGGCCTTCTGCTAACCATCGTGCTTTACGTGCGTAAGGTTCGCGGCGCGATCCTAATCGGCATCATTTCTTCCACCGTGCTTGCCGTCATCATTCAGGCCATCGTAGCGATCGGGCCGAAGAGTGATGAGAACCCGACCGGCTGGGGCGTTACCGTTCCAGAGCTTTCCGGCTCTCCGGTATCGCTTCCCGATTTCTCGTCGCTAGGCGCATTCGACCTGTTCGGCGCGTTCGGTAAGCTCGGCCCGCTAGCCGTTGTACTGCTGATCTTCTCGCTCATGCTTGCCGACTTCTTCGACACCATGGGCACCATGGTTGCGATTGGTGCTGAAGGCGATCTGTTGGACGAGAACGGCACCCCGCCGCGCTCACGTCAGATCCTCGTCATTGACTCCCTTGCAGCCATCGCCGGCGGCCTGGCAGGCACGTCCTCCAACACCTCCTACGTCGAATCCTCGGCGGGTGTTGGTGAAGGTGCGCGCACCGGTCTAGCTTCCGTTGTAACCGGCATCCTGTTCCTGTTGTCCATTTTCCTCGCGCCCGTCGTGGAGCTAGTCCCAACCGAGGCAGCGTCTACCGCCCTCGTGTTCGTTGGCTTCTTGATGATGACGCAGGTTCTGGACATCGAATGGAAGAGGCCAGAGATCGCAATCCCGGCCTTCCTTACCATCGCGTTCATGCCGTTCGCCTACTCCATTTCGGTAGGTATCGGCACCGGCTTCATCACCTACGTGATCGCCGCGGTAGCAGTTGGCAAGGCAAAGCAGGTTAAGCCGCTCATGTGGATCGTTTCCGTCCTGTTTGCGGTTTACTTCGTGCTCGGCCCAATCCAGGCTGCACTGGGAGCCTAAGCTCCCGCCACGGGCAACTTCGCCAGACTGATCCTGAGCTAAGCCCGTAGCTACAACCCAATATTCGGCGCGGCTCGCGAAGATAACCTCTTCGCGAGCCGCATTAGAATTGTCGTGCAAAACCCGCGGGGCAAGGGAGAAATAAGACTCCTCTTGCATGGCGGCAGAGGTCCAGATGTTCACAGATCAAGATGGATCCCTAAGCGCCTGGTCTGACGTGGCGGCGCGTAAACGATGCTGGCATTATTGAAAAAGGAGGTATACGAGGTGTCAAAAACGTTCGAATCATTAAAGTACTTCAACTACAGGCTATGGTTCGGCGCCAACATCATCTCCTCCACCGGCATGTGGATGCAGCGCATCGCGCAAGACTGGGTGGTGCTCACCGTCCTCACCCAAGGTTCTGGCACCGCAATCGGTATTACCACCGCCCTCCAATTCCTGCCCATTCTCTTGTTCAGCCCGTGGGCTGGTGTGATCGTAGACCGCGTGAACCGCAGAAACCTGATCCAGTTCACGCAGGGCATGATCGGCCTCATGTCACTCATTTTGGGTGTCCTTATTCTGACCAACACGGCACAACTGTGGCACGTGTACGTCCTTGCATTCCTCGCAGGGATACTCTCCACCATTGATGCGCCCGCCCGCCAAACCTTTGTATCCGAACTCGTTCCACTTGGATCCCTCCCGAACGCAGTGGGCCTCAACTCGGCAGCATTTAACGTTGCTCGTCTAATTGGGCCTGCCCTTGCCGGCCTCGTCATCGAATGGGTAGGGCCAGGTTGGGTATTCATCGTCAACCTGCTCCTATTTGCCGCTCCCGTAACCGCAGTAGCTTTGATGAATAAGAACCTGCTCACCCCCGCCAGCCGGGTGAAGCGTGAAAGCGGGCAGATTCGCGAAGGCGTTCGCTACATCATGGGCCGCACCGACATTGTGGTCATCATGATCGTGGCCGGAACGGTGTCTGCATTCGCGATGAACTTCCAGCTCACCTCAGCCGTCATGGCCACCGAGGTTTACGGGAAGGGCGCTGGTGAATACGGCATCCTCGGATCATTCATGGCCATCGGATCGCTCACAGGCGCGCTTCTTGCCGCGCGCCGCAAGTTCCCGCGCGTGCGCCTCGTAGTTGTCTCCGCATTCCTCTTCGGACTGTGCGACATCGCTCTTGCACTAGCGCCCACCTACGAGTTATTTGCGCTCATCGCCATCCCTACTGGCCTAGCTATGCTCACGATGATCACGTCTGCTAACGCCGCCATACAAATCTCCACCGATCCTGCCATGCGAGGGCGCGTCATGTCGCTTTACCTCATGGTTTACATGGGGTCTACGCCCATTGGTGCTCCCGTCATCGGCTGGGTTGCCGACACTTGGGGAGGGCCCTGGTCGCTGGCAGTAGGAGGGATATCGGCGGTTATCGTCTCGGTTGCCGCCGCCATCTGGGCCATCAAGTCTTGGGACGTGCGCATCAAAGCCAGCTGGTCTCGCCGGCCCATCACCACCTACGGCCCGCGTGAGCGTGCACGCGACCTCGAAGCTGGCGGAGACCAGCCCACGGATTAGAAAGCTCTTTACAACAATCAGGTTGCCTCGACAAATAATTGTCGAGGCCACCTGATTGGACGGCTGTTAGCGGAGTCGGCTTGGCCTCGTAAATCAAACGTCAAGTGCTCGGCAGGGCGCTATAGGCGGCTGGCCACAAAGTCGATGCAACGCAACAGGGCTGAAACGTCTTGCGGATCCACCGATGGGAACGCACCAATACGTAGCTGATTGCGGCCCAGCTTGCGGTACGGGTCCACATCAACTACTCCGTTATCGCGCAAAACTTGCGAAACTGCGGATGCATCCACGCCCTCAAAATCAATGGTTGCCACAACCGGTGAACGTAGCGCCGGGTCAACCACGAAGGGCGCGGCGAACTTGCTGTGCTCAGCCCACATGTAAATCAAATCCGTTGACGTCTTCGAGCGCTTCGCCGTTGCATCCAAACCGCCGAGGGCCAGCATCCACTCAAGCTGAGCGTGCATCATAAGTAGCGTTGCCAGAGCGGGCGTATTCAACGTTTGGTCCTTGCGCGAGTTATCAATCGCTATCGAAAGGTCTAAGAACTGGGGCATCCACCTGCCAGAATCAGCGTGCAACTGCTGAGCGCGTTCAATGGCCGCGGGGGAGAGAATCGCAAACCAAATACCGCCGTCGGAGCCAAAACACTTTTGCGGCGCAAAATAGTAGGCGTCAGTTTGGGAAATGTCTACGCCGGCCCCGCCGGCAACCGAAGTTGCATCTACCAAGCACAGACCTCCCGGAGTGCGCTTCACGGGAGAAATGACGCCAGTGGACGTCTCGTGGTGCGGCCAAGCGTACACGTCCACGTCCGCAACCTCCTCAACCGTTGCAAGCTGCCCGGCAGGAGCATCAAAGCGCGCAGGCTCGTCCAAGAACGGGGCGCGGGCGGCCTCCTCGAAAAATTTTGAACCGAACTCACCAAACGTTGCGTGTGCGGAACGGTTCTTAATCAGCGATGTGGTGGCCACCGCCCAAAATGCCGTGGAACCACCATTTCCCAACACAACTTCATAACCGTCGGGGATGTCGAACAGGCGCGCAATCATCTCGCGCACCTCGCCAACAACGTTGCGCACCGGCGGCTTGCGATGGCTCGTACCCATAATTAGGTGAGGGGACCTTGGCGTATTCCCATCAGCTAAACGGTCAATTTGTTCCCTGCGTACAAGCGAAGGGCCGGAGCCGAAACGCCCGTCTTTCGGTAAAAGATCAAATGGAATCTGTATTTTGGTCGCCATACTGAAGAATCTAGTCGAATATGGTTCATTTATGGCAACAGGTCAATAAATGGACCGAAAATAAAAAGGGGCACGACGCGTGCCCGCGTTTTGGCGCGGATACGAAAAGACGGGAAACAATGCGTGACTTGATCGACACGACCGAGATGTACCTGAAAACCATCTACGAGCTTGAAGAAGATGGCATCACTCCTTTGCGGGCGCGCATCGTTGAGCGCCTCGGGCATTCCGGGCCCACCGTGTCGCAAACCATTGCGCGAATGGAGCGTGACGGCCTCGTTATAGTCGAAGAGGACCGCACCTTAACTTTGACCGATGAAGGAAAGGGGCTGGCAATCGAGGTTATGCGCAAGCATCGCCTGGCTGAACGCCTGCTGGTTGATGTCATCGGTTTTGATTGGACGCTTGCGCACGAAGAGGCGTGTCGGTGGGAGCACGTAATGTCGGACAGAGTTGAGCATAAGCTCAAAGAGATACTGGACTGCACTAAGAAAGACCCCTACGGCAATCCGGTACCGGGGGAATGGGAACTGCCTGAAGGTCTCATATCCCTCTTAGACGTTCATGCCAGCCTCGCGGAAGGCGAGTATTTGATCGCGGAACTTGCCCGCCTTGGCGAGCCCGTTCAGTCTGAAGTGAATGCTCTGAGCGCCCTCGACGATATCAAAATGAGACCAGGAGATGAGATCTCAATCACCCTGCGCGATGGGGAGCTGATGCTATCCCAAAGTGGCAAATCCGCGAAAAGTGAGGGATCTGTGGCGATTCCAGACTGGGCCGAGCCGCATATATTCATTTTAATGACCACTTTATGAGTGGAACTGTTCACAACTTCGTTATCGTTACGTGACATTTCGTGTGCATGTTGGCTAGAGTGAACTTGTTATTCAAGGAACCTAAATAAGGCACCTTCTAAGGGAGAATATTTTGGCTAAGAAGATCGAGGCACGGCACCGCCGAGCATGCCGTCCCGTGACGCCTCTGACGGACATTACTGAATCCATCAGCCCCGTCCGCGGCGTTGCAACGGTTTCCGCAACCGGACTTGCACTAACCGTTCTTGGTAGCGGCATCGCAACTGCAGCCCCTGACTCGGCGCTCGACCTCGCCCCCAAAGCGCCTCCTACCATTCAGGAAGGTCGTATTGCGCAAGCAAACCCCGTCCTCACCGCTCCGGCAGACGTCGCATGGGCATCTGGTGACGACCTATCGGTAAGCGTTGAGATTGTCGAAGAAGAGGTTGCAGACGGCGATCTTGCCGGTCGTGGCGAAGCTGCGGACCGTGGTTACGAACGCGAATCGCTCCAGCAGGGCCAGGCATCTCCGGTCTCGATCCCGTCAGCGAGCGCTTCTTCAGCGGTTGGCGTTGCCGCGCAGTACATTGGTGTTCCTTACGTTTGGGCAGGTGCTTCCCCGAGCGGTTTTGACTGCTCCGGTCTCGTGTCCTACGTGTACGGGCAGCTGGGCTACAGCCTCCCACACTCCTCTTATGGAATTGGTGCTTCCGGCACCTACGTTCCGGCATCTGAAGCAGCTCCCGGAGACATTGTCTACTACGGCGGCCACGTTGGCATCTACGCGGGCAACGGCATGATGATTCACTCGCCGGCTCCCGGCCGCGGCGTTGAATACGCTCCGGTTTACGGCGCTCCGAGCTACGTTCGCCTCTAAGGTTTAACGAAAAAGTCCCAGCTTCTCGCTGGGACTTTTTTGTACCCAAAGTGTAAATCCATTCAGTACAGCTCACATTTTTTGTCAACTGTGTGCAAAATAGAGGTGAAAGCTATAAGGGAGGCAACAATGGCTGGGCAGAAAGTAATCCTCGTTGGGGTAGACGGGTCTGCAGAGGCCAACATGGCACTCGATTGGGCAGCAGCCCGAGCAAAAGAGGACGGCTCTCTCGTTCACGTGGTATGCACCTACGCCCTCGCCTCATATTCGGCAGCCGCCCTTGACGGAGGGTACGCCGCCCTTGACGATGACGCCCTGCAACAGGGCGCACAAAAAGCAGTTGATCACGGGTTGGAAAGGCTTCGTAGCCACGGCCTCACCGAAGTTACCGGCACCACTGAGCCGGGCGATGCCACCAGCGTCCTCGTGCAACTATCGGAAGAAGTAGACCTGATTGTTGTTGGATCGCGCGGGGGTGGAGGCATAGCAGACAGGCTTCTTGGCACCGTCTCCTCGGCACTTCCTGCCCATGCGAAATGCCCCGTAGTTGTGGTTCCGCGTCACACGTCCGGCTCTCCCTTCTGGCCGATTAAGCGCATCGTCGCTGGCGTTGACGGCTCGCGTACCGCTCACACCGCTCTCGAAAAAGCAGTTGACGAGGCTGCGCTATGGGGCGCGCAAGTTGATGCGATCGCCGCTGTTCCAATTGCTACGGGTGCGGGCATGCTCTCTTGGGTGCCCACAACCATTGACCGCGAGCGCCTTTATAAAGAAATGGAAGAGGAACTCGCCGCGGCATGCGCCAAAGTTGTGGGGGACCGTGATGTGACGGTTAAACGGCACATTATTGACGGATCGCCGGCGGAGCTTTTGACAGAGTTCTCAACCGCTGTTGACCTCGTGGTTGTAGGTACAAGAGGACGAGGTGGATTTGCCGGCCTGTTGCTTGGATCGACTTCGCAAATCGTACTAACTCACTCCACGTGCCCAGTTATGACCGTGCCATCCTCGCGGGGCTCCGAGTCTGATAGCGTCAGCACGCCGTGGGAGCGGCGCTGACACTGAGCTGTAAATGCCAGGTGTTTGCGCATTCACGCGCCGGCGCTTGCTCATGGTAGGCTTTTTCAGGTTAAGCCCTCGTAGCTCAGGGGATAGAGCACCGCTCTCCTAAAGCGGGTGTCGGACGTTCGAATCGTCTCGAGGGCACTAAAGCGGCTTTGCTCCAATGAAAACGGCGAGGTTTTGATGGAAGAAAACTGCGAAGTTCTGGCCGTGGGGCTACGCCGACTCCGCTCATCCGACGCTCCACAGGTCTACCAAGCTTTTGCGTCTAATGCTGATATGACGCGGCAGGGAGATGTCTCGACTCTCGCCCAGGCGCAGGCTTATGTCAATGCGCTGATAGCTACGCAATCACCTCATGAGCCATGGGCCGTGGTCGAGGAAGACACGCTTGTTGGCCTCGTGTGCGTATCCGTCGATGAGGAAAACCTGAGTGGCTGGTTTTGGTACTGGATGGCAGATGATGCCCGTGGTCGCGGGTGGATGAGCCGGGCCGCCGCGACGGTTGCCAACTGGGCTCTGACAACGCGCGGCCTGGAGCGTCTCGAGTTGGGCCACCGGGTAAATAACCCGGCATCAGGCGCGGTGGCTCGTAGCGCGGGTTTTATTAAAGAGGGAACGGAGCGCCAGAAGTTCCTCATCGGCGGGCAGCGGATTGACGTTGACACGTATGGGCGGCTCGCTTCTGATCCGCAACCACCAATTAACGGCTTGGTTCTGCTTGAGGATTAGGCCCTGTTAGGGTCCGTCCACACCGTACCTGTAACAGGGTTCGTGCACACCCCCGCAAGCCTAAGTGGTTTTTCAAGGCAAAGCCAGGCATGGTGATCTATGTGAAGAAAGTAAAACCTGGCGATGCCCTCGTGCTGTTTGTCGTGCTTGCAATTGGCGTAACCGTAGCCATTTGGGCTGGCTTACTGCGCTTTGATGGGGCGCAAGCTGAGGACGTTCCCATGTCGAAAGTGCGCGACGAACTCATGGCGCTTGAAGTTAGTGGGTGGGTGGATGCTCCGCCCTACGAACGCGCGGAATTCGGGGAGCCGTGGGCTGACGTGGACATGAACGGGTGCGACACTCGAAACGATATTTTGGCGCGGGACATGGAACGCGTGGTTTTTCGACCCAACTCCAGATGCGTGGTGGCAGCTGGGATCTTGAATGACCCGTACACGGGAAGAGAGCTGTATTTTGAGCGCGGAGATAAAACGTCCCCACTGGTTCAAATAGACCACGTTGTGCCGCTTTCTAACGCGTGGTTTGCAGGCGCCTGGCAGTGGGATGTGGCCAAACGGGAACAGTTTGCGAACGACCCGCAAAACCTCCTAGCCGTGGATGGGCCAGCCAACGAAGATAAAGCGAATCTGACGGCCGATAAGTGGCTACCCGAAAACTCCGACTACCACTGTGCGTATGTGGCCAGGCAAGTACACGTCAAATACGTGTGGGGGCTTAGCGTGAAAGAAAAAGAGCGACAAGCCATGATCGATGTGCTCTCCAAATGCCCGGTAGTGGAAGTTCCAACTCGGTAGAAACATTAGGTCAACTCAGGGCTTATGTGCAGTTGAACTGAAGGCTGTGATGGGAAAGTCAATCCCGAAGGGTGCGTGCAGGCCGTGAAGCGCAAGTGCGCATATGACGAAGGGGTGGGGAACCATGTTTAGGGTTCCCCACCCCCTTAGTCGGTTAACTACAGCCTCGTGGCAATGGTACGAGTGCGAGACTGAAGCCGGCTACTTGCGTAGCTGATCAATAATCTGATTCAGCGTCTGCGACGGACGCATTACGGCGGAGGTCTTTTCCGTGTTCGGACGGTAGTAGCCTCCAATATCCGCAGGGTGTCCCTGCGCGGCGATAAGCTCGTCGTTAATCTTGTCCGCATTCTCACGCAGCGCAATCGCAACCGGCGCGAAAGTACGGGCTAGGTCCACGTCCTCAGTCTGGTTGGCCAGAGCCTCCGCCCAATACACCGCCAGCCACATGTGTGAACCGCGATTATCAATCTGACCGAGCTTGCGGGCCGGAGACTTGCCCTCACTAAGTACCAGCTCCGTTGCCTCATCTAGCGCAGAAGCGAGGATCTGCGCTCGCGGGTTGTCATCAAACCGCGACAGGTGGCGTAGCGACTCGGCCAAGGCAAGGAACTCGCCCAGCGAATCCCAACGCAGGTAGTTCTCCTTGAGCAACTGCTGCACGTGCTTGGGAGCAGAACCTCCCGCACCCGTTTCGAACAGGCCGCCACCATTCATAAGCGGTACCACCGAAAGCATCTTCGCGGACGTGCCGAGCTCAAGGATGGGGAACAGGTCCGTGTTGTAATCGCGAAGCACGTTGCCCGTCACGCCAATCGTGTCCAAACCATCGCGCATGCGCGCAACCGATAGCTTCGCTGCCTCAACCGGGTCGAGGATCGAAATCGATAGGCCTTCGGTGTCGTGCTCCGGCAGGTATTTCTCAACCTTCTCAATGAGAGCAGCGTCGTGTGCGCGCTCAGGATCCAGCCAGAACACAGCCGGGGTGGAGGAGAGGCGAGCGCGAGTTACCGCAAGCTTCACCCAATCACGGATCGGTTCGTCCTTTGTCTGGCACGCGCGCCAAATATCGCCGGCCTGCACCTCGTGCGACATCAGTACCTCGCCCGCTGCGTTCACAACCTCTACAGTGCCATCGGTGGGAATCTCGAAGGTCTTGTCGTGCGAGCCGTACTCTTCAGCCTTTTGCGCCATTAGGCCCACGTTCGGAACCGTTCCCATCGTGCGGGGGTCTAGCGCTCCGTTGGCCTGACAATCCTCGATCACCGCCTGGTAGACGCCCGCGTAAGACGAATCGGGGATCACGGCAATCGTGTCGTCCTCCTCGCCGCTTGGGCCCCACAGCTTTCCGCCATTGCGGATCATCGCGGGCATTGACGCATCAATAATCACATCGGAGGGCACGTGCAGATTAGTGATTCCTCGATCAGAATCAACCATTGACAGGCGAGGGCCAGCTGTAATCGCGTCCGCAAACGCCTTGCGGATCTCGGCGGCGTCCTCCACCTTGCCCTCGTCAAGCGCAGTGAAAATCGTTCCGAGGCCATCATTGGGAGACAAGCCAGCTGCCCGCAACTGCGCGCCAAACTTATCGAACACATCTTTGAAGAAAACGCGAACCACGTGGCCGAAGATGATCGGATCAGACACCTTCATCATCGTTGCCTTCAGATGCACCGAGAAGAGGACATCCTTCTCCTTGGCGCGCGCAATCTCTTTTGCGATGAACTCCTCAAGCGCTGCAACCGACATGAAAGTGCCGTCAACAACCTCGCCCTCTAGAACCGGTAGGGAATCCTTCAGCACAGTGGTTTGTCCATCGCGGCTACGCAAACGAATCTGAAGAGTATCAGCCTTGTCCAGCACAATCGACTTCTCGTTGGATTTGAAGTCATTCGCGCCCATCGTGGCGACCTCGGTGGCCGAGCTGGTGCTCCACTCGCTCATGCGGTGTGGATTTTTGCGCGCGTAATTCTTCACTGCGATAGGAGCACGACGATCCGAGTTGCCCTCACGCAACACCGGATTCACCGCTGAACCCTTCACGGAGTCGTAACGAGCTTTCACATCCTGCTCATCGCTGTTCGCGGGAGAATCCGGATAATCCGGGAGGGCAAAACCAAGCTCTTGAAGCTCCTTCACCGCCGCCTTCAACTGGGGGATGGACGCCGAAATGTTAGGAAGCTTGATGATGTTAGCTTCTGGCTTCTTCGCCAAAGCGCCGAGCTCTGCAAGTGCGTCTTCAACCTGTTGCTCCGGTGGTAAACGATCCGAAAATGCGGCGAGGATGCGGCCCGCAAGAGAAATATCGCGAGTCTCAACATCGACTCCAGCGGCCCGCGCAAACGTCTCAATAATAGGAAGAAGTGAGTGTGTTGCAAGCATGGGGGCTTCATCAGTGTGAGTGTAAATGATGGTAGCCATCAGGGTTTCCTCTCCATTGGGTTCATCACGAGAATAACGAACAAAACCACGGTATTTTGCGCATTCAAAATAAGTATCTCACTCTTAAGTCTCTCGATGTCAAGAAATGTTGGTGGTGGTAGTCACGTTACAGAAAATCGAGAAGCGCAGAAATGAAACGGTGCCGCCGCGCCTACATCTTCTTGTCCGTCCTCTTCGATAGTGTTGACACCGTGGTATCTAGTTTTTTCTCTCGCCCAAAATCGCAAGACCCGGACCGGTCCAAGAAGACCCGGTCCGACGAAACGACCCCAAATGGGAAGTCGAACAACGGACTCCAAAATAGGGAAGACCGTGCGCATGACGCAGCCAGCGGAGCTGACACGCGCTGGGTGGACGTCGAAGAGGTAACACCCAGCGCCCGTGAAGTAGACATGCGGCATGCGGTTGCTAAATGGGCGCGCGAGCTAGACGAAGTCACCCGGGAGTTCCTGCAGAACCCGAAGAGGTCAACACTCGACCTCACCTATGCGCACCCCGGTGGCATGGCGCAACTCTTCGCACTTCGTACAACGCCACTATCGCTACTCATACGCGAACCCAGCGAGGCCGAACGGGCCCGGGCAGTCGTGCGCTCCCTCATGAATCAATCTCGCGACGTTGCCGCCGCGCACGGCATGGCTCCCATCCACATGGCCTTCGGACATGCCGCCTGGCAGTCCGAAACCGGCCCTCGCACCAGCCCCATGCTACTGTGTCCCGCCGAACTTAAACTCGATGACGCGGGCGAACCTACCGTGCGCATATCCAACATGCTTACCGTCGCTCCGGGCCTCATCGAAGCCGCTTCCGCCTGCGGCGTCGAACTAGACACCACCTCCATCGAGAACACGGCCCGGCAATCTCACGGCTTCACCGCCGCGCCCGCAATCACGCGGCTACGCAGCGCCCTATCCGGCCTCCTACCCGGATTCAAGTCCGATGAACGCATGGAACTATCACTATTCCTGCACCCCGCATCAGACCTGCAAGCTGAACTGCAAAACGCTGACGCGCTACTGCAATCCAACTTCGTGCTTGCGCTCGCAGGCAACAAACGGGCCGTTAGCGCGATTAAGAAGGAACTCGCTGAGCCCAACCCGTACGACCGCGATCCGTGGCAAGAACGCGGCATCGGAGACCAGTTGCCAGAAACGCTAGACCTGGTTGAAACGGTGGTTTCCGGTTCCAACGTCATGTTCGACACTCGCGGTGGGGCAAACCCCACGCCAGTACTCGCCTCGATCGCCGCGGATGCCGCCGCAAACGGGCGTAAAGTCCTCGTTGTCGGTGCGAACAAGCATAGTGGCGAAGCCTTTTGGCGCTACATGGACGAGTCCGGCCTATCGCACGCCGTGGCGCGAGTCGATAGCAGTAAGGACACGAAATCCAACCTCGTCATGGAACTCGAGCGCATCTTCCGCGACGAATCTCCCTTCGTGGACCGCGAATCCATTGAGCTCATGCGCACGCAATTGCGACGCGTACGCGAATCGCTAGCGGAGCACACCGAAGAACTGCACCGGCCCGTGGCCGAATGGGGCGTATCCGCATACGACGCGCTTCAAGTGCTCACTGACCTCACTTCCACGCGGCCCGGTCCGCGCACCAAAGTGCGTCTCTCCGCCGACACTCTCACCGCCCTCGCGCAAGACACCGACGACCAAGCTAAAGACGCCTTGCGAACAGCCTCTACCCAGGGCATGTTCACCAAGAGCGACGCCCATGACGCGTGGTTTGGTGCCGTCATCTCTTCGCCCGAGCAGGTAGGTCCCGTCCTCGAAATCGTTGCGCGACTCTCCACGGAATCGCTACCAAAACTACGCGTGGCCATGTCAACAACTGCCGGACAAACCGGGCTACATCCTGCGACAACATTCAAGGAATGGGAAGACCAGCTGGTCATGCTGGAGGGCGTACGCGAGGCTCTGGATGTATTCCAACCCGCCATCTTTGAGCGCCCCATTGCCGACATGGTGATCGCAACCGCCTCCAAACAATGGAGGCGCGACCACGGTTATCCAATGAAGCGCAGGCAGCGCAAGTACTTGGTTAAATCCGCGAAAGACATGCTGCGTCCCGGCCGTTATGTTGAGGACCTCAACGACGAATTACGCAAAGTGCAGCGCCAACGCGACGTGTGGCGCAAACACCAAGCCGTTGACGGGTGGCCAAAAGTTCCCACCAACCTCGACGAGCTCAAACAACAAGCCGGCGGCGTACGCGAAGACTTGAAACTCCTTGACACGCACCTCGCCACCGCGCACGGGCCCCTGCAACGCATCGACATTGGTGAGCTCTCCCTGTTGATCGACCGCCTCCACGCCGACCCGAACGGGGCGCGCGAGCTACCGGAACGTCTCGAAATCATGAAGACGCTCCACAAGTTTGGCCTCGATGCCCTCGTCAAAGATCTGCGCGAGCGCAATGTGCCAGACTCCTTGATCGACAAAGAGCTAGACCTCGCATGGTGGGCGTCCGCGCTGGGCGTCATGCTAACCCGTGTGCCAAGCCTGGGCGGCTTCGATCCCGCCAACCTGCAAGGCCTGATCGGCGAGTTGCAGCAGCTTGACCGCCAGCAAGTGCAGTCGCTTGCCGCAGTTGCCTCCGACAAAATCCGCCGCAGGCGCGTAGACCAGATGGCCCGCTACTTTGAAGAAGAAGCGCAGCTACGCACCGCCCTCGGCAATGGAACGCTTGCGCCCGACGCGGCGGCATCACTTTATGCATCGTCGCCGCTCGTGCGCGCAATGTTCCCGATTCTTCTGACCGTGCCCGTGATGGTTCCACAGCTGCTACCACTGGGGCAAACGGTTGACCTCCTGGTCCTTGAGGACGTGAACCATCTGCCCCTGGCGGAGCTGGTGCCCCTGCTTGCGCGCGCACGCCAGGTTGTAATCAGTGCGGACTTGACGGACCCGACGCCAACCGTGGATGCGCTCCAACAAGTGACCGTAACCGCGCAGATTCATCCTGAACCCGTGCGCGTTAACGAGTATGTAGGGCGTCTATTCAACCGCTACCGCGTTGCACACACGGGGGTGCCCGTGCCGGTTCCGAGGGCGGGGTCGAAACTCACTATCTCCTATGTTGACGGGCGGGGCATGCCCGCGCCCGACAAAGCTGCCGTTGAGTCCTCCGCAGCCGAAGTTGAGACTGTCACGGAAATGATCATCGAGCACGCACTGCTGTATCCAGAGAAATCACTCGCCGTACTCACCCTCAACGATGTACACGCTGAGCGGTTGCGCGCGAACTTGGATGCGATGGTTGCCACCTCGCCAGCCCTTGAATCTTTCTTTGAGCAAGAACGACCGGATCCATTCGTGATTGTCACGCCGAACTCGAACACGGATGTCATGCGCGATCGTGCGATCTTGTCGATTGGGTACGCGAAAACGCCGCATGGTCGAGTGCTACACGACTTTGGAGAGATCTCGCAGGCCGGCGGCTTGGAGCTTCTGGCCCGTGTGCTAGGTTGTGCCGGCGACGAACTGAATATCGTCGCGGCGGTGCATCCCGCGCTGTTTGATAAAGACAGGTTCTCGAACGACGGGCCCAAACTGCTACTGGACCTCATGAGTAGCGCCGAAGTAGCCAGCGGTATTTCCTTCGAGGATCGCGATGCTACCGCTGAATCAAGCGGCGCGACCGCAGACTTCCAGGCGGCCTCCCAGGCGGGAGAGCCTGTCGACACTGGGGCGGCGAACCTGGAGCCTGCTACGGCAGACGATATTGCCGAGCCCTCCGATGAGGAAGTAACGGCCTCGTCGTCTTCTACGGTTCAGACCCAAAACGGCACGCAGTGGCCAACGTTTGAAGCGAAACCGGATCAGCTTTTGATCGACCTCGCGGATCGGTTGTACTCGATTGGTTTGACGGTCATCCCTAATCTTGGGGTTGAAGGGGCGCTCCGCGTTCCACTGGCCATCGGGCACCCGGAGTTTCCAGATGAGTTACTGGTTGCGATCTTGACCGATGACGACACGTACGTTGCGGAGCGATCCTTGCGCCGCCGTGACCGCTACTGGCCAGAACTACTGGAAGCAAACGGGTGGAAGACGCGAACAGAGCTCGCAATGGCTGTCTTCATTGACCCGCAGAAGGAAGCCGATGCGATCATTGACCTAGTCCTTGACGCCGTGGATGAGCGCATGGCCGCGAGGGCCCAAGCTGAGGCTGAAGCAATGGCTGTATCTGCGATTGACGAATTTCCTGCACAGCCTGCTAATGCTGATGGGGATATTGATCCGGGTGAGAACGGCCCCGACCTCACGAATGACACCGGCGAGTCTGCCGATTCAGACCAAGGTCCTGCCGACTCAAATGAAGAGATGTTTGGCACGGAAACGGCGGCCCAGAAACTCGTGAGGTTGCAGGCTGATCGGGATATTCACGGTAGCGCAGAAGAGACCGTTTGGAGGCCAAGCGGCGCCGAGCGGGGACGGCGGCCGGAGGTCGCGGTAGGCTTGCCTCTCGCGGCTTACTCGGATGACCAGTTGGATGAGATCGCGATGTGGATCGTGTCGGATGGTGTGGAGCGCAGTGAAGATCAGATCGTGAACGAGATCCAAGGTGCGCTCGGCCTGACCAGGCGCGGCGCTCAGGTTGATGCCGTGTTGCGAAATGTTGCACGCAGGATCGCTCGCGATGGCAACTGAATCCGCGAACGCAACGGGGGAAGGATTGCCGGCTTCACCGGCTGTGAGTGCTCGCCCCGCGCATGTGCGCAGGCGGCGCCGGGCTGAGCGGATTTCACGAGCTGACCGGCAGATTATTGAGGACGGCGGAAGCCCCTCGTGGGAGCAGATTCGCCCGCTTGAACCTCCGGCTTGGGATGGCAAACATGGTGAGCCAGTGGCGGAGTCGGCTCGCGATCGTGAGTTTCGGGAGAACAAGCCTCCTCACTGGTAAGGCGCGTGCTGGACCTGCAGCCAGCCTGCTCGGATTGCTGTAGGTTGCGCTATGGACTACCGTCCCTCCATTTTGTGTGCGAGACCCAAAGTACCATCCAAATACGCGTGCGAGACCCAAACTGTCGCTCAGCAGCTTCCTCGCGTCGGAAACCGCATCATAATTGCCCGTGTCTGCTTCTCCCCCCCCCGGTATTCAGACGGGAACTGCCGTTTCTGCGCCCGGTTTTTGCCAGTTTGAGTCGGAATGCCGTTGCAGGCTGCTTCCAGTGACGAGTATTCAGAGAAGAAGTGCTGTTTTTACTCCTGTTTTCGCCGGTTTGGCTCTGAATACTGGTTGGCCCAGCCGCCAAAACCGCATCCGTGAGTGAAACTGCCATTTTGGAGGCCGATTTTGCCAGTTTGGGTCTGAATACTGCGGGCGGGGGCGCTGCCATCCGCGATTGTGAGGGGAAGTACCGATTCGGGTAGGTGTTTTAGCCAGTTTGGGTCTGAATCGTTGCGCGGAGTGAGGCTGGGAAAGAGAGGCTGGCCGGAAAGGCGTGGCGGGCAGGCAGATGAGGCTGGTCGCATATGTGAAGGGCGAGCGGATGAGGGGGCGGTTAGACAGATGGGGTGGAAGGATGAAGAAAAAAGAAAGTCGGCGAACCCTGGAGGGCTCGCCGACTTCGTCTTCCTCGGTCAGCTAACGTGCGTTGGCCGCCGGAAGACGGGCGTTTCTACTTGTTGGATGCTCGTAGCTCATCGCGGATTTCTTCGAGCAGGGTGAGCTGCGCGTCGGGTTTCGGCTCTTCAGCTACCTCGTCGGTAGCCTTCTGCTTGCGCTCGGCCCACTTGTTCATGGGCATAACAATGAAGAAGTACAGCGCAATGGCGACCAGCAGGAAGTTGATGATCGCGTTGAGAAGCATGCCGGGCTGGACCACGGCGGGGTCTCCACCGATACCGATGGTGAACTGTCCGACGTTGTCAAAGCGCGGCTGGCCAAAAATGCCGCCGATAAGCGGATTGATGATGTTGTCCGTTAGCGCGGTGACGATCTGCGTGAATGCCGCACCGATGACCATGCCGACTGCGAGGTCAACGGCGCTACCTCGTGAGATGAAATCCTTGAAGCCTTGAATCAAGACTGCTCCTTGTAGTTGTGGGCTTGCTACCTTGTAGGCGCATGCTACGTATCGGTTGCAACGGTGTGTACGCCGATGGCGAGAACCGTGCTGGTGAATCCTAATCGATAGGGATTAGTGGCCAGCGTTAACGAGGATTTGGCAGGCTTGTTTGAAGCATGCGTGGAACCTAGTTTTGGCTGGTGTTCACCAGGGTGATTGTAGCGGAGTCTGTAACTCCAGCAACTACGGGAGTGTCTTTGCGCGTGATTGCTAGCACCAGAGTCGCTGTTTGTGTCGCATTCCATTGGGTTGCTGCGGGTGTTGCGACTTTGGTTACAATTGCTCCTTGCGTTAGCAATTTAGCGGGGCAGTTGTGCGTCTCGTCTTCGCATATTGTGGGTGAGTAGATGTCTAGGGTGTCTCCTTGCGTGAATAGTGTTGCGACGTCGACGGGTACCGGAAGAGCTACCGTATCCCTCCCTTCCATGCTCTGTTCGGTGGTTGCGACGTACGCGGTTCTTATTGGTGTTTCGGGTTCGATGGTGACGCTTGTTCGCAGGCCGACTACGAGGGTGGAATCGATTGCCACGTCCGGAGGAGCTCCGGTTACGTTGGACCGCATCTGAACGTCCTCCGCTGTAATGATTTCGCCTGCAGGTATGCGTTTTGTTGCTACAACCGCGTTGGTTCCAAGCGGTTGTATGACTGCGGTGAGTGTTAGAAATACTGCGATGGCCGCCACTGTGATTGCGATGACCACCTGTTTCTCGCTGATCCAGTGCGCTACGGTTCGGAGTTTTTCTTTCACGGGCTCGATGATTTCAAGATTGTCGAGGCAGGGATAGGACTGTAAGAAAAGATGTGGATGCGCGATAGCGTGGTGAGCCTGTGGATATTGGCCTTGGCTGTGTAGAGCTTTGTATCCGCTCTGAGGATGAGGTCCCAAGAGGCTAGAGGAGCGTCCAACCTGCCTCTGTTATGACGCCGTCCATGTGGATGTCGTGCGGTTCGGCGGGGAGCAGGCCGCGATTCACGTAGGTGTTTTGCGGTACTGCAGCGAAAAAGAGGGCCGTGGGTTGCGCTTGTTTGATTGCGGCGAGGGCTCGGTCATACCAACCGCCGCCCTGTCCGAGTCTTACGCCATCCTCGTCCACGGCCATTGCGGGTACTAGCACGAGGCTAACTGGCGGATCGATCCGTGTCGCACTTCCGGCTGGTGTTGGCTGGCCGCCGGCAACGAATCCGATGGGAAGTTCCGAAAGTGGCATGCCTTTTGCGCTGGAGACAACAGGGAGCCAAACTTCTGTTCCAGAAGCTTTGGAGGATGCAACGAATTTGCTGATCGACAGTTCCCCGGGGAGTGCTTCATATGCCGCAATTCCGCGCGGCAGATCCTGCTTTTGTAGCACCGGATTGAGAGCATTCCAGATTTCGGTGGCGGCATGCGATCCGTCAAGCCGCTTATGCGTCGCCTTGCGTTGTTCTCTAAGGCTGGTTCGAAGGGCGCGCTTGGCTACTTTGTGTTTTTCCGTCCGGATTGGTTCTAGGAGGGTTCGCAGGATTTCGATTTGCGAGGATTCCTTACTTACGCGTATGGCCTCGTCAATGAATTCCTGGGTGGGTGTTGGGGCTGGCACGGTGTGGCTGACTCTACGCAGTGCGTGTAGCATCTCGTCGCGCGCAATCTGAGCAGCGGCGGACTGGTTGCGGTACGGTGACACTCGCTTTCTTGATTCAGACCCCATGTGCCCATTTTCGCACACGCACCTTGGGACGAGTGCCGGAAACTGGCGCGAGCAGGCCGCGCGCTCCCAACGCTCGCAGAGCGAATTCACGATTCAGACGGGAACTGCCGTTTTGGAGGCCCTTTCCTGCCGCTTTGGGTCTGAATGCTGTTTGAGCAGGCGTGACCAATCGGTATTCAGAGGGGAAGTGGCATTTTGGACGCCTTTTCACCAGTTTGGGTCGGACTCGTTGATGAGAGGGCCAGCGCCACGGCACCTCGGGTCTGAATCGTGAGAGAAGGCAAAGGGAAAGACGAGGGGGCAAGGTGCCGAGGGGAGGAGCTTAAAGTGGCTCGCCGGTTTGCGCACCGCTTGTGGCATACCCGCGTTTGCGGGGTTCCTCGGTTAGGCTTGGACTATGAGCAGTTTGTTGAAGAATGCTTCGGTGCGTCATGGTGTGATCCCGGCGGCGGGGCGAGGCACGCGCTTCTTACCGATGACGAAGGCGATCCCGAAGGAGATGTTGCCGATTGTTGACCGTCCGGCGATTGAGCTGGTGGTTGAGGAGGCAACTCAGGCGGGTCTGGATGATTTGCTACTGATTTCGGCCGCGCAGAAGCAGATGATCGAGGATCATTTTGATGCTGTACCCGACCTCGAGGCGGCATTGCGCGAGGGTGAGAAGTGGGAGCTGCTTGCGTCAATCGAGCGCTACCAGGATTTCGCGAGGATTCATTCGGTGCGGCAGGGACATCCGCGCGGGCTTGGTCACGCGGTGTATCAGGCTCGCCACCATGTGGGTGACGCCCCGTTTGCGGTGCTGTTGCCGGATGATTTGATGCATCCGGAGGACCCGGTGCTGGAGAAGATGATCGCGGTGCGCGAGCAGATTGGCGGCTCCGTGGTGGCGCTGCTAGAGGTAACTCCGCAGCAGGCAACGGCTTATGGCTCGGCTGATGTGACTACCATTCCGCTCGCTTCAAATGGGCTGGATGGTATTGAGGGGCTGAATGACGGGGATGTCTTCCGTCTCAATAAGATTGTGGAGAAGCCTCCGATTGATGAGGTGTTGTCTGAGTACGCGTCGGTTGGACGTTACGTGCTTGACCCGAAGGTGTTTGAGATTTTGGAGACGCTCCCTCCGGGTCGTGGAGGCGAGATTCAGCTGACTGACTCGTTCCAGTCTCTGATTGAGACCCCTGAAGACCAGGGCGGCGGCGTGACGGGCGTTGTGATTCGCGGGCGTAGGTTTGATACGGGTGACAAGTTGGGTTACCTGCAGGCTGTGGTGGAGATGGGGATTGAAGATCCTCAGCTTGGCGGCGAGTTCCTGGCGCTACTTAAAGGACTTGACCTGTAGTGTTTAGCGACGTGCCTTGATGGTGCGCGTAGGCCACTGGTTTTGCCCGTTTGAAGGGGAGATGTGATGAGGTCGGTTGCGAATTTTTATCGCGATTGTCAGGATGCGGTTGGCCCGCAGCCTCCGTTGGATGTGATGTTGCCTGATTCGATGGGTTGCGTGCTTGCGGAGGACGTGATGGCGCCCTTCGACCTTCCGGTTGCGGATTTGGCGGCGCTTGATGGTTATGCGGTGAGGTCGGAGGATTTGGAGGGGGCCTCTGCGGATCATCCGGTGAAGCTTAACGTTACGGCGGAGCTTCGCGCTGGCGATGTTGAGCCGATGGCGAATATTGCGGGAGGGGCGGTCCGGATTGCTTCTGGCGCGCCGATTCCGACGGGTGCTGATGCGGTGGTTGCTCTGGAGCACACGGATCACGGGGTAGCTCAGGTGGAGGTGTCCCATAGCCCGATGCCCGGTGAGAACATTCGCCCTAAGGCGCAGGATGTTCGTGCGGGCGACGTGCTGATTAGCCGCGGTACGCGCGTGGGGTCGCGCCAGATCGCGCTGATCGCGGGTGTTGGTCGTAACCGTATTCAGGTGCACCCGCGCCCTCGTGTGGTGATCATTTCGATTGGTGATGAGCTGATCGAACCTGGTGAGCAGGCCCGCCCGGGCGCGGTGTTTGATGCGAATGGTCACGCTCTGGCTACCGCTTTGACAGATGCGGGTGCGCAGACTTTCCGCGTGGCTGCCGTTCCAGATGAGCGGGCAACACTGCGGCAAACTATTGAGGACCAGCTGGTGCGCGCGGATTTGATCATCACGACCGGAGGTATCTCTTATGGTTCGGGCGATACAGTTCGCGAGGTGTTGGGCTCGCTCGGCACGATCCGCTTTGACTCGGTGGCGGCTTTCCCAGGCCACATCCTTGGTGTTGGGCACGTTGAGTCGGGAACCCCGATTTTCTGTTTGCCGGGTGACCCGGTGTCGGCCCAGGTGTGTTACGAGGTTTACGTACGTCCCGCAGTGCGCGCAATGCAGGGCTGGAGTTCGCTCAACCGCCCAACCGTGCAGGCGCGAGTGGACCGCGGGTGGCGTTCGCCGATGGGCAGGCGCGAGTTTGTGCGTGTGAAACTGCTGGGTAAGCCGTCGTCGGGCTACACGGCCACAGTGATGGGCCCAACGGACGCGCTCCTCCTTTCCGCGTTTGCAGAGTCGAACGCGCTCGCGGTTGTGCCGGAGAATGTGACGGATGTGCGCGCGGGTGATGCTCTGCGTTGCATGGTGCTCGATTAGCTGATGAGTTTCTTCAGGCGATTCTTCTCCGCCCCTCGCGTGTGGGGGCTTAGCGAGTCGCAGGTTCGTATCGATATTGAGGATCCCGTTAGTCGGGGCCTCATTCATGCAACGCCACGTTTGAATGTGGACGAGGACGTATTTGCGCGCCCTGGGGAAAACGTGTTCGGACCGCGTCGTCCCAGGGGGGCATCGTCGACCGAAATCCGTAGGCTCACTATTCGCCCGGTTTTGGGGCAGGCGCATCGCGAGGTTGAGCGCGTTCGCTGGTCAGACCGAGACTGGCTGGAGCCGTGGGAGGCCACGCTTGCTCCGGGCGTTGATGAGCGTCTGCCTTCACTTGCGGATTATCAGCGGAAAACCGATGCCGAGGTGGAGTCGGGTATCACTCTTCCCATGATGATTGAGGCGGATGGGCGAGTGATCGGGGTGGTAACAGCGGCAAACACGGTGAGGGGCGCGCTGTATTCCACGACGGTTGGCTACTGGATTGTGTCCGAGTATGCAGGTCGAGGCATTGCGAGCTTGGCTGTGGCGGCGTTTATTGACCTGCTCATTTTGAAGCTGGTAATTCACCGCGTGGAGATCAACATTCGCCCCGAGAATGAGCCTTCTCTTGGTATCGCGCGAAAACTTGGGCTCACTCACGAAGGCTACAGGCCGCGGTACATGGCCATTGCTGGCCAGTGGGCAGACCATTTGGCTTTTTCAATTGACCGCGAGTCGCTACCAAACGGCGGCCTAGTGGAAGCAATCTGGGGCGTGAACCTGCTGGGGGAGTAGCGCCTATTCCCGCGGGGATCACCCAAATACAACCGGCCTTGCCAGTCATCCAAAGCGGCTACGCCGGGCGCCGGCCAGTAAAGCGTTCGCCCGGTCCTCCCTCGTGAAACTGTGGGGCGTCGAATGTCACGAAACAGACACGCCGAAGCTCTGCCCGAGATGGAATAACAATGATGTAATTATGGGTACGTGAGCTTTTCTGGGTGGATTATCGGTGCGTTGGCCGTGTTGGTGGCCGCGTATTGGACGCCTGCGCTCATAAAGAACCGCAATGAGGTTATCGAAACGCCTGTTGAAGATAGGTTTTCGACGGACCTCAAACTTGTTCCTTTGGCTAAGGAACAGCCTGGTCTTGTTGTTCGAGGCGAGGTGGGTAGGAACCAGCCGCGTATTTTGCCTCACGTGGCGGTTTGTGGACCCGAACGGAGGGTTCAGGCCGTGGAGGCAGAATCGATAGGGGGATTTTCAATGGCTGATTCGCAGCGTATTTCGGGTGAGTTTGTTTCTTCGACTTCCCGGCAGATGGCGAAGCTTCGCGCGTCCCGCGCAGCTCGTGTTGCGAAGGAGAACGCTGCGGGTAAGCGCCGTTTCGCCGTTTTCGCAGTGGCGTTGACACTGCTGGTAGCGTTCGTGGTTGCGGCTACTTTTTCGACGTTCTCCTGGTGGTTCCTATTGATTCCGGCGGCCGTTATTGGAGCAGTGCTAGCGGAGGGGCGTTTGGCATATCGCCGTTCCATCGAGAAGGCTCGCGCTGAAACCGAGCTTTTGAAACAGTTGCGTGAGGAACGCAGGCTCGAGCAATCTCGTTACAACCGCTTGCGCTCATCCGTTGAACAGCGTATTGCGGCTACCGCGCCAGCCAGCGAGAGCGTTGCCCCCTCAGCGTCTTCCGTCCAGGAATCGGTTGATGAGGAGCAGGTAGTGGCCGCCGCTGAACCCGCCGAGTGGACTCCTCGCGAGCTTCCCGCCCCTGCTTACGCTCGCGCCGCTAAGGCCCCGCGTAGGCGCGTAGTGGTTGATCCGAGCGTCCTCGAAAATAATGGTGAGGGAGTCGCTTCTGCTGAAAGCTCGGAGGAGAATAGGTCCGAGACCCAAACTGTCAGCCCGCTGCGCCCAGTGGTTGCGAAGCCGCGTTCGCTTGACGCTATGACGTCCGAAGAGGCCGCTGAGATGGCTGAGACCGCGTTCGATTTGGAGGACATCCTCGAGTTCCGCCGCGCGCAGTAATGTCCGGTGAAGGCTACGCGTAATGGTGCGTTACAACGTGTGAGCCCCCCGACGCCGCTGAATTAACGGTTTTGGCGATGTGGTGCTAGGCTGGTTTTCGCACTTGGGGCTATGGCGCAGTTGGTAGCGCGTCTCGTTCGCAATGAGAAGGTCGGGGGTTCGAATCCCCCTAGCTCCACGATTGTTATGTCTCGGGACATCGTTCATACGGTGTCCCGAGATTTTTGTTCTTGTTGCGCTCCCACGCCGGAGAAGTATCCCGGCACACTCTGAGGAACCAGGGATGCTTAGTCATTGCCCAGGAAAAGCACAGAAGTGCGGAAACACGGGATTTCGGATAGCCGCAATAATGTGCGGGTAAGGTAGAATCATCGCCGAGGATTCCTCGAAAATCTCATTGACGAATGTGAAACAAACCCATGGATTTTGACCTCAAAACGAAGTACAAACGAATGCCTAAAAAGCTAAAAACAATCGCGCCAGAAAACTTGGCGCCCTTGTCGCAGCGAGTTAGCGCGTGGATGGTACACCTGTTCACCATGTCAGGCGTGGCGCTTGCAGCCCTAGCTACATTGTCGCTCATTCATGAGGATATCGGCATGATGTGGCTGTGGCTTTTCATCGCGCTGGTGGTGGATGGTGTGGATGGCACTATGGCTCGCAAGTTCCGCGTGCGCGAAGTACTCCCGTGGTTTGATGGTGGCATTCTGGACATCATCATTGACTATTTGACGTGGACGTTCATCCCCGCGATTTTCATGTATCGTCACATCGAAATGGGCCAACCATACTTGGCGGCGGTACTCACGGTTTTGATTCTTGCCACTTCCACGCTGTGTTATGCAAATGAGAACTGGAAGTCGTCGGATTTCTATTTCTACGGTTTCCCTGCGGCGTGGAACATTGTGGCTCTTTGCTTGTATGTTTTGCAGACAAGCGAGGTTGTGAACATTATCGCGGTTGTGGCCTGCATTGTGCTTACAGTTGTCCCGAGCTATTGGACACACCCGTTCCGAGTTAAGAAGTTCATGGTTGTGAACCTGATCTCCATCGCGGTGTGGATTAGTGTTACGGGCGTCCTGGTGGCTATTTACCCGGCGCAGCCGGTGTGGATGTTGGTCTTGTTCTACGTGTCGGGAGGTTGGTTCCTGCTTACGGGAATCGCCCGCATGTTCACCGGGCCGGATCGCGCCAGCCGCAAGGCAAGCACTACCGCTTAGGGTAGACCTTCCATTCAGATTTCTAGTAAAGAGTGCGCGAGATTGTCCTCGCGCACTCTCTTATTTTCGAGGACATCTCCGAGCCCTCACACACCCTGGCCGCGTAGCCCGTCCGCAACGTAGCGGTCGCGCAGGTAGTTGCGCAGTTCGTAGAGGAAAGCGAAGGCGATCATGCCGATGACTATTGCGTTCACACTGGGAGGGTAGCCGCGCCCGTGCGTCCAGAAGTACACATAGGGAGAAATAAACGTAACTAGGGTGACCAGCAGACCGGTGTATCGAACCCACAATTTGTGAGCGGTAACAAATGCCAGCAAACCCCATGTATACGGAATTGCGGTGATCACATCCATACCCCACAGGATCCACAGGTTGCCGTGGAAATGCTTAACGAATGTTACGGGCAGGGCACGAAGAGAAGAGTAGATGAACACTACCGCGTAGGCCCAGAACTTTGGGCTGCGTAGCATTCGATAGGCCTTCGAGGACGGAATTATTTTCGCTCCCGAGGCCTTGAGAGCCCGGTAATTCTTGGAGCTGATCGTAACGCTCTCAACCCAGTCAAACGCTCGGTGAATAAAGTCGAGGCGCGCTCCTTTGCTATCACACCAGGTTTGACACCACGCAGATGGGTTAACAGCGATGGGGACAACTTTTTCGAGGGGACTTATGTCGAATCCAATGGAGTCGATCATCTGCGTTAGTTCCGTATTGCCAGCAAACGTGAAGCTGGGCCCAACCTGGTGCAGTAGCGGTTTAGGCTCTTTGCCACTCGTGTCCTCGCCAAGAAGTTGCTGCAATGCGGTGAGGCTACTTTCGGGCACAAGGTCAATAAGCACCTGTTGGCGGCCGACGATCATAGACCGAAGGGTCTCAGCCATTTCACGAAGCAAGGGGCGCGGCAGATTTTCGAGGACAATACTGATTGCATCGTTGGAACCAGATTGACGCGCGTGGTTGGCTACGGAAGAAAACAGGGTAGTGACGGTAATGTTTCGCGGCGCTAGATTGCCAAGGCGATCGATCTGGGAAGCTTCTTTGAACGCTGTAGGATCGATTGCTACCTCTTTCAACAGCGGGATGCTTAGTGCTGAGTGAGAGGTAATGATGTTCACGAATCTGCTTTCTATGTGGTTGGCGGGCCACTCCAGATCGAGTGACCCACCTCTTGCCCCACTATTTTACCTGCGAGCGTACAGGTTAAGCAGGCGCGCTACTTCGTTTCGCACATTCTCGCGGCCAGGGCCAACGTATTTGCGCGGGTCAACTAGTTTTTCGTTGGCGGCGAGCGCTTCGCGCACAACAGACGTGAATCCCACATTGAGGTGAGTGGACACGTTGATCTTGGTCATGCCTGCTTCTATCGCCGCAACCATACCTTCGTCGGATACGCCCGAGGATCCGTGCAGTACGAGGGGTACGGGCACGGCGTCGCGGATGCGGCTGATGAGGCCGGTGTCAAGCACCGCGGAGCGTTCCGTCATCGCGTGGGATGAGCCAACAGCAACCGCCAGGAGGTCAACTCCGGTGTCGGCTACGAATTTGGCTGCATCTTCGGGGTTGGTGCGAGCAGTGGGACTGTGCACACCGTCCTTGCCACCTACCTCGCCAAGTTCAGCCTCAACGGCGACGCCTGCAGCATGGCAGAACTCAACTACTGCTGCGGTGCTCTTGCGGTTTTCTAGGTCTTCGAGTTTCGACCCGTCGTACATTACAGAGTTGAAGCCGAGGTCCACGGCCTCGCGGCAAAGGTCCACGGACTCAGCATGATCTAGATGAACGGCTACTGGAACGCTTGCCTGTTCGGCGATTGCGAGCATGGCTTTCCCGATGGGGGCAATGTGCCCGCCATGGTATTTGATTGCGTTTTCGGACAGCTGAAGAATGACGGGTAGACCGCAACTTTCAGCAGCTTCAACTTCAGCGTGTGCGAACTCGAGTAGTACCACGTTGAAGGCGCCCAGACCGGTTTTTTCAACGGCAGCCTTGACTGCCATCTTGCGGATATCTACTAGTGGCATTAGAGGGTCTCCACTTCGATTTCGGTTTTCATTTGATTGTAGATGGTGAGGTCAACTTCACCGGCAACGGGCATCGCTACGGTGGCGCCCGATAGGGCAACGGCATAGGGCAGTCCGGCCTTCAAGTCGCTGGCCTGTAGCGGCACTGCAGGAGCTTCAATGTCGAGGGCGCCGGTGATGTATGCGCACCAGGCGGCGACGGACGCGTCGCCCGCTCCCGTTGGGTTGCCTTCGATGTGACGCGCAGGGGCCGCGTGGTAGGAGCCGTCGGGCCCGTGAATGCTCATGCCTTTCGCGCCTTCAGACGTGATGACGATGCCAACGCCTCGGCGTAAGAGTTCGTGCGCTCCTTCAATCACTGAGGTCTTGCCAGTGGTTTCTCTCAGTTCAAGGTCGTTGGGCTTGACGAGGTCGACGCCGGCCTCGCACGCGTTTTTCAGTACCCGTCCGGTGGCATCAACTAGTACTAGTGCGTTGCGAGAGTGCGCTGTTTCAACGATTTTGGTCATCCATTCTGGGTCGGATGAGCCGGGGAATGAGCCGCAACAGGCGAGGACGTCGCCGGGTTTCAGACCTTCTCGCAGGCGCTCAAGGAGCGCGTCCCAATCGTTATCGGTTGGGGTCTCACCCGCTTCGTTGAGCACGGTTGCGTCGGAGTTGTCGTCAACGACGGCAATGCTAATGCGCGTTTCAAACGTGGTCCTTTGGAACTGGGTACTGATGAGGTCAGCTCGGTCGACAGCCCGCAGGAGCGATTCAAACCGAGCTCCGTTTGCGCCGCCGAGGAAGCCGGTTGCAGTGGTTGGTATGCCGAGGCTGGCAAGGACGCGACTCACGTTCACGCCCTTACCGCCCGGACGTACTGTGGTGTTTGTGATCCGGTGCGGGACGCCAACGGTCAGCTCCGAAATCCGATAGGTAAAGTCGAGTGCCGGATTAGGGGTTAGCGTCCACACGCTCACGATGGCCTCCAGTTACCTTAGTTGTCCTCGTCGAGGATCACGGAACGAGTGAGGTGGCGCGGCGTGTCCGGATTTAGGCCCTTGGCTTCAGCCCTGGCAACAGCAACGCGCTGTGCGATGATGAGGTCGGCCATTGGGTCGAGTTCGCTTTCGTGCAGTTCAGCCCCGGTTGCAGCGATCTGTGCAGGCATGCCGTGTGGGGCCTTGCCAAATACCCAGACGAGGCGGCCGGGTTCTGCAATCGAGATCGGACCGTGACGGTATTCCATTGCGGGGTAGGCTTCGGTCCAAGATTGGCTTGCCTCACGTAATTTCAGTCCAGCTTCGTTTGCGAGTCCGATAGTCCAGCCGGTGCCGAGGAACGAAATCTGCGTAGCTTCGACCCAGGAGTTCGGGATTTCGAACTCGACTGCCGTTTTGGCGTCCGCGATCGCGCTTTCAACGTCGTCGCCGAGCGTGGCGCGGAAGAAAGCGAGCGCAGAGGTGGCAAAGCGGGTCTGCACAACGGATTCTTCATCGGCAAAATCTAGTACTACCTCGAAGTCTGCGTACGGGGTAGCCGGCCCCTCACCAACGGCGGTGATGAGTACTGCGGGGCGGCCCGCGTCTTGGAGGCGCTTCATGATGTCAATGATTTCCGAGGTGGTGCCCGAGCGTGATAAGCAGACAACGCGGTCGTAGTCACGCTCGATGGGGAACTCGGTTGCGGTAAAGGAATCCGACAGACCCTTGCCCATGGTTTCTCGCATTCGCGTGTATGCCTGAGCGATGAACCAAGAGGTTCCACAACCGACTACGGCTAGTTTCGCGCCATCTTGGATAAGTTCACCTATCTCGCGCGCAAGTGCAACCGCCTTTGCCCAGACTTCTGGTTGGCTGTTGATTTCGGCAATAGTTTTGCTCATTGAGATTTGCTCCTTCGTGACGATATCCGTATTTGTGACGGAAATTACGGTAAAACCGCACGTTTATGATTTAATCTGATTATAACCATACTATAACAATCATCTTCAATCGTTTCGTCAGCTTTTTGTTAGGTGTAACATTTGTTCAGACGATGCGGTTTTACAGCACAGTTGTGCTTGGCGAATTTGACGAGGAGGTTAACATGAGCCGTCAAGAACGTTTATCTGCGCTTGCGGATATGGTTCTAGAACGTGGGTCTATCACTGTAGAAGACGCAGTGGAAGAGCTAGGCGTTTCTCCGGCAACTGTTAGGCGCGACCTCTCGACACTCGCTGAACAGCAACTTATTTCTCGCACGAGGGGCGGGGCGGAGATTAATGCCTCTGCTGGAGAATTGCCCAAGCGCTACCGGGCGGTAACAATGCCTCAAGAGAAGGCGGATATTTCCGCTGAAGTTTTGAAGCATATCCGTCCAGGAGACGTCGTTGGGTTCAACGGTGGAACGACCACCACGCTCGCTGCTTACGAGCTGGGCGTGTTGGTTAGCGGTGATGACGAATTCGCCAATCGCGGAGTCGTTGTGGTCACTAATGCGATCAACATAGCTAATGATCTCGTTATTCGTCCGCGGATTCGCGTGGTTGCAACTGGCGGCACGGTTAGGCCGCGTTCTTACGAACTGATTGGTCCGCTCGCAGATGCGGTCCTGGAACAGATCAATATCGACACCCTTTTCTTGGGTATAGATGGTATGGATCTAACTGGCGTCTACGCCAATCACGAGGGCGAGGCAAAGGTAAATGCTGCTCTCGTGGCTGCCGCTAGTCGCGTAATAGTCGTGGCGGATTCAACAAAGGTGGGTGAACGCGCGTTCGCACGTATTGCTCCATTGTCGGCTGTCAGCATGTTGATTACGGATCAAGGCGCTGACGAAGCCGTGTTGAAGATGCTTCGTTTGGAAGGCATTGAAGTCATTCAAGTTGGAAATAAGTGACAATACGAGCTCCAAAGGAGGAAGCTTATGTCCGATATGAGAAAAATACGCAACGCTAGCCTGCTAGCTGCCGGTTTTGCCCTAGCAGCTGGCTCTCTCGCAGCTTGCGGTGACTCTGGCAAAGCCCCGGAGGCAAACGACGGCGGCGCGCCGATCGAGATTCAGTACATTCACCGCCTTCCCGACGATGAAGGCATGACCAAGGTAGCTGACATTGTAGCTAAGTGGAACGAGGAGCACCCTGACATTCAGGTTACTGCAACCAAGTTCGATGGTGCGGCATCTGATCTGATCCAGAGGATCGAGACGGACGTCAACGCTAACAATGCTCCTTGCCTTGCTCAGGTTGGCTACGGTGAGATCACCCAGCTGTACGTGAAGGGCATTTTGGAGGACGTAACCTCCGAAGCTGAGAAGTACGCTTCGAACTTCGCGGACGGTCCGGTGTCGCTAATGAGCGCTGATGGCAAGTCCTTCGGCCTGCCGCAGGATGTTGGCCCGCTCGTTTACTACTACGATGCGGCCGCGTTCGAGGAGCTTGGCCTTGAGGTACCCAAGACTACTGACGAGCTGATCTCCACGGCTAAGGCTGCTGCTGAGAAGGGTAAGTACATCCTGTCCTTCCAGCCGGATGAGTTCGGCAATATGTTCTCCGCTTTTGGCGCTGCTTCGGGTGATTCCTGGTTTACGATCGAGGATGGTTCCTGGAAGGTGGACCTGGGTGGTGAAGGCACCAAGACGGTTGTTGACACCTGGCAGAAGCTTCTCGACGACGGATCCGTCCTGACCACCCCGCGTTGGGATGACGCGTGGTCCGCAAAGGTTGCTGACGGCACCCTTATTGGCACCATCGGTGCTGCTTGGGAAGGCGCCCTCATTGCTCCGGCCGGCGAAGGCTCACCGAACGCTGGTAAGTGGGCTGTTGTTGAGATGCCGGACTGGTTCGGTAACAAGGGTATGACTGGTCCGGACGGCGGCTCTGGCGTTGCCGTTATTAAGGGCTGTGAGCACCCGGCTGAGGCGATGGAGTTCAACAACTGGTTCAACACGCAGGTGGATGACCTCGCTACCCAGGGACTCGTTCTTGCTGCTACTACCGCTACCCCGGCTACTCCGGAGAACTATGCGGGCTTCTTCGGCGGTGGTGAGGATCCGATGAAGGTCTTCGCAGCGGCTAACGAGCACATGAGCGACAAGCTCGTCTACATCCCGGGCTGGCCGGCAGTTGCCGCAGCCACTTCTGAGCCGGCAGCTGCTGCAGCTAATGGGACGGGAACCGTCCAGCAGGTAATCGATATCACGCAAAAGACCGCGATCTCGACCCTGAAGGACCTCGGGCTACCGCTAACCGAGTAGTCGTTCCACGATACTCATCTGTCGCGGCGCCGATAGGTGCACCGCACTTGTCGGCGCCGCATTTATTCCCTTTCGGGGGCACCCTGCTTCGGGGTACCCCGCACTTTTCTTGAACCTTCTGGCCTAGGGGTAATTGATGGTTTCCTCAACAATCGGGGCGACAAAGCACGCAAATCCAAAGGAACATAAGCGCAGTCAGCGTGAGCGTGAAGAGGCGCGCACCGGCTGGATATTCATGTCTCCTTTTCTGATTCTCTTCGGTCTAGTTTTCATTTTCCCTATTCTCTACGCAATCTACGCATCATTAACCACGCAACGGGTGACTGGCTCGGGAGCATTCGGCGGCGGCGAGCGCGAAACCGTTTTTGCAGGCTTTTCGAACTACGCGTACGTACTCACTTCAACTGACTTCTGGAATGGCATCGGCAGGGTGATTCTCTACACCATCTTGCAGGTTCCGTTCATGATCGGCTTCGCGCTTCTTCTTGCACTATTGGTTGATTCATTCATCCTCAAGCACATTTCAGGTTTCCGTCTCAGCTACTTCTTGCCTTACGCAATCCCCGGTGTAGCGGCCGCGATCATTTGGGTTTATCTCTACAACCCCACGCTTTCCCCTCTGGTGAAATTCCTGCACAGTGTAGGCGTTCCCGTGGACTTCTTCGCCGATGGTTGGAACATTCTATCGATGGCGAACATTACGACGTGGACATTCACGGGCTACAACATGCTGATCTTCCTCGCAGCCTTGCAAGCGATCCCGCATGACTTGTACGAGGCTGCAAGACTCGATGGTGCAAGCGGTTTCCAGATCGCCACGAAGATCAAAATTCCTAATGTCCGCGGCGCCGCGCTCTTGGCTATGCTCCTCTCGATCGTTGGTACGATCCAGCTGTTCAACGAACCACAGATTATGCAGACGGCAGATCCTGGCATTAGCAACGCGTTCACGCCGATGATGATGGCGTTGAATACTATGAAGGGCAGTTTGACCCCACAAGGTCCGGGTCCTGCATCCGCTATTTCGATTGTTATGGCTCTGATTGCTGGTGTTCTGGCAGTGGGCTACTTCTTGGCTGAAAGGAAGTTGAGCAAATGAGCACGGCAGTAGCAAATGGAATTAAGAAGGCCACTAAGCCCAAGCGTAGGAAAGAACCGAAATATGAGCCCCCCAAGTCGATGCGCGCATCGACAGGGGTGAGAATCCTTACCATCGCTATTTTGGTACTCGCGTTCATCTACTTCGTTTTCCCGATCTACTGGATGATCGTCACAGCGACGAAGACGCCGGGCCAGATTGTTTCTTCTAATGGCCTGTGGTTCGCGGTTCCCTTCTCGGACCTACCGGAGATGATCGCCCGTAACTATGAGAAGCTTATCGGCCTAACCAGGGGATACTTCTGGCGCTGGGTAGGCAACTCGATCCTCTACTCGACGGTTGCGGCGACGATTGGCACGATCGTGTCAGTGATGGCTGGTTACGCAACGTCTAAGTTTGAGTTCCGCGGCAAGAACTTCACGATTGGTGTAGTTATGGCGGCGCTGCTGATGCCTGCCGCCCTAATGACCATTCCGCAGTATGCGATCTTCCAGTCGGTCGGATTGGATAACACCATGTGGTCAATGATCATCCCGGCGTGTGTTTCCCCATTCGGCTTCTTCCTCGGCCGGGTTTACTCTGATAACTCCGTTCCCAAGGAGCTCCTCGAAGCGGCGCGCATCGACGGTGCAAGTGAAGCGCGAATCTTCTTCACGATTGTTCTGCGCGTACTCGCGCCCGCAATGGTTACGATCTTCCTGTTCATGTTCGTCGCCACGTGGAACAACTTCCTGTTGCCTTTGATGATGATCTCATCGGACTCTTTAAAGCCTGTAACACTTGGCCTTTACGGCATGATTTCTTACGCGCTGTTTAACGAAAATGGCGTGCTGATGATGGCTGCATTCTTTGGCATCATCCCCGTGATGATCCTGTTCCTCAGCTTGCAACGCTTCTGGCAGGCCGGCCTCGCCGCTGGTTCGGTGAAGGAGTAGAAGGAAAAACTATGTGGCCAAGTGTCGTCCCTAGCTTTGAGGGCGTGCAGTACGCCAGAGGCCGTTGGCCGATCGATGGTACGCGTAGCGTGCACGTGGACCCGGCTAGGGACGATCTGCGCCGTGAAGGTTTTGAACTGATAGTTTCAGCTTCCGAGGCGGTGATTATTGCCGCTTCGCAGGAGGGAGCAGACTACGGCCAGGATGCACTTGAAAACCTGGTAAGGGTTACAAAACTAGCGGGAGAGAACTCGCTAGAGTGCGGGCGTGTTATTTCAACGCCTTTTTATAGGGAGAGGGGAGTGACACTTTCGGCGTCCACTCTTGTTTATTCGAGGCCGTTCCTGACCGAACTACTCCAACTGATGCGCTCGCTGAGGTTGAATCAGCTGTTGCTCGAAGTGAATATTGCCGAGAAAGGATCGCAGTGGCCGTACTGGCGTGCAGAAGAAGTACGTTGGATAGTTGAGCAGGCCCGCACTAACCATATTGAGGTTATTCCGCAGGTAAATGCACCCTCACATATGGAAACATATTTGCGTCACGCGCCCGAGATGGCGCTGGTCCGTGATGGCAAGCCAGATCTGGATCGCTTGGATTTCACCAGGCCAGAGGCGCTCGATTTTTATATGGCAATGGTGGATAAGTATGCGGATGTGTTCACGTCATCGTGGTGGCACATGGGGGCCGATGAGTTCGAACACGCCGACGTGACTTTCGACGATTTCCCCCAGATTCGTGAGCGTGCACAAGAACTATTGGGAGCCGACGCCCAGCCGCGAGACCTATACGTGCATTTCATTAACCAGGTCGCGCAGCAACTGTCGCAGCGAGGCAAGCGCCTGCGCATTTGGAATGACTCTTTGAAACCGACAAAGGTGGCGCTTGCCCGGGACATCGTGGTGGAGTACTGGCAAGATCGCGGGTACCGAGTTAGCGAGCTACTCGATGCAGGTTTTGAAGTACTGAATGTTTCTGAGCATTTGTACTGGTCGCGTTCTGAAATGATGTGCATGGATACGGAAGAAAAATACGTTACGCGTACGGTTGATTCTTTCGCGACGGGAGAGCAGATAAACCACTCTAATGTGCTCGGGCTACGCGCATCTATCTGGCCAGATCGGGCTTGGATGCAAACCGAGAATGAAGTCATCGAGGAGGTGCGTCACGGTCTTGCCCTAGTGGCGCAAAACGGTTGGAGCCACACCTACCCATGGCCGCAGTGGAGTGACGCGTTGCAGGTAATCGACCAGGTGGTTGTGCAGGAGCGACCGGAACTGCCTGCATTCTTATCGAATAGAGTTTGGGAAATACCCGCGTTGAGGGGGATCGGTGAGACGTGGCGCTTCCTGCCAACACCCGACGGGTATTACCGTATGCAACGGGTGATGGACTCTAAGTTCGTGTCGCTCAGATCTGGTAGGTGCATGCTCGGAGTCGTCATGGAAGAGGGCGCCGAGCTTGAACTAAGAGATGATGTGGACCCGAGCGGTGTGGAGGCCGCTGCGGCAACGCGGCACACTTTCCTAGACATTCCGCCGGCGCAAGACGGCAAGCCTTGGAATCAGACGATTCGCGAGGTGGAGCGTGAGCTGTACGAATACAACTGTCAAAAATGGCAGGTGACGGTTGTGGGCGAGCCCTCGGGTACGGGTGTGGCCGCCAATGAGGCACGGGTGATTATTCGTGCGGCGCTTAGCCAACTTGAACTTTCAGAAGATGAATCGGGTGTCCAAGTTCGCGCTCCCGAAGGCAAAACCATTGATCTAAAGCTTGTGAAGGAGCTACCGTGAAGGGCCGTCTAACTATTCCCACCGATCTTGATGTTGTGCCAGAAACGCTCGAACTTATCGAACGTTGGGGTGCGGATGCTGTGCGCGACGCGGACGGGACCGAGTTCCCTGCGCAGTTGCGAGACATTGACGCGAAGATTTATAAGACTTACTACACCACTCGTAAAGATAATGAGTGGGCAAAAGCGAACCCTGACGAGGTGCAACAGTCATACATCATGACTGCTTTTCATACGGCTGGTGAGCAAGAGTTGCGAATCAGGCTGATGGAGGGAATCAGCCCGGAGCTTATGCGGCCGAACACGCGCGATGACATTAAGCGCTGGTGGGAGGTCGTTGACCGCACTACCGGACAACCGCTTGATCCTGCCGAGTGGCGTTACGATGGGGAGTCGGGCGAGGTAGTCATTGCGGCGCCTACCGCATACCACGAGTACACGGTGAGTTTCCTGGCGTACTTGATTTGGGATCCGGTACACATGTACAACGCGGTGGTGAACGATTGGAAGGATTTCGAACACCAGATCACGTTCGATGTGCGTCAGCCCAAAACCCACGCTTGGTCGTTGGAGCGCCTACGTACGTTTATTAAGCAGAACCCGCACGTTGACGTGATCCGGTTCACCACGTTCTTCCACCAGTTCACGCTGGTTTTTGATGAGTTGAAACGTGAGAAGTATGTGGATTGGTACGGCTATTCGTCCTCGGTAAGCCCTTATATTTTGGAGCAGTTCGAAGAAGAGGTTGGCTATAAGTTCCGTCCCGAGTTCATCATCGACCAGGGCTACTACAACAACCAGTACCGTATTCCGTCTAAAGAGTTTCAGGATTTCCAGGCGTTCCAGCGCCGCCAAGTGACGGCATTGGCTCGGGAGATGACAGATATCTGTCACGAGGCCGGCGTTGAGGCAATGATGTTTCTTGGAGACCACTGGATTGGCATGGAGCCATTCACGCCAGAGTTCCAAAATGCTGGTGTTGACGCGGTTGTGGGCTCGGTCGGAAACGGCTCTACGTTGCGCCTCATTTCTGATATTGAGGGCTGTAAGTACACGGAAGGTCGCTTCCTGCCGTACTTCTTCCCAGATTCGTTCTACGAGGGCGCGGATCCGGTTATCGAGGCTAAGGAAAACTGGGTTACCGCGCGCCGCGCGATTTTGCGTAAACCGATTGATCGCATTGGTTATGGCGGATACTTGAAGCTCGCATACCAGTTCCCGAAGTTCGTAGAGTACGTGGAGTCGGTTGCGAACGAGTTCCGTGAACTATACGCGAACGTTGCGGGTACCACGCCGTTCACGATCAAGACGGTTGCGGTTCTTAACTCCTGGGGCAAGATGCGTGCTTGGGGCAACCACATGGTTCACCATGCGCTGTACCAGAAACAGAACTACTCGTACGCAGGTTTGATTGAGGCGCTGTCGGGTGCCCCATTCGATGTTCGTTTCATTTCTTTTGATGATGTGAAGGCGGATGCGTCAGTGCTTGACGACATTGACGTGATTATTAATGTGGGCGATGCTGATACAGCTCACACGGGCGGATTCCGCTGGGAGGATCCACAGATTTCAACGACGATCCGCAAGTTCATTATGAATGGCGGCGGTTTTATTGGCGTAGGTGAGCCTTCAGCACACCAATATCAGGGCCGTTTCTTCCAGCTTGCGGCCGCGCTGGGCGTTGAGAAAGAAACCGGTTTCACGCTGAACTACGACAAGTACAACTGGAATGAGTGTCGCGATCACTTCATTTTGGAGGACGTCGAGGGCGAGGTTGACTTTGGGGAAGGCAAGAAGTCGGTGTTCGCACTGGATGGTGCCCAGGTTTTAGTGCAGCGTGATAAGGAAGTGCAGCTGGCGACGAATAGTTACGGCAACGGCAGAGCTGTGTACATTTCTGGTTTGCCGTATTCGGCTGAGAACTCCCGCCTGCTGTACCGCGCGATTCTATGGGCGGCGAGTAGCGAGTCAGAATTGCATAAGTGGTTCTCTTCCAATGTGAATGTAGAGGTACACGCTTACCCGCAAAATGGTAAGTATTGCGCAGTGAATAACACGTACAAACCCCAATCCACCACGATATACCTGGATGATGGATCCTCATTTGGTATCGATATGCAGGCTAACGAGATCCGCTGGTACGAGATCTAATATGGGAGCGTTGAGGGGGACACTGCCTAAGCATGTCCCCCTCAGTTAATGTGGCTGCACAGTTTTCGGCGCCGCGCGCCCGGCCTCTGGTCTTTCACCGCTTTTGGTAGACGCCCTTGCGCCAATATTTCGGTTCGCAAGTCACATTAATCCCCAGGTTTCTGAAGATCCCCTCATCAACGGAGCCTAGGATCGTGGTGGTGTGTACGTCGCAACCTTGGAGCGCTTGCAGTTGTTCGAGGGCGCGGCGCGCATACTCGTTGGTGTTTGCTGAAACCGATAGCGCGATGAGTACTTCATCGGTGTGCAGCCGCGGGTTGCGAGACCCGAGGTGCTCCGTTTTGAGCTTCTGAATGGGCTCAATGGATTCGGGCGCAAGCAGATGCATCTTCGGAGGAATCCCAGCGAGTAGTTTGAGCGCATTTAGGAGCATCGCAGCCGACGGGCCCAGCAGGGCTGATGTTTTACCGGTAACGATGGTTCCGTCCTGCAGTTCAATGGCTGAACCTGGATTCTTAGTTTTGCGCTCAATTTCGAGGGCGGGGCGTACAACTGGCCGATAGTTGCGGTCTATGCCCAGCTTGCCCATGATGATGGCAATGTGGTCAGATTCGTGACTGTCTGTGCCAGCACGCTTTTCTTCAACGAGCGCCTTGAAGTATCGACGAATCACTTCCTGCTTAGCGGCCTCACGACATACATCATCGTTGCTGATGCAGCTCCCAACCATATTCACACCCATGTCGGTGGGCGACTTGTAGGGACATGACCCGGTGAGCTTTTCAAGCAGTGCCGAGAGCAGGGGGAACACTTCTAGGTCGCGGTTGTAGTTGACCGCCCTCGTACCATATGCGGCGAGGTGGAAGTGGTCGATCATATTTACGTCGTCGAGGTCGGCAGTGGCAGCCTCATACGCCATGTTCACGGGATGGTCGAGCGGCAGATCCCAGATGGGGAAGGTCTCAAACTTGGCGTAGCCGGCCTGGTTACCCCGCTGGAATTCGTGGTAAATCTGCGACAGGCATGTGGCAAGCTTGCCTGATCCGGGTCCGGGAGCCGTTACAAGTACTACGTCCCTCGAGGTTTCGACAAAGTCATTGCGGCCAAATCCCTTGGGCGACACGATGTGCTCAATGTCCGCCGGATACCCCTTGATGGTGCGATGCCGCGCGACTTTCAATCCGAGCTTTTCTACGCGGGTGCGAAACGCTTTCGCTTCCTTGTTTCCCTCATCCATTTGGGTGAGGACGACGTTCTCAACTAGAAAGCCACGCTCGCGAAATACGTCTATGAGGCGAAGCGCGTCCTCTTCATAGGGGATCCCGGTGTCTGCGCGAACTTTGGTGTGCTCAAGATTCTTGGCGTTGATCGTAACGAGGATCTCGATGCGATCTTTAAAGGTCTCAAGCATCGCGATCTTGTTGTCCGGGGTGAAGCCCGGAAGTACTCGAGAGGCGTGGAAATCGTCGAAGAGCTTTCCACCCATTTCAAGGTAGAGCTTTCCGCCGATCTGGTTTCGACGTTCGTTAATGTGCTTCGACTGAAGTTCGATGTATCGTTTGCGGTCAAACCCGATTGGCCGGTGCATAAACTACCTCTCGTAGTGCGGCTGGTGTGCGCCGCTTAGGGGATCACCGCCTTCTTATTCTACTGCACGCGGGGTGGAGTTAATACGTCGTAACCGTGCGGAAAAATGGGTGTGGTGGGAGTCACCGCGAATAGATTTGACCCTGCAAATCCACGTGTGTAGAGTTTCTATTCGTTGCCCCGCGAAAGCGGAGGAACAAAACCTAGATAGTTTCCGGCGGCGAAGTCACTAAGTTGACAAACCGGATAGAAACATTAGACTCGGAAGTCCGGTTAAAAATCCGGAAAGACACCTTAGCGAGAACCTCCAAAGCATTGAGGGTTCAGCTTCGTGTGGGTGTTGTTTGTGAACTCGATAGTGTGTTTTTTGTTTTGTCCTTTTTTGT